>Ga0315285_10000335_pt1 | contig 48227 bp, 42 predicted proteins | sample YL17G09_36_MG_FD_203698 | JGI IMG/M metagenome (GOLD analysis project Ga0315285, IMG submission 203698) | Sediment microbial communities from Yellowstone Lake, YNP, Wyoming, USA - YL17G09_36 | ecosystem: Environmental > Aquatic > Freshwater > Lake > Sediment | place: USA: Wyoming | collected...
TTCAAGAAAAAGCAGTTCAATAGCCTGTAAATGAGAGGACGTTGGTTCTGAGAGCTACTTGATGTAGCATGATGCAAGGAACTAGATGCTAGATATACAAAAAAATGGGACGTAGGTGAATAGGTACATTTAAAGTACCTTATGGGAGGAATTAGTTATGAAGCTTATGGCTATCATTGGAAGCCCTCGTAAAGGGGGTAATACTGAACTTCTGGTTGACCAGGTTATTGCCGGATGCAGGAGTAAGGCAAATGTAGAGATAGAGAGATTTTTCATTATAGATAAGCGGATTGAGTACTGCACTGGTTGTTTAACCTGTGTAATGCCTTCTCCAGGGACAGGAGAGTGCGTAATCGAAGATGATATGGCTGAACTACTTGAGCGCATGAAGAAAAGCGATGCGTTCATCTTTGGTACCGCTAACCACATGCGAACCATAACCGCTCCCCTTTTAAACTTCCTGAGCAGAATGTTACCTCTTATGGTATTTAAGCCTACCTATGACGATAAAGGAAATAGAATTGGAGGCGAGATCATCACCAAGATACAAGAAAAAGCAGCAGCGATAGTCATCAGCCAGGGTGAGCCCTACTTTTGTTCCTCTCTGGTGTATGAGGTGCTTGAGAACAATTTAAAAGATTTTAAATTACACAGAGCAGGAAATGTTATCAGTATGAACAATATAGAGAAAGGGGAAGTAGGGAAGAGAAAAGAGGATCTTAAGAAGGCATTTGATTTAGGAGTGCAGTTGGCAGTGATGGCTGGTTATGCCTAGGCGAGGGGGAAAGTATCTTACCAGTAACATAGTCCTTAGTAGGAAACCATACAACAGATAACTACACAACTTATTATTGTAAGAGGATAGCATGCCGTTCATCATTGATCAAAATCTATGCGTTGCATGTGGCTCGTGCATTGGCAATTGTCCTAACCGAGCAATAGTCCGCAGAGGCGATCAGATTTTTGTCACCAGCAGGTGTTGCGACTGTGGAATTTGCATCCACTATTGCCCTATGGAAGCTATCGGGGAGGGGAGAAGTAAAGTTGAGCTCAATCATGAGAAATTAGACAACGCTTTGAAAGATAAGCTTTCCTTAAAGAGACACATTGTCGCCATGAAATATGCCGACAAAGCTCCTCAAGGGATTACTATTGAGGAAGGACCCCACTTCTGGTGTGCGATCTGTGGCGATATCTTCGAGGGAAGTGGTGATGCGGTGTTCTTCACTGCTAAGGCCAGTAGCTGTGGAGGCTGTGCAAACATAGGGATCGGGGGGAAAAAATCTCTCAGGGAAGAGTTTGAAACTGCATTAAATGCTCAGGTGATAGGTGAAGGAAATCTTTATGCCACTAAAGAACTGTTAGCGCAAGGAAGATCCCTTTTCCCCCGTTATCCAAAAGTATCCGGAGGGGTGATGCTTGGTTCTCTTGAGCAGGTGAGCATGCCGGATATAATTCTTTTTCCAGTAAACGGGCATCAGATGTGCATAATTTCCACCGCATACGCCTTTGATACGGGGGAGGTAATCTTGGGCTATGCAGGAAAATCTACTTGTCTGATGTCTATTACCTTCCCGTATGTGGGGAACACCCCTGTCTTTACCACCGGTGATCATGGAGGAAGGACTTTTATGAGGTTAAAAGATGAAGAGTTTATAGTGTGCTTTCCTTACAGGCTGGTTCCTGGACTGGTTAACAACATGGACAGGACAGTTTTTGCGAAGTCATAAGGGAAGGTGGGTGGTCGAAGAGGACTACAAGAGCAGGGACTGATCACTAGAAGATACTCAAAGGGGGTGTTACATGGACTACAGAAGGCTTGGGAGAACTAATTTGAATATCTCCATCATTGGGTACGGAGGGCTTCCCCTTTTCTTTGAACCACCAGAAAGGGCCATACAATCCATACAGGCTGCGCTCGATGAGGGGATTAATTACTTTGACTTGGATGAGGCAGGTAACCAGTTTATTCCTGAAAAGGTATATGTAGATGGAGGCAACAAGATAGGGAAGGTTTTAAGAGAAAGAAGAGAAGACTGCTATTTGGGTGTCAAAAGTATGCGTCAGACCTATGAGGAACTGAAGGAGGATGTGGAGCGCGCCTTGGAGAGAATCGTCAAGGGAACCACGAGAGAGGTAATCGATATCTTCCAGCTAGCCTTTTTAGACACTCCACAAAAGATGGAAGTAGTGCTCTCAAGCGATGGCGGGTTGAGAGCTCTCGAAGAAGCCAAGGAAGAAGGGAAGATTAACTATATCTTAGGGGCAGCCCACAATCCCCGAAGCATGATCCAAATCATTAATTCGGGGAGGTTTGATGTGATAGAGTTTCCCTTTAATATCATCGAAGATGAATACATTAGAAAAGTAATCCCATTAGCCACGCAGAAAGATATTGGCACAGTGGTTATGAAACCCCTCGGGGGAGGTCAATTGGCAAGTGTTGCAGAATACTCACTTCGCTGGATCCTCAACCACGAGATTAGTTGTGTCATACCGGGGATGCGAAACGAACAAGAGGTAAGGAAAAACGTTAAGATTGGTCATGCCCTTAAACCTCTTGATACTAAAGAATATGAAGAGCTAAAGAAAGTGGGAGCGCAGATTGGAAAGGAGTACTGTCATCGATGTGGATACTGCTTGCCTTGTTCTCAGGGTATTTTCATCCTGGGGGTTATGGATTTTTTAAAATCACCTCTCCTCCCTATAGAAAAAAAACGGATGGCTTATAATAACATAATAGCACGAAAGATAAGCTCTCCCGCAAGCAGCTGTATTGAGTGCAGGGAATGTGTCGCACGCTGTCCTTTCGATCTTCCTATACCGGAACTGATGGCCCAGGCTGCTGATATCTTGGAGAAAGAGTAAGAGGGGTCATAGGGGAGCACTATCTTGATCACAGAAGCGGTACTAAAATTTCTTAGTTTCTCCAAGATCAGGGCAGTGATACCTGAAACTGGTCCCGGACCTCCTTTTTTTAAGCATGTGCTGAAACAATAGAAGGTGAAATAGGTTATACTTTTTAAAGGAGAGAAACATCCTATGAAATCTATGTCTGAAAGCGAAATTAAAAAGTTTCTTGATGAGTGGACCTGGGGAACCCTTATTGCCATTGAGGGTGATAAGCCCTATGCGATTGAGCTTTCCTATGCCAGCGATGGCAACTATATCTACTGCGGCTCTATGCCAGGCGGTCGCATGTCGCAGTGTATTAAAGACAATGCTAACGTGGCTTTTAAAATCTGCGATTCTTCAAAAGATACCTCACGATTCAGAGCGGTGATTGTTGAAGGGCAGGTTAAGAAGCTTACCCAAAAAGATGAGATTGTGAAGGGTCTGCGTGTGCTCTATAAAAAACTGGGGCTTCCTGAGTCACGCATTGAACCGAGGGCTGACCAGCTCACTGCAAAAGCACCTAAATCAAGTTTCTACCGGATTACCATTAGAGAACTTGGGGGAAGAGCGATAGGATACTAATTTTAATATGTAAAGGCGGGACGTAGTTCCGAAAAGAAGTAATGAAGGTCATACCTGGAGCACCTCGCGGTTGTGAGGAATTTTTAGGCAGGTGTGTTTACTAATCAGGTCATCCTGATTTTTTCATAAGCTCTGATATCTCTGTTTTAAGGATGAATCCAACTCATTTGACTTCGTCTGCCGGGTTGTACTGGGGGAGTTCCTTACCGCCAAAGTGGGTAATCTTCATTTTAAAGAAATTGGACTTATCGGGGTCTTTTAAAATAGCGGTAAGGAATTTTTCTTTTAAGCCTGGGGGAAATAAACCCTGGCTCTCCATCAAGTCTGCTATTGCTTTAATTTCATCTGTGCTGGTAACCTGAGAGAGTTCTCCATCTAAGATAACACTCCACCATCCCATACTGCGTGGGTCTTTGGGGGATGGAAAGGTCTGGTACACGGTGAAGCACGCGTTTTTACATTTTTTGAAGTAGTCAAATTTTCTGCCGCTGGGGTTCATACCAAAGTAGAGGGTATGGTCATGATAGAGAATATAGGCTAACGGGACACCATAGGGAGCGTTACCATCAGTAAAACTCAATACCCCATCCTTTTTGGATTTGAGAAGCTCTTCAATCTTTGCTCTGTCTATGAATTGTGATTGTGCTCTCAATTCTGCCATACATCACCTCTCTGAAAATGATTAGGTTTGTTTAATGTGCATTTAAGCTCAGTACATAGCAGAAAATAGGGTCTTTTACAAGAAAACCGCATGGTGAGGATATGCTAAACTTGGGCTTTACAATGCCTGTAGAAATTGGTAAGTTTTGATCGTGAGGGTGAGAATAGAGGTGTCTCTGTAAGGAAAGTTTTTGTATGGGAAGGACTCACTCAAGGGGGTATGTGCGAACTGCTACTCTCCTCTTAGTCATGAGTGCGTTGGCAGTCGCGCTAGTAGGGAGTAGTATAGTCTATTCCAGTCCACAATCTCCACCAGCTACCGGATGGCAGCGCCTTGAGCCTGGCTTGGAGCTCGGTGTCCTTTTCCCCTCTCAGGTTCCCGAGGGTGGTAATGCACTGGTTCGGGTACTGCGGATTGATCCGAGATGGTTTGAGTTGCGTTTACTCAATGCGTCAAACCCTGCCTACAACCGGCCACTTTCCGCAAAGATGTGGTGCACGCAGCATGGGCTGGTGGCAGCCATTAATGCAAGCATGTACCAGACAGATCACCTCACCAGCGTGTCTCTGATGCGCACAAAAACTCATACCAATAATGCACGACTTACCAGGGATAAGGCGATACTTGCATTCGACAGGCAGAACCTAGGGGTGCCGCTGGTAAAAATCATTGATCGGGAGTGTGAGGATTTTGAGGCCTGGAAGAATAACTATAGCAGCTTTGTCCAGAGCATCCGCATGATTTCCTGCAAGGGAAAGAATGTGTGGAATCAGCAGCAGAAGAAGTGGTCAACGGCCGCAATCGGCACTGATGAGGAGGGCAAGGTATTATTCATCCACGTGCGTTCGCCTTTCAGCACCCATGACCTGATCAATATCCTTATGGGGCTTCCCCTGAAACTTTCGAGGTTAATGTATGTGGAGGGGGGGACAGAGGCCCAGCTCTATGTGCGAAGTGGTACTCAAGACTATGATTTCATCGGAAGCTATGATAGCGGGTTCGGTGGGGATGAGCGAGAGAGCTATGCAATGCCCATTCCTAATGTGGTAGGGATAGCAAGGCGAGATAAGCCGCTTGAATAAATCTGATAGCTTATGAAAGAATTGTTACTCTGCTTTGTTCCCTTGTTTGTAGCGGTGGATGCCATCGGTGTGTTGCCCATTTTTATGAGTTTAACCGAGGGCATGGAACCGCGTATGCTGCGCCGTGTAATTTACCAGTCGGTAATCACGGCCACTGCCGTTGCCCTTGCCTTCCTTGCAATTGGAAAGGCAATTTTAAAACTCCTGGGAATTACGGTAGCTGATTTTATGGTGGCAGGAGGAGTACTTCTCTTTGTACTCTCCTTAAGTGATCTACTGAGGACTGAAAAGGTTCAGCGACTGATTGATCCGGACAGTTTAGGCGCGGTACCTCTAGGAGTTCCCTTAATTACAGGGCCCGCCGTACTTACCACTTCTATTCTCCTGATCAACGAATACGGCCTTTTTACAACTGCAGTTGCGATTGTGGTGAATATCGTTATCGCAGGGGTTGTGTTTCGCTCTGCAGAATTCATCCATCGTTTTTTAGGCAAAGCAGGTGCAAAAACGGTATCAAAAGTCGCAAGCCTGCTGCTTGCTGCCATCGCAGTGATGATCGTACGTCGAGGAATTGCCACTTTCATTACCCTTGGTATATCCCGTTAGTGTGGATGATTAAGGAGCTTACTTTTGATACCACCATACTTTGTGGTCTGTATGCACGTGGGCTTAATTACTATTCTATCCAAGGGCATCGATTCCATGTTTTTCTAATAGACTCCCCAAGGTATCACCGGCCTTACCTTTCTTTAAAAGGCTGACTATGTTCTGAACAATCTTAAGCACCTCCTCTTTGTTGATAAACTCTCTTACTGTTTTAGCAATAGCGGGATGACGATAGTCTCTCCCTCCGGCGAGTATCTTAAAACTGCGCTTCCCAATTACAATCTTACCATGAGGACATGTTTTAGCACAGAACTCACAATGTATACACCGTTCCCGATTGATGAGTGGTCCATCATCCCCCAGGGTAATGGCATCTTCATAGCACACACCAACACATTTTTTACATTGAAGGCATTTTACTTCAGTAACTTCAGGAAGGTGTTGACCAATTATTCCTACATCGCTAAAGAAGGGGGACTCGCAACAATTAGAGCAACCGGTTATCACTACATTAAAACGACTCGATTGACAGAGGGGAATGCGTGAGAGGTCTGCGATATTGTGTTCGACATTTTCACTCTCAAATATTTTATGCACACCTTTGAAGATGAACACAATATCATCTGTTACCTCTTTACTCTGAGACCCATATTTAACAGGGCACACCTTAATGGTATACAGCGATTCTGAAAAATCCAAGAAGAGGTCTTCTACCATCTGAGGTACTGGTTCTTTTCCTTCCACCATATTCTTCATCTCCTCGGTCTTTTCCCTCCCAAAGAAATCTGCATAGGCCTCTTCAGCTTCTCGTACTTCTTTAACCGTTACGCAGTTCATTCCCTTGCTTCTCGCACACTTTTCTGCCTGTTTCCGCGCAAAGATTGAAACATTTGGTGGAATTGGCATCTGGTGGTGTCGTTCATTGGCTTCCTTATTCCATTCCATAAAATCATTCCTCCTGGTTACGCCGGTCTGGATAGTGAGCAGAAGTTGCCCGAGCGCCTCTTCCTGTTTATAAAAAAGTAACCCTTATAATCATAATCCCGCCATTAGTGTCTGAAGATAATTCCTAGGCTGGTTCATACGACAGGTATCGGGGTTGATACATGGTATCTTTTATATGCTGGAGGGGATTTCCCGGTACCTTCCTGATAGCATTCCCCTCAGTCCAGGAGGTGTTCCAGACCGCGACTGCAATCTTTGCAGAGATATCCTGTATGTGTTTCAGCTTCGGATAAAGACAACCTGCTTCCAGGTCTGGTTCGCCAACCTGAGCAGCAAGTGTTTTGGCTGCTGCAAAAAACATCGAATCAGTTACCTGCCGTGATCCACTCAAGGTTGCCCCCAGGCCGACACCGGGGAAAATATACATATTATTTCCTTGACTCGGTTCAAATGTCCTTCCATGAAACGTAACCGGCGCAAAGGGGCTGCCACTGGCATAAATGGCTGATCCATGGGTCCATTCATATGCCTGGTGCGGCGTGCACTCAGATTTGATGGTCGGGTTGGACAAGGCAAAGATAATCGGGCGATCGATATGTGCACGCATCGCTCTGATTACCTCCTCGGTAAATGCACCGCCCTGCATACTCAATCCCAGCAACACGCTCGGCTTTACTTTCTTCACGACCTCACGTAGTGTGGTAAGGTGTGCCTCCTCCCGTGCATAGGGAATCTTGTGAGCGGCGAGCGTGTCGCCGCGTCCGGTGGTGACCAGTCCTTTGGAATCGAGCAGCCAGAACTGTTTTCGGGCCTGCTCAGGCGTAAGGCCATTCTCAACCATGCCCGCTGCAAGCATGTCCGCGCAGCCAATGGCAGCAGCCCCTGCGCCCAGAATCACCAGACGCTGGTCCTGAATTTTTTCCCCGGTCATCCGAAGTGCGGCAAGGAGCCCGGCGAGGACGACTGCTCCGGTGCCCTGAATATCATCATTAAAGCACAAAAACCTGGATCGGTATTTTTTTAGAAGGGAAAATGCATGCTCATTGGTGAAATCTTCAAACTGGATTAAGGCATTCGGCCACCGGTCATGAGCAGCGATGATAAATTCATATGCCAGCTCGTAGTATTCCTCTCCTTCGCGCTGCGGGTGTTTTTCACCAAGGTACAATTTATCACCCAGCAGTTTCTTATTATTAGTTCCCATATCGAGCATTACCGGAAGCGTTCTGGCAGGATAGATGCCTGCACAGGCAACATAGAGCGCGAGCTTGCCGATTGGTATACCCATACCATTTGCTCCCAGGTCACCGAGCCCCAAAATTCTGCTTCCATCAGTTACCACAATTATATCCACTTCGTCCTGCGCCCAGTTGTCGATGGTCTTCCTGAAGCTTCCCTGGAGTGATGATGAGAGATACATTCCACGTGGCCGCCGGTAGAGATGCCCGAATAGCTGACACGCTTCGCCGACCGTGGGCGTGTAGATAATAGGACTCAGTTCTTCCAGATTATCCATCAGAAACCTGTAGTACAAGGTTTCATTGCGGTCGTGAATCGCTTCAATAAAGACATACTTATCAAGGTCGGTTTTTAAACGATTATAGTTCTCATGCAAACGGAACAGTTGCTCTTCAACGGTGGACACCCTTGGGGGAAGCAGACCGGTCAACCCCAGTTGCCTGCGCTCCCGCAGGGTGAAACAGGTCCCTTTGTTCAACAGCGGGTCATTGATGAGATCTCTTCCTCTCTTGGTAACAGGATATTTCTCACCTTTGTCCACATCAATTTCATGGGATTTCATCTGGGTGCTCATAAAAAAACTCCTCAATAGTAGTGTTCTATTTAAACTGGCAGCTCTGCAGTGAGTATCTTTCTTTTATAGCATATATTAACTCTAATGTGTCAGCTCTTTCTCGACGTATGCTCAATAGTGCTGCCATGCATGGTCAGTAGTGAGAAGTCGAATTTTTTAACAGTACCAGAGGCAGGTTACCACAGTGGCTCTCCCCAGGTTTTGCTAAGCATCTTTCATTCTTGTGTTCTTCGCAGGCACCCCACTGTTTTGTGGTCAGAGGACTTAAGGAAGACTTTCCAACTATGCATGGTGATAATATTTCTCTTGACAGTAATCTTTTATTGATTGATTTTATTAGAAGATAAACTTCTTATAGTGGGAATGAACTTTCTCATGATGGTAGAAATTTGTTAGGATTAGGATATATAATTTAAGGGTTCTGCGTTAGGGAATAGGTATAATGAATAAGCTGATAGCGATTGTAGATGATGAACCCGATATTGTGGAGTTAGTAACGCTTCACCTGGGGAAAGCCGGCTTTAACGTTAAAGGATTCCTAGATGCAGGGAGTTTCACCACCTTTCTTGATGCCCAGGCACCTGATCTGATCATCCTGGATCTAATGCTCTCCGACACCGATGGACTGGAAATATGCAAGCTTATAAAGAGAAGAGAGAAATTCTCATCAATCCCCATCATCATGCTCACCGCTAAAGCTGAAGAAACTGATAAGGTGCTGGGCTTAGAGCTAGGGGCAGACGACTATGTCACTAAACCCTTTTCACCCAAAGAATTGGTGGCGAGGGTAAAGGCGGTGCTACGAAGAAAAGTGCAACAAGAGGTAACCGGAAGGATTGAAATAGGAGAGGTACTCACCATTGACTTAGAGAAATATGAAGTTGCGGTGAAAGGTAAAAAGATAGAACTCACCTCCACTGAGTTTAAAATCCTGCAATTGCTTGCCACCCGAAAAGGTTTTGTATTTTCCCGCGATACTATTTTAGATTACCTGTGGGGCCAAGAAAAGGCTGTCATAGACAGAACGGTAGACGTACACATACGACACTTAAGATAAGAGAAAAGCTGGGTGAGGCAGCCCACCTCATCAAAAACCTACGTGGTATAGGGTACAAGCTGGAAGAATGAAGAAAACGATATTTGCAAAAGTATTCGGTGCGCACCTATTAATAGTAGTTGCATTTGCTGCGCTCATTATCGCATTCTTCTTCCACGAGATAAGAAGCCACTATCTGGGACTATTAACTCATGACCTTCAAAACCTTGGCATTACCCTTCGTTCGAGGATACTGCCCATTGTAAAGGAGGGACAGTTTAAAGAACTCGATGCCCTGGTAAGACAGCTTGGGAAGGATATCAACACCCGTATTACTGTTGTCAACCCTGAAGGCGTGGTGCTCGCCGATTCAGAGAGCGATCCTCACACGATGGAAAACCATAAATACCGGCCTGAAATCCTTGAAGTGCTAATGGGTGACGTAGGAACCTCACTCCGTTTTAGCACCACCGTCAGAGAGGAGATGCTCTATGTCGCACTCCCTATTGAGCAGAACGGCTCCCTGGTTGGTGTGCTCAGAGTGAGTTTATTTTTAAAAGACATCAATAGATTACTCAACGTGCTCAAAGAAAAGATTGCCTACAGTGCCCTGATCATCATGCTTATTTCCCTGGCGGGTGCCTTCTTTTTCACCCGGAGTTTATCAAAACCAATAAGGGAACTGACCGGGGCATCAAAAAAGGTGGCATCGGGTGATTTTAACGTGCGTGTGTTCTTAAAAAACAGAGATGAATTAAAAGAGCTCGCTGACAGCTTTAACTACATGACTGAACAGATAAGAGCCCTCTTCTCGCAGCTCTCTCTCCAGAAGGAACAATCACACAGCATCATTTCTTCAATCCAGGAAGGTCTTCTCGTCATCGATCGCCATGGGAAGATTGTACTCAGTAATGAAAGCTTTAAGAGGATTATTCATAAAACTGATATCGAGGAGAAATTTTACTGGGAACTCATACGGGAACCTCAATTTAACAATCTGATACAAAAGGTAAAAGATGAAAAGAAAAACTGCACTGAAGAAATAGCCCTGAATGGTAAAACCTTCCTGTGCAGTGCTACCTTTCTTAGCTCTCGAGAGGAAGTGGTGGTAATCCTCTACGACATCAGTGAAATGAAAAGGGTAGAGCAAATTAAAAGGGATTTTGTGGTAAATGTATCCCATGAGCTCCGCACCCCGCTTACCGCAATCAAGGGGTTCGTGGAAACACTGGAGGAGGAGATTGATGAACAGAATCGCCACTACGTTGACATTATCAGAAGACACACTGATAGACTCATCAATATCGTGCAAGATCTGCTGCTCCTCTCCTCACTTGAGGAAAAGGGCATGCAATTAGAACTGGAAGAGGTAGATATAGTGAGCATGGTAGAACGAACACTCAAAATATTTGAGCACCGAGCCAAAGAAAAGCACCTCACCCTTGGGCTAAAAGTAGAAGATCACATTCCACCTATAGAAGCAGACCCTTTCAAATTGGAACAAGTTTTTGTAAATCTCATCGATAATGCCATTAAATATACCGAACATGGAGAGATTGGGTTAAGGCTCACGCACCGAAGAAATCAGGTGCTGATTGAAATACGTGACACAGGAATCGGTATCCCTCCAGAGCACCTTCCCAGAGTTTTTGAACGGTTCTATGTGGTTGACAAGTCACGTTCCAAGAGGCTGGGCGGCACCGGCTTAGGGCTTTCCATTGTGAAACACATCGTACTCCTCCATAACGGCACCATTGATCTATCAAGCACCACCGGTGAAGGTACCACCTTCTCCATCACCTTGCCAGTAACTCTTTCCTAACGCCTCACTTTTAATCAAAATTTAACCTTACCTTCATAATCGATTAACAATCATACGCTAATTTTACACTAAAAGGTTTTTAAAGATGTAGTGGGAAGCGCTGAGCATACGTAGTCAATGATAAACCCACAATAGGAGAAGGGAGTTATCTATGTCAAAAATAATACCATTTCCGCACAAACACGTACCATTTATTTCCCTACTTGATCGAGCAGGTTATCAACTGGGAAAGGGACAAAAGGGCTTTTATGAGGGAGAAGAGGCGCAGGTGATAAGCGTAAATCCTTTTATATGTAGCCTTTGTGCTTGACTACTACCACAGTGAGAATATCAGGGGTAAAAGACACACAGAAAACCTACTCCAGATTGACATGGAATTTAATTTCTAATATACATACAATAACCACTCGCAAAGGAGGAAAAGATGAAGAAGGTGTTAAGGACTCTATCGACTGTAGCAGTAATTTTGGGCATGGCGGTTATGGTATATGCTGGGGATAGAGAGCTCCTGGGCGCAGGGGCAACCTTTCCCTACCCGCTCTATTCAAAAATGTTCGATGAATACTCTAAAGAATATGGAGTAAAAATCAACTACCAGGCGATCGGCTCTGGCGGTGGCATAAAGCAGCTCATCAGCAAAACCGTCGACTTTGGTGGAACCGATGCCTTCATGAGTGACGAAGAGCTTAAAAACGTACCTCCAATCGTCCATATACCTATTGGTTTGGGCGCTATCTCAGTAACGTATAATATCCCTATCAGTATTGAATTAAAGCTCACTCCCGATGTAGTTGCCGATATCTTTCTGGGTAAGATCACTAACTGGAATGATCCCCGGATACAGCAGATCAACAGTGGTGCACAGCTTCCTGATCTCACTATCGTCGTTGTCCACCGGTCTGATGGCAGCGGCACCACTTCTATCTTCACCGATTATTTATCCAAAATCAGCACTGAGTGGAAAGAGAAGGTGGGAGTTGGTAAATCAGTGAACTGGCCAACGGGACTGGGAGCAAAGGGGAACCCAGGGGTAGCAGGACTGGTAAAACAGCTCCCCGGAAGCATTGGCTACGTTGAGTTAATCTACGCGCTTCAAAATAACATGCCGGTGTGCCCACTCAAAAATAAGAAGGGTGTTTTCGTGAAGCCCACGCTCGAATCTACCAGTCTGGCAGCAAACGTAACTATTCCAGATGACACCAGGGTATCGGTTACCAATACCGATGCCCAGAATGGGTATCCTATCAGCGGTTTTACCTGGATTATTGTCTTTAAGGAGCAGAATTATAACCAGAGGGCAAAAGGAAGAGCGCAAGAGTTAGTAAAACTTTTATGGTGGATGACCCATGAGGGACAGAAGTATGCCGAACCTCTTGACTATGCCTCTTTACCAAAGGCATCGGTAGCGAAGGTGGAAAAGGTCATCGAATCAATTACCTATGATAATAAATGCATCTTGTCTTCTATCAAGAAGTAAAAAAATAGATGTCTTGAAATATAAAAAGATCTTCACTCTGGGTGGTGTGGGAGTCGTGTTCATTTTCTATACAGTCAACTCGGGTGATTCACATAAATGTAAGTTATCAATAAAATTGACACCTCCCAAAAAATAAGTTACCTGTATTTTTGAAGTACGGAAGCACACACCTGTGCTAAAGAGTTCCACCTTAGAAGATGTAATCACTTTGGAAACCGATGTGAGGGGGTAGGGTACTCAATTGCTACCATACTCACTCATCCTTTATACTGCGGAAGAATTAAGAGATACCACTCTAAACCTATCAGAAATGACTTAAATTAATGACCAATCAAACCTCTTTAACCAAATCAGAGAATACCTTACGCTCACAGCCAACGGTCGAGACTGAATCCCCCTCATCCACCGATTACGCTTACCCACCTGACAAGATGTTCTTTGGGCTACTCAATTTCTCTGCACTCTGCACAATAGCGCTCCTCATTGCAATCTTCATAACCCTGATAGTGCACTCTCTACCCTCGCTCAAAGCCTTTGGAATCACTTTTCTCCTCAAAAAGACCTGGGATCCGGTATTTGGTGTCTTTGGTGCACTTCCCTTTCTCATAGGGACCCTGCTCACCTCTTTCCTTGCCCTCGCGATTTCACTTCCCTTTTCGCTCTCCATTGCTATTTTTCTAGGAGAGTATTTTCGGGAGGGAACCGCTTCCTCACTGCTTAAAAGCGCCGTAGAACTGCTGGCCGGCATCCCTTCCGTTATCTATGGATTCTGGGGCTTGTTTGTACTGGTACCGCTGATAAGGATTGTGGAGATGAAACTGGGGGTAGCGCCCTATGGGATTGGCATACTGACTTCCGCGGTGGTACTCGCTATTATGATCATTCCTTACTCAGCATCACTGGGGACAGAGGTCATTCAACTAGTTCCCTCTGATTTAAAAGAAGCAGCCTTTTCCCTAGGTGCAACCCGTTTTGAAGTGATTGGAAAGATAATCCTCCCCTTCGCCCGCTCTGGAATAGTGGCAGGGATTCTCCTCTCGCTGGGAAGGGCGCTTGGTGAAACCATGGCAGTCACCATGGTCATTGGAAATTCTAACTTCCTCCCCACAAACATTTTCAGCCCCGCCAATACCATGGCCAGTGTAATCGCCAACGAGTTTGCCGAGGCTACCGAAACTATCTACGTATCGTCGCTTGTCGAAGTCGGACTTTTGCTCTTTATCGTTACCATGCTGGTAAATCTCATTGGCAAATATATCATCAATAGAATGAGTGTCAGGGTACACCATGAATAACTACACGCTTAGCCTGAGGATTATCAAAGACAGAGGATTTAAAACGCTGGTGATTCTCTTCTCCTTCATTACCATTGTCCCTCTGCTCTTTATTCTTTTTCACATCATTAAGAATGGCATTGGGGTAATTAGCTGGCAATTCCTCACCAGCCTGCCTAAGCCGGTAGGCGAAGTGGGGGGAGGCATTGCCAATGCCATCGTGGGTACTTTCATTCTTATTGTCATGTCATGTATGCTATCTATCCCGTTGGGGGTGTCTGCGGGAATCTATCTCTCTGAGCGGAGGGAAGGATGGCTCGCCTCGTTGGTTCGATTGAGTGTAGATATCCTCCAAGGAATACCCTCAATTGTAATGGGAATCCTCGCCTATACCTGGGTGGTGTTATCCCTAGGCACCTTTTCTGCCTTTTCAGGCAGCGTTGCCCTTGGCATCATGATGTTGCCTATTATAGTGAGGTCAACCGAAGAGACCTTAAAACTCATCCCTGAGATGTTAAAAGAGGCATCTCTCTCTCTGGGTGTGCCTTACTACCGAACACTTCTCAAAGTAATTCTTCCCGCAGGGGCAAGCGGGATTGTAACCGGCATACTGCTGAGCGTAGCGAGGGTGGCGGGGGAAACAGCACCCCTGCTCTTTACTGCCTTTGGGAGTCCCTTTATGGATGTCAATATATTCAAGCCGGTAAATTCACTTCCCCTGGTAATCTTTAACTATGCCACTAGCCCCTATCCCTCATGGCATCAGCTCGCCTGGGGTGCTTCCCTGGTATTGGTAGGAATGGTATTAACGCTCAACTTCTCGGCAAAACTGGTGACCAAACGATGGAAAGTACAATTTTAACCATAGAAGATTTTTCTGCCTATTTCGGCACGAATCAAGTATTAAATAACGTCAATCTTTCTGTAGCACAGAAAAAGGTAACGGCCATTATGGGACCGTCGGGATGCGGGAAGACCACGCTCATCAGATGCATTAACCGTATGCACGAGCTGGTTCCTGCGGCGCAGGTGAGCGGACGCATACTACTCCACGACAAGAATCTCTACAGCATGAACCCTATCATTGTGAGAAGGAAGATAGGCATGGTGTTTCAGAAGCCTAACCCCTTTCCTACCATGAGCATCTATGATAATGTGATCGCGGGATATAAGCTCAATGGCATCAGGTTTGGTAAACGGGAGAGGGATGAAATTGTTGAGGAATCACTCAAGCGGGCGGCACTCTGGGGAGAGGTGAAGGATAACCTCCACCGGAAGGGAACCTTTCTCTCTGGTGGGCAGCAGCAGAGACTCTGTATTGCCCGCGCACTCGCCATGCATCCTGAGATTCTCCTTCTCGATGAACCCACCTCTGCCCTGGACCCCAAAGCGACTGCCCACATAGAAGAGCTCATTGCTGAGCTTAAGAAACAGGTAACCATTATTATCGTCACTCACAATATTGCCCAGGCAGCACGCATCTCTGATTTTACTGCCTTCATCTATTTAGGAGAACTCGTTGAGTATGGAACGTCTGAAAAAATGTTTACCGTTCCCAAGGACAAGAGGACGGAAGAGTACCTCACCGGGAAATTTGGATAGGAGAAGAAGATGTTAGAGGAGAAGATCACTGAGCTTAAGCGAGAACTCATAGGGTTTGCCACTTTGGTTGAACGCATGATTGAGAAGAGCGTAAAGGGGTTACATGAGAAAAAACGCGAGTCACTGGTAGAGGTTATAGAGAGAGATGAGCCCAAAACCAATGCTCTGGAGATTTCGATGGATGCACTCTGTGCCTCCATGATTGCCCAATTTGAACCAAAGGCTAAGGATTTAAGGATAGCGCTGATGGTTGCCAAGATGAGCAGCGATTTAGAAAGGATGGGGGATCATGCGGTAAATATCGCCGAGAGTGCTTTGTTTCTTACTGAGAAACCATTGGTAAAGCCTCTGGTTGACATACCCAAGATGGCAGAGGTAACCATTAAGATGCTCAAGGACAGTATCACCTCTTTCATTGAGGAAAACTCAAAACTTGCACAAGAGGTCTGTGAAAGGGATAATACCGTTGATGAACTGAAAGATAAGATTTTAAGTGAGCTCATCATCCTGATGAGCCAAGACCCTTCTACCATTGAGCGTTCTCTCCACCTGTTAAGGATTTCTGGTAACCTAGAACGTATCGCCGATTTATCAACCAATATCTGTGAAGATGTAATCTATATGACAGAAGGAAAGGTGATAAAACACCAAAGCAAAAATTGGTAGAGAATAAAAAACAGAGAGAGCTTACTTCCACCTTTTTTTCTCATTAGACTTACCCCCCTCGGTAGTGATCAGAGGCCCTCCGGGGGGTTCTCAAATCATACCCGAATACTCTTAGACTAACTAATCATCATTGATTACCTTATACTTTTCTTATACGACATTCTGTGGTATAGACTATGGTAACTATTACCTCTTCCCTGATTACATTTTTTCCAGTGTTTTTTTAAGGGGCTAGGCATGACAGAAATAGCATTTTCAGATGAAGCTAAAGAAGTATTAGAAAAGTTTATCGCCAGTTTTCCCTTGGGTGTAAGGGCGTCATATAAAGACAAAATCATGAGAGGAGTTGAATATCAATTGCTTAAAAAAGGGCTTACAGTAGCTACCAAAGATGTTTTCTTTCAATCACTGGATGAAACCTTTCCGCGATCATTTGAACCACTCATTCTAAGACTTAAGGACCCACAAAGGTTCTCACGTATGGTAGCCGCACAAAAGGAGGTTGATAACAGTACCCCGCTGGTTAAGGTCAGACGCTGGAAACTCCCTGCGGCACCATCAGATACACCTACAAAAAAGGTGGTAGCACTTATGGCGAGTCCTCGAAAAGGAGGAAATACTGACTGCATAATGGATGCGTTACTAGAGGGGATCAAGGAATCTCCTTGCACTATTGATAAACTTTCTATCTCTGATCTCAACATCTCACCTTGTGTAGGGTGCATGGCGTGTGAGGAGAAGGAGCTTGACACCTATTGTGCAGTTAAGGACGATATGACGAGTCTCTATAGAAAATTTCTTGAATGTGATGCGTTTATAATGGGTTTTCCAATATACACAGCCAGGGAGTGCAGTCAGGCAGCTATCTTCTTTGACAGACTCAAGGCCTTGAGAAGCAAAGGGCAGTATCATAAACTACGCAGGCAGAGAAAAGGTGCACTCGTAGTCACCTGGGGATGGCCGTCTGAGGATTCTTATAATCACGTTGTTGAAAATGCTCTATTTGTGTTAAGGTTGTTTGGAGTAAACATCGTAGAGGTGGTTACAGGCTGTGGATTCTGGGAGGCATACTATACAAAGGGTATGGCAAAGTTGGATGCAGAGGGTATGATGCATGCCAGAGCAGCTGGTCGTGCTCTGGTGGTTAATGAGGAGAGATGAGTGGTGAAGGTGAGAAACTAATTGACCTCGTTTAAGAAAAGGGGGTAAAAGAGGAGTTGAGGATATTTAAGATGTTGAATGAAATTGTGACGAGAGAGGAGAGGTGAGTCACACACAGTGAGTCGAAGGAATGTTGAGCTATGAAGGATGATAAAGAAGTTTTACATGAAACCACCCCTGATACGCAAGATCCACCTGAAGAGGAGGCAAGAAAAAGATCTGAGGATGGTGAGACCGCGCTTAACTTCTTTAAGTCTCAACTCTGGGAAGCCAAGGGAAGACGGGCACTATACTATCTTATAAGCAAGAGGGGTTATACCGAGGAAGAAATCAAGGCCATGGAACTTGGCTTTTCACCATTTAAAAAGGTGCTGAAGAAAAATTTAGGAGACCTTTTCAAAAGCCTAGGACTCAATGTGAAGGGTTTTGGCGAAACCCATACCATAGTTATTCCTTGCAGGGATCCTGAGGGAAGGATTAAAGGATTTGTAGCGAGGAGGTTGGATAATGAAAGACCAAAATACATTTACAGTAAAGGAACAGAGTTTGATACCCTCTTTAACCTTCACCGGGCAAGAGGAGAGGAACATTGTATTGTGGTAGAAGGTTACTTTGATGCGCTCATCGCCACCCAGAGGGGAATACAGGGGGTGGTAGCAATAGGAGGTTCAAGGCTTACCGAGAAGAGGCTAGAAGACTCCATCAGGTATGGGGTTACAACCATTACCCTTATTCCAGATAATGACGAGAGAGGGTTGAAGGGTGCAGAGAGGTCATTGGAGCTCATCAGGGAGAAAGGATTAAGTGCATTTGTGCTTGAATTGCCGGATGGATTTAAAGACTTAGATGAGTTTATAAGGGGACAAGGGATCGAAGCGTTTGAGAAGTTAAGGAAGCACGCCAAGAGCGGTAACACCTGGAAGCCAAAGAAACTACCCAGCATGCATAGTAATATTAAAGTTTCCGTAAGAAGTGCTAATAGTACACGTATCACACAGATATATTATATTAAGAAGGATAATGTGCACAGACCAAAGGAGAGTCGTTCCTAGAGCATTAATTCACCAAAGACATGCATTGGATGAAATTAGAGAGAGGCTGGGGGGAGTGTACCACAATGGCGGTGACTCACCAAGTTCACTTCATAACAGATTGAGCAGCTACCGAAATGATCTAAAAACGGGAAACCTGCCACCAGGGGTCAGCGTTATCCCTATTTCTCCTTTTTCCTCGCCGCGGCCCGTTTGCCTGCATCCAGCTCCATCTTACGGAGGCGAATGCTGTGTGGTGTAACTTCAATCAATTCATCTTCTGCGATGAATGCTATTGATTGATCGAGCGACAGGATACGTGGGGGGCGCAGTGTCACCGTCGTCTCAGCTGTTGAACTGCGCATGTTGGTGAGTTTTTTCTCGCGCGTGATATTAATCACTAGATCTTCAGTACGGTTGCGCTCACCGATAATCATACCGGCATACACGTCAGTACCGACCTCTACGAACAGCTCGCCACGGTCAACCATCCCGAGACTTGCGTAGGTGGTGGCTTTACCGGACCGATCTGCCAGTAACGTACCACTGACCCGTTGCGGGATCGGACCAAACCATTCGGCGTGACCGTCGAAAAGCGTATTCATGACGCCGGAACCCTTGGTATCGGTCAGTAGCTGGCTGCGAAAGCCGATCAGCCCCCTCGATGGAATAATGAACTCCATCGTGACCCGTCCGTGACCGTGGTTTTGCATAGTGGTCATCCTGCCCTTTCGCGTCGATAGCTTTTCGGTGACGACACCTACTTTATCTTCCGGGATGTCGAGGAATAACCGCTCCGTCGGCTCCATCAGGTTGCCGTTTTCTTCTCTGGTGATGACCTGCGGCTTGGAGACCATAAATTCGTAGCCCTCACGTCGCATGGTTTCTATGAGCACCGCCATTTGCAGTTCGCCACGACCGCGCACTTCGAATGCATCGGCGCGCGTGGTGTGCCTGACCTGCAGGGATACGTTACCGAGGATTTCTTTTTGCAGCCTTTCGTTTAGATGCCGGGAGGTGACATACTTTCCCTCCTTACCAGCAAAGGGACTGTTGTTCACGGAAAATATCATCGCTACCGTCGGCTCATCGACTTTGATACGCGGCAGCGGCAGCGGAGTATCCTCAGAGGATATGGTATCGCCGATCTTGACATTTTCAACGCCTGAAACCGCGATAATATCGCCAGCCTCAAGCTTCTCTACCGATGTTTTTCCTAATCCTTGAAAGGTGTAGCATGCTGAGAATTTGACACCACGAGTGATACCGTGCTCGCCACACAAACTATAGGTAGTGTTCATTTCGAGCACACCGTTACTTAATCTTCCGATTGAAACTTGTCCGACGTACGGGTCATAGTCGAGGTTAGTCACCAGAAATTGCGGTACGTGATCATCACTCGCCATGGGGCCTGGGATTTTTGAAAGAATCATTTCGAACAAGGGGCGGAGATTGGTGGAGCTATCCCCGATCTTAGCGTGGGCCACGCCTGCCTTCGCATTCGTATACAAGACCGGAAACTCGATTTGTTCCTCCCGGGCATCGAGATCGATAAACAGATCGTAGACTTCATTCACCACGGCTTCGATGCGTGCATCGCTGCGATCGATTTTGTTGATCACGAGAATGACGGGCAGGTTTTTCGCTAATGCCTTTTTCACTACGAAACGCGTTTGGGGCAATGGTCCTTCGCTGGCATCCACAAGCAACAGTGTGCCATCCACGAGATTCAGACTGCGCTCTACTTCTCCGCCGAAATCAGCATGACCGGGCGTGTCCACAATATTGATCTTCACGCCATTGTACCACACCGCAGTGTTTTTTGCGACGATGGTAATGCCACGTTCGCGTTCAAGATCCATCGAATCCATGACGCGCTCAGCAATCTCCTGGTTTTCTCGGAAGGTACCGCTCTGTTTCAACATTCCGTCAATGAGAGTGGTTTTCCCGTGGTCTACATGGGAGATAATGGCGATATTGCGAAAGGTTCCCTTTCTCATCATATCGTACCTATTAGAACATCAAGGAGTGCCATGCTGAAGCTGAAGACGAAACGTGTGAAAGCATTAACAATAGAGGGTGAGCATTTTTCGATGGTACACCATACGCTTGGTGTCTTTGATGACAGTAGTGAGGATTTCTCTAGCTTCTTTTGCTTCTTAAGGTTTTGTTTTCTAACGATGGTAACCAAGAAATTGGTCTGTTCTAATCTCAGAGGAAACAGGCACTGCTACTAATTGAGCAATGTGTTCCGGGGGGAACCCAGCAAAGGACGGTACTTTGGTTTTCGGCGTACACGTGGTGTGGACTTTGCAGCTCTGGTGGCATTGTCCCGCTGCACTCCATGCCACCTGTGACCTGATTGCCATTTACTCACCGGTGAGGTGCTCTCAAACCCTTCCATGACACAGTACTTGAGCTTGTTTCCCAGGATCCGGGTTATGGAATATGCAGGACCCTTGTCCTTAACGGTTACAAAGGTAAATGCGTCTCCGGTTTTGCAGGCACGGCCTGTGCGGCCTATGCGATGCGTATAGGCATCTACAGATTCAGGCATGTCGTAATTAATCACATGCGAAACCCCACGCACATCGATCCCACGGGCAGCAACATCGGTTGCAACCAGAATTTTATACCTGCCCCTGCGAAAACCATCTAGCGCGTGCTGACGTTTGTTCTGAGACATGTTGCCATGCAGCGCGATCGCGTCATATCCTGATTTCTCAAGCTGATGTCCGACACTCTTAGCACGCAGCTTCGTGCGCATAAACACAAGAACCGGTCCTGTGTGAGTAGTGTCGAGAATCTTCTTCAGCAGCGCGGTTTTGAGATGCATTTCTACGGGATAGAATGTGTGCGAGACCGTATCTGCCGGAGCGATATGACCGATTTGAACTCTGACGGGTTCCTGCAGGATTTCGTGTGCAAGGAACCTTACATCGTCAGGCATAGTGGCAGCGAATAAAAGCGTCTGGCGGCCTGCAGGCAGATGCTTCATTATCTTTCTGATATCCGGCAAAAAGCCCATGTCAAACATCTGGTCGGCTTCATCTAAAACCAGCACCTCGATATTTGATAAATTGATTGTCCTTCGATTGATATGATCCAGCAGACGACCGGGACAGGCCGAGACGATATCAACACCTCTGCGCAATGTACTAATCTGTGGCTGTATGCTCACGCCGCCATAGATGCTTGCACTGCAGAGCGCTGTCTTCTGTCCCAGAAGGCCGATAGCTTTATGAGTTTGTTCGGTCAACTCACGTGTAGGTGCTATTATCAGGGCACGAACACTTCCACGGGGACCCTGTATGAGGCGCTGCAAAATCGGCAGCACAAATGCCGCGGTTTTGCCTGTTCCCGTCTGGGCAAGGCCCATGACATCCCTGCCTTCCAGGATGGGTGGTATTGATTGCAACTGGATCGGGGTTGGCGCGGTGTAACCGAGTGCCTGCACACCGGCAGTAATTTTTGAATGTAAATTAAATTTTTCGAAATTCATGATACGTCCTTCTTGTGTGTAGTATAATTATCCTGACATCATTGTGGACATTGTGTTCCACAAGTACATTCCTGATGTGCTCTATAGTTGACTAACTGTTTTGCATATGCTCTCCTTATTCCTGCGTGTGATTGCCTCACAGGCGATAAAAAAAATCCACGGAATTTAATAAAAATCCCATGGGTTTCTTATTTAAAACTTACTGGATTTTAGATTAAAGTTTAAATTTTAACTCACTGCTAACTTACAATGTACATTAAATATACATGAAAATTATCTCTATGTCAATTTATATTTCAAAAAAAATACGGGGACACATAAAAAGTGAAGTTTTTGCTTTTCAAACTACTCAAGGATCTGCCTTCCGGTGGTAAACATATTCCATACCATAGCCCCGAAAATCAGAATCCCCGCTGCAATATAGAAGATTAAGTCCCAGCGACCGCTCAGCGAAACTATGAGACCTACCACAAGAGGAACAATGATGCCGGCAATATTTCCAGCAGTGGTCTGCATACCCATAATGATTCCCGCATAGCGAGGTCCGATATCCATTGCATTCGGTCCGGTGGTGCTTCCTGTTATGGACAACATACCCAGTGCCAGTGTGACCAGAGCGAGCACGAGTACTTTTGTCTCAGCCTGAGCTAATAAAATCAGAAATGCGCTCGCACTCAAGAGACTGATAGTATGAAATACCTTCCGAATGCGGGTGATATTACCTGTCCGCTTAATCCAGTAATCAGCAAGCCAGCCTGATCCATTGCTGCCAATAACCATCGCAAGGTAGGGAAGCGTCGCATAGATGCCCATCTCCTTAATGGAAAATCCATGAGCTTTGACTAGGTAGGTAGGGAGCCAGGTGAGAAACATGAAGAATCCCCAGCTCACGCAAAAATGGTTGATGACTAATGACCACACCTGAACTTTAGAGAGTAGTGTCTTCCAGGGTATCGTGTGCAAAGGTGAGAGTACTGGTCTATACGCTTTGATGTAGGCAAGCTCTGGTGGGTGTATGGTGTGGTGTTCCTCAGGGCTGTTTGCTGCAAGCACCATCCAGAATAGACACCAGATAAAACCCACAACGCCAAATATGAAAAATACCCATTGCCACCCCCAATAGGTCATGATCCAAGTGGCTAGGGGAAATGCCACAATGTTTCCAACTGAAATGCCGGAGAGGGTAAAGCCCATCACCCTGGATCGCTCGTGGGTGGGAATCCACCGTGAGGTAAGACTCTGGATAGAGGGAAAATTAACGCCCTCGCCTAGTCCCATGAGTGCCCGTACCATGGCCATCTGTGAAACGGTTCTGGCCATAGGAGTTAGCATAGTAAAAAGTGACCACCAGAGTACCCCGATACCAAGTACCTTTTTCCCTCCGAAGCGATCAGCTAGCCATCCCCCAGGAATCTGAAGCAGTGTATATCCCCAAAAAAAGGATGAAAGGATAACCCCCAAGACGGCTTCATCCCACCCGAGGTCCTTCATAATCACCGGTGCGGTTACCGCGATATTGAACCTGTCCATATAACAAATGAGATTACTGGTAAAAAAAAGGATCACCAGATTTAATCGCTTTGGCCATCCCTCACCTCTTTTCCTTACCAATGATTCTCCTACGCTATGGTTATTCATTCTCAAACACACGGTCGCTATACCTATCTGTCTTCAAAGTAAGCGCTCTCTATCAGATATGCTGAGGCCAGTCAAGAAAAAAAAGGTATCGTATTAATTGAAAATCAAGGTATAAAGTGCTACAAGGGGTAAGTGGTTATGGTGTGCAGTTACTAATGGTTTCTAGGAGGCTGTCGGAAAACGTCCATCTGCTGTGTTGCACTCATCCTTCGTCATTGCAGCGTACTGCGCAAGTACGCCTCATTCCTCAGGATTTCGTGCGCCTTGCATCTGAACATTTTTCAACAGCCTCCATACAAGTGGGTATTCCGACAGGAGGATTTGTTATGGATGTTTACGAAGCTATTGCTCACCGAAAGAGTGTGAGGGCGTTTAAGAGCAAAGAGCTGCCTGAAGAAATGATTTCTCGGCTGCTCGAGGCTGCACGGCTTGCCCCGTCTGCAAGCAACAGGCAAGAATGGCGTTTCATTGTGGTGCGTGATCCGGCAATGAGAAGGCAACTGTCAGTAGCCGCGATGGGGCAGAAGTTCGTAGGTGAAGCACCTGTAGTGCTTGCCTGCTGTGCAGAGACTGACAATCACCTGATGGCCTGTGGACAGCTTTGTTATCCGATAGATGTTGCGATCGCTATTGATCATATCACCCTCTGTGCTACTGCTGATGGATTGGGAACATGCTGGATTGGTGCATTTGATGAAGCACAGGTTAAAGCGTTACTCGGCATTCCACCTCACCTACGGGTGGTGGGACTACTGCCCATTGGCTATCCTAAGAATCCATCACGGGTGAAGAAGAATCGTCTTCCGCTGAAAAAAATCGTTAAATACGAACGGTGGTAGTAACAACAAGAGAAGTTACCACTTTTTGAGGAAAGACCATCTTAGGGTGTGTCACCTCTCTATTCTTCTTCCATAAACCTCGCATCCTGTAGCGCCTGGTTTACTCCCTCCTGGTATCCTCTCACGTACGCTGGATTAGTAATGACCCAATCACTCCAGTCGCGTATCCATCGGTGCAATTCGTCACCGGTGCGGTAGGCATTCCAGGCGGCAGCATACCCTCTATCAAATCCTGCAGCATAATGCTGTCCATAGAGTGAGGGGGCATGAAATTCGATTACCCTTATCTGGTCTGCATGGATAGGTATAAGTTTCACCGCGAGGATGGTAATTACTATTGGAAAAGCCCGATGGAAATGATATCTCATAGATACACCCTTTCCTGTTGTAGTATAGTGTAATTTACCTATCTTCCCTTGAGATGAGTTTGCCTGGTGCCTCTGCCATGGAAATTGGATTGTGCCTGTATACCTCCCCGCCCGATAGTAGTACGCTGGTTGAGGTAGTGCTGACTTTTAAATGCCCTCTGGTATCCTCCCTCGCTTATGCCTCTTACCGAATGAACCCTGCTACTATTACCAGAAAACCGGGTAAAGGTAGGTGATGCCAGACCCCGATCTTTAAGGTTTTCATTTCGTCCTCCCGTGATAGCCTTTTCCCGTGGTAAGAATTTACTTCTTAGTAATTCATTCGGCCGTATGCTATTCGTAGATGAGCGGAGGGGCGTTCCACGACCATGGGCATCTATGGACTTGAATCCCTCATCATGTTTCCTCAGATGCGTTGTCATGCTCTCATGGCTTACTGCTTTTTCATAGAAACCGTTCGCAAGGGTGTCTTGATGTCTGTTTTTACTTACTCCATGGCGATAGTTGCTCCTCTTATAAAAATCCCTCCTCTCGACCATAACCGAGTGATTCCTGTATTTAAAGTTATTCATATGTAGTGTATGGGAAGTGGGATTACTGATAATAACTGAGCGTGGACCCCAGAAGCGGTGACAGAAGTATCTTTCACAAGGTGCCAGTGGTATCCACCCTATAAAGCTATCCCTATGAATCCAGTATACCAACCCGGGGTACCATCCCCAATCGATACCAAATGATGGACCCACCTCAATCCGTAGATAGCGTACGGGAGGAGCCCAGTACCAACGGTGATATCTTTCAATAAACACCCAGTTACCATAGTGGTGTGTTAAATACCCGAACGGTTCAAAGGGAACCCAGCAATGATCGTCATATAGTGTTATCCACCTTCCTACGGTAAAGGGAGCCCACCCGGAAGAGACATACAATGGTCGCCAGAGATACCGGTAGCTCCCCTCGTAGTAGACTTTCTCCCAGTTTCCATTTTCTTCCAGGGTATATGCTCCGTAGTGGAGCTGTTCAGGAAGATAGTCTGTTGAATCACCTTGTACCTCCACGCGCCTTTTCCAAAAAGTATCCCTTTTTACATTCCAGGAATTCCAACTCTCATCCACCATACCCTCACCCGCTGAGATGCGTTGGTCCCCTGCGATAAGGGATGACAAGCCGGCTACTACTTCATAACTGGCATTATCAACAAGGTGAAAAAAGCTGATTTTACCTTTCAGTGAACGTATCTCTGTCGATTCTTCCTTTACCTGCACCTCGAACGTGGTGAGTGGTGGTGCCTCCACGTAGCCAAAGGGGGTTTTGACTTTTACTATGGTGGTAGAACTTTTATTGTACACTCTTGCTATTCCTTTGCTAATAGCAACTTCCGTCAGATCGCTTCCTAGGGTAATGGTTTGGATTTTTGTGTTGCTGCCAATTCTGATCAAGGTATTGTTTGGCACAACGATTTCAGCCTTCGCGTTTTCAGAAGCATACACTATGTCATCTATACCAAATGGAGTATCTTGCTCAGTTGCAACCCACTCTTCACTATCATGCACATAGCGCAAAAGTTCCCCTTCCACATATGAGAGGTGACCTACTACCACCATCTGTTCTTGAGGCGCCTGGAGGGCAAACGCAAGACGGGTTGTGAGTAACAACAAAAGAAGTGGTATCCATCGTAAGTCTTTTATGGTAATCATGGTATCTCTCCGTTAAGTGCATCAAGGGAGCGGAGGTATAAAACTGCTTTCAATAACTTTTCGCAGCGAATTGAAAGTAATCGAGCCCTCTTCCGCTGTATACCGATATCAATAAGCCTACAGTACGCATGAAGAGGGTTTAAATGGTGTTGAAGAATCAATTTGATGTCGTTCCGGTTCACAGAACCTCTTAGTATCGAGGATTTTTTAAGGTTTTGTAGATAGGTAATCGCAAGCTTGATACCAAAAAAAACCCATGGAGGATATTTAATTAAGTGGTTATAAAAAATAAGATTTTTACTACAGGGGTGTTTTCCTAAGACTGTTATTACTGCTCTTTGTAATCGATTTATAACAGTGATTGTTATAGTGAGAAGACATAATAGGACAGTGCTACACAATAGGATGATTTTTGAAGATGCTTACTAATTTAATTTGACAAGCATAAGTGGATTGTATTATCCTCCTTGCTGCTTTATACGCTTTCCATAACGTGGAGAGATAAAATCTGGAGATCCTTATATAACCAAATTGAAAACGACCAACTAATGTGGGAGGGTTTTTAGTAATGAAGGCAAAGAAGAAAGTTGAGCACGAGGGAATGCCGAGCATTAAGACAATCGGTGTAGTCGGCGCCGGACAAATGGGAACGGGTATTGCACAGGTTTCAGCTCAAGCGGGATTTAAGGTGGTGGTGGTGGTGAATAATGAAGAAACAATAGGAAGAGTCCAAAAAGAGATCGATACCAGCCTGAATCGAGCGATAGAGCTTGGCAAGATAAATCGGAAAGAAAAAGATAAGATAATCTCTCATTTAACGTTCTCTAGGGGATTGAAGAATCTTGAAAAGGCAGATATCGTCATCGAAGCCGCCGTTGAGAATGCGAGCGTTAAAGAAGACATCTTTAGCAATCTGGACAAAATCTGTCCCCCGCATACCATTCTCAGTACTAATACGAGCTCGATATCGATTACCAAACTGGCCAATATCACCCAGAGACCTGCAAAAGTGGTGGGCATGCATTTCATGTATCCTGCCCAAAAAATGAAACTGGTGGAGATCATTAAGACTCCTGCCACATCAGATGAAACCTATCACATCGTTAAGAACCTTGCTTTAAAAATGGGTAAGACTCCCATCACTGCAATTGATAGCCCCTGCTTTGTGACAAGTCGCCTTATTCAGACTCTTATCAATGAAGCAATCTTTTGCCTTTACGAGGGCGTTTCTACAAAAGAGGAGATCGATGCCGCCCTGAAACTTGGCATGAATCATCCCATGGGACCTCTGGAATTAGCTGACTTTATTGGTCTTGATGTGGTGTTATCCATGCAAGAGGCGCTGTATAACGGTTTCAAAGACCCCAAGTACAGGCCATGCCCCCTGCTTGCGAGTATGGTCGAAGCCGGTCACCTGGGTAGAAAAACCAGGCGAGGATTTTACGAGTATAAGTAAAAATCTTTCAAGTTAATTAAATAAAAAACAGCGTATTCAATACCGTGCAATTAAAAAGCCGTTGATAATGGCAGCTTCCGGCAGGTTATCTTCTTTATCTCCCTCTTTTCCTCTTTGATTGATGGTAGTGACGTGCAATTATTCGAGACAGTTCTGCAGGAGTAGAGATAACACCCCCTGGTCTCCCGTGGAAGTGAATGCGCCCTTTACCCTCCAGAGCGAGTCTGACATCTTCAACCATCTGTCCGGTGCTCATTTCAAAAACAAAAAAGTCATGAAGATACTTGGCTGTTTCTCTAATAATAGTTGCGGGAAAAGGCCAGAGCGTTATGGGACGAAGTATTCCCACTTTAAGGCCCTCCTCTCGCAAACGCTTAATGGCTCCCTTGGCAATGCGTGCAGCAGTGCCGTAAGCTACCACTGCCATTTCGGCATCTTCCAGAAGCGAGATCTCAAAGCGAACTTCACTTTGCTCAATCCTGATGTATTTTCTAAAAAGTTTCCAGTTGTGGTCCTCCTCTGCTTTAGGATCTAAGATAAGAGAGCGAACCAGCCGTGCGGGCCTTCCCTTGGCACCGGTGAGAATATAATCTTTGGCAGGACTTTTTTCTCTCTTCTTGGATGGTATCCGCACCGGTTCCCTCATCTGCCCCAGCATCCCATCTGCTAATATAATCACCGGAGTCCTATAATTGTCAGCCAGATCAAAAGCCAGGGCAGTCAGGTCTGCCATTTCCTGTACTGAGTATGGCGCCAGCACTATGGTTCGATAATCGCCGTGACCGCCACCGCGCGTCGCTTGGAAATAATCAGATTGAGCTGGTGCTATATTCCCCAAGCCGGGCCCCCCTCTTACCACATTTACGATAACCGCAGGGAGTTCCAGCGCGGCCAAAAAGGAAATACCTTCCTGTTTGAGACTGATCCCGGGGCTACTTGATGAAGTCATTGCCCTGGCTCCTGCCGCACTTGCTCCTAGCACCATGTTGATGGCAGCGAGTTCGCTTTCAGCCTGGATAAAAATTCCTCCTGGCACTTCAGATAGTCTTTTTACCATGTATTCTGGCAATTCATTTTGAGGAGTAATGGGGTAACCAGAATAAAACCTGCATCCCGCTTGAATGGCTGCTTCCCCTATGGCAGTGTTTCCGCTCATTAATTGCTGATCCACGACACACCTCTAAGGCAACCCTCGGAGACACCAGAACACACCTTGCACGCCCGGTGATCCCTTGTGATCATCACACTCGCTCAAAAAGTATCCCTTAGGATTGCATTGGTATTGATAGTAAGTTGATAAGAGCGTGCGTTTTGAAGGAATAAGTATAGGAAATAACTTACAGCGCGTCAATAAAAATTACCGCAGGCTATACCACTAAGCCAGACGCAACATGCGGGAGTTTAGGGTACGCAGGTAAAAGGCGTGGGTAAAAAAGGTAAGGGAAGAAACCTTTAAATCTACTAAAGGAAATGTATTTAAGTCTCTTTCCCAAGTGGAGACTTTGAGAATGGTCAGGGTTACCTGTCTGCGTGTACTAGGCAGGCAGTGATCATATTTCCCTCTGATAAAAAATGGTGTGTACCCTTGATAAAAAAGGGTCAGTATTTAAATGTTACCGTGCTCATCGACTACTTCTTGGAAGGAGAGGAGTAGTAGTAAGAGGGATTGGACTCAACGAGAAATTCTTAAAAAGGGAGGTGCGAGGAAATTACCTCACCCAAAGCTAAAAAGGCAAAGCCACGGATATAGATAGAGGTTGATTGACTTTACTCCTCAATATGTTACCTTTCCTATAGGATGTCGGTGCTTTCTTAAGAGCACGAATGTATAGCTATTAAGGCATCCTACCTGGGGAAAGGTTTTTTATTTCACGTAATCGGCGATAGGAAAAAGACAGGGGAGGGAGTGATATGAAAGCAGTACATGCATTCGGAGTAGGTATAGTGTTACTGCTCATAGGGTGTTCAGCCACAATGCCTAAAAATCTGGGAGTGACTGATGGAAGACTTGCTCTCTGCGCTCATGCACCTCACTGTGTATCAACCCAGAGTGGTGATGCAGCACACAAAATAGAGCCCCTCTCTTACACTACCACTCAGGCTGAGGCGCGGGAGAAACTTGTTACTATTCTTGGCTCAATGAAGAGAACTAAAATCGTTAGCACAAGGGATGACTATATTCATGCGGAGTGCACCTCTGCCCTCTTTCGCTACGTAGATGATGTGGAATATTACCTTGATGATGAAAAGAAGATTATTCATTTCAGATCCTCTTCTCGGCTTGGTTACTATGATTGGGGTGTCAATCGCAGGCGTATGGAGAGGATTCGAAACGCATTTCTCGCCGATTAACTCTTCTCTGGCGATAACTACCTCCACTCATGAGCTATGAAGCCACCATAAGGTTGAGTTCCTTCCTGGGTTTGCTTATCCTTTTTTCTCTTTGGGAGCTGACCTACCCACGTCGGATGCTCACCACTTCTAAACGCACACGATGGATTAACAATCTAAGCATTGTGGTGCTTGACACGTTCCTGGTGCGTCTGTTATTAGCAGCACCTTTCATGAGGGGAGTAACGCGTGGGTGAAGTCAGCAACATGCAGGTGTGGTAGTCCAGAGCAGGCAGGCGTCCTTTATACATTGTTTGTTCTGTGAGTGCTGTGTGCACAGTAAAGGCGCGTTAGCCCGAAGGGTGAGACCGAGTACGGAGGTACTCAGGCGGGATGCTTCCTCAAGCGCAAGGTAACAGTCTCTCTGACAGCAGCGGGGATAATAGTTCTCCGCTTACCTCCCTGCAGGATTTTTTACCCGTGGAGATTTTCTGGTAAGGTGGGTGGATCGTGCGCTGCACTCACAAGTTACCTCCTGCGCAACGTTTTCTACCTCTCCCTTTCTGGTAACTGCGAACACTGACTCATCGAGGTGAAATCCGGCTGAGAGCGCGACCCCAGTCTTCACTCCTCTTCTAAGGACGGTTCCCTCATCTGTAATAAGAGCCGCAAAGGGACCGCGGTAGATGAGCTCTTTTCTTGCAGCACCTTGTGGTTTCATGGCAGTGTAGGTAATTGAATAAAATCTGTGTCCCTTGACCTCACGATAGAAGACTCTTTTTTTTACGGTAGCTGCCTCAAAATTGAGATCACCTAGCAGTGCAAAAAGTTCACTTTCTTTAAATGCTCCTCCGATGCACTCCCCTCTAAGCTTTTCATTATATTTGATAGCAAGCGGAATATCTTCATCGTATACGATATCAGAGATTACCATCCTCCCTCCTGGCTTCAAGATGCGGGATATCTCAGCAAAGGTTGTGCGCTTATCGGGTGAGAGGTTAATTACGCAATTGGAGATGACCACATCAACAGTATTCGACATGAGGGGGAGCTGCTCAAGATATGCCTTCTTGAATTCAATAGTATCGTAGGCAAGGTGTGCAGTGACTCTTTGCTTCGATTTCTCTGCGAGTGCCAACATCGCATCAGCCATATCGATGCCGATCACCCTTCCCTCGGGTCCTACTTTCTTCGCCGCAATGAAACACTCTACCCCTGCTCCGCACCCCAGGTCCACCAGTGTCTCCCCGGGCTTAAGCTCACAGTCGAGCACCGGGCTCCCGCACCCATAGCTTCTTATGCGGGATTCCTCGGGGATGTGAACAATCTCTTGCTCATCATAGTGCACAGGGTTTGCAATCTCTTGCGCAGGTACGTTAGCCACTGCGGAGTAAAAAGACTGCACTAGTGAGTGCGCATCTTTACCGGGCAAAGATAACACGCAATTAGAGTGGGTAAATACACTTTCTCCCCAGCCTTCACCGCACTCATACACCCGTTCTCCCATCCGAGAGAGGAGACTCACGGTATGGTGCGAGTGGGGCCGCTTCCCCTCTTCTGAGAGAAGAGCGAGTAAGATCTGATTGTATAACTCAAGGTAGGGGTCGTGACCGGTGAGCGTTCCTGCGCGGATAAAACTGTGATCGATATCACCTCCTCCGATCAAAAATCGTAGGGGGTTTTCTCGATAGCGTATGTGGTCGATGAGTGATGCGTTGCGCACACGCGTAAGCACAGGACTTTTCCTCCATACTTTTTCTATACCCTCACTGATGTGCCCTGCCACTAGCTTCTTCTCGCCTACCAGCGCGGGGGAGGGGTATAGCTTCCCCTCCGGGTCAACTGCTATTGATTCCCAGCCTGCGTTGCTCAAATCAAATCGTGTTCCAGGAAGGGAGAATACCTGCGATTTAATAATTTCAACATTATCGATACGGATACCATAGCGTTCAGCCTTTCGGTGAGCTCGTAGGAGTTCTCTCACAATAGTGGGTATCGGAGGGGACTTCTTATGACTACCTTTCCCTTTTTGGAAGAACCAGAGGTAGTGAACATAGCCAATCCCAAGGGAAGCAGCCATTTCAACTATCCTGTGCATATCAGTAACGTTCTCTCTTAACACCGACATGGCAAGGCTGGTGTGACACTTCATCTCTTGTAAGAGTTTAAGTGATGCCACTACCTTATCGAAGGCTCCCTTTCCTCGGAGTGCATCGTGGTGTTTCTTAACACCATCTACACTTACCTGAAAGTGGACCCGGTCTCTTTCTAGCTTCGGGAGCCAGCTGCGGTGCAACGGTATGAAAAGCCCATTGGTTAAGATTACCAGATGGGTATCTCTGTAGGTGAGCAGCTCATCGCACAGTGAGGTAAAATCTTCATAGGCAAATGGCTCTCCACCAGTAAAATAGAATATGCGGCAGCCAAGCGAGTACGTTTCGTTAACCGCGGAGAAAACGTCCTTCTTGCTCAGTCCCTGGGGCTCACGGGGACTGGAACAGAACATACAGTGGGTACAGTTTAAGTTACACCGGTTGGTGAGGTGAAACCAGCACTCTCTAAGCTGGGTAAGGGTATGGTAGGCACTGCGTCCTCGGTAAGGCTTTCCCCTCGCTTCCTCAAATCGTTTTAGCAGTGTTTCAATCTGAAAGAGGGACTCACTTACTGAACCGCCATAGCTTCGGCAGTCTAGTTGTGCTGCTTCCCAGAGCGATCCTCCCTTTACTAAGCAGTGGAGAATGGTATCACTCCTTTTGTTCGGTATACACCAGTCAGGCAGTTCTGCATTAAGGTAGATGGGGACCTTTTGATGTTCAAGCCTTAGAAAGTTGGGTATGCGTCCTTTCGATGCGCTCGTGCCCACAGAAATCATGGCTCCATGCTAGTTAATCATCATTAGATTTTTACCTATGCAAATCTGAGAATTTTAGTGACATGGGGGATCTTTCTGAGCCACAACACAATAGTGCTTAAGCATCTGTAGAACGGCAGGTGCCTTGCGAACTCTGCAGTACCAGACCCCATTGCATTCCCCTTTGTCGAAGGCACTGGAAACTGCCTGTCTTCTGCATAATACGTAAGGTGCGGGGTCGTGACGAAGCCAGTGACTCTCTTGTTGGGCTCAGAAAGATCCCCCATGTCACTCATAAAGGGTCTGTAAAATTTCAAATATCTTTGCTTAGTTTTTCATTCACCAGAGTCATTAACTCCTCAACCGCGGTGCACGCATTTATTTCATCGTGGGTAATAAGGGAGGTAATGGTTTCTCCTTTCTTCAGAAAGGCAGCCGGAAGAGGTGTGTCTTTCATTACCTCATACTGTTTGATAAATTCATCACGGTGAAGAAATTCTATGGGGAAGGTGAGTTGCGCAATGAATGATTTCCACTTCTTGTTCATCCCCATACTCCCATAGGTAATGGCACATAGATTACAGGGATAGGTTTTGGGTGAGAGTATTTTGTGGGCATAGTCGGTGACCACACTGAATAATCCCGTATCGGCATTGTACACGAAAAGCAGGGTTGGTTTTGAAGTGTTTCCATTAGTATGCTGATGAGCATTAGTGTTCATAGTGAGTCCTCCTGGAAAGTGGATAGGTGAAATGGAACATGGTTACATAGTCCTCTTTCGTTTACTATACTTTACCACCACCGGAACGAGTACCAGCAGTGCCAGAAGTGAAAAAGCTATCAGGATTTCTGTTGAAAAAATATCTCCCATTGATTCAATTGAACCGAGTTGCTTACCTGCAAAGGCATACACAAAGGAGCCGGGGAGGATACCCAACGAGGTAGTCCAGACAAATGTCCGTAAAGGAATTTTGGTGAGCCCTGCTCCCGCATTAATCAGGAAGAAAGGGAAGAGGGGGATTAACCTTAGGGCGAGTAGGTAGCGGTACCCGTTCTCGGAAAGTTCTCTATTAAAGGTAATGAGCTTATCCAGGTATTTCTCCTGAATCCAGTCACCTGCTGCGTACCTGCAAAAAAGAAAGGCGAGAGTTGCTCCCGTGGTTGCTCCTGCGTTCACATAGAGGGTACCTAAGAGTGCGCCGAAGAGAAAGCCACCGCTTAAGGTCAGCACCGTTGCTCCGGGTATGGAGAAGGCGACCACTGCGAGGTAGAGTACTATGTATCCTGCTACGGATAAGAAGTAGTTATTTTCTACAGCCTGCAGCAGGCGAACCTTGTTTTCCTGTAAGTTTTCAAAGGTTACATAGCGGTCCACGCCGGCACATCGGATAAAGACGATGGTAGTTACAATGAGGAGTAGAAGCATGAGCCGTTTTTTATACAATGTCTTCACTGGGTACTTCACCAATGGTTGCGAGGTACGAAAACGTTTTGGAGTGACGGAACGGTGTATCCTTGCTCTTCTTGATCACATTTTTCAAATCATCATAGGTATCAATATCGTGCCACTCGGGAAGAAGATGAACAGAGTGACTTCTTTTTTTTACTACCTTGAGCGTTTCCTGTAAGACGGTGTGCGTTCCCCAGGGTATCCCCTCAAATGACTCTGGTAAGAAGGTGGTGCGGGTGAAACCGATTAAGTAATACCCTCCATCAGCAGCAGGGCCGATGACCATGTCTTCTGTGGTGAGGTGTGAAAAGGCATCATTGATAAACTCACAAGGTAAATTGGGAATGTCACTGCCAATGGTGACAACCCGATTATAGGTGCGGGCAAAGGCGCTGATAAAACCGTTTTTCATCCTCTCACCCAGATTTTCTCCCTCTTGTGGGAGATAAGAGTAGTCACTTCCCAGCCACTCTATGAATGATGCCTTTGAGTCAGGTGGATACACACATACATAAAATTCAACGCCAGATGCGTTCATCGTGGAGAGACTATCCAGCATGAAATTTTTATAAAGCTCAACTACTTTCTCCTCACCCAGGTGAGGAACCAAACGCCTTTTTACTTTCCCCTTTTCAGGATATTTCGCAAAAAGAAGTAGGCAGTTTCCCTCCTGGTTACTCACTTTTGTACACCTCAATATAATCAAGGTATGAGACAGAGTGCTCGCCGGTGTTGTCTGAATCGTTCATCATGGCTAAGCTGGCTACTGCGGGCGGTTTTGTCCCGAAGGCCCTCTCATAATCTTCTACAATATTTACCTCTTCGGTCTGCCAGGTTCCTACTTTAGAGGGGCCACTTTGCAAAAGGATCATTTTTGCCCTCTCGGTGTAGCTGCTGGTAATGATTTTCTCCGCCTGATTTCTATTGGCCCAGATATAGTTGAGGCTGCTGTGGGGAGGATATTCACCATAGAGCAGCTTGGCAGAAGCATATTTCAGTCTTTCTAGAAATCCCGAGTTAGTAGGGTTATATTCAAAGATGACATAGACCCTTAAGGGGTAGTCATCTCCCTCCTTGGTCTTCTCATTTCCTTTTTCATATATATTTTCTACCTTCCATCGCCAGGTAATGAGAGGATACTCATACACATTAAAGGTCTTTTTGAAAATGAGCGCTGAGGCAGAGGCGTTGCTCTCTGCTTTTAAAACGCTCACCTCGCCATCAGACTGGATGGTGTAGGAGGAGTGCTTCTTTATTTTTGGGAAGTAGAGGGGTCTCCACTGATCAAGGGTGGTGAACTCCTCACGGAAAAGTACCAGATGCTCTTGTGCAGGGAGCAGGGCGGTAGTAACACAAGTGATTAGTACCAAAGTCAATAGCAGAATGTTAACCTTCATACTCATTATTAACTATAACTTCTTATAAAATTTAGTCAACCTATTGGGTGAGATGCCGAGAAGGTAGAGGCTTACCAGAAACCAGTTTCGCAGCGTACAGTAGATAATCCCCTCTCGCTCCCAGCGGCGGGGTGAGGTGAGCGCCTTCTCTTTAATGATACAAATGGTATCTCCACGTTTTTTAATACGCTGCATGAGTTCCACATCTTCCATGAGCGGAATGGTACGATAGCCGCCCATCGCGTTGAAGTAGTCCTTTCTGATAAAGATCACCTGATCACCATAGGGAATCCTGGTGAGGCGAGAACGGAGCGAAGACACTGAGGCGATAAGTTTAAAGATGCGCTTATCGGAACTTATTCCCAGATCAAACGCGCCACCTACCACGGTTTTATCGTTCAGTACTTCCCTGATGCGGGTGAGTCCATTCTCAGGGAGATAGGTATCGGCGTGGAGGAAGATGAGGATTTCCCCCCGGGCGCTGGCAGCACCTAGGTTCATCTGAAGAGCACGCCCTGGTAGGGAAGTGAGTGCGATTACCTTTTTATAGCTTATGACATTTATGGTGGTGTGGCGGGGGTGTCCATCAACCACGATAATTTCAAGAGGTTCACCAGCGGAAAGACGGTAGAGGTGTTCGATAAGTGTGTTTATAAAACTCTGTTCATTAAGTACTGGTATGATAATGGAGAAGGTATACTGGTATGCCCTCTGATGGTAGTCTTCCATAAAAGCTTGTAAATCCGAAATCCGAATATCTTAATCAGAAGGCTTGCAGGCTTGCCAGCTACACAAGCGTGCAAGCCTTTTTTTACTCGCAACGCGTAACCCGCAATGTTTAAATTTAACTCCCCAATCCCTAAATTCCCCAATTCCTCAATCTATAATCTCACATCCCACATCTATTACCTATCTCCTGCATCCATCTATGGACTATTTTTTACCATGAATTTTTTCACTCACCTCTTCTAAGCCAAGTGCCTTAAGTTTTTCGGGCGTAGGAATGCCATTCTTATCCCATCCCCTTAACTGATAGTACTCATCGAGCATCGCATCCCACTTTTCTTTATCTATAGTTTCTCCCTTGTATGCCCCTGAGGGCACCGGTTCACCTACCCATTTGCCTATCAGGGTATCATCCTTCCGGGTAATCCCCATTCTCACCAAAAATGCCCGCTCCAGATTGTATACCCTCTCAGCAGCGGTCATCATGGTTTTCACCTCCAGGGTACTACCGGTAGCCATTGAGTAGAGAGAGCAGAGCGCCTCCGGGGTAATGATTTCTGTGCCAAATCTCACAAACCTGCAGAGCTCCATCATATCGAGCACCGTTGACTCGTGCTGGTGGTGAATTACCGCTGCTGCCTTCTTGTAGGAGGTGTGGTAGATAACCTCCTCACTGCCAAACTTGGCTTTCACCTCTTCAAGGTTCGGTTTCCTTCCGGGTATCAGTGTGGAAAACTCTATGGTGGGCAGCCCCCGCAGGTGGTCTGCTCCTCTGGTAGAGGTGGCAAAACTTAAGGCGGTGCCTTTGAGCATCCTGATATCAATGCCGGCCATCACCATCCCTTTGGAGTGACTCACATAGTGTTCTGCACCCCTGCCGATCCTCTTGGCGGCTTCAACTATCCCCTCAGCTAAAAGATACCCAAAACCTTCCCGGTGAGCAACCTTTCTCATCATCTCCACCATACCCTCATGATTTCCCCAGGTAAGGTCAATACCATCGAGGTCCTCTCGGGTGACAATCCCCTTCTCATACCACTCCATCACGACAGCCATGGCCTGTCCGAACTCAATATGATCGATTCCATACTGATTCCCCAGATTGTTCAGCTTGAAGATAGCAGGAAGATAGGAATTGCCACATACCGGGCCATAGGGACTGAAGGCACCCTCCTCAGTCTTATTCCCCTTCTCTCCCTTATAGGGACCGTTGGTAATGGCAAATTTTTTCCCGCAGCGGATCGGGCATCCATAACAGCCGGTTGACCCGCGATAGTACTTTTCAGCGATGGCTTGAGGATTAAAATTCTCTATTCCTTCAAATCCCCCTGTCTGCTTAAAGTTTTTTATTGCGAGGAAGCCAACCTTATCGGTGAGGCTGGTACCTGCTGCTCCTCCGTATTTTCTGAAACTATCATAGGCTTTTGATTGCGACATCTCCTGGTGCATTTTCTTGGCAAGCTGATTAAATCCCTTGGGGTCGGAGAGAACTATTTTACCAGTACCCCTCACCGCAATCGCCTTTAAATTTTTTGACCCCATTACGGCTCCTACTCCCGTTCGCGAAGCCGACCTTTCTTCATGGGTGATGCTGGCAATCTTAACCAGATTTTCTCCTGCCTGTCCGATAGAGGCGACACGAATTTTACTGTCCCCTAATTCTTTTTTAATGGCAGCCTCTGTCTCTCTGGTGTTTTTACCCCAGAGCTGGCGGGCAGGGCGGAGTTCGGCCTTATTGTTATCAATAAAGAGATAGACTGGCTCTGCTGACTTTCCCTTGATGACGATGTGGTCAATGCCTGCCATTCTCAGGGTAGGTCCGAAATGCCCCCCTGCATTAGCATCTCCTAAGATACCAGTAAGGGGGGAGCGGGCAGTTACGGTGAATCGTGCGGTAGATGGCGCCTTGGTACCTGAGAGGGGGCTGGTACCGAATATCAGCCTGTTTTCAGGCGAGAGCGGTTCAACTTCAGGTCCAACTTCTTCAAAGAGGAGTCGCGAGTTAATTCCTCTGCCTCCGATATAGTGCCTCCTCAACTCCTCCCGGAGGGGTTCTCTCTCGATTTTTTTCTTCCCTAAATCAACTCTCAGTATGGTTCCATAAGTATCAGGCATGGTTCCTCCCTTTGTTTAGCAACCCTTATCATGTCAGTTGCCTAATCCCTTTTTAAAGGGTGATTATTGTTTGACAGAACCTGGCAGATTTTCTAAATCAACAGCGATCATCTTTAAATCGAGTGCCTCGAGTGTTTTTCTGGTGGGTGCGGTAGTGTTTTTATCCCAGCCCCGCGCCTCATAGTATTCATCAAGAAGCTCTTCTATCTCTGACCTCACCAGGGTTTTCCCTTTGGCAGCACCACCGTCAACCTTTTCCTCATAGAGGCGGTCGGGGAGCTGGTCATCCTTTCTTGAGAAACCTCCCACCTTCACATTGAGGGCCTGCTCTATGTTATACACCCTCTCACTGGCTTTGAGGAGCTCTTCCCCTGAGAGCTCAATTCCAGTAGCCATGGTATACATGCGGGCAAAGTCATCGGGGGTAAATTCGGTATAGGCGGCGCTTAACACGTAAAAAATTTTACAGACACCGAAAAGATCGGGGATAGTAGTCATATCCTGCACCCACTTGGTTGCCTTCCCTTTTCCCTTGATTCCCTCACCTCTCAGTGCTTCCTCTCCAAACTGTTCTCTTATGTACTTGACCTGCATCAGGTCATCTACCGCAATTCCTCGCAAGTGGTCAGCACCCCGGGTGGAGGTGAGATACCCCAGTACACTGCCGTGTTTAACCCTCATCTCTGCGGGAAAACTCTGACCCTTTATCTGCCGTGCGTAGTATTCTGCCCCCTTGCCTATCTTCTGGGCAGCGATCCGCATCCCTTCACCCAGCAGTTCACCGATTCCCTCCCTTCGGGCAATGAGCTCAATCAGCGTGTGCACCACTTCATAATTTCCCCAGGTGAGCTCAAGCCCTCCGGTTTCCTCTCGTGAGAGAAGTCCTCGCTGATAGCACTCCATGGCAAAGGCTATAGTATCTCCCGTTTCGATACAGTCAACGCCCAGCTTATTGCTTACCACGTTTGACTTGAGGATGGCGGCGAGGTTGTCTACTTGAGGCTGTGTCCCCCAAGCCCAGCAGGCAGCCAGCTCAGGTCCTTCACCATAGAGCCCGCGAAATTCTCCCTCTTTCACCCGGTAGGTACGGCCGCAGCAGATGCTGCATCCGAAGCACGCTTTGAGACGGTGAAGGTGTGTTTCATTAAATCTGTCCGGGGTGATATTTTTAAGCCCGGGGAACTCAGTTGTCTGAAGGTTTTTAGTAGCCCAGCTCACCTTTGTCTTCAATTCATAAAGTAAGCTCACCGGGGTTCCATAAAGGGTCAAGTCCTTTCGCTGGTAGTTTTTGAGTATTCCGGTGGCGAGAGAGAAGAACTCATCGGGATGAGCTGCCTTCACCCCCTTGGTCCCCCTCACCGCTACTGCTTTTAGGTTTTTAGACCCCATAATGGGTCCCATCCCCTTGGCGGCTGCCCGTTTCAAACCGTGAATGATGCAGGCAACTCTCACCAGCTTTTCTCCCGCCGGACCAATACAGGCAATTTGAATGTCATCGTCCTTGAGTTCCTCTCTGATGAGCTTTTGGGTTTCCCAGGTGTCTTTGCCCCAGAGGTGGTGGGCGTCCCTCAACTCAACCCGGTCATCTTCAATAAAAAGATAGACGGGAGTTTGTGCCTTCCCGGTAAAGATGATGTGGTCGTATCCGGCAAATTTTAGCTCAGGACCGAAGAACCCACCCGCATTGGCATCGCCATGTCCGAAGGTGAGTGGGGATCGTGCGGTGACCGTGAAGCGACTTGCCGCAGGGAGCATGGTTCCGGTGAGTGGACCGATACCAAAGATGAGCGGATTGTGAGGGTGAAAGGGGCTTTCTAAAGGGAGTACCTGTTTATAGAGGAGCCAGGAGTTTATACCCCTTCCCCCGATGAATAATTTGATGAGCTGTGGGTCAAGGGCATCCTTTACGATTTCCTTTTTCTCTAAATTGACTTTAAGGATAGTGCCCGCGTATCCGCCTTTCATTTGCTCGACTCCTCTTCCTGCGTGCTCATCTGGCTAGGATCTAACCTTCCCCTCTTGATTTTCGCTACCTGCTCATCGGTAGCATAGAAGAGAACCTCACGTGGACAGTATTTCACGCACTGGGGGTCACCTCCGCAGAGGTCGCAGGAGATGGGAAGTTTTTCCCCTGCGGGGATATACATAGCACCAAAGGGACAGGCGCTCACACACTCACCGCAGCCAATACATTGCTCCCGGTCTATCTGGTTCGCCCCGGACTCATTTCTGCTCAGTGCTTTCGTGGGACACACCTCATGACAGGGGGGATCAGCACACTGCCTGCAGGTAACGGGAAAGTCGATGAGTTCGTGCTCCTGGCTGGTCACCCTGATACGGGAGAGGGTGGGGTTGAAGATTTTGTAGTGGGTGAAGGAGCAGACGAGCTCACAGATCCGGCACCCGGAGCACTGCGTGGGAAACGCTCTTTCCTGGAAAGCAACCTTTTTTAACGCCATGATTCTTATGGTCTGGTAAGAAGTCAACAATCAGACGACAGCGTGAAAAGCTTCAGATGCAGATTCTTAATCTTATAACATATTACTACCAGCGAGCAACAGAAAATTCTCAACCCCATGGCCACAGATAAGTGTTGAAAAAAGGCATTAAAACTTTTACAATGAGAGATAAGAATTGTACGCAGGGAGAGAATGTAACATGAGAAAAAACTTAAAAAGGATATTGTGGTATTCTACGCTCATCCTCTCATCAAGCTTTTATCTCTTAACGCTTCCCTTGTGGGCAGAAGAGAAAGGTGGGGTGCAGCCAGCTACAGAGGGCGAGAAAAAAGTAGTAAAGGGTGAGGGTAAGGAGGAGAAAGAGAAGTGTTCTAAGACAACCCACACCATAACCATTGGTGGGAAGAAGTTACACTATTCAGCAGTTGCAGGTGAGATTTTTCTGAGCCGTGAGAAGGATGGTGCGAAGGGGCGTCTATGCTATGTTGCCTATGAGCTTGAGAATAAACAAAAGCGCGAGAGGCCCTTAAGTTTTGTGTTTAACGGTGGGCCAGGGGCAGCATCGGTCTGGCTGCACCTGGGTGGCTTAGGTCCCAAACGTATTGTCTTAACCGATGAGGGAAGGGCGCTGCCACCTCCTGTTCGGTATAAAGAGAATCCGCTCACCTGGCTTGCGTTTACCGATTTGGTGTTTGTGGACCCGATCGGGACTGGTTTTAGCCGGAGCATACCTGATGACGAACAGACACGAAAAAAGTTTTTTGGTGTCCAGCAGGATATTGAATCAGTTGCTCAATTTATTCGTGTGTACTTGACCAGGAGTAATCGTTGGACTTCGCCACAATTCCTCATTGGTGAGAGCTATGGTACCACCAGGGTGTCGGGGTTAACCGGGTATCTCCACCAGCGATATGGAATTGCATTAAATGGGGTGATCTTGATTTCTCCGGTGCTCGATTTTGATACTGTCTCATTTCACCCTTCAAATGATCTCCCCTACCTCCTCTTTTTCCCCACCTATGCTGCAACTGCGTGGTACCACGGACTGCTCCCGAGTACGCTCCAGCAGAAGCAGCTCACCCAGTTACTCGATGAGGTTGAAGCATTTTGTATAACTACCTATACGGTTGCACTGGCCAAAGGTGAGAATCTGCTTGAAGAGGAAAGAAAAAAACTACTCCACGAAATGAACAACTATACCAGCCTGCCAGAAGATCTGATTTCACACTACAATTTCAGAATAAGCTGGTCGGAGTTTACCAAAAATCTCCTGAAAGATAAGGGTCAGATAGTGGGGAGAATGGATACCACCATGGTAGGGATTGAACCAAACCCTTCTCAGCTACAACCTACCTATGATCCCGCTCTCGATAGATTGTTTGGTCCTTTTTCTAGTGCGATGAATGCATACGTTCGGGAAGAGCTTAAGTTTGAGAGCGATGTTGCCTATGAGTTCTTAAATGAGGAAGTAAACAGGGCCTGGGACTGGAGTACCGGGTTGACGAAAGAGCAGGGATTCATCGATGTGTCTCACACCTTACGGGAGGCAATAGCGGTGAATGAAAATCTTAAGGTGTTTATCGCGAGCGGATGCTACGACCTGGCGACCCCCTATTGTGCAGCGAAACATACGGTGAACCATATGTGGCTTGGGGAGCAGAGACCACAGGTGATGGTTAAGCTCTATCAAGCAGGGCATATGATTTTTACCCACGGGGAGGCACTTCAAAAACTATTTAAGGATGTAGAAGACTTCTATAAGGGTGCTGTCCGCAATTGATTGATAAGAGACAGGTGATCGATCTTGAAAGATATCGGTCTGCTCATCACCACCGGTAAGGTTAATCCACGGTTACTTTTACCTGTTAGGAAACCCGTACTTCTGCCTCTCCGCGTAGCGTTCCTCAGGTGGCTTCACCTGGAATGCCTGAAGTTTCTCTAAAATCTCTGGATGCTCGGCGCTGATGGTGGGGACAATCTTTACCATCTGCTCCTGGATATATACTCCCGCGGTAGTGGGATCAAGTGTTCCTGGGAGCGGGTCCTTAAAGAGGCTGAAGAGGTAGTCAATCTCGCTATCCTCTAAGCTCTCCATGAAATTCCCTCCCGCGTAGGGAAACTTTTCAATAATCTCTTTTTTCCACCAGCCAAGGTAGCGTTGAACCCCTTCCCGGTTTCTCTTTCCCTCTAGCATGGCGAGCACCACGGCGTTGGCTGCTTTCCACCCGCAGATCATACCTCCATTAATACTTATCTGAGGGGAGTAGGCGGAGTCTCCCACCAGCAGCACATTGTCTTTAAAAGGTTCTGCAATGGGCGAGTAGAGGTTTCCCACACAGGAGGTAGTTTTTATCTTTTTATACTTCTTGAACCAGGGGGCAAAGGTTTCCTTTTTCATCACGTACTCAGCACCTGCCTGTAAATCAGTGTGGTAGCTAAAATCATCCACTGCAATCCAGTACTCGCCCTCGCGGTAGGTGCAGCAGATGCCAAAGAGGGCCGGTGCACCTTTCCCTCCCGTCACGTGAATGAGCGCATCAGGTGCGGGTGGTTCAATCCCGGTCACATACCAGAAGAGACATCGCAGGGTTCCCCGAAACTCTCGCCCTTTATTACATCCAAGCCGCTGCGCTATCTTGGAGTTCAATCCCTCTGAGGCTATCACAAAGACTCCCTCAAACTCTCTCGTGCCATCGCTCACCATCAGGGTGTCTCCCCTTCTCTCAATCTGGTGAATGAAGGTTTCAGTGATTACCGCGACATCATGCTTTTGCACTTCCTCCAGCATGCCGCGCAAGAGCTCTCCTTTATCAATGGCAATGCCTCTTCTTTTTGTATCACCACTCTTCTTTGCCTCTGCACAGTCTCCCATCCTGATGCACTCACCGCCGGGTGAGTAGGTGTACATGCCGTAGATGTTCCGGTGGGGACCGTTATATCTGACGTTGAACCCATTCACCGGGAAATTGAGCAACCCCTTTTGCGCATTGAAGTTGATAAAATCTCCCCAACTGTACTCATTGATGTTGAGCACCTCACCACAGGCGCGTTTGGTTTCTGCAATGTCTTTTTTCTTCTCTATCAGGGCGACCTTGAGGCCATTTTCTCCCGCAACCTTGGCTGCCATGAGTCCGGTAGGTCCTGCCCCCACGATAATGAGATCAAATTTCTTTGCCATGTCTTTTTTACTCCTCATCAAACCCACAATTTTGCACTGTTTGTAGTATTCAGGAGTGGTGGTTACACATTCATTTCTTTACTAACAATGAAAAGGTACGATACCTCAATGCTTTGGAAATTCCAAGTGTCCAAGCACCAAATACCAAGCAAATCCAAAATCCTAATGTGCAAAATGAGAAATGTTGTAATATACCGTTCCCACGATGATTCCGATGACGGTCTTCCACACACCCCCAGCCGCCAGGGCGGGGACCAGCAGGCTGAAGGAGGTAGCGGTGAGCATCACGCCCGCTGCAAAGCCAAGCGAGGCATCGAGCAATCGATCAGAAACCCTGGGTAAAAAGAAAACTAACAACGCTCTCTAGACCGGTAGCTCCACCTGCAAGAAGACTTGCGGCACTTCCTATGGCAATGAGATGCATAACCTAAAGTTCTGCGGAGTGGGGGTGAATAATCTTATCCCCCATTCTAGATGAGCTGCTTTCCCATTTCAACAGTTTTTCTTAAAGGTGAGGTGGTTTCAAAAGTTTTAAGGTGAGAAAAGATACGTTGACCAGGGTAGGGAGCTATGCCTTAGTTTTTTCAAGGCAATTGCCTTTTTAGAAGTCACCGAGGGTGATAAATAAAACCTCAACTTTTAAGTGTAGCCGAGGGGTTGAGCGTAGTTAGCTAAAGAGGGCATCGAGCTTGAAAAAGGAGCCATGAAAGAAGTACTTTTTAATATCTTCATCACTCAGTTTTTTAGAGTCCACCATGGTTGAATACATCTCTTCCAGGTAACCCCTGATGAGATAAAAATTACCGAGGTCAAAGAACTTATCGATCATGGTAATCAGTCCAATCGCTTGGTGACATTCCAATGCGCTGTTTAAAATTGCCTCATTGAGAATGATATCCCTAAAAACTTTTTTCCCCAGGAATACTGCATAGTTTAATTCGCAGAGAGGAAATTTTTCTCTATAACGTTTTTTACCAATGTCTACAAAATATGCCCCAATTTCCTGCCGGGAGGTTCCCTCTTCAATCCACTTGGTGAGGTTCTCAAAAAACTTTTTGTTTCTCTTAATCAGCTCATCATCATTATATTGCTGATAGGTTTTCATGAATTCACTTTTCTTTATCTCCTGACACCAGTGTTTGGTTAATCTATCCAGACTCCCTTTTATCATTTCTATTAGTGTTTTAGATATCATATGATCCCTCCTTTGATGCCCTCCCCAGAAGCTAAAAACCCTGGAGAGTGTGTTAGTTATATTAAATAACCTAAATCGTTACATACTGTCAACCCTTTTCCTTACCTTCTTCGTTGGGCTTTTCAAGCTGGAGGCTCTCCCTCACCCCTGTGTTCTTAAAATAGGTATCTATCTTTTCTGCAAGCTCTGGTTTTTCTTTCCTTATGGTATCTAGGTGGGAGTAGATTGCCTTCATAATCCTCGCTAGGATGTTAAACTCATTGGCGTAGCCATTGTAGCTTTCCCTATCGGTGAGACCAAAGACATAGTCCAAATCGCTGTCACCGAATGTCTGGATACCATAGGCCTGGGTTGCCTTTTCAATCTCACCTGGCTGATTGTACCCGTAGGTGTTTTTCCAGTGCTCAAGGTAACCTGAAAAATCTTTTCCCTCTTTTATTTTTCCCACTACTGCCCTGGCAGCGCTTCTCCCATACTGGAGTGCCCCCTGGACGTAGGTTTCAATAAACGCAGCGGCATCTCCCACTACCAGCATCCTTCCTTTAACCGGATTATAAATAGGTGTTGAGAAATTGAGTAGTGCAGAGTTCAGATAAATGAGCTTGGCGCGCTTAAACCATTGAGAAAATTTTCCCTCCCTGGTGAAATACTCCATCTTGGCAGAAAGGGGAGTAGGGTCTGCCTCAGGACTCCCGATGGTAACCTCAAACACCTTCTTTCCATTTTTGTTCAGGCCTGGTTTGGGGAGCATGTAGATACTTCCCGGGCTGCCTTTGAGATGTCCTGATCCCACGAAGTTTATGAAGGCGGGAGGGTAGGGACACTCCACCTTTTCATAGAAGTGGGAGAGAACCTGGAACCTTCCAAAGAAGGTTCTTCCTTGATTAAACCCGAGCCTGGCGCTTAAAGAGGAATTGACCCCGTCTGCGATAATGAGGTACTTGCCCTGCTCCATCTTTTCTCCCTCGCTACCTTTAAGTTTAACTGAAACCTTATCCTCTTCATTCATCGCGTCGGTACAGAGGGTCTCAGGTAGTACCTTTACCCCTCTTGATTGTGCCTGGGTTAAAAGCGTTTTTAAAAGGTGTTCCTTATCAAAGGCTATGGAAACGGGGTCATAGTCGTTTTCTAATACAATCCTCTTCCCCGCAGGTGATACCCTGAGATACTGCTTGAGTGGTATCCTCTCTCCTGTATATTTTACTGCGAAGTCATTGAGATGGAATAGCACCCGTTTCTCCTCAACTGAGATGCACTCGCCATGGGTCATAGGTTCATTTATCCACATGGAACAGCAGGAGCGGGTTATCTTACTTATGTTCTTTTTTCTTTCAACAAGAAGTACCTTTAAATCTTTCTCTGCCGCGACTATAGAAGCCATAAGTCCCGCAGGTCCAGCACCGATTACGATAAGGTCATAGCTTTTTTTCATAACCATTACCGCCTTTCTTCGAGTGAGGGTGAGGGTGCGTTGGAAAATGTAGGGATTGTGTTCTCTTTATGCACGCTACAACGGAATTGCTGTAATGAGGTAGTTAAAACCGGAAGAACAGGAGCGCCTAACCCTTGCGAAATGTGAGCATGAATTGATGGTTAGCTATCGTTTAGATTAATGCTACCAAGAGAGGAGGGTGATGTCAAATGAAAATCGGCATTCAATAGCTTCAATGAGTTAAGGGGAAACTTCAATTTACGGCTGTGAGAGATTATTCTGCTGTTTTGAATTTCTGATTTTGCTCATTTAAATTGTTTCTGATGTCGAAATTCGTAATAGCATCTCCTGAATAATTTAAATGTATAGGAATTTCCTTTTTTGTGAATAATTGATGGGATGTCGTCAAGGGTATAATTCCAGGCCAATAATTACCAACTAAAACCATACCACAACCCACCAGTTAAAATCATACCACAAATAATTCCAGAGAAAAGATTCTTAACCTTTCATATAATTCCCCTTTTATTTTCATTTTAATCCATTAATTCAAGAAAATGAATGAACAATAGGGTGGGGATATGAAAGAGGGAATTTGTATTAATTGCGGTGGAAGTTTCATTAAAAGCCCACGTCATAAGAATCAGAACTATTGCGACAAGAAGCAATGTCAGAGGGCAAAGAAGGCAGACTGGCAGAGGCAGAAGATGCGAACCGATCCTGAATACAAAGCAAGCCAAAAGCTCAGCAATAGGAAATGGAGGGAGTTTACCCTTGGCTACTGGAAGAAATATCGAGAGAGGAATCCTGAAAAGGCAGAGAGAAACAGAATGTTACAACGGCTTCGCAACAAGAAAAAGGCTTCTCATACTACTGAGCGTCCGGGAATAATTGCAAAGATGGACGCGTCAGAATCGCTGAGTCACACTACATTCAAGGT
>Ga0315285_10000337_pt1 | contig 48089 bp, 44 predicted proteins | sample YL17G09_36_MG_FD_203698 | JGI IMG/M metagenome (GOLD analysis project Ga0315285, IMG submission 203698) | Sediment microbial communities from Yellowstone Lake, YNP, Wyoming, USA - YL17G09_36 | ecosystem: Environmental > Aquatic > Freshwater > Lake > Sediment | place: USA: Wyoming | collected...
TAGAATTGTCAAAGCATTCCGAGTTGGCTTGTTTTTGTTTTTTTAGCCCCTTTGAGGGGCTCTAAGGGTTTCAAGCCTCCGGCTTTGCCGGAGGTGATATGACTTGTGTCTTATTATCGTCTTTGGTTTTAAATCCAAAGATGATTCCTGTAAGAGCACCTTCTGGAATAAACCTAACTTCCCTTCTTCCTTTTCCCCCTTTTATGAAGTACCTATATTCTTCTTCATATTTCCAATCAACGTGTTTCCGGCAGTAAAATAATTTTCTAATAGCTGGTGGGTCGTCTAATACGTCTAAAAATTCATTTAAGGTTGGGAAGGTTTCAGTATATTTCACCTCAAACACCCTGTCTTCTCCACTTTCTTCAAGAAGGATTTCTCTGTCAAACTGAAGAACTATCCCCTTATGACCCTCTGAATAATGAGACCACATTAGTATGTTTTTAGGGTCTGCAGAAAAGCAAAGTACCTTGCGTTCACTTGCAACCTCTTTAACTGCCTTAGTAGCTCCTTTTCTAAATCTTTCTATGTTTTCCTTCTTCTTATGATACCCTGAAAAATGTTATATGTAACTCTTGCAGCTAACTCTTTATTGGTAGGTTTTTTCCCCATTCTTTCATAATCTTCTTCTGTCAAATAGTGGTAATATTTTTTTAAATCCGCTTCATCTTCAGGTGATAAATTGTCAAGGTCAGGGAATTTTATCGTTGTTGCACAATCAAAAGGGTCATTAAAAATATCAGGACGCGAGAAATAAATAGTATTCTTGAGCAAGATTGGTTGGATTCTCTTCAAACGGGAATCCATATATTTATAAAGGTATTTAGGCTCCATATTTCTCATATCTTCTATATACCACAGATCATCTAATAAGCATACTTACTTCTTACCCTATTCTGTAATTCCTTCACATCAATCCCTTCTCGTTCTAATTTTCGTTCCAGCTTCCATACTCTTAATGATGCCTTCCCAAGGCCACCATAATTCCGTTGACCACTTCTATGCTTAGCGAGTACCCCTAGAAAATTCTGAAAAGTAGAAAACGTAGGTGAATAGGTGCATAATTAAGTTGACTTAAGCTATGGAAAAAGCATGATGGTGATGGATAAGGGGGACGTTGGTACTAAAACAACTTGACAAAAAGAGCGGAAAGAAATAATATACACCTATGCCACGACAACCACGACTTGATACGTTCGGTGCCTTGCATCACATAATAGGCCGGGGTATTGAGAGAACAAAGATATTTAGAAATGAAGAAGATCGCATTGATTTTATAAATCGGCTGGCAGCATTGTGTCGGGAGAAAGCGCTGGTAGTATATGCGTGGGCACTCATGTCAAATCATTATCATTTACTTGTCAGGACAGGCAAACAGCCGCTTTCCCGCAGCATGAGACGACTGCTTACCGGCTATGTGGTAAATTTTAATCGAAGGCATAAAAGATACGGTCATCTTTTTCAGAATCGGTACAAATCAATAATTTGTGAAGATGATCTCTATTTAGTTAAGTTAACGAGATATATTCATTTAAATCCCTTGCGCGCAGGGATTGTAGGGAGTCTGAAGGAGTTACCCAAGTACAAGTGGACAGGGCATCGGGGTATCATGGGGAAGGCGAGAAATGATTGGCAGGATGTGGATACGGTACTGGCATATTTTAGCAGCAGGAGGAAGGAAGCAATCGTAAGATATGAATCATTTATAGGGGAGGGGATAGCAGCGGGAAGGAGGCCTGAGTTAACCGGTGGAGGGCTTGTGCGAAGTGCAGGAGGATGGGCGCAGGTAAAATCGCTCAGAAGGAAGGGAAGACCAATTGCCTCAGATGAACGGATTTTGGGCAGCGGTGAATTTATCGAAAGACTTTTTGCAGAGGCAGAACAAAGGGAGAGGGAAACGTTAAGGTTAGCAAAGAGAGTACCGGATTTGAAAGAATTTGCAGAGAGGATAGCAAAACTGCAGAAGATAGAAAGGGATGAACTGTTGATGGGGAGTAGGAAGAGGGAATTAGTAAAAGCACGGAAGATATTTTGTCAGGCGGTGGTAAAGAGAGGGAAGTATTCGGGGGCAAACGCAGCTCGTTTTCTAGGCATATCAACTTCAGCGGTAAATCGTCTTGCTAATGCGGATGAATTACCGGAAGTGAATAAAATAATAAGTTGATAAAGAACCAACGTCCCACTTTTCTGTGACTCTTGACAGACTGTTGCCTGTTAAATATCAAAAAGTAACGTAGGTGAGTAAGTACATAATTCACTTGCTCGGCTATGGGAACATGTAATGGCGATTCATGCCAAAACACGCAAGGCTTGATGCTCCTGGTACAATTCATCATCTTATGGGGTGAGAGGTCAGGTCTTGTATTTTGACTTTTTAGAGAGATGCCTGCAACGGCAGATGACATGGCATGATAAAATAGTGAGAGAGTTGCGGGGGCTATGATTTGAAGATTAAAGGACTCATCGGGTTCGATGATAGTATTGAAAAGATCAAAGGCAACTTCTTACAAGGAAATTGCTAAGTTTTGGGGTACCCACGATTTGGCTGACTCTTGGAGTAAAATCAAAGAAGCATCTTTTAAGGTTGATATTGAATCTGAAGTTACCTATTATGCATGAGAAGATAGAAAATTGGGAAAGTGTCCAGCTTTTCCCGATTCCTTAAAATAACCGAGAAAAAGAATCCCTTGACAAAATATATATCGAAGGTAGTACTATGTTTTCATTCATACCCAATGAATACATAAGGAAAAGAGTACTCATATGCTGACCAAGAAAGAACAAAACGTAATCAGGAAATGCGCGAAGAAATACAACGTCTCTTCAGTATTCGTATTTGGTTCTTCAATTAAGGGAAAAGGTGTGAACGATATTGACTTAGCCGTAAAAGGAATCAACCCACGCACGTTTTTTGACTTCTATGCTGAACTATTTAAACAGCTTTCAAAGCCAGTCGACCTGGTAGATTTAGAAGAGGTAGATACCTACTTTGCAAGCCGTATCTTAGAAGAGGGCAAACTTATCTATGAAAGCTAACAAATAGAGGGTCAGGTCTTGTATTTTGACTTTTCAAAGAGATGAATGTGCCTAATGCAATCTTAAGGAAGATTGAAAAGGAAGTTAAGGAAGAGTTCCCTAAAGATAAGATGATGTACGAACTGCATGTGTTAAGAGCACTGAGGAGTAAATATTGGCAGAAGGTTTCAGTTTGAATAAGTAATTGCCCGCACTGACAGATACCACCAGTTGCCAACGCCCAGGTGCTATTTTTTATCCGAATGAGGTTTGAAGCTCCATCTAAGCTTGATAACGGAGTTTACCAGGTAATGGCATTGAGCTTTGCCTTGAGCTCTGCTTGATGGTAAGGATACACAGGGCACTTAGGGCAATTCTCTCTCATCCATTGCCCCATCATCTTCTTTTCCTCTTCTGAAGCCTTTTGAAAAAGTGGTGTCCAGTCAAGTTCCCAACAGCCTATCTTCTGCTCATAAGAAGGGCAGGGGCGTTTAGCATCACCTTCTGCTTTAGCCATACAGTTTGGATTTAAATCCCAGCACATTGTGCTCATGGTTTTCTCCTTTCGTAATTAACGACCAGTCCGTTTGAAGAACGCCTACAGTAAAAAATCCGAAATTCGAATATCGAAATCCGAAACAATTTCAAATGACCAAAATCAGAAATTCAAAACAAGATGATTTAACCAATCATGTTTTGAACATTTGATATTTAGGTTTATTTCGAATTTCGCCCGCCCGGTTAAACGAGTTTGTTTGACTTAGGGTGTTTCGGATTTCGAGTTTAATAGACTGTTCCTCGATTCTTAAATTCCCTAATTTTTATTTCTCTCAAGGTCCGAGAAACCGCTCCTCGAAGCACGGAGTGCTGCTCTCAAATTAACGGGTATTTCTCATCTTTATAGTACACTTACTATCTCCCCGGCACATCCGGGCAGTGTCTGTCATCTTTCCTAAATGTTTGCTTACTTCTTCGATCTGTACGTCCTCAATGATGGTACAAAATTCCCTATCCATTCCCCTTCGTTTACTCTCTTCGTGGTAGGGACAGTAGGTGATGGAATATTGAAACTCATCAGGCTTGGTGTAGTCTTGTTCAACCTGTAAACCTAGGATTTTATCGGGAATGCCAGCTATCTTGGTAATCTCTTCGAAACTCTTCCCTTTAATTCCCTCTACACCATGTTGGGTACCTTTCCTCACGATGGTTTTAAAGATTTCAGTTCCCTTGTCTCCCAGTTTTTCTTTGAGAACTGCGTAGGTATTACACTGGAAGGCAAGGGCACTTCGGCGAAGGAAGGCAATCTGCTGTTCCAGAGGGATAGTGCGATCAATATATACATTTTTATTATCGGAATCCATCATAGCTTCTCCGAAATAGGGGACGTCCATTTGTAAATAAATAACTTCAAAGGAGTTATTCCGCCAGCTGATACCCTTTCTCTTTGGCTATCTTTTCTCCTTTATACACTGAATAAACAATTCCTGGTTGGCTCATCCCAAATCGCTTTGCAAGAAAAGTACCGTTAAAACCTAATAATCAAGGGTAAACCCCCGGCTTTGCCGGGGGACTCCCAAAGTTTGACATTTTTGGGAGTATTGTATTCCCCCTCGCCCAGCCCCGCTAAACAAGGGAGGTTAAGTGGGACTAAAAAGCTCAATAACAGTGTTTGAAGGGCAAATGACAATGGGGCATGCTCGCATACCGAGCCGCCTTTTGCATAGCATTTAAAGCACTAATGTTTTGTTGATGGCAGATTGCCATCTTCGTGGTTCATAGAATTGTCAAAGCATTCCGAGTTGGCTTGTTTTTGTTTTTTTAGCCCCTTTGAGGGGCTCTAAGGGTTTCAAGCCTCCGGCTTTGCCGGAGGTGATATGACTCACGAACCGCCCAGTAAAAAAGGAGGCTCCTCGCCTCAGCCCGTTTTTTTTGACGACCCTTTCCGTATAATTCTGCACGAGTTATATGGAATATCTCCGCCACCTTGTGTTCTACATTTTCCAGATTATATCCCAAACCTTTTAATTCGTATTTCCGGTTGAGCTTCTCATTCGTCTGGGATAAAACCTCAAGAACAAAATCGCTATCTCCTAATATCCGTTCATCTCCTTTCAGTCGATCCTGTCCGCTAAGCCGGATCTTTTTAATCTCATCCCACCCACCAAGACTCCGAATAAGTCCCCCACCCACCAACTCCGGACGTCGGCCTTGGTCAACGCCTTCTTTAATATAGAATAAATAACGCCTCCTTGCCTCACCTGACTTTTGCCCAAAACAAGACAGCACATATTCCGTATCCTGCCATTGTCTCTTTTCCCTGCCCATCAATACACTATGTCCACAGTAAGGATATTTGTTGAGTTGCAATATTTCAGGAACGATCTTTGATCTCAGGGGATTCAAGTGAATGTAACGAACAAGTGTCTTAAGATAGATATCTTCCTGACAAATAATGGATTTGTACCGGTTTTGAAAAAGCTGGCCATGACGCTTATGCCTGCGGTTAAAACTGACCGCATATCCGGTCAACAGCCTACGCATAAGTTCTGATAAATTAGTACTCCCGGTTCGAAACAGAAAATGGGCATGGTTAGGAAGTAATGCCCAGGCATAACATACAGCATTGGTTTTAGGGATAAGTCCTCCGATCCTTTCAAGAAGGTTATCCCGGTCCTTATCATCCCTGAATATATTCTTTCGTTCGATCCCCCTGATCATCACATGATGTACAACTCCAGGGGCATCTTCGGGCTAGTCTTAGCATAGGTACTACACTATTATCAATATATATAAATGTCAACTTATTTACAAATGGACGTCCCCTATATTCCCCCTGAATATATTCTTTCGTTCGATCCCCCTGATCATCACATGATGTACAACTCCAGGGGCATCTAGTCGGGCTAGTCTTGGCATAGGTACTACACTATTATCAATATATATAAATAGTCAACTTATTTACAAATGGACGTCCCCTATATTCACATTCATGCCGTTCCCTCCTTTGAAGCTGGTAGATCAAATGCTATCCCTTTTTTAGGAGGAAGGTTTAATTAAAGGAGTAAGCAGGAAAATGCACTCCCCCTATCTATTAGGCATCTTTTTAATTAGTGCTATTTTTAGAGGCTGAAACTTTTCCCTTAGCTTGGCTATCTTACCACATATAACCTCACAGCGAAACAATCCTCTTGCACCGAATTATTAATTTGATGTATTTAAGGGGAATTGGTAAAGAAATACATAATGATAAAAGATGACTTTGTAAGAAGGAGAGATAAAGGTTATCTCCATTTACGGTACCAAGGACAGGGGGGTCAATGACTTTGAGGCATCAGCACAATATCTTCCTCCTGATACACAGTGGGTAAAAATTGAAGGTGCTAATCATGGTCAATTTGCCTACTGTGAGGGAGAACTTGCAGAGGACGATATACCTGATATCAGCATAGATGAGCAGCAACGGCAACTAATTGAGGCGACGGTAGATTTCCTCAGGTAGTTTCAAGAAAACCAGTGTGTGGCAACCTATCTATTAGGTGGAAACCATACGCAGCTTACAATATTGCGACAATTTCGTGATACCACGCTAGTTAAAAGTGTCCTCGGAAGAAAGTTGGTGAGTCTTTACTACCAGAGTAGTGAGAGCGCTATCCGTGTTTTAGAACACCATTCCATAATAAAAACTTCGGCAAAGAGATTATTACTATCATTAGTCCCCGTTCTGGAATTTTTTATAGCATAGGTTCACTTTATTATTAATTTGATTTATTAAAGAAAAACTGATATGAAACTATGAATCTATGAATTTAAATAAAATTAATTCAGTGAAAGGAGATGCTATGAAGATTAAAAGACAGACTGTAGTTCTAATAGTAGTGCTCTTTACACTTCTTGGTGTCAGTAGAGAAGGGGTAACGCAGAGCTGGCCACCCCTTCCAGAGGCCTTAGATGCGTTAGAATCAGATAGTGCTGTTACCGTAGAAACGGTAGAAGTGGAAGCATGGGAAGAAGGTTCAAACTACTATTATGCCTTTGAGCCAAACAATACGAATCCAACCATAGGTTTTATAATATATCCTGGCGGTTTGGTTGATCCACGAGCGTATGCACCTGCCGCCCATACGATTGCAGCAGGAGGTTATTTAACAGTCATCATTAAGATGAAAGATGACGCGGCGATTACATATCCGAATTATATAAGAGCTGATCAAATCATAAGTGATTACCCGGAGATTACAAAGTGGTTCATTGGAGGCCATTCTCTAGGGGGTGTGTCATCATGCAAATATGCCAAAGAATTTACTGATAAGGTTGATGGGGTGGTGTTATGGGCATCCTATCCCTCTGAGCAATTCAGGATTGATGATACTGACCTCAAGGTTGTTTCCATCTATGGAACTAATGATGGATTGGTTACCCATGATGAGATTGAAACGTCGGAAGAACACTTGCCTTCCGATACCCAATGGGTGCCGATTGAGGGTGGCAATCATACGCAGTTTGGCTGGTATGATACTTCTCCCTATCCTGTACAGCCTGATGATAATCCTGCCGATATTACCAGAGAAGACCAGCAGGCACAGATTACCCAGGCTACCATAAATTTCCTCAAGCAGTTTGAAGAAAATCAGTGTGTGGCGACCTATCTTTTAGGCAGGGGAAATCCGCAGCTCACTACCTTAAGGAGATTTCGTGACACAGTCTTGGCTCAAAGTGCAATAGGTAGGAAGTTGGTAGAGATTTACTATAGGAGTAGTGGAAAAGCCATTGCTGTTTTTGAGCACCATCCAATAGTAACGCTGTCCTTGAGGAGGCTTGTGGGATCACTACTATCGATGATTAATGGAACGCTCGTGAGGGTGTAAATGTATAGTTGGGATTTTTTAAGACGTAAGAAAGCCCGATGGCACTCATAACCATCGGGCTTTCTTACGCTCCGCCTTATCTGTGGCTATTTAAGGCTCTTATTCTTATCAAGCAGAAATGGCAGTATCTCAATCGCCACATCATCATCTACCACTTCACTTCCCGTCGTCACTGTCACCGTCAGCGTCTCACTCTCTGCTCCTCCTGCTAACCACGACGGCATCACAAAGATTAATTCCCAGATAGTCTGTGCATCAAGTATCAGCGGGATTAACGGCAACACCGATGCCGCAGGATCAAAGGTCACCGTGCTAGAGAACACCGCAAAACTAGTTCCCTCTCCTGCAATCGTCATGAATGCCGGTAACAGGATCCACCTCGACCTCAGCATCGGATCAGGCAATGTGGTTACTTCAACCCTGGGCTTCACCGTCACCGTGGTTGTCGCCGTTGTAGTACAATTCGCCGTGTCCGTCACGGTCACTTCTTCTGTGCAGACTGTACTTCCTGCCGCGTATAAGCCAGTCGAATCGATAATCCCGCAATTTCCCGGGCTTTCCCAGCTGTATGTTCCTATCACGGTAGTTCCATCGCAGGTAGTCTCGGCAGTGAACTGTAGCGTCTCACCATAATTTACCTCGGCAGTCGCAGGACTGATGCTCACCTCAGGCGTGCAGACCGTCACCGTCGCCGTATCGCTCGCATTACCATGGACAGTGTCTGTTACCGTTATCTCCTCGGTGCAGGCCGTGCTCCCTGATGTGTATAACCCGGTCTGGTCTATGGCGCTCCCCATGCTGCACTGTACTGAAATCTCCCAGCTATAGACTGCGCTAGAGGTTACGTCAGTGCCATTCCAGGCGGTGGTTGCGGTAAACTGCAAGGTATTATTACAGTTAGCTACTGCTGCACCTTCAGGTGAAATCGTTACCACCGGCGTGGATACAGTAAAGGTGCTGCTCACCGTATCACCTGTGTGTCCTGCCATATCCTTCGGTGTCACGGTAACCGTGTAACTGCCTTCATCCAACCCACCGCCGCTCTTTCCACAAGTAATGGTACCCTGGATGGTCTCATCTCCCGAAGTGATGCACTCCAGGCTTGAGGTGATGTCACTTCCGTCTTTCACCACGCTGTAGCTGGTGCTGGTCAGATTTACTGCTGCATTGTCGGTCACCGTGATCACGATCTCAGAGGTTGGCAGTACTGTGTCCCCGTCTGCTGGTGAAATCTCCGCAGAAGGAGCTGAAAGGTAAGCTTCAAATATCACTGTGCAGGTTGCGGTATCAAGTAGCGAGGATGAGCCTGAGATATCACTTGCTTTAATCCTTACGGTGCCTTCAGAAGGTGCACTCACCACCAGCCTCACCATCGATCCTGAAGCCAGTGATTGGTTGGTAGTGGCATTGTCATAGGCCTCCCCATTGAAATCCCTAAGCTCGGCATCGTCTTCCGAATAGGCCTGATCAATACTTATGCGCACTGTCCTGGGGGTGGGTGTGAAGGTCTTGTGAGCTGCGAGCTGAATGATTGCCTCACCACCAGGAGGCGGCGGAAGGGCAGGTCCTTCTAATGCACACTCCAAGGCACCTGCACACTCTTTGATAGTGTTGATCTTGAGCTGCTTGGTGCCTACATCAGTAACACTCACCGTTACCGTTGCCGTTTGACCCACATCGTCATCCTCAAAGGTGATGGTGGCACCCCTGGTTACATCAACGGTGGCGGTACCCACATCACTGCTGATCCCGTAGCTGGGGGTGTCATTATAAATGTTGTTGTAGGCGTCAACGGTATCCACACTCGCAGGGGTCAAAAGGCCGTTTGCGCCTACCCGCATATCGGAGGTGATCACTATAGGAGCGGCATCTAGATTACCATTCTGTGCTGCTACCCCCGTGGGAAGTGCACTGATCTTAACCTTGGTTTCACCGGCGGGTTTAAGGTCAGCTATGCTCCTTGAAGCACTACTGTAAAGAGGCACATCTTCGATCCCCTTGCTGCTGTCAGTAAGGGTGAAGCACACACTATCTACTGCGTCCTGGCTGCATGTTCCCCATAGCTTAATCGGTACCTCAATGTGTTTAGTAGAAGGGTTGGGCGATGGTGCCTTAAGCACAAGGCCCGCACTGGTTGCCTGAGCATAGTCCTGGGTGCTACTGGAAATCAGATAGTCGGTACTACCGCCACAATTAGTCGCCTTAATCACCAGAGGATCATCGTACTCCACTATCTCGGAGGTGGTGGGGTTACCGGAACTGCCACTGGCAGAGGTGATGTAGAGTGTTACCGTAGTGCCTGCGGTAACCTCTGTCGCAGGTTTATCCGTATCCAGGTGCAGATCAAGGCTCTGGGGCGCATCGTTATCCCACCTCACCAGGTATACAGTTGCGGTATCAGCACTAAGGTTTAGACCCTCGTCCTCTAAAGTAAAGGTTGCCTCCAGAGGCTTTCCTCTATTGGTGGCTCCACCACCAGTTGCCTCCTGCTGGTTGTTGCCGAAATCACTCTGAACCGTCGCCAGACCAGCAGTCTTTCCCTTACCGGTATAGCTTATATCCCAGGCTGTTCCTGCGCGAGATGTAGTGGGAAGCTGACCATCTGCATCCACTAAGCTCTTAGCCGCATCTGCGATAGGACCAGTAATACCAGCCTTCACCTGAACCAGTTCACCAGTGACCGGGTTCCCATACTCATCTGCCACAAACACGGTGAGATTGGTGGAAGTGGGGCCCTTTGAATTGTCATCCAGCACGTACCAGGTATCTACCTCTTGAATTAAGTTTCCTGTATTTCCTAAGGGGTCGTTACCAATAATAAGTTTATTCTTGGTGTTAGGTTGCATACCCACCCAGTCCAGGGTAGTAGTGGTTGACACAGGATCATCACTTACCTGGGCAGTTTGAACGACGTTTCCCTCAAGATCGGTTGCTCGAGCGGTGAGCACCACTTTTAACTGGGCGTTGCCTGCACTGTCTTGATTACCTGCCTTCTCAATGGTAATGTAGCCGGTGGCTTTCCCATCGTGAAAAGCTGCGGTTTTGGTGGCTACGGCGGTATCTTCTTGGAGAGCGTCACCAATGGTGTTATTGGCATTATAGTCAGCATAGGCAGATACCGTTACCGTGCGGCCATCGAGCTCGGGTGCAAAGGTGAATTCATTGTTGATTCCTTCGCGTGTCCATACTTCAAAATAGATACTGTCGCCTGCTGACGCGGGAAGGCTTCCATTATTAGACTGAGCAGAAATGGAATCAAACAGGTCAGTCGGTCCGGATCCCTTGACACGCGGTGTCCTCACCACCAGATCATTTGCGGGAGGTGCCTTTACTTTCACCTCTGCGGTGTCAGAGAGCGAATCAACCGTTATCTCTATGGTATCGGTTCCCGGGTCACAGTTGCTGGTACACGCGTATTTCACATGTGCCCTCGCTGCAGGTCCTCCGTCATGGAGATCAAAGGTTAAATCAGTTGAATCAGACAGGAACTGGTCTTCTACTATACTGTTAGCAATGCCTAACTCTGTAGTAAGGGTGGCGGTGACAGCTGAGAGTGCCTCGCCATTGGTCCCTGCGGTTGCGGGATTGTTATGTTCATCGAGCAAAGTGACGTGCACATTAACGTAGTACTCTTTCTTGGTTAGATCAATGGCACTCGCCGTACCATTGTAAAAACACGCATACTCTTTGCCTGAGGGATAGGAAACCTGGAGCACCACTTGGGTTGCATTCTCAGCAAAGCAAATTCCACCGATACCCCACACGCACCCACATAAGAGCACCAACAGAAGTACCTTTTTAATCGCTGTCTTCATCGCCTTTTCCTCTTTTTTTATTGGTTCAATTAGTATTTTCTATTAGGTTGATTTTAAAAATATTTATTTAATTTAGTCAAGTATTTTAAAAATATTATTTTAGGACAGGTGAAGTGTCTAGGGAGATAATGAAATTACCCTGGTGAAAACAGAGTCTTGGTTTATCGTATGACGGGATTAGCATAACACAAAGCCCGATGGCAGTAACAGCCATCGGGCTTTGTTACGCTCCGCTTTGTCTGTGGCTATTTAAGGCTCTTCTTCTCATCAAGCAGGAATGGCAGTATCTCAATCGCCACATCATCATCTACCACTTCACTTCCCGTCGTCACTGTCACCGTCAGCGTCTCACTCTCTGCTCCTCCCGCTAACCACGACGGCATCACAAAGATTAACTCCCAGATAGTCTGTGCATCAAGTATCAGCGGGATTAATGGCAACACCGATGCCGCAGGAGCAAAGGTCACTACGCTGGAGAACGCCGCAAAATTAGTATCATCTCCTACAATCGTCATAAACACCGGCAACAAGAACCACCTTGACCTCAGCATCGTATCAGGTGATACCGTGATCGACGCCAGAGGCTCTACCGTCACCGTCGCCGTCGTCGTCGTCGTCGCATCTACTACCGAGTCGGTTGCCGTAATCTCATAGTCTCCCGTGGTCGTACCCGCCGTAAACACAATGATAGCTCCACTGGTCGTATCCGCAGTTCCTCCCGCTACCTCCCAGGTGTAACTGCCGGCTACCGCACTCCCATCGCAGGTCGTCGAGGCAGTGAAGGACTGGGTCTCTCCTACTTTCACCGTGGCACTGCTCGGGGTAATACTCACCGTCGGCGTACATACCATCACCGTCGCTGTAGCGCTTGCATTCCCGTGAGCAGTGTCGGTCACCTTCACCGTATCCGTGCAGGATGCGGTGGACCCCGCCGTGTATACCCCATTCCCCTCTATCGTGCTCCCGGTGCACCCCTGAACCGAAATCTCCCAGCTGTACACTGCACTTGAGGTCACATCCCCATTGCAGTCAGTAGTCGCCGTGAACTGCGTGGTCTGATCCGGTGACACTATCGCGCTCTTAAGATCAATCGTTATCGCCGGCGTGCAGATTGCTACCGTGAAGCTACTGGTTACCGTATCACCGGTATTACCCGCAAGATCCTTAGGAGTTACCTCAACCGTATAGGCACCTTCATCCAGTCCTCCACCAGACTTGGCACAGGTAATGGTGCCACTGGTGGTTTTGTCTCCTGAGGTGGTGCACTCTAAGGTGGAGGTGATGTCGGTACCGTCTTTCTCGACGGTGTAGGCGGTGGTACTCAGAGCAACACCTACGTTATCAGTCACCGTCATCTCAATGTCGTCGGTAGGCTGAATCGAACCGCTGGCAGGCGAAATGGTCGCTACCGGCTTCTCATTATCAATGGCAAAGGCAATGGTGCAACTACCGGTATCAAGCAGGCTGGATGAACCTGATATGTCAGATGCTTCAATCGTCAATGATCCCACGGCTGGCATACTTACTACCAGTCTCACCGCTGAGCCAGAATCGAGACTCAGGTCAGCGGTTGCTCCTTCATAAATATTGCCGCTGAGGTCCCTCAGCTCTGAATCAGCAACCGAATTAGCTGAGTCAATGCTCACCCGCACATCTCTCGGTGTGGGAGTAAAGGTACCATCTGCCTTTACCTTGAAAATTGCCTCTCCTCCCGGAGCAGGTACTGCGGGTCCTTCCAGTGTGCAGATCAGTGCTCCTGCGGAAATACTCTCTACAATATTGATGATGCTGAGCTGTCTGGTGCCCACACCAGCAATACTTACCGTCACCGTTGCAGTCTGGCCTATATCCTCGTCCTCAAAGGTGATGGTAGCACCCCTGGTTGTGTCTACCGCGGCAACACCTGCATCGCTGCTGATGCCATAGCTGGGGGTATTGTTATAAATATTATCATACGCATCAGCGGTATCCACACTCTCTGGGGTCAAAAGGCTATTTGCTCCCACCGCCATATCGGAAGTAATGACAATGGGGTTTGCATCCAAATCGCCATTCTCTGCGGTAAGTAAGGTGGCAAGGGAGCTAATCTTTACCTGCTCTTCTGCGGCAGGTATTAGCCTGAAGTACCTGGTGAACCAATCTGCAGTCACCAGGGGATAGGTGGTATCAAGATAGGTTGTCATACCTTTACTGGTGTCTTGCAGTGTAAAAACTGCAGTATTCACCACGCCCCTGGTGCACTCTCCGTAAACTTTTACAGGTACCTCTATGTGTTTGGTAGTGGCATTGGGGGCAGGCGCTTTAATGTTCAATTCGGTGGTGGCGTGATCGTAATCTTCAGTGCTCTTAGATATCATAAGTGGCTGTTCATCCCAGTTCAGGACGGAGATCTTGAGGTTATCATTGTATTCCACGATTTCAGAAGTGGTGGGGTGACCATAGCTGCCGCTCGCGGAGGTAATGTAGAGGGTAACTACCTCTCCCGCCATTACCTCAGTGGTAGGTTTATCAGTGTCCAGTTGCAGGTCAAGGCTTGAGGACTCTGAGGTAGAAGATCTTACCAGATAGACAGTGGTGGTATCGGAAGCTAATGTCAGATTTTCATCCTCTAGAGTAAGGGTTGACTCCAATGGCTTGCCTCGATTGGCAGTTCCACCGCCAGTTGCTTCTTAACGGTTATTAGCAGTAGCACTGTTCGCAACACTGTTACACAGGTATTTTACTGTTGCCAGACCTTGCTTATTATTGTGTGCTATTCCTGCAGTAATGTCCCAGGCATCTCCACTACCGCCATTTTGACCATTCATATCTACTAGGGTGTAACCGGCGTCCTTAAGTGGACCACTGATAGCCGATTTTATATTAACGGTCTCTCCTGTAACCGGGTTTCCATATTCATCGGTTGCGAATACCTTTATATCAGTGGTGGTGGGCCCCGATGAGTTGTCGTCCAGCACGTACCAGGTGTCTACCTCCTGAGTTAAATTACTTTCATAAAGTGTTTTACCAATTACCAGCTTTTTTTTAATTCTGGGTTTCATGGCTACCCAATCCAAAGAGCTATCTCCTCTGGGAATGGGTGTAGTTGGTAGAGAGGTTGTGGTAACACTTCCTGCCTGTGCGGTGAGTACTACTGTAAGATATTGGCTTCCCAGATCTGTATCGTTAGAAGACCTAGTGCCTGCTGCTTCTATGGTAATGTAGCCGGTGGCTTTACCGTTGCTGAAGGTAGCAACGGCGGTGGCACAGGCAATAGACTCTTCAGGAACGGTTTTATTAATTTTGCCGTTCGAATTATAATCTGCATGGGCAGTTACCATTACCTCTTGACCTTCCAGCTCAGGAGCAAAGGTGAAGGTATTATTTTCTTCTATTGCCCACACTTCAAAATACACCTGATTCCCTGCTAGGGCAGGAATTTTTGCATTCTTCTGCTGGCCAATAGGTGTCTCAAATAAATCAACTGGTCCAGCCCCGGGTGTGCGAAGTGTCCTTAACACCAGAGAAGCAGCAGGGGGAGCTTTTACCTCCACCTCTGCGGTAGCGGTAAGTGAATCAACTATTACTTCTAAGGTATCAGTTCCAGGCTTACAGTCGGTGGTACAGGCATACTTTACATGTCCTCTCGCCGCAGGTCCCACATCGGTTACATCGAAGGTGAGTTCAGCCGAATCAGATAAGAATTCATCTTCCACGATGCTGGTTGCTGACCCAAGTTCGGTGGAGAGGGTGGCAGTAACGCCTGAGAGTGCTTCACCACTGGGACCTGCCGTTGCCGGGTTGCCATTAACATCAAGTAGCGTAACGTGCACATTGATGTAGTAGTCTGTCTTGGTGTTATCAATGATAGTTACCGCACCACTATAAAAACAGACATAGTCCTTACCTGAGGGATAGGAAACCTGGAGCACCACTTGGGTTGCATTCTCAGCAAAGCAAATTCCACTCATTCCCCAGCTATACGCTACTGAGAGAAACCCTGCTAAGAACTTTACTACTCCTGATTTCATTAGTATCCTCTCCTTTTAAAAATGTTATTTAGTTAATATAAATTTTTTCTTTATTGTAAGCAAAAATATTTTCGAGTCAAGTTTTTTATTAGAAACCAGATTGTTCTTGATGTTAAATTTGGGGCTAATGGAAAGGAGAATTGAAAACGTAACTGTGACTTCTACTGGATTACTACCTCAATCTGTTTCTTTCTAACCTAGTTGCATCGGCAGGGCAAATGGTGCTGCAATCTCCACAGTTGATGCAGTTTACTTCTGCAGGATACTGTGTCCCTTCGCTGCACTCTGGGGAGTATTAAGCGTGTCGGGATTTTACCGGATAAAGGCACAAAGAGATGAGTGTATTGGGTGCAGGAGTTGTGAGGAAGTGTGTGATATGGGCATACCCATAGCCAGGATGGTGAAGGAGAAGGGTCAGATTAGGACTATTGAGTGCATGGGCTGCGGGAGGTGCGTGAACACCTGTCCCCAAAACGCGCTCTCTTTCTATAGTGTGGTGGGATTGGTGAAGGAGAGATTACCGAGAAGAAAGTGAGGGTGGTATAAATGGATTAACGTTGCTAAAAACTTTCACTTTACAGTTAGTGCTATTTATTGTAAACAAATGTGATACCACGCCGAGCCAGATTAGTGCCCTAGGAACACTTCATCATATAGTGATCCACGGGATTGAGGGAATTCAAATAGTTTGCGATGATCAGGACTGGTAAGATATATTTGCGAGAGCTTGTTCATTATATTCATTTGAATCTTTTAGGGGAAAAGGTAGCGTATGAGCTACATCAGGAGAAAGTTCCCTTGGCTGAGATAGCAAGGCATGTGGGAGTTTGTACCTCTACAATAGTCAAAGCGATAGGGCACGTGGAGTGAACGCAAGAAAAGTAAAAGTTTTCAACAACGTCCTCTAGATTGGAGAATAGAGAGATGGAGCAGAAGTTTGAGGTAGACCAGGTTGTGTATCATAAGCTCAATGAGAGGAAGATGCTGGTAATAGCTATATCAGGTCATCCTTCCAAAGAAGTTTTGTATGATTGTCGTTACGCTGATGATAATGGCAGATTTCACACTGCCTTATTTCATGAGTTTGAACTCAAGTCTAAGAAAGAGTGAGTAAATCCTTTTTTGCACTTGTCTATCGAAAGATCTCTTACAATCTCTTCTAGTGCCTGAGGTAGTGCGGCAATAATTTCTGCAATCTGAGTGGCGGGGGTAGGGATAGTGAGCTGTCCTGCTTTTCGGTTGACTTTACATGCAATACGGCAGGCTTCTACTAGTGAAAAACCGTGGTGGATAAGTGCAGAAGTTATACCGGTGATAGTGTCACCTGTTCCACCAATTGCTTCTAGTTCCTCAATCACTGGCTTTTCAACTCTCTCCACTATTTTTCCGTTGGCACAGATATAATCGGTTTTTCCTTTAACACAAAGATGTGAAGCAGCGTTGTGAGTATTGTAGGCACGTTCAATGAGCTTAACTGGGTCATCCTCCAGTGTGGTGAGGAAACCGCGGGTGTAGGCAGGGTGAGATGCCTTATCATCAGCGAGAAAAGTGAGCTCACCTAGATCGGGAAGGAAAAGATCATAGAAGGATGCTTGACCACTTGCCTTGGCAACATACATAAACCCCGCATCGGCGATGAGACAGAGCTTGCATTTCATTGGCAAGGAAAGGGACATCAGAGCACCCTCCGCCCGAAATATTTACAATCTTCTGAGATGACTTTTCAAAGGTAAGCTTCATATTGGCAGCTCTCACCATGAGGTAGTCGCCAAAATCCTTTACCTTGCAAAGCTCAATAGGTTTCAAGGTATCTTCAGAGAGATGGATGGTTTCTAGAGGTGGCAGATTATGGTGCTCAAGCGTTCTTACTATCCCTACCTGCTCAATGATAGGAAACTCCAGGCAGAGGTCACAACCGGTGCGGTAGGAAAGCGGTGGAGCAACCACGCGTATATACTCATACCCTGCTTTCTTAAGCACTGTTTCTGCCTGAATGACTTCATTAACATTTTCATAGATTAAAAGCCCCCTCACCTTGCTTTGGTCAGAGGGAGGCTTTTTTATTCTGTATCTTAATAATTTTTGTAAGACACCCATCTCTTAAATGCGTTTTAGGACTTGGTGAGAATAAGGAGGAACTCGTCCTCTTTTGCTATTACCTCTACCTGCCAGCCCTGATTGGTTGCCATTCTCTCAACGTTCTCTCTGGCAGTGGCAGTATCAACCAGCACCTCAATGGTACCTTTGCCAATCTGGTTCATAGTGGTGCTTGTGAGCACTACCGGCTGGGGGCAGGAGAGTCCGCGGGCATCGATGTGTTCAGGCATAAAACCTCCAATAAAGAGCGCTTCGCTCAAGTGGTACGTCGTTTGAGGAGCGCTAAAGCGCTAAGAGTGCTTTTCTTTTTAAAATCCGAAATTCGAATATCGAAATCACAAGAAGCTGGCACGCTTGTAAGCTCGCAAGCCGGCAAGCTACGATGTTTATAATCTCTAGGATTTATTTCTTGTCCTGCATCATGGATCTTGCATCGTGCATCTTGAATTTTCGTGCTTCGGATTTCGAGCTTAATAGCTCGTTCCTTGATTCCTAAATAATTAAATCTTCTTCCTCATGGTGAACCCGATTATACTACAGATGCCGAGCCCAATTATGACAAATGCAGGACCCCAAGGTGCGGGTCCCTGGGGTGTGCTCGCGGTTGCAAAGTTGTGGGCGAATGCTGCACCGGCTATCATACCAATGATAAAGATAGCTGCATCTCCATCCCCTTCTCCTGAAAGGAAGAGCTGTCTTCCTGGACATCCTCCCGCCAACGCGAAGGCAAGACCGGCCAATACCATACCACCGAAGTTCCAGAGGTGGCTGGTGTGAGCAACTGGTTTTCCTGTAAAACCAGGGTGAAATTGGTTGAGGATGAGGTTGGTAAAAAAAGCCCCTAGTACTAATCCAATGACTCCGGTCATCAAATGAAAATCTCTGATGAGTATAAAATCACGAATAGCGCCCATGGTGCAGAAGCGCGTTCTCTGGGCAAGGAATCCAATAGCCATTCCTAGTGAGAGAGAAATGATGAGAGGGGCGTGCTGAGAGCCGGGACCTTTAGTGCTCAAGAAGAGTGCTCCCGAAGGGAGGGTGGGTGAGAGTATGAGAAGGATAAGAAGGCCAAGCATCATTACTGGCATGATAAAACCTACTGAGGCATAGGTTTTGTGGTTTCTTCCTAAATCGTAACCTGTCTTGAGAAAGAAAGCACCAACCCAGACACCTGCGACTAATCCCAGAAGTCCTAGCAGTGCATTTCCATCACCACCTGCAAGCCTCAGCAGTGCCCTCCAGGGGCATCCTAGAAACGCCAGTGCTCCCACCATGGCAAAGAACCCTAATAAAAAGCGAACAATGGGGGCAGAACCTGCTCTCGCCCTGTATTCTTTAAAGATGAGTGCAGCACAAAGAGAGCCCAGGACAAATCCCATAATCTCAGGTCTAATATACTGGACAACTTCTGCCCGGTGGAATCCCAGAGTCCTGCGATATCACGTTCAAAGCAGGCAACTCAGATGCCCATGTTGGCGGGATTCCCCAGTTTTTGGAGGAGTGCAGCGGCAATCCCAATAAACAGACCCACCGAGAAGAGACCTTTCTTAGTGGCAAAGAGATGTTTCATGATGTATCTCCCTGAATGCTAATTATTAAAAGGACTGATATGACGACTTTGTAAGTCCATCTGCTGCGTTGCGTCCCTATTTATCGGGGGGCTCCCTGGCCGTGCTCGGCCAAGGCGGTCAACACGGCGAACACGCGCATACGCCTGATTCCTTCGTATTTGCACGCCTTGCATCTTAAGCTTTTTACAAGACCATCAGATGTGAATACTTGATCTTTAAAAAGGTCAAATAAAACTTGACAGCTAAACAAGTGGTATGTTAATTATCTGAATGAATAATCATTCATTTTCTATTTGTTTCAAATTATTCATAATAATTGATTAGTTATGAAAAATGATTACATGAAAAGTGAAGACAAACACGAGCGAATCATCAGAGCTGCACTTAAGGTATTTGCAAAAAAAGGTTTCTATAATTCTCGTGTTTCAGAGATAGCTAAAGAGGCAGTGGTAGCCGATGGAACGATCTATCTCTATTTTAAAAATAAAGATGATATCCTGATTTCAGTCTTTGAGAGTGAGATGAGGAAGATGATTGATAATATGAAGAGGGAACTCAGCAAATGCCATGACCCTATAGAGAAAATACGGATGTTTGCCTTTCAGCACCTGAATATGATTACTGAAAACCAGGAGTGGGCGGAAGTGGCTCAGGTTGAGTTGCGACAGAGCAGTAAATTTATGAGGGAGTATGTAAAAGATCACTACATTGATTACCTCAATATCTTCTCCACTATCATAAGAGAAGGTCAGGAGAAGGGAATTTTTAAGGAAGATATTAATACCGGTATAATAAAGAGGGCTTTTTTTGGAGCCTTGGATGAGATGGGGCGATATTGGGTACTTTCGACGAGCAGAAGATACAGTGTGCAGGAATCTGCCACGCAGATAAGCGATATATTTATTAAGGGTATCATCAAGTCAAAAAGTTAAATAAAGAAAGAGGGAGGATGTGGTTATGAACATTATTGCGTGTATGAAACAAGTTCCAGATACAGAAGCCCAAATTCGCGTGAGGCCAGATGGATTGGGGATTGTTGAGAGTGATATCAAATTTGTGATCAATCCTTACGATGAGTATGGTGTGGAAGAAGCCTTAAGAATAAAGGAAAAGCTGGGAGGTACAGTAACTATTGTATGTGTGGGTCCTGCACGGGCGGTTGATGCTATCAGGACTGGACTGGCCATGGGTGCAGATAAGGCAGTTCACTTAGATGATCCCGCATTTGAGGGTGGAGATACCTTTAGTACTGCTAAAGCGCTGGCAGCTGCCATAAAAGGTATGGGAGGTGACCTGATCTTCTGTGGGAAGCAGGCGATCGATGATGATGCTGCGACGGTGGGGTCAGCACTTTCCGAACTGTTAGGTATACCCCAGGTGTCGATTGTTACTAAAGTTGAGATATCTGAAGATAAGAAAAAGGCAAAGGTAAGCCGGCAGATTGTGGGAGGAGAGGAGATTATAGAGGTTCCTCTGCCTTGTGTGTTAACAGCGCAGAAGGGTTTAAATGAACCTCGCTATGCGTCCCTCCCTGGTATTATGAAGGCTAAGAAGAAGGAAATAAAATCGATCAAGGTTGCTGACCTGGGTTTGAATCAAGCTGAGGTTGGGGCAGCCGGTGCCAAGACTAAGATGCTTAAAATGACTTCTCCCCCCGCGAGAAAAGCAGGAACAATGATTAAGGGAGAGTCGGCAGAAGAGACGGCACCACAACTTGCAAAATTGCTCAGAGAAGAGGCAAAGGTACTATAAGATTATGAAAGGAGTATGATCATGGCAAAAGGAATTTGGGTATTTGCGGAACACATTGATGGAACCAGTTTAAGGAAGGCAACCTTTGAAATTTTAAGTGAGGCACGGAAGATGGCTGACAAGCTGGGGGAAGAGCTCTGTGCAGTCATTATAGGGCATCAGGTGGAAGCACTGGCGGAAAAGTGCGGTCACTATGGAGCACAAAAGGTGTATGTGGTTGAGCAGGAATTGCTTAAAAGCTATACTACGGAAGGATATGCTAAGGCGCTCGTTGATCTGGTAACGCAGCACCAGCCTTCAATTCTGCTCGGTGGTGCTACCGTGACCGGCAAGGATCTCTTTCCTCGAGTTGCCGCACGGTTAGGGACGGGTTTGGCGGTAGATTGTACCGAGATTAAACTGGATGGAAATAATCAGTTTGTGGTAAAGAGACCGATGTATGCGGGAAAGGCCTATGCGGAGGTGGGATTTTCAGATGCCACGCCCAAGATGGCCACCGTTCGGCCCAATGTACTCATTCCCAGTCAGCCAGATCCATCACGTAAGGCAGAGGTAATTAAGGTTGCTGCTCAAGTGAGCCCAGCTGACATTCGGACTAAGGTGCTTGAGGTAGTTAAGATGGCGGGGGCAAAGCTGGATCTTACCGAGTCAGAAATCATTATTTCTGGCGGGCGTGGAATAAAAGGTACTGAGAACTTTAAGATCCTTGAAGAAATGGCGGAAGTGATCAATGCAACCGTTGGTGCCTCCAGGGCAGCGGTGGATGCGGGGTGGAGACCACAGTCTGACCAGGTGGGACAGACTGGTAAAGTGGTATCTCCTAACCTCTACATTGCCTGTGGTATCTCAGGTGCCATACAACACTTTGCGGGAATGGGGACTTCCAAATACATTGTGGCCATTAATAAGGATCCGGAAGCGGTTATTTTTGGTAAGTGTGATTATGGGATTTGTGATGACCTTTTTAAGATAGTTCCTAAGCTGACCGAGGAATTGAAGAAGTTAAAGGAAGAATAGCCTCGATGGCCTACATTTATGGTCTGGTGTCTTGAGTACCTAGTTTAAAAACGGCAAGTAGAATACATTAATTAGTATAGTCATGAAAGGTAGAAGATTCAATTTGGGGTACATCTTGTTAATGGCACTTTTGGTTTCTTCTGCTAGTGCTATTTCTGTAAGCTTTGGGGAGGTAAACGCTGCAGAGGGGAGAGAGGCCATAGGTAATGAAGCTTGTTTAGAGTGTCATGGTGATGAAGCGTTGTACCATGTTTCGCAAGATGGGAAGGTGGTGTCACTCTGGATTGATGAAGAGAAATGGTCTGGTGATGTGCACAATCAAAAAGGCGTCAGATGTGTGCAGTGTCATACTGAGGCAGAGACCACGGTTCATCCCAAGCAAGGATTTGAAAGGGTTAATTGTGCGATGGACTGCCATCTCCAAGGATTTCAAAATCATATTAATGAGTATGCGCAGTGTCAAAAGAACACACACGCAGTAGGGATAGAAAATGAAGCAGGGGAAATAATCTTTTGTAGCGATTGCCATGGAAAGCATACCATAAGACCGGTAGGGGATCCTCTCTCATCGATGGGTGGTGATAATCTTGCGTTTACCTGCCTGCGATGTCATCCGGATGTAGTGGGGCAACCTGGCATACTCAATCGAATTATTGGCTACCGAATGGACCATCATGAGAAGGTGAATCTCTGCGAGAGAAATGATGAGCATCAATGCCTCAACTGCCACTATCGAGAAGCCTCCCATACTGGAGCGAATCGAGAAAAGCATTCCTGTGAATACTGCCATGCTATGGGTAACAACCAGCAGGGTATAGCATTCAGTCCAATACATCTCAAGAGTTCCTTGAGAGAGCAGCCCGCCACCGCTCTGGCCAAATTGATATATGTACTATTTATGATAGGTGTGGTTGTTTCTTTGATGTATTTTAGTATAGGGTATGTAGTAAAAGTATCCCGATCAAAGGAAAAGATAGAAGCATTGGTGGATAAGTTTCCTCTGCTTTTTAAAAGAGGTGAAGGATAAAAAGGCTATCTCGGTGCAGGGTGGAGAGATGCACCATAAACTCGTTTGACGGAGAATGAAGGGACCATGTCATCCACACCAAAACGCTATGCAGTGTTGATTGACTTGCGACGTTGTATTGGTTGTCAGACCTGCTCGGTTGCCTGCAAGAGTACTCATGATGTTCCCTTGGGAGTATGGCGTACCTGGGTAAAGCAGATAGAAAAGGGTACCTATCCCCACGTCACAAAATCGTTTTTGCCCTTGCTTTGTAATCAGTGTGAGAACCCGGTATGTGTGACGGTGTGTCCCACCAAGGCTTCTTATAGAAGAGAGGATGGCATTGTTTTAATTAATCCGCACTTGTGTATTGGGTGCAGATATTGTATGGCAGCCTGTCCCTATGACGTGAGGTATGTGAATCCTTTAAAGAGAATTGTACAGAAATGTGATTTTTGTGTACATCGGATAGACGCTGGTCTTGCTCCTGCATGTGTGGAGGCCTGTCCGGTAGGAGCCATGCTGTTTGGGGACATGCACGATCCCGCGAGTGAAATAGCACGATTGGTAGCAACTCACCCCATTCAAGTGGTAAAACCAGAGATTGCAACCAAACCTCACGTGTTTTATATCAATGCAGATCTGGCAGTGATGGATGCAAAAGGTGGCGCTCCATGGAAGAGTCAAGAATAATCTATAATATTCCCTTCGTTATCCCTTTTGGGGCTTACATTGCAACCTATTTTTATATCACCGGCCTCCATATGGGTTTTTATACTACCTCGGTGGTTGCGAGCTTAATGGGGAAGGTGGAGTGGAAGCCGATAGGGAAAATCGGAGCAGTAGGGGCAGTGGTTATTCTGGCAACTGCACCACTATTCTTGTTGATTGATTTGGAACAGCCTGCTCGTTTCTGGAAGCTTTTTGTGTATCTCAATCCGGCCTCTGCTATTACCTGGGGTACATTCTTCCTCACTACCTACCCCCTCATCGGTCTCATTTATGCCTGGCATGTGTTGCGAGGAAATAAAGTACCGGCTATCGTGTGGGGACTTTGTGGTTTTCCGATTGCGATTAGTGTTCATGGATATACCGGTTTCATCCTCGCTTTGAGTAAAGCTCGGGAACTATGGAATTCCTCTTTAAGTCCTACCTTATTTTTAGTCTCTGCCATGGTGTCGGGACTTGCCATCATCATCATCATTGCCAATATCCGGATTCGCTATTTTACCTCACAATCTTCTGAGGAAGAGAAAAAGTCTGATAGTAGGATCGTGAATACTCTCATTATGATGATGATCATCTTCATCATCATTGATATTTTCCTTCTCGGTTGTGAGATGGCGGTACTGGGTAACTCTACTCAAGATGGTTACTCTATGTATAAAGTGATTACCACCGGTACATTGGGGTTCTGGTTTTTGGGTGTGGAATTGTTTTTAGGAGAAGTTGTACCGCTCGCTATGTTGTCTTTTCCTCACATCAGAAAGTCTATGGTGGGTCAAAACATAGCCTGCCTACTGGTTTTGATGGGCATTTTCGTGATGCGAATGGTCATTGTAATTGGGGGTCAGAGTATCCCCCTTCATTAGTAGGTGAGGAAGGTGTAGATGGCAGATTTTAACAGGAGAGATTTCATAAAAATAGGCTTAGGTGGGGCGCTGGGTTTCAGCTTAGCTGAGATGCTTCATGCAACGCTCCTTGGCGCCTTAGAAAACCTGCCCCAGGAGGTTTCTCGAACTACCGGGTTGCCTTTTGAAGTGATTCCTACCATATGTCAAGCCTGCAGTGCTTCTTGTGGTATTGTGGGCTTTCTTAATGGGACACGAGTGGTTGGTATTATGGGCAATCCCCACCATTTGAATAATCGGGGCAAGGTGTGTGCTAAAGGGATTGCGGGGATAAACCTGCTCTATGATCCGGAGAGGGTGCTCTACCCCTTAAAAAGAATAGGAATGAGGGGTGAGGGAAAGTGGAAGAGGATCTCGTGGGAGGATGCGTATAACGATATTGCTACTAGGTTACGGTCAATACGAGGAGGAACCAGTTCGGCAAAGCTTCTCTTTGAGGCGGGCAGAGAAGAAAATTTAACCAAGCGATTTTTTAATGCCTTTGAGTCATGTCAGATAGCCATTACACCAAAGCATGGCAATGTAAACAGTCAACTGGCACACAAACTGACCTGGGGTAAAGAGAGGGGAATAAGTGATGTGGAGCATAGTCGATATATCCTTTGTTTTGGTGCCAATCCCTTTGAATCCCATAACCTATTTATTACCCTTGCACAACGTATGGTTGAGGCAAGGATTAAAAATAGGGCAAAGCTCGTTACCTTTGATGTGCGTGATTCCAATACGGCGGGTAGAAGCGATGAATGGTTTCCTGTGAAACCGGGGACGGATGGTCTTATCGCGTTAGCGATGGCTCAGGTGATCATGCAGAAGGGACTGTATGATAGGCAATTCATTGAAAGGTGGACGACTATCACTCCTGATGAACTTATGAACCATTTATCGCCCTATACCCCTGAAAGGGTGGAGCAGGAAGTGGGAATAAAGTCTTCAGATATAATCCGAATCGCAACCGAATTTGCACAGTGCCAACCCTCGACGGTGGTGTGTGGCGAGGGGCTGAGCAGCCATAAGCATGGGGTATATAGTGAGCGGGCGGTAATGCTGCTCAATATCATTGTGGGCACTATTAATAAGAGAGGTGGTTATTTGCTCCCTGCGGATTTTAGTAGTGGGGAGCTTGAACCAGTTCCTAAGGCAATGTTAGATATAAATAGAAACATGGACTTGCTTAACCATGTGGAGCAAGGAAAAGAGAAAGCAGGTGCGTATATCACCTATCTGTACAACCCCGTGTATGCTGGAGCGCACACTACTCTGCTCAAAGCAGTGTTGAAAGATGAAAACAAAATACCCTACTTTGTTGCCATAGATACCCATATGACGGAAAGTAGTATGTATGCCGACATGGTACTGCCTGCTGCGACCTATTTAGAAAGCTGGGGGTTGGAGGTAGGCATTTCCCCGGAGGGAATCCCCTCGGTTGGATTACAACAACCCATTGCGCAGTTAATGGGGGAAGTGACGACACTTGACTCACTCAAGGAAAATGGAGTAGCGCGTCGCTTTAAACCTCGAGGGGGGGCAAAATCTTTCAATGAAATGTGCATCCATCTTGCGAAGAGAATAGGTAATGGAATGGAGCGTTATTTTGATTTCGAAGATACTGAACACTATATTAAGAAGGTGGTTTCCTCTATTACCGCGCTTGAAGAGTCCGGTGGGTTTAACAAGCTTACCCAGGAGGGTGTGTGGTTCAATGCTGAAAGGAAGGCACCCTATGAAGCATCTGGAGCTCATGACTTTAGGACCAGTACCGGTAAGATTGAGGTATATTCTCAAGAGCTCAAGAATAAAGGTTTTGATCCTCTGCCGGTGTACGCACCTATTGAGGAACATAAGGATCTTAAGCCAGGGGAATTTATCCTCACGCTCTTTTCTACCAATGTGACTGCGGAAGGTTTCGCCAATGGGAAGTGGCTCAAAGAGATTCAACATACCAATCCTCTCTGGATTAATGCGGAGAAGGCGAAGGCATTGGGTATTAATGATGGTGATAGGGTGCGGGTAGTTTCTTCTTTAGGTTCACTAGAGGCAAAGGTGGTAGTGGTGCAGGGTGTGTATCCTGATGTGGTAGCAATGGCTAGGGGTTTTGGACATCAGGGCTACGGACATATAGCAAAGGCAGAAAAATATACGAGCAGTGACCCTGATACTGAACTGCTCTGGTGGGAGAGGGAAGGAAATGGTGTTAATCCTCGAGCCATTATACCCCTCACCGTTGATTCGATTGGAGGGGGTCAGGCATGGATGGATACCAAGGTGAGGTTGGAAAAGATCTAGAGAGATAAGAACTGGTCATGTCTAAAATTATTTTAACTACAAAAGGGAAATGGATTATTGGGATTGTGCTGGCGCTGTTAGTTTCTGGGTTCGGGGTTATTCCCATCCTGGCATTGGTGCGTTATTCAACGATGAGTGCTCAGTATTGCAAAACCTGTCATCTCAAAGAGTTTGAAGAATGGCAGTCATCACAAGGGCATTCGAAAGAGGATGCCTCCTGTACTGATTGCCATGCCCTTGCAGCAGAGATGGTCCCCAAAAATTATTCGGCAGATCATGATACGATGGATCAAAAGTGTATTCGTTGCCATTCCACTATCAAGACTTTGGAACAGGAGGGTTTAAAGAAACATATCATTAAGATCTCTCATAAAGTGCATGTAGGAGATTCAGAGATAGGATGTCTTGAGTGTCACCGTAACCTCGTTCACGATCAGGAGGATCCCCCCACTCACAAAGTTACCAAGCGCTCCTGCTATGGGTGCCATCAAGATACGATTGAGGGCCCGTCTAATGAAGAGAATTGCTTGAAATGCCACTATATGATCTTGGCGTATGAGGCAGAGTAGGAACCATCTATGAGAGAGTTCATTAGGTAGAAAAAGGATTGTATTCATGATTGATCTGTTAACTCCTTTATTGATCATTATAAGCAGTGTTATTTTTACATACGGTATTTACCGAAGATACCGGCTTTGGACCGTAGGGAAGAAAGAAAAACTTTTTAAAGAGAGCTGGGGAAAGAGGATATCTTTCCTGCTCATTGATGCGATTTTTCACAGACGCATTTTAAAAGATTGGTATCCGGGGGTAATGCACCTTTTAATTTTCATCGGATTCATTATCCCTCTCGCGGTGGTAGTGCTGGTTAATATATATTTCACCACCACCATTGCCTTTGGAAATGTATTTTCCCTGTTTCTGGATGTGGTAGGGACCTGTGGAGTTGTGGGTATCGGTATAGCGCTCTATCGGCGCTACATCACCAGACCCGAGAGACTTGATCAGGGCACGCCGGATGATGCGTATGCGCTCATACTTATTGGGTCTATTCTCTTATTAGGTTTCTGTATTGAAGGTCTTAGAATTGCTATTACCCAGCCTGCAGAACTACTCTGGTCGCCTGTGGGCTTTCTCTTCTCTAAGCTGTTCACCTTGATTGCGCTAGAGAACAGCCGATTGCTTGTGTTACATAAATATATATGGGAGGTACATCTGCTTTTGGTGTTGGCTTTTTTTGCCTATGCCCCTTATTCCAAGCTCCTCCATATAGTGACTTCTCCCCTCAAGGTATTATTTCAAGCTACTGAACGTCCTACCACCCTCAAGAAAATTGCTGATTTTGAAACAGCTGAGACCTTCGGTGCCTCTACCATTGAAGAGTTTTCTTGGCTGCAGTTGTTCGAGCTTGATGCCTGTACTCGCTGTGGGAGATGTCAAGACAATTGTCCAGCCCACTTGAGTGAAAAACCACTTTCTCCTAAAAAGGTGTATCTAAGCCTAAAAGCACATCTTGAAAGTAAGTACCTTAACTCGTCTGCAAAAAAAGGTGAGGAGAATATCCCTACCTTAATTGGAGATGTGGTTAAAGATGATACCATTTGGGCATGCACCACTTGTTTGAGCTGCTATGCCAACTGCCCCGTCTTTATTTCCTATATAGACAAAAATACAGAGCTTAGGCGATACCTGGTGCTGATGGAGTCACGTTTTCCTACAGAGGTGCAGGCGGTATTGAAAAACATGGAAAACAATAGTAACCCCTGGGGGATAGGACGTCATACCAGGGCAGATTGGGCGAAAGGGCTAGATATTAAAACATTAGCCGAAGATAGTGAGGTGGATGTTCTTTTCTGGCCTGGGTGTGCCGGTGCCTTTGACGATCGCAGTAAAAAGGTTACCCTATCCATGGTAAGGATATTAAAAGCTGCCGGGGTCAAGTTTGGTATTTTAGGCGTTGAAGAAGGATGTTGTGGGGATTCAGCGAGAAGAATTGGTAATGAGTATTTATACGATACGTTGGTACAGGGCAATCTGGAAGTACTTGAAAGGTATAAAGTGAAAAAGATTGTGGCTACCTGCCCCCATTGCTATAATACCTTAAAAAATGATTACCTTCAATATGGTGTGCACTACCAAGTGCTTCACCATACTGAATTTATCGCCGAACTGATCCAACAGGGAAAACTCGCATTTAACGGTGGGGACGGTAAAGCAGTCTGTTACCACGATTCATGCTATTTAGGACGCTATAACAATGTGTATAAATCTCCCAGAGAGGTGCTACAATCAATCCCGGGAACCAAGCTGTTAGAAATGGAACGGGCACGACACAGGAGTTTTTGCTGTGGTGCCGGTGGGGGGCGGATGTGGATGGAAGAGCATTTGGGGAAACGCATCAATGAGATGAGGGTTGAGCAAGCCCTGGAGGTAAATCCTGAGGTGATTGCGAGTGCCTGCCCCTATTGTCTCACGATGCTTGAGGATGGAATTAAAGCGAAGGGAAAAGAGGAATTGATCAAAACATTGGATGTTGCTGAGATTATAGAAAAGTCCTTAAGGAGTGTTTAGCAAGGTAGGTAACGCGGTGAATCATGATGTTATTAGCTTGCAGGAGTAACAGCTTCCAGCCTTGTAGGCCTTATGAAAGGGTACGAATCAAAGCGGGTTGAACAACCCGCTTTTTTATTGAGTTGTTTGAAAGATAGAGAACTTTGAGAGAGTGTTTTTCCTTGTTTTCCCTTATTGTTGGTGGTAATTTGAAAGTCGCATTATAGGGCTTTGAGGAATGTTTGAATGGAAAGAAGTCGCGATTGGATGGAGCAGGGGAAAAGTGATTTAGACCATGCCAGAAGTGACATGGAACATGGTTTTTACGAGTGGGCGTGTTTCTCTGCGCAACAGTCTGCTGAAAAGGTAGTTAAGGCAGTCTTTCAAAAGATGGGCGCAGAGGCGTGGGGACACTCAGTTGCAGATCTACTTGAAGAATTATCAAAAACCCATAGCTTATCCGGGGAATTGAAGGACGCAGCCTTAGAACTGGATAAAGCATACATCCCAACTAGATATCCCAATGCTCACCCATCAGGTTCTCCCAAATCACGGTACACAAAAAAAGAAGCGAGGAGGCTTATTGAATATGCGACAGAAATCGTCGAGTTCTGTGCGCGTCTTCTATCCTGACCATAATAGAGAAGAGATCATTAAAGGGATCCGCAAAGCCCTTGATGTTCTTCAGCACATACTACCTCTTGAGTTGGTAGTTCTCTTTGGCTCTTATGCAAAAGGGAATTATACCGTAGCTAGTGATATAGATTTGCTTGTGGTGTATAGGGGAGAGAAGAGGGAGGATGTGTATGCACTCTGTAAGAAAATGATAACGATTCCTCGTCTTGAGCCTCATGTGTATTCAGAAAAAGAATATGAGGAAATGAGAGGGACAGTTGATAAGATGATTAAAGATGGCGTGGTGATTTTAACAGCTTAATCTAAGATAGAATCATGGAACTAAAAGTGAACGTTTTGAGCAACGTCCCTCCCTTTTTATTCGCATGAAATAGAATCTGCTAGTATGCAGTCTTTGGGGAGAGGGCAAATTTCGTAGATACTATCTTCATCACAGGGTGAGATGGGAAGGTCAATATCTCTAAAAATTGCTGAGGAATCTGCCACCGCATGCATGAGATCATCCGGATCATCACTGTGAGCCAATCCGAGTGCATGCCCTAGTTCATGACGTGCCACATTGCGGGTACCAGAATCGCTTATCGTGCGACCAAAGGCTTTACTACTGAGCTGAATGGAGACACTCTTCAAACTGCAACCAATAGCCCTCCACACTGTTTTACCGACAGCGGTTCCCGCCCCCACTTTCATATGAATAACTATATCAGCTCTTTCTCCCTCACTTACCAGGTTCAATACGGGAGCATCATTGATAGTGAGCAGTACCTCATTCCAATCATCTATCGCCTGTTCAACATTAAATAGCGCATCTTGGGAGATACGCCCTTCAGTTTTTATCAAGACCGTAACCTCTGGCTTATTCCAACCAACTCCTAAGAGATCTAAAGTATATGCATCACTTTCAGCTACTCCACGTGTCAACAGACCAAAAATGAAAAGTAGCATGAGAGAAATCCTAGGTATCTTTACCATGATACTACCTCTTGTTCACTTTAAAACTACCTAACTTTCTACCATCAAAAAATTTGCTTCTCATTTCATGATAATTAGAACATGTAGAAAAAATAAACGCAAACTATTTCTTTTCATTAATAAACGTTGTTAAAAAACTTTCACTTTACCCTGTATAAATCTTATGCGTGTGGTTATACACAACGACATTAATTGCGATAAAGGGCGTCATTCCTGCGAAAGCAGGAATAAAGGAAAACACTGGATTCTGAGTCAAAGCCCGAAATGACAAACTGTAGAGGACTTATGTCGCAATCTATAGTTACTCGGGTATAATTGCCAGATACGCCATCAGGTAGGTTCCATCGGGGAGCACCGCTACCCCCACATCGGTTGCAAAGCCAGCCTCAAGGCTGGGATTAGCGCCGTCATCGGTTAATCTCTCTCCACCATCATCTGTCCAACTTTCTCCGTCAGGAGACGAGACGGAAGTTAATCCTCCGTCGTCTATAAAATATCCGTACAGCCGGTATCCGCCTTGAGGTAGTTCAACACCTGCCCAGGCATGGAATCGGCGACCCTCAACTTCAAATGGTGTAGGTTCAGTGAAGAAAATTCCATCGGGGGATGTTGCAGAATATTGACCATTGGGACCAGCAATGAGCAGCCAGCCGCTTTCGGTTTCGAGCACCATGGGGTCAAAGATTAGTTCGGAAGGAGCAAGACGTTCCCCGCTATCGACGGTAAAGTCCAGACCATTATCGGAGGTTGCCGAGAAAATGCGAAGGGTAAAATTCCCGGTGTCAGCCATGTAGTAGAGACGGTAGTTACCCTCACTCAAAGGCACAATAGAGGGGTCTACGGCAGGGGCAGCATAGGTCTTATCGAGCAAGACTTTGTGGTAGTACCATCGTTCTGTTTCGCTATCCAGGATAGCAAATGCCATGAAGTCGCCGTCATTTCCATTTTCTCTCCCGTAATTCTGCCAGGCCTGGTAGTATACACGTAGGTGCCCTTTATGGTCAACCATTAGGTTGGGGACACCACCCTGATCGGCTACAATCTCATTGGTGCGGGTGAAGGTGAGACCATCGTTTGATACTGCGAGCATTACGCGTGTTGCCCAGGGACCTGAACCCTCGGCGCCCGGTGGTGGTACGCCCAGTCCGGTTGCAGGCTCGAAGTCGTTGAAGAAAAGATCATCATCGTCACCACTTTGATTGCACGAGGTGGTGAACAGACATAAGGTTATTATAAGAAGTAGAAAGAGATGTTTTTTCATGCGTTCCTCCCCATAAAATTAGAGCAAGGTAAAGTCACTAATAAAAAGCAGTAGTTTACACTATCTGTAGGAACATAAACTGCATCATCCACTATACCTATCGTCTTTTTTTATTGTAGCTTTAATTAAGTGTGCGGGGTTGATGGAGAATAGAAGACTTTCGTCCAGATGAGTAAGGAAAAGGCAAGGGGGGGTAAATGTATTCTTTTATGCTACTCTATAGTTACCAGCATTTGAATAAATGGCAGCAAGGATTTGATGACAACTCTGCCGATCCGGGTTGCGAGTTATATTTGCTTGCAAGCTTGAAAGCTAGCAAGCTGACAGGCCTTTCAATTATAGGATATGGGATGTAAGGTATTTACTCGGAACTATAATAGTTGCAGGTTAGGGTTGCGAGTAGGAATAATGAACAACTTTGCCTTCTACTTTTAATGAATGCGAGTGCTTCAATCCTCTTTGTAAAACTAATCTTGGTGTAAAACTCTACTCTACTAAAATATTTGACAAACAGCTATTATAGTTTATAACCTATACATAGATAGTTTATAAACTATATTTGTAAGGAGATATGGTTGAGGGATGTAAGGTTTATGAGAGAGGTGAGTATGAAACAGCCAGATGTTTCCAAAGTTGAAGAAGGAAAGAAAAATATTACGCTGTTTACCTTAATCCGCCTCTGTAAGACTCTGGGAATTCAGAGAATAGATATAACTTAATGTATCCAATACGCTATGGAAGTCATTACCACCCACGTCAATGCCGATTTTGATGCGTTTGCCTCAATGGTCGCGGCGCGGAAGCTCTATCCCCATGCGATGCTCGCCTTCGCCGGAAGCCAGGAGAAAAACCTAAGAGATTTTTTCTTGCACTCCGCGCTCTACGCCTTTAACCTGGAGAAATTAAAAAATATTGAGCTTGAAAAGATCACCAGACTCATTCTGGTCGATATCAGGCAGCGCAATCGCATTGGTAAATTTTCAAGCATCCTCGATAAAAAAGACCTTGATATTCATATCTACGATCACCACTCACCTTCGCCTGATGACCTCCATGGTTCGGTAGAGGTGATAAAAGACGTGGGTGCAACCGCGACCATCTTATGCCAGCTTTTAAGAAAAAAAAACATAGAGATTACTGCGGATGAGGCAACCATCATGATGCTAGGGATTTACGAGGATACGGGACATCTCACCTTTTCTTCCACCTCTGAGGAGGATTACCAGGCGGCTGCCTATCTTTTCTCCCGGGGGGCTGATCTCAATATCGTTTCTGATATTCTCGCTAAAGAATTTACTGCGGGGCAGATTGCCCTCTTGAATGAGTTGCTCGAGTCAGCGACTAGCTATACCATTAGTGGGATTGATGTGGTGGTGGCAAAGGTGTCGAGCAGCACCTACGTGAATGACTTTGCGGTACTGGTTCACCGGTTACGCGATATGGAGAACATTGATGTGCTCTTTGCCCTGGCCCGGATGGAGGACCGAGTCTATCTGGTAGCTCGAAGTAGAAGAAAAGAAGTCGATGCGGGAGCAGTAGCGAGAGAATTTGGGGGAGGCGGGCACAGTAGCGCTGCCTCCGCAACGGTGAGAGACCTCACGCTCATTCAGGCAGAGGAGAAGCTAAAGCGTATCTTACAGGAGAAGATATTTCCTCCCCGGGTAGCAAGAGATTTCATGTCCTATCCGGTAAAAACGGTTGAGGCGGATGCAACCCTCACCAGCGCGGGACAAACCTTAACCCGCTATAACATTAACGTGCTTCCGGTGGTAAAGCGTGGTCGACTGGTGGGCTTGATATCTCGCCAGGTAATCGAGAAGGCCTCCCACCATGGTCTCCAAGATCTTCCGGTGGAGGATTATATGATAAGGGAATTTTCCACCGTCACACCGCATACCCCTCTCTCCACCATCCAGAAGATGGTGATTGAGCATAATCAAAGATTTCTCCCGGTGCTTGAGAAGAAAAAACTGGTGGGTGCGATCACCAGAACCGATCTCTTAAAAATTCTCCATGCTGATTTTGCTGAGGAGCCCCACTATCTTTTTGAGCAAGGTTCTTCTTCCCCACGGCAGAAGAGGATGATGACCCATCAGATGGAAGAACAACTGCCCAAGAAAATAGTGCGTATGTTGAGGAGTCTGGGGGCAGTGGCTGAGGCAATGGGAGTCAATGCCTATGTGGTGGGGGGATTTGTGAGGGATATTTTCTTGAGGAGAGAGAACTTAGATATTGATGTAGTGATTGAGGGGGATGGGATTGCATTTGCCAAAAAGGTTTCCTCCCGCTATAACGGCCGGGTGAAGACTTACAAGACCTTTGGTACAGCGGTGATTGCCTTCCCCGATGGGTTTAAGGTTGATGTTGCCAGCGCGCGGCTGGAGTACTATGAGTATCCCGCTGCGTTGCCTAAGGTGGAAATGAGTTCCATTAAGCTTGACCTTTATCGGCGTGACTTTACTATGAATACGCTCGCGGTGCGATTGAATCCTCCCTTCTTTGGGGAATTGATCGATTTTTTTGGCGCGAGAAAGGATATTAAGGAGAAGACCATCAGGGTGATCCACAACTTAAGTTTCGTGGAAGACCCTACCAGGATCTTGCGGGCTATTCGTTTTGAACAGCGATTTGGATTTCGCATCGGAAAGCTTACCTTAAGCCTCATTGAGAATGCAGTGAAATTGAACTTCCTGGAGCGACTGGAGGGAAGGAGGCTTTTCTCCGAACTGGTGTTGCTCTTACAGGAAGGTGAGGTCATCTCCAACATAAAGAGAATGAATGAGTTTGATATCTTACGGTTTATTCATCCCAAGATCAGCTTTAATACTGCGACTGCAAAGCTGCTCGAGGGCATTAGCGAGGTGATTAACTGGTGTGAGCTTTCCTTCCTTGAGGAAAAATATCAGCGCTGGAAAATATATTTTCTGGGACTGGTTGACGGTTTACATAAAAGTGAGGTGCGGAGTGTATGCACAAGATTGTCTCTCAGTGGTAAAGAAGAGTGGGAACTGGTAGAGCTACCAGAGCAGGCGAGAAAGGTGTTGGGGGAGTGTGCTCAGCGGCGGAGTATAGGTAATAGTAGATGGTATCGCCTGCTCAAACCATTTCCTACTGAATATCTACTCTATATGATGGCTAGGGCTACCTCTAAGGAGGCTAAGAAGTCAGTTTCAACCTTTCTCACCCAGCTCAAACATATAAAAATTAAGACGACGGGAGAAGATTTAAAAGCGCTGGGGTTGCCTCCCAGTAGGCTTTATAAAAAGATACTGGAAAGCCTGCGTGATGCCAAGCTGGATGGCAAAGTTCGCACTAAGCGTGAAGAGATGGCCATGGTGAAAAAGAGCTTTCTAAAGCTAGGCGCTCATGCCGATTGACAGGGAAAGGGTTATTTGGTAGAAGTACTGAATCGTGAATGGTAAATAGTAAATACGTTGCGGGTTTCGGGTTGCAGGTTGTGAGGGATGAGTTATAAGGGATGTGAGATGTGAGGGGATTGGGGAATTGGGGAATTAAGGAATTGGGGGTACTAACGTGAATAGACAACGCGTATTAAGTGGGATGCGGCCTACCGGTAAGCTTCACCTGGGACACTTGCATGGTACGTTGGATAACTGGGTCAAGCTTCAGGATGAGTATGAGTGTTTTTTCTTTGCCGCAGACTGGCATGCCTTAACCAGTGAGTATGAAACTACCGGGATCATTAAGGATAGTATCCCGGATATGGTCATTGACTGGCTCAGTGTGGGGATTGATCCCCAGAAGAGCACCCTTTTTCTTCAGAGCAAAATCTTAGAGCACGCTGAGCTCCACCTTCTGCTTTCCATGATTGTTCCCCTTCCCTGGCTGGAGAGGAATCCCACCTATAAGGAACAGCAGGAGGAGATGCCTAATAAAGATCTCACTACCTATGGGTTTCTTGGCTACCCTGTGCTTCAAGCCGCTGATATTATTATCTACAAAGCCCACAAAGTACCGGTAGGTAAGGACCAAGTGCCCCACTTAGAGCTTACCAGAGAAATCGTGCGCCGCTTCAACTTTCTCTATGGTAATGTGTTTCCTGAACCCGAGCAGCTATTAACTGAGATGCCAAAACTACTGGGTACAGATAGACGTAAGATGAGCAAGTCGTATAACAATGCGATCTTTCTCTCGGATTCACCTGATGAGATTAGCTCGAAGGTGTCGCAGATGATTACCGATCCCCAGAGGATGAGGAGGAGTGATCCAGGAGACCCGGAGGTGTGTAATGTATTTTCCCTTCACAAACTGTACAGCACCTCTGACCAGGTGAGCATGGTAGATGGTGAGTGCAGAAGGGCAGGCATCGGATGTGTGGAGTGTAAGCAGCTCATGGCTGGCAATTTAGTAGCCTACCTTGGTCCCTATCGGGAAAAAAGGACGTACTACCTCGCGCACCGTGAGCTGGTGACTGAGATTCTCAACAAGGGAACCGAGCGGGCAAGAAGTATTGCTTGCCAGACCATGGATGAGGTGAGAGAAGCAATTAAGATCAAATGAAATCCAAAATCCGAAATTCTAAATTCGAAGCACGAAAATTCAAGATGCACGATGCAAGATCCATGATGCAGGATGTAAGATGAAGAAATAATTTGTAAATGATAAATAGTAAATACGTTGCGAGTTGCGGGTTTCGAGTTGCGAGTTAGCTTGCCGGCTTGCGAGCTTACAAGCGTGCCAGCTTCTTGTGATTTCGATATTCGGATTTAGGATTTCAAAAACGTGAACATGATGAGCTCAATTTATTAGCGAAGAATAGAAATGTCAAACACCACTATGAATAGTACATACTCATATCCTTTGAGCGATTAGAATGATCTACAAGGTTAAACTTGATATCTTTGAGGGCCCTCTGGATCTTCTCCTCTACCTGGTTAAGAAGAGTGAAGTTGCTATTGCGGACATTCCCATCGCCACCATTGCTGATCAGTATCTTGAGTATCTGGAGTTAATAAAGGTGCTCAATCTCGATGTCGCGGGCGAATTTCTGGTGATGGCAGCAACGCTCATGGCAATTAAGTCTAAAATGTTATTGCCGCCATCTGAAGAGGCGGAAGAAGAGGAAGAGGGAGTGGATCCTCGTGCTGAATTACTGCAGCGCTTGCTAGAGTATCAGAAGTATAAAGAGGCTGCCTATCAACTCAAGACGAGGGAGTTGCTTGAAAAGGATATATTTACCCGCATCCAGATCGATGAGTACCTTCCTCTGGAGAGAGAGGCGGTGATTGAGGCAAGCCTCTTTGATCTGGTTGATGCATTGAGAAAGGTTATCAAGGAAAAACATCTCTCAGAGCAGTTTATGGAGGTTACCGTTGAAAAGATTTCCGTAAAGGATAAGATGGTGGAGATCTTATGGAAGCTGAAAGAAGCTCAACAAATGACTTTTTATGCCCTTTTCAATGAGTTCTCAACCAAACATGAGATGATCGTGGCATTCCTCGCGATTCTGGAGTTAATGCGATTGAGGGCAGTGAGGGTATTTCAGCTCCACCCCTATGGAGAGATACGGATTATTTCTTTGATTAAAGCTGAGGAGATTAATAGGATCACCGTGGGATGATGTGAGAATAATAGTCCATAGTTAATGGTCCACAGAACGATAAACTCTAAATTCGAAGCACTAAATTCTAAAATTAAAAATCGTTTTGGCGTGCGGGCCTGCTAGCTTGCACGCGTGTCAGCTTAAGTGAGGTGTCAGTGCATTAGTGTAACGATGTTAACACAGGTGAGGAGGATGTAGTGTTGTGGAAAGGGAAGATACGAAAGCTATTATAGAGAGTTTGATTTTTGCCTCGGATTCTCCTTTAACCATAGATAAGGTTAAGGAGGTGATGGAGGAGATGTCAAAGGAGGAGCTCAAGGAACTGGTGGGGGAACTAATAGAGGAGTATCAAAATCACAAGAGAGGTATCTTTATACGGGAGGTAGCCTACGGGTATCAGTTCTGTACCAAGCCTGAGCAAGCTCAGTGGATTCAAAAATTGAGGAGAACCAAGCCCTATCACTTAAGTCAGCCTACCATGGAGACACTTGCAATCATTGCCTACAAGCAACCTCTGACGAGGGTTGAGGTTGAAGAGGTGAGGGGGGTTGACTGTGCAGGAATACTGCAATCTTTACTGGAGAAGAAATTGGTGACGATATTGGGGAGAAAAGACGTGGTAGGAAGACCTTTTCTCTATGGAACAACGCCCAAGTTTCTGGAGGTGTTTGGTTTAGAAAATCTTGCCAGTTTACCCACCCTAGAAGAGATCGAACAGCTAAAAGACTCAAACTTCCCTCTGTTTAAAAAAGATACCGAGTAACGCACAGGCTGTGCGAATGCTATGTTGGAGAGACTTCAAAAGGTAATTTCCCGCGCGGGGATAAGTTCCAGACGAGAAGCTGAACGGCTTATTAGCGAGGGGCGAGTTGCCGTCAATGGATCGGTGGTGACCCAACTCGGTACCAAGGTTGACCCCACGCGTGACCGGATAAGGATTGACGGTAAGGTAATTACCTCCTACCCTGAAAAGCTCTATGTGCTCTTGTATAAGCCGGTGGGGTATGTTTCTACCCTACGTGATCCTCAAGGGAGACCGGTGGTGATTGATCTGCTTCCTCACTTCACCACCAGAGTATTTATGGTGGGGCGACTTGATTATGATGCCGAGGGGCTTATGCTTTTAACCAATGATGGTGAGCTTGCTCATAGACTCCAGCACCCTCGCTATCACATACGCCGGACCTATGAGGTAAAGGTTAAAGGTGTTCCCACGGATGATAACTTATCACTCTTGAGGAAGGGTATACCGCTGGATGAGGGGATTACCCAGCCTGCAAAAGTTACCTTTTTGGAAAGGACGATGAAAAACTCCTGGTTGAAGATGACCATATATGAGGGAAGAAACAGGCAGGTAAAACGGATGTGTGCTGCCATTGGCTACCCGGTGGTAAAGCTTAAACGGATCACCTTTGGCCCTTTGGAGTTGGGGAGTTTATCAAAGGGAGAAAGTCGCACCCTTACCAAAGAGGAAGTGAAGAAGCTACGCGACCTTGTCTCGCTGTGAATTGAGGGATTGAAGAATTGGGGATTGAGGGATTGAAAAAGACTAGATAGTTGATACTTGATTCTGGATACTGGATTTGGGTTGCGGGTTAGCTTACCGGCTTGCTAGCTTACAAGCGTGCCAGCTTCTTGTGATTTCGATATTCGAATTTCGGATTTATGGTAAATGATGTGAGAATGGTAAATAGTAAATATGTTGCGGGTTACGAGTTGCCTCAAGCGTAGCACTCCTCAAGGGTAACGCTCCTCACTTGGAGTGCTCAACCATTCTTGGTTTTTAGTATGAGTTCACGGAGTTACTTCATAGCTGATGTTCATCTGGAGCGAGAAGATTCACTCAAGAGAGATTTATTGCTCTCATTTATTAGGATGGTCGAGCAGAGTGGTGGAGATCTCTTTATCCTGGGAGATCTCTTTGACTATTGGGCAAATAACAGGGGGGTCATGGAAGATAATCGAGTGATTTTTGATGCCCTCGCTCGATTAACCCGTAACGGTTCCACGGTGGGATTCCTAATCGGTAACCGTGACCTCCTCTTGGGGAGAAAGGTACTCTCTCGATACGGGATAGAATATTGGGGTGAGCAAAAAACAGTTGCATTTCAGGGCAAGCATCTTTTTTTGACGCACGGACACCTTCTCTATACCAATGATATTGCGTTCCAGCGGTACCGGAGAACAAAGTGGCCAGTGTACCGGGTATTGGATGCGGTGCTCCCTGGTTGTATAGAAAATGCGCTTGCAAAAAGGTTTATGCTTAAGAGTAAACAGGTAATTGAATCACAGGAATCATGGCGACTCCAGTTTTCAGAAGATGCCATTAAAGATGCCTTTGCGCAAGGGTGTGAATTGATTATCTGCGGTCACTCCCATCAGGCAATGGTCAGAGAGTATGATGGTAATAAGTATTTTATTGTACTCCCCTGCTGGACTTCCCTCAAGGGGGGATACCTCGCTATGGAACAGGGAAACTTTCAGGTCAAGGATTTCCCTGAGGATGAGGGGTAGCTTCTTTGAAAGTAAAAGAGTATAGAGGCTTCAGCTACAGATATGACTTGGGAACGGTTAAAGTAGGTACGCCACTTCCAAAAAAAATAGGAAAGGTTGCTAAAAAGTGGTTGGAAAAGCTTGGTGTGCCCCAGATAGAGCTGATGATTCTGGGGAATGAAAGGTATGATCCATTGAGTTCGGGAAGTAGTTTTAGCCTTTTTAGAGATGAAGAGATGTTGTCACCAAACAGTCTTGACCGGATACGACAGAGGGATTTTGATCTTATCTGTATCCTTATAGAGAATAATGCTCAAGGTGATATGTTTAAACAACAGGATGAGATGGAGCACAGAGTGCTCCGTGAACTGGTACACATCCTCTATCCTGAGACTATAGGAAGCAGTGATAAAACTGAAAAGATTGTTTCAGAACTTTTGGCAAAGGGGACTCGCACACCATGAGAGACAAAGGTGAATGGACTTCCGAAAAGCTGCTTGAGACTTCAGGAATGTACTGGGAAACCTGTACCCTCCAGGCAGGGGTGAGACTAGAGGTATTCACGAAGATTGGTGATGAGCACCTTACCGTTGAGGAAGTTGCGCGGCGGATCGGTGGTGAGGCGAGGGGCGTTGCTATGCTGCTCAATGCGCTTGCCGCCATGGGTCTTCTAATAAAGCAGGCAAATCGCTTCGCCAATACCCCCGAGAGTCAATCCTTTCTCGTCAAAACCTCGCCTCAGTATGTCGGCTATATGATACTCCACCACCACTATCTCATGGATGCCTGGTCTCAGTTGCCGCTCGCCGTGAAGAGTGGAAAACCGATCAGAGAGGGACCACGTCGTGATGAGGAGGAGTTGGAGAGCTTCCTCATGGGGATGTATAACCTTGCCATGGCCAGTGCTCCCCAGCTCGCATCCCAGATTGACCTTAGAGGGAAAACCCATCTCCTTGATCTGGGAGGAGGACCTGGAACCTACGCGATTCATTTTTGCCTCGCCTATCATCGGCTTCGGGCAACTATTTTTGATCTTCCCGCTACCGAGCCTTTTGCCCTGCGCACAATGAAACAGTATGGCTTAGAGGAACGTATTAAGTTTATGGCAGGCAACTATCTTGAGGAAGATATTGAGGGTAGTTATGATGCTGCCTGGTTATCTCAGATCCTCCATGCTGAGGGGCCAGAGGATTGTGAGAAGATTATAGCAAAAACCGTTTCGGTACTTACCCCAGGTAGTTTCATTTTTATCCACGATTTTATTTTGGAAGATACCTGTGATCGTCCCCTTTTTCCTGCCCTTTTTTCTCTCAATATGCTGATTAATACCCTTAAGGGACAATCCTATTCAGAAACTCAGCTTAAGGAAATGTTAGACAGGGCCGGTGTTAAAAATATAGAGCGGCTGCCTTACCAGGGGCCTAACAGTGCAGGTGTGGTGTGGGGAGTGGTGTGAAGATTGTTACATCCAAAATCCGAATGTCGAAATCACACGATGCTGGCAGGTGTGTAAGCTAACAGACCGGCAAACTCACTCGCAACTCGAAACCCGCAACTCGCAACGTATTTACTATTTATCATTTACAAATTATTTCTTCATCTTACATCCTGCATCCTGGATCTTGCATCGTGCATCTTGAATTTGTTTCATGCTTCTGATTTTATAAAACATGCAATCACCTCAGTTAATCGTTACTGAAAGTGGGCGAAAGATGACTATTCGTGAAATGCTGGAGCAAGAGGAGAGGGCACGGCTTTCACCTCATGCCAAGCTCAGCGCTGAAACCAGGGGGAGAATGGTACCTGAAGCGGCGTGTAAGCTACGTCCTGCCTATCAGCATGATCGGGATAGTATTTTACATTCAAAATCCTTCAGGAGGTTAAAGCACAAGACTCAGGTGTTTCTCGCTCCTACCGGTGACCACTATCGTACTCGTTTGACCCATACCCTCGAGGTCTCACAGATTGCAAGGACTATTGCACGGTCATTGCGATTAAATGAAGACTTAACCGAGGCGATCGCATTGGGCCATGACCTTGGCCATACCCCTTTTGGCCACGCGGGTGAGGCAGTGCTCAATGAGATTTTCCCAGGTGGATTTCGCCACCCTGAGCAGAGCTTGCGAGTGGTAGACATGGTGGAGAAAGATGGTAGAGGGCTTAATTTAACCTATGAGGTTCGAGACGGTATCCTTAAGCATTCAAAAGGGGAGGGGGAGATTATCTCTTCCCATGCAGATACCATGCCGGAAACGTTAGAGGGACAGATCGTGAGGGTAGCGGACATTATCGCTTATGTAAATCATGACATCGATGATGCGATAAGGGCAGAGGTGATTTCCCCACAGGATCTTCCTCAAGAGTGCATCAAGGTGGTGGGCAATTCTCACTCGCGCAGGATTAATGCCATGGTGATGGATGTGATTGGAGTTGCGCTGAAGGCAGACGGCTGTGTCATTTCTCTGAGCCCTGCTTTTTTAGAGGCAACGGTGAAACTGCGCGAGTTCCTCTACCAAGAGGTTTATTTTGCCACGGTAGTGTACGCTAATTTTATCAAAGCCTCCAAAATTTTAAAGGAGCTCTACTACTATTTCTTGGAGCACGAAGAGGAGTTTATGAGAGAGTCAGGAGGGATAAACGCTGACCAGCCTTTGGAGCACAGGGTGTGTGACTTTATCGCTGGTATGACCGATCGCTACGCCTTCAACTTTTATGAAAAGATATTTCTCCCCCGACCGTGGCTGATAATGTAGTAGAGGGTTCAAGGATTCAAGGGTTCGAGTGCTTTATTGGCTTGCATGCTTGCCAGCTTGCAGGCCTGCAAACGTCAGAACTACTGACAACCGACAAGACCATGATCCTGGAATCCTTGAACCCTCTTACTAACTAATTAAGAGGAGTTACTCATCTTTACACCGCACTAGTAGCCTTTTGTTTCCCTAAAATCCTCTTTAAAAAATGACCGGTGGAGGAGTTTTTTACCTCTGCTACCTCCTCAGGGGTGCCTGACGCAATCACCTCTCCTCCCTTGTCTCCCCCTTCCGGACCTAAATCGATGAGGTAGTCTGCGGTTTTGATTACTTCCATATTGTGCTCGATCACGATCACCGTGTTACCCAGATCAGTGAGCCGATTGAGGACCTCCAGTAGCTTGTGGATATCAGCAAAGTGAAGGCCAGTGGTGGGCTCATCAAGAATGTAGAGGGTCCTGCCAGCGCTTCTCTTACTTAACTCTTTTGATAGCTTGATCCTCTGGGCTTCTCCACCAGAGAGGGTGGTTGCGGGCTGTCCTAACTTGATGTAGCCCAGTCCCACATCAATCAGGGTTTGCAGTTTGGCTCTCACGGGGGGAATATTTTCCAGGAAGGAGTAGGCCTGATTGACCGTCATATCGAGTACTTCGGCAATATTTTTTCCCTTGTAGCGAATCTCGAGCGTTTCGCGATTATATCGTTTCCCCTTACACACCTCACAGGTGACATACACGTCCGGGAGGAAGTGCATCTCAATTTTGATTACCCCATCACCGCTGCACGCCTCGCACCTTCCCCCTTTGACATTAAAACTATATCTGCCAAGCTTATACCCCCGTGATCTCGATTCAGGGAGGCGAGTAAAAAGATCCCGGATGTGGGTAAAGGTGCCGGTGTAGGTTGCAGGATTAGAGCGGGGGGTTCGCCCGATAGGGGTTTGATCAATGTCAATCACCTTATCGATATACTCCAGCCCCTCAATGCTCTCTATCTTTCCTGCCCGCTCTTTTGAGCGATAAAGCCTTTGGGCGAGTGCCCGGTAGAGGGTATCAATCACTAGGCTGCTCTTTCCCGAGCCAGATACCCCGGTTACACAGCTGAAGAGTCCTAGAGGAATGCTCACCGTGATGTCTTTCAGGTTGTTTTCTGAAGCGCCTCTCAAGGTGAGGAATCGAGGGGTTACCTTTCGCCGGATGGAGGGGATAGGGATTTGTAGCCTCTGGGAGAGGTACTTGCCGGTGAGGGAATCGTGGTGTTTTAAAATCTGCTGCGGCGTGCCACAGAACACGACCTCGCCACCGGCGAGACCAGCACCGGGACCCATGTCAATCAGATAGTCCGCTGAGAGAATGGTTTGCTCGTCGTGTTCTACCACCAGTACGGTGTTGCCCAGATCCCGTAGCTTTTTTAGCGTTTCAAGCAGTTTGATATTATCTCTCTGGTGGAGTCCCACGCTGGGTTCGTCGAGGATGTAGAGGACACCCACCAGGCTCGATCCGATCTGGGTAGCGAGTCTCATGCGTTGTCCCTCACCGCCGGAGAGCGTGCTTGAGGCGCGGTCGAGGGTGAGATACTCTACCCCCACGTGGGTGAGGAAGGTGAGCCTTTCAATGATTTCCTTGAGGATGCGTTGAGCAATCTGCTCTTCACGCTCGCTCAGTTTTAAAGTGCTAAAGAATGCACACCCCTCTTTTATGGAGAGCTTCACGATATCGTGGATAGATTGGTTGGCAATTTTGACGAAGAGGCTTTCCTTCCTGAGCCTGGAACCTGCGCAGTCGGGACAGGTGCTGGTGTTCATATAGATTTCTAGCTCTTCACGCACCGAGGAAGAATCCGTTTCTTTGTACCGCTGTTCTAAGTTAGGGATAATGCCCATAAACTCTCTTTTGTGCGAGAAGCGACGGCTCCCATCATCATAGTAAAAATCTATTTTTTCATCACCTGAACCGTGGAGGAGTACCTGCTGGATGCGGGAGGGAAGTCCTTTGAAGGGGGTATAGATATCAAATTGATAGTGGCGTGAGAGGGCATCGAGCATCTGATGGTAGTAGAGGGATTTTCTTCTAGCCCAGGGAAGAAGCGCCCCCTCTCTAAGAGAGAGGTTACGATTAGGGATAATCAGGTCGGGATCAAAGAACATCTTGGTTCCCAGCCCACCGCAGGACGGACAGGCTCCATAGGGGTTATTGAAGGAGAACATCCGGGGGGAGATTTCAGGGAGGCTGATGCCACAGATGACGCAGGCAGATTTTTCACTGAACAATAACTCCTTTCTGCCATCGATTTCAATTTTGACTGTCCCACCAGAGAGATTGAGAGCAGTCTCCAGAGAGTCAGCCAATCGTTTTTCAACCTTCTCTTTGATAATCAGGCGGTCGATCATTACCTCGATGGTATGCTTCTTATTCTTTTCTAACGAAATCTCTTCGCCTAAATCCCTTACGGTACCATCAACCTTTACCCTTACAAAACCATCTTTTCGAAGCTGGTGGAGTTCTTTGCGGTACTCACCCTTCCTCCCCTGGATGAATGGCGAGAACAGAATGATTTTTGCTCCCAGCGGGAGTTCCATGAGCTGGTCGACCATTTGCTGAATGGTCTGGGAACTGATTGCTCGACCACATCGATAGCAGTAGGGTTTACCAATGCGGGCAAAGAGTACCCGCAGGTAGTCGTAAATTTCGGTCACGGTGGCAACGGTAGAGCGGGGATTTTTGCTTAAGGTACGTTGCTCGATGGAGATGGCGGGGGAGAGACCTTCAATTGATTCTACATCAGGTTTGTCCATCTGCTCTAAAAATTGGCGGGCATACGCTGAGAGTGATTCAACATACCGCCTTTGACCTTCGGCGTAAATGGTGTCGAAGGCGAGGGAAGATTTTCCGGAGCCGCTGAGCCCGGTAATCACTACCAGCTTGTCTCGAGGAATTTCCAGATCAATGTTTTTTAAGTTATGTTCTCGAGCGCCTCTGATGATGATTTTGTTCATATAATGTAACCCACAAACTAAATAAGGGCCAAGGGTTAAAATGTTTTTTTTGCTTGCAGGCTTGCCAGCGTGCAGGCGACAGAACTACTGACAACTAAAGGCTAAATCATAGCCCTTGACCTCTTTAAGATTATTTTTTACACTTTACTGGATAAAAAGACCAACTAGTTTATGCATGGATAACCTAAATTAAAAATTTTATTTCAATTATTCAAGCAATGCAAGCAAAATAGGGGAATAAAAATTTAGGAATTGGGAATTGAGGGATTGAAAAAGACTAGATAGTTGATACTGGATTCTGGATGCTGGATTTGGGTTGCGGGTTAGCTTGCTGGCTTGCCAGCATGCAAGCGTGCAGGCCTGGCAATTATTGTGATTTTAAAAGATTTAGGCAGGGTTTGTCTTGGCAAGTGAATCGTAGATGAGGGCCAGATTTTTCATAAATTCGGTTCTTGAGTTAAAGTCTTTTCTCCTCAGTACGAAGGTCATTAAATTATGATCCTTAACGTTAGTTTTCAGGAAAAACCCTATGTAGTCTTCTCTATTTAAGAGGAAGGGTATAACCTCTGATGAAAAATTTGTTTCTGGTCGATAGGAAGCCATGGTATGTTCCTTTAAACTTTTAAAGTTATTTTTAACTGATTTGCTATATACTATCGGTTATGAGCGAGATTAACTTTAGGACAAAAATAGATTTCTTGAGATGGTGAAAGTAGTGCTTAACAACCGGTACTATTTTATTTTCAATAAGCTTTCTGCAAAGGTTTAAAATCTGGGTAACGCGATAAAACGTTTAAAGGGTTGTAGTTTTACTGACGATACTTATTATGTAAGATGAGAGGGTGAAGGGGTGAGGTTGCTGCACGAAGGAGTGAATGATGGTTTTTAAAAGGGGAGAGATAAAGAAGGCGCTCACCTTTGGTTTGCTCATGGTGCTTTTTTTATGCTCCTGTTGTTGGGGAGTACCCTCAGTTAATGGAAGTCATTTTATTACCTTGCGTGGAGGTTTCCTCTCCGTAGAGGCAAAAGATGTATCAGTAGAGAGTGTATTCAAAGAGTTGGGAGAGGTGTGTGGTATTAGGATTATCTCAAGTGAAAATTCGTTTCCGAGTTCACCCGCGACCATAAGGTTTAAGGATATACTGCTGGAGGAGGCAGTGAAAAGAATCCTTAAGGTAACTGGTGTGACGAACTACCTTGTCCGTTATCAGGGTGATGGGGGCAGCTACCGTGTATCTGAGATTGAATTTCTGGGAAGTAAAAATACAGTCCAGGTACTCACTTCTGGACAACAGATACCGGCTGAGCAACCTCGAGGTGAACCAGAACAAATGGCGAGGAGAGAAACTACTACCAGCACCGCGGTCAGCGCTGAAACTGAGGTAGATAAAGAAATTGAGGCATTGAGTGAGAAGTTTCAGTGGGATGATGAAAAAACTGCTGATATGGTGAAAGAAGTATTGAAGAATGCCCCGCCTCAGGCAAGAAAGTACGCCCTGGAGCGGATGACGGAGTCGATCAAGAATCGGCTTGCCCAGGAAGGTGGGAGAGAAGTTAATAAAGAGACAGTCTATAAAGCGGCAGAAGAAGCTGTGCCCCCCAATATGCCTGAAATGAGGGACAAGGTGAGACAGTATCTCGATTCTCTGGATAAAAAGTAAAACCTCGTTTACCATCCTATCTTAAACTTTTCTTGGACAGTTGTGGGGTGACCAAATGGCTGAAAGCCGCGTCAATACTGGATCGTTACCTGAAAAATGCCAAAAAGGTAGTGCCACAGAATATACATTTATTTCTTGATTTATAG
>Ga0315285_10000338_pt1 | contig 47951 bp, 40 predicted proteins | sample YL17G09_36_MG_FD_203698 | JGI IMG/M metagenome (GOLD analysis project Ga0315285, IMG submission 203698) | Sediment microbial communities from Yellowstone Lake, YNP, Wyoming, USA - YL17G09_36 | ecosystem: Environmental > Aquatic > Freshwater > Lake > Sediment | place: USA: Wyoming | collected...
CAGCGGTGAAAATGATGGCATGAGTGCCTTGATGGGACCCTCGCGCGGAAACCGCCGGGAAATGACGTGGTTTTTGCACAATCTGGTTGACACGCCGCCCGGACAATTTCTTACGTGCGGATTGTGGTTTGGAAACAGCCATTTCGGAAGGCGAGGGGTGTTGAGGCCAATATTGGTTGTGTGAGAGCGGTTTTTGCGGTCGTGAGGGCTACACACAGAAAGACCAAAAGTCAAGCCCAAGTATCCGAATACGAAAATGGAAAGGGTACCCCCTGCACAGGCAAAAACCACCTACTCAACAGGCCGAAAAGCCAAAGACGAAATCACTGCTTCCGAAATGGCTGTTTTGGAAACCCTGACACCAGCGTCGTCATCCGCCTTAAAATGAGAAACCTCTAATCGAACTGGATGCCGAACAACTTTGCGCGATCCATCTTGAAGCGAATGATGACGCATTCGGCCTCTTGGAATCCCATGTCCGTCTGTCCGTTCCAGGTTACCGGAGTCCAGAACTGGTCACCCTGAAACGGTTTACAGTCATTGAACGAGTGTCCGGGGATGACTTCTTCGATACCATTCATTTCTTCGTCCGTGCGTTTTGGATTCAGCCGGGCCAATTCGACAAGTATGCCTCCGGCGCGTTTTGTGATCGCATTTATCTTCAGTGTGCGCCCGGGCGGCATAATGCCGACCGTGGAGAATTCGCCGGTTTCTTTTGCCTCGACGGCGACAATACGTCCCTTCGGCCATACCATGTACCCGGCGAAAAGTTTCAGATATCCGCGGGGGTATTTGTGGGGAAGGTTGTACCCCTTGTAGGGCAGGATAAAGTCGCCATTGGGCAATTCGGTCAGGTAGGGGAACGTGAAGATGCAGCCGCCATCCCACTGCCCATAGGCAGCGGTCTCCAGAAGGGGCGGTCCAGGTACGCGGTTCCACAACTTGCCGTCATGGCTCGACCACAGCCCAATCGAGGAGGTGTCGTCGCGCATGTCCCAAACGGCCGGAAACATGAGTTGGACCTCAGGTGCGCCGGGCATGGCGCTCCAGATGCTCGTGTAGAAGCATTCGGACGGCGACACTTCGCCGGGAACCGGCACAATAATCGGTTCCGAGAGGCTAAAATTTCCAAAGGTATCGCTTTCCATTCGGCCGATGGCGCGCCGGGCTACGCCGTAATTGGGTGAAAACCATGTGCGTACCTGGGGGTCGGCATTCCATTGTTCCGCGCGGGTCCCGACGAACCAGGTGCGGGAGAAGATAACGTATTTCTTAAGATGCTGGTCGTAATAGCCGACTTCCATGCCGTCCGAATGCTCGACGGTGAACACTTCAGGCAGATGCTTCCATGTCAGTCCATCAGGCGATACGCCGCCGCCCAAGGCGCGAATTTTTTCTGGATTGCTCCAGGCGCCTTTGACGGCGCGGGATTCCCATTTGTCGGGGTGTTTTTCCACGAATTCCCTGAATGTATCTAATTTGATTCGCGGGCCGCGCACACACTTGTATCGTTCCTCGGGAGGCCCGGCAGGATCTTTGAAAATAGTGCCTTCAAACTCGACTTTGAAAAGGTTGTTCTCGAGACTGCCCTCGAATTCTTTTTGGCGCAGGATCACGCGTTTCCAATTAATTCCGTCATCGGATTCAAAATAGCAGTCACCACCGGGTTTTGCCTTGCCCCATGCGCGGTATTTGTCTCCGTCTTTCATGACGGTCTTGAAGATGACATACTCCTTTTCCCAGGGCATCTCCGGCTTGATGATGGGGCCCATACGTTCCGCGGGTTGGGCGACGATTTCAATGCCGTAGGGGGATGAAGGACGGTCGAGCCCTACATTCCACGGATCGAACTTGGGATCTTCCGAACCTTCTTCTTCTGTATTGAGCTTGATGCCTTTCTCATCAACCCAGTTCAAGTTCCCAGGATGAATGAAGTAATAATTGGCAAAAAAGATCCGATTTCCGTCAAGCTCATAAGGCATTCCCCACATGGGCTTTGTCGCCATCTTTTCCCGTATATAAGCTTCGGTCTCTTCAGGAGTTACAGCAAGAAGGGGTCCCGCTGCAGAGATAAATACCGCTGAAAAATATAGCCAATGGATACTGGAAAAGCGACGTGCTGGATGGCCCATGATGGTCGTTTCCCTTCATTTGTGGATCCCGTGGTCGTACAGGTTGCTGATTTTACTATTGGCTGTAGACTTGGTCAAGGAGAAATTGACACAGGTAGCTCAATGGACTCGATTAGTTGCAAGCGAACAGGGAGCTTCTATAACATGCGGGAAGCGGCGATTTCAGAGATGAGTCGGATGACTCAGGAGGAAAGGAGAAGAAGCATGCCTAAGCGCATATCAGTGGCGTCTTTAGTCTTTTTGTGGGTAGCCATGGTTTCTTCGGGTGCGTCATCCGCGGCTCCGGTTTATTTCGCGACCGGGATAAAGATAGGCGAAGTCACGCAGGACAGCGCCATTGTGTGGGTACGGTTGACGGCGGCGCCGGAGGCGAATCGTGACGGCGTTGTGCCCAACCCTCACAAGAGCCCGACCCGTGTGCTGGTAGACATCCCGGACATCCCGGTAAGCCTGTGGGAAGGTTCAGCGGAGGGTATTTCTGGGGAGATTCGGGTGGGAGTGTCGATTGACCCGGCATTGCGAACCGCCCAGTGGACGGAGTGGACGGCTGTGGGTCCCGCAACTGATTATTCGCACAAGTTCCCGTTGGCTGCCCTGCAACCCGATACGCAGTATTATGTTCGGGCGGAAGGGCGAAGTGCTGCTGACGCACCGGCAACGCAAGCGCCGATGGGACAGTTCCGTACGGCCGGATCAGGCGACACATGGCAGAATGTGTGGTTCACGGTGATTACGGGCCAAATGTACTATCACCGCGATGACGTGAATGGATTCAAGATTTATCCGGCGATGGCTAAGATACGCGAAAGCTATCCTGACTTTATCGTTGCTACGGGGGACTTTACGTACTATGATCGCGACAATCCACGGGGGAAAACCGTTGATTTGGCGCGTTTGCACTGGCAGCGCATTTGTTCGCTTCCTTTGGTACGCGACTTCTATTACAAGGTGCCTGGCTACTGGGAGAAAGATGATCACGACACGTTTTTCGACGACTGCTGGCCCACGTACGAAGCTCCTTGGATTGAGCCGCTGACCTATGCGGAGGGGGCGGCCGTTTTTGAAGAGCAGACGCCGGTACTGAAGCCGCCATTCCGTACGGTTCGATGGGGCGAGGGTCTCCAGGTATGGTTTCCGGAAGGACGGGATTATCGCAGTCCGAATGAGGATCCGGATGGGCCGGAAAAGACGATTTGGGGTAATGAGCAAAAGGAATGGCTTAAGAATACCATTCTGGAAAGCGATGCTGTTTTCAAGGTGCTCGTCAGCCCGACGGCCATAGTGGGACCCGATAATCCTAATCAGACCGACAGTCATGCGGACGATGCTTTTGCCACCGAGGGCAAGGAGTTCCGACTTTGGACTCGCGACAACCGTCTCGATCATTTTTACGTTTGCTGCGGCGACCGTCATTGGCAGTACATGTCGACCGACCCGGAAAGCGGCTTGCGTGAATTCGCTTGCGGGCCCACAACGGATATGCACGCGTTACATGGACCGCAGTACGAGCCAAAATGGCACTCGTTTTATCGAGAAGGCGGCGGGTTTTTGAGCGTGTCCATAAGCACGGGCGAGATTAAAGTCCTGGCCCGGCCACAGCGTGTCGTGCAAGAAAAAACAGTACCGACGATTATTTTCCGGTTCCATGACGTAGATGGAAAACTTCTCTACGAATACCGGGACACGTCCCTGGTTGACGAATAAGCCTGTACCATGCCTGAAATGATAACCCACGCAGGATGCGTGGGTTATCGCTGTGCCATACAAATCGAAAACAGTCGCTAAGAAACTATCGCGCCCCCCACCCCGGCCTTATATCCGGTTTCTTTTCGTCGAGTCGGACTTCTGCCTCCAGCTTCCTCAGGTTCCTCCAGACCCCGCCTCGCAATGACGCCCTTGCTCTTGGCTTGCTGGAAGGTTTTTATTCCCCGGATTCGGAGCATGCTTGGCACACAAAAACGAGGACCCACACGGGGGAGGAAGTGCGGGTCCACGAACTTCAGATGCACTCTAGCAGAAAAAGGTCATCGGCTTCCACAGATACCTGTTGCCCACGTAATTGGATGGTCAGCGCGATATTTCAAGAACTCCGCATGTCCATCCATGTACAATACGTTGCATCCGCCGGGGATGTGGTTGAACAAGGCGGTGCGTCCCTGGCCCGCGTTGTCAATGCGGTCAAACATGATGGGGCATTCGCTTTGAGCCTGAGCAGAGCCGGCGGGGTTGTTGATGTCCGTGATCATGAACCGTTCCACCCCTTCTCTCAGACGGTAAATGGCATCCTTCCCAACGCCGCCGTTGCCCCACAATGGGATGGGATAGGCGCCAAACTGGCTCATATTCGCGGTCCAGCCGCCCGCGTCTATCTGGTCCGAAATTTCGGCCTCGATCCCAGTGCGGCAATAAGAAGGCGAGCCAAAATCGATGTCCCGATCCCGGATGTTCAAAGCGGCCATCGAGGAACTGCCATAAGTTCCCGCCAGGTCGCCTGCCCACGCAGTCTCAACTTCCTTGCAGTATTTTTGCGCGGCAAGCATTGACTGCGGCGTCTCGGTTACAAAACCGTAGTACACATAGCTGTGAAGACGGGCGCCTTCCAGTACCTGCGGTTCCGGCTGAATACCCACTTCCCGCGGGTCAAACTTGCCAAAGTTGGGGTCTGAAGGATTCTGCACGCACCAGATTCCGTCGGGCTCGCCGATAAAGAAGTCAATATCGGCTGCCATGGCATCTGAGGGACAGAAGAAAATCTTCATGTCCGTTAGATATTCGGGATATATGGTTTCCATGGCCGGTACCTGGTTGGCGCCATCCCCGTTCGGATTATCGGCGCAATACGTCGATCCGTGCGGCGGGAACTTCATGCCTTTGGACTCGTTGGAGTACATCTTGAACACCAAGCCGAACTGTTTCAGATTGTTCATGCAGCTTGCACGCCGCGCCGCTTCACGTGCCCGGGCCAGCGCGGGCAACAAGATGGCCGCTAGAATTCCAATAATCGCAATAACCACCAATAACTCAATAAGTGTAAATCCCTGTTTCCTAATCATGTTAATTCTCCTTTCTTTGTACTCAACACTGGCTTATGGACAAATCCGTATCCAGAAGGCCAATCTGAGGTTAGGCATAGCGGCAGTGAACAACCTCTAAACTCATTTCTCATTTCTCTACGCCAGGGCTCGCAGCCCGCATCTCATATCCATCCCCAATCAACGGCCCAATGACATACGTATATCTTCTACACCGTTTGTCCGTGAAAGTCAAGCTTTTTTGTAGGGCCTGCGTCACAAGAATTGGTTTGCCAGCGGGGGGTCGTTTTTTTGCGGCTGGCGCGTATGGATGGGGTTGTGCCGGCGAAACCGACATCTACGGCATTCCCAAATGGTTAACGACGTCCGTGTATGGATGCAGAGCAAACCACCGCTTGCTGCCCTGGGCATTCGAACGGACGCCAAGACGGCACTGCGACCCGGGTTCCAGCATCGTGACGGGCACGCGTACATAAAAAAGCCCCGCCTGGTCCTCTGCATCATTGCGGCGCGGGAGCAGGCACAGTTCCACGCCGCTGTCTTTGTCCCGCCATAAGGCTTGTCCCCTGCAAACGTCAAAATGGACGGTATCTTTGCCGTTGACAAGCAATACGAAACCCCCGCCCGCCGGTTCGGATAGCCATCCAAGGCCTCCCGCAAACACGAACGTGACGGAGTCGTCGCCAATGGACTCGGGCGCGCGATCTGTCAGCCACTCCACCAGGTGCCCCGTTTCAGTTTGGCGGCAGATAATGGCGTTAGCACGATTATGCCGGTACGTGAACCAACTGCCTTCCTCGCCGTCATTGCGCAACAGCCGCGAGAATCCCTGAATGTGCGGCGCGTTCAGTTCCGTCATTCGGTCAGTGTATTGTTGCACGAATTGCTCCGGAATTGTGGCCGCAGCTTTTGGCAGAGTGGCCGCATATTCAATCAGCCGCGCCGTCAGCCATTCCGCGGCGGGATCCGCGGCCCCGTCCTGCCTTTTTGCATCAAGGTTTAACCCGCAGACGATTAGCGAACCTTTGCCGAGGCCGATTTCAAAGAGCAACGCTTTGTTGCGGCATATACCGGCCGCTTCGATGCCGCGAATCAGCACGTTGGGCTGCACGGGCAACTCGTCAATGAGATATCCATCCGACCCTTCAATCAAACCGTACCACGATGTGTCGCACCACCCCTCGGGCGCCATTCCGAGAGTCACCGGATGCTCGTATACGACCGTACCCGCGTCGGTGTCCTTGTCGCCTCCTTTCCACCACGCCGTCTTGAAACGTGTCCTGGTTGCTTCAACAAATCCTGTCGGTTTGTAGAGGATGGCGCATGCGCCTTCCGACACGGCGGCAATCACTTCAGGCGGCAGATAACTTACGAAGTAGGCTGTCTGTGGGGGATGATTCTGCCCGGTCGGCATCGCATTGATTCCCAGCGATTTCAGCCACGGGCACAGGTCAGGCGTTGCACCCACATGGGCAGATATCGGGGCCGCCGCATCTTCAGGCGGATACACCCACGTGTACCAGTCATTGGCGACCCGCAAATCGCCGGCCCGCAGTTCGGCCGCTATTAAGACTTTGCAGGGTTTCTCCACGGGCGGCAACTCGACTTCGGTTGAGGCTAATTCGCCAACTGTCCCTTGCGCGACCGTCTGTACCACTTGTTCAAGCCCAATGAGCTTTTCATTACCCAGCGTGACACTATAGGCGAGCGTGGCAGAGTCTAGGCGGGAGTCGCCGAAATTGGAGACGGCAAATTTCGCCTTCAACTTCCCGCCTCCGCGATAGACCAGGTCGATCCCGTCCAGCAGCAGGACGATTGGCGCGTTGAACTTCCGCACCGTATCCCGATCCATGCCCGGTTTCAGCCGGAAGTACGTGTCTACAAGCCCGTTCGACGTTGTCCAGTAATCCTGAAACAGCCACCAGTGATAACCGGAGATATTGGCGTTCTTGCGCAGGCATTCCTTGTCCAATTTGTGCAACAGGGTGTACAGCTTGCCGGAGTTCGCCGCCCAGAGGTCTACCTCGCCGGACAGCCCCATTTTCGACACCTTCTCCCGTGCTTCAATCATCCAGAATGGCTTGATGTTCTGCTGAAACAACTCAATCTGATCAAGGCGCGGGAACGTGATGTAGTTCCCATTCTCATGAGAGATGACCGGCTTCTTGGGCGACGGGCATTTATAGAAATCGGCGTTTTCCAACACTGAATTGAACACGTCGAACTGGATGAAGTACATATCCAACGTATCGCGATCTTTCGTCCCGTCCGCGTAACCTTCGTCTGGAATGCCGTCCGTATCCGCAACCGGCCGTGTCGGATCCAACTCTTTCGCACTTTTGTACAAGTCCGGCGCAATCGACATCCCCGTCGAGACTTCATTGCCCATGCACCAGTTGAAAATGGAAGGATGATTCCTCAGTTTGCGCACCGCCGCCGCCCATTCCGTCCTCATGAGATCGAGAGCCGCCCCTTTGGCGCGCGCGTAGAATTGGGGATAGGCCACTGGAAACTCCGCCGACACAAACATCCCGACCTCGTCGCACGCGTCGTAGTATTCCTGTGGCAACATCGTGCTGTGATGCCGAACGTAATTGAACCCGAACTCCTTCGCTACTGCGAGCCGTTTCAGGTAGAACTCTTTGTCGGCGGGTGGCGCCATGGTTTCCGGAAAAATGGAGTCGTCGCCGTAACCGCGCAGGAAAAACCGCTTGCCGTTGAGCAAAATCCTCTCGCCCTCCAGCACAATTTCACGAAACCCGAATCTTGCCTCAATCGCATCAATTGGTTTTCCATCCTGCACCAACGACGCTCTTGCCGTATATAGCACCGGCGAGTCGGGCGTCCACACCGCCGCATGCGGTGAGTCCACGCTTACCTTGACAGGCGCATCCGCGGGCGCGTCAATTCTCGATTCAGCCACGACAGTTCCGCCGGTAGCAATCACCTCAACACACAGTTCCGCACCGGCCGGCGGGCTCCCATGAACGGCCGCCTGCACCTCACATCGCTGCGGCCCGACCTTCGGCGCCACAAACAAGTCGCTCAGGTAGGCCTCATTACGGGCTTCGAGCGTTACGTGCCCGTAAATCCCGCCCCAGTACGTGTCCATGTAATCGATCATGTCCATGGCGCCGATCAGGGCGTCGATGTCCCAGTTCTGCACGGAATCGACACGTACGGTTATGTCCATTCGTGTACCTGGCTTGGCATACCGTGTGACGTCAAATTCAAAAGGAGACAGATAACCGACATGTTCACCCAAACGCGTCCCGTTTACCCAGACGACCGCGTATCGATGAATGCCAGAAAAACATAGATGGGCGCGGTGGCCGGCAAAGCTGTCCGGGATCAGAACTTGCCGCTTATACCACGCCTTCCCAAGAAACTGATGCTCGAGTTTATCCGACTCGGCGCCTTTCCCCTGCGCATCCCATGCGCCCGGCACCTGCACCGTATCCTCGAACACCTGTTCCACTTCGAACCAACGCTCACTTTCTCCCTTCTCCCTGGGATCCATGCGGAACGACCACACTCCGTCCAGATCAACGCGTGCGCGAACATCCTCTGCGGTACACGCGGCCGCAATTGCCACCAAAAAACCTACGGCCAGATACTTGGATTGAAAGCCCGTGGACATTTCTCAGTCCCTCCTATGTCAAAAGAATAAACGATCTGCCATGCAATCAGCCATGACCTACAGAAGCTCGACCGGCCCATAGGCGTCTTGCTTGCAAGGATTGAAGTCTGACCCATTCTTTGCCTCGGGAGTTGGTGGCAAAGAAGTGGGACTACAGTAACCTCTTCACACGCCCCTCATTTCTCGAACCGCAGCGAGTATTCGTGCAGCACCGGCGTGATGTTTCCGGTCGGGCTCAGAAAACGGAACTCGATGTATATCGGGTCCGCAAGCCCCAATGCACTCCCCGAGGCAACCCGGCGTTGATGTCAGGTGTAGGATTTCGAGAAACCCGTCGCCGTCGACATCAAACGCGCACGTTCCCTGCTGCTCTCCTTCGATCGGCCGCACCCACACAGGCTTCCCGGTGGCGGCATCGAGAAGCGACAACTGCTTTCTCCCTCGCGAAGCGAAAACAATCTCTCGCTTGCGAAAAGCGGGGACAGACACGCTTTTCAAACTGCCGAAAAGGCGCTTCCAAACAGCCGAAAGCGAGTCAGTCCCCGTTTTTCGCTTGTTTTTGGTGTTATCTTGATTTGCTTATAAGTAGCTTCAATTGTGATTCACTACACTAGCAGGAATACAACAGAAGAGGGAACTCTTCAGTAAGAACACTGTTTGGGATTGAGTTTTACTAAGAGTCGCCATAACTTGGAAATTCAACTGAAAATGACGGTTACGCAAGCAGCGGCGCCAAGCAATGAGAACGAGGTCAACGCCCAAACTCCGCAAACCGCCCGCTTGCGTATTACAGGAAACTATGGCAAACTAATCCCACCAGGCCAAAGGGAGGCCGTTCTTGCTGGCGAGCAAACGGCCAAGGGATAACTTGGTGGAGTTCATCAAGACGAGGGCGGAGCAAGGCTGCTGTTTTTGCCCTTTTCCAGTCCCCATCGGATTGATAGGCTGCTCCATGCCTCAAAAAATGCATAATTGAACCGCAACGACAACCGACCGTACTTACTTAAAAAATCCGGCCGTTGTCCAATTCCCGCTGAACGGGGACAAAATCATCACGGCAGGGGAACAGAATGGAATACACTTCTCTAGGTCAGACTGGTATTCGCGTCTCGAAAGTCTGTCTGGGAACAATGACGTTCGGCAAAGAAGCCGATGAGGCAACATCATTTTCCATAATGGATCGTGCGCAGGATGTTGGCATTAATTTTATTGATACCGCTGACTTATATGGCGCAGGAACCGCTGAACGAATTACGGGGCGCTGGCTGCAGGGTAAACGGGACGAGTTTGTAGTTGCATCGAAAGTGCATTTTCCTACGGGAGACGGAGTCAATGAGCAAGGCAGTTCCCGCCGGCACATTATCCTGGCGACGGAAAACTGTCTGAAGCGCTTGTGCACCGACCGGCTCGATATCCTTTACCTGCACCATTGGGACGAAAACACCGCGTTGGAGTTTACGCTCTCCGGACTGACGACTTTGGTACAGCAAGGGAAGGTCCTGCACGTTGGCGTATCGAACTTTTCAGCATGGCAGACCGTCAAAGCTGTTCATGTGGCAACCGTTAACGGTTTTGCGCCCATCGTGTGCATCCAGCCCATGTACAATCTTGTCAAGCGGCAGGCCGAGGTGGATATTTTGCCTATGGCCGCTTCAGAAAAACTGGCCGTGTTCCCGTACAGCCCCCTCGGCGCCGGACTGCTAACCGGAAAATATTTAAGAAAAGAAAGCGGACGACTCCAGGAAAACGAAATGTACCGGGAGCGATTCAAGAATAGGCAGTACTGGGAGACCGCGGAAAGATTTGCCCAATATGCAGCCGCAAGGGGGGTGTCACCGGCCGCACTGGCGGTGGCGTGGGTCGCGACCCATCCGGCCGTCACAGCGCCGATTGTCGGGGCGCGAAATGTGGACCAACTGAATGATGTACTTCAATTCCTTGACATGGATTTGTCTCCCGTCGACCGTGCTGCAATCACAGCACTTTCCGTAGACCCTGAAATATGAGGGTTTCAGAAGTAATGGCCGCACGTCCCATGAATCCCATAGGCGCCATCTGAAAGGTTATTCGAACTGGATTTCTACACCCTCAAGAACAGGCGAGGTAGCGCCGTTTGACGTGTCCAGCATTGCCCGATATTGGATCCATTGGCCTGGCGGCAAATCAAGGGGGCTACCGCTCTCACTGAATTGAGAACCGGCACCGGTCGGTCCGAGCCAGGGTGCTTCAGCTAGCTCGGCCTCGGTCGCGGCTACACGCAGTTGAAAGAGCACCCTGGTCTTCCCGGGAGTCTGGGCATCCCATCTGATGGTGTGAGGCTTGAGCGAGGCCATGTTGTATGCCGAAGAAATATAGCTGAAGACAAATCCCCGCCCATAGATGTCTCCAATATCAGCCCCGTAATCATAATGGGGGCCAATGGCGGGAATTTGATATCTGTTCTCTTTGCCAAACCCTTTTTCGCTACCCCAATACAAGTAAGAATCGGTGATATGATCGCCTGCAAGCCCTACCCGGTCAGCGCTACCGTCGCTCCGGTGGCAGTAAAAGAAAATATCGGGATAGCCGTCAAAATTGAAGTCACTCACTAACGAGCCGGTCCCGGAGTTAGTCTCGAATTCTATGGAACGTTCCGGACTGAAACCATCGGGCCCGCCCAAGGCAACGCGCGAGATCGTGGCGCGGTTGGGTCCGTCTTTATAGAGCGGGCAGACCAAGTCGAGCCAACCGTCGAGATTAACATCGGCCACCGTAATGGTTTTCGCCGCCAAGGCAATTTCCACCGCGGTGTCGTCCGAATATTTCCCTTCAGAATTGCCGTAGTAAAAGACGCTCTTGTCTCCCTTGGCTTCACGTGGAAACACGATATCGGGCCAACCGTCTTTGTTAAAGTCCGCCACCTCCGGGCTGAGTGTTTTCTTGGCCTTCTCGAGAATGGTGCGGCGTTTTTCGGTATACCCACGCGTGCCATCTCCCCAGAAGATCTGCCCGGGATCTTCATCGGCCTGGCCACTGAAGATCAGGTCAAGATGCTGGTCCTGATTGAGATCGGCCACGGCGCATGCGCGGGTCGCCAATACGGGCAACTCGCTGCGGTCGTTACGGATAAAGCCGTCTGCCCCGCCCCAGTATATGGCGCTGCCATGTTTTTCGGGCCCCCAAATGCTCATGTGGCTGACGATGATGTCCAAGTATCCATCGCGATCCAAGTCGGCAACAGAAACACCCACAGGCGAGTAGCCCCACAAGCCACTGCGGTCCCCCGGCGCGAACCGCCCGGCTTTGTTCCAGTAAATGGTCGCTTCGTTGAGACCTGTGTTGGCAAACAAAACATCGGCCCCGCCATCATCATCGAGATCGGCCATCGCACATTCCATCGGTTCCTGCCCGGGAAGCTCATCCCGATCGTCAGCCGTATAGTGGCCGTCTGGCTTGCCATGGTAAATGTAACACTTTATTGCGGTTTCACGATCGCGCCCGGACGTATTCGTAAACACCAGGTCCACATGACCATCTCCGTTGAAGTCACCCGTGGTGTTTCCGACAGAGCCACGCGTGTACAGCGGAGTGGACCGGCTTTCATGAAACCCCCCGGGACCGTTCCAGTAGACAATCGATGGCACTTCATATGAGATTGCATCGCGGAAACAACTGATGACAAGGTCAATCCATCCGTCTTCATTTAGGTCGTCTGCTGAGCACCCCCATGCACCGATCGTGCTCAACTCCACCCTGTTGGTCGTGGAGAATCCGTTCGCGGCCCCGTAGTAGAGCCATGAGCGGGCCTGGCGATGTCCGTAAATATGGTGATTGCTCAGGAAGATGTCATTGAAACCGTCCTTGTTGAAGTCGGCGATGGCCGCGTCTTTCGACCCGGAAGCCGCCACTTCTATCTTGTTGGCATTGTCGAATTCACCGCCTTCGTTTAGATAAATGTAAGCCATGTCCCCGGGCTGAACCATAAACGCGTACAGGTTGGCCCCGGATGCCTGGGGGCCTTTGGACTCCATCGTAAATAGCAGGTCCGGGTCCCCGTCATTGTCAACGTCGCCAACTGTGACACTGGTGGCCAGAGGAGTGAATAGATCTGTCCGGCGCACGGAACTAAAACCTTCTTTCCCGCCCCAATAGATGTAAGAGTTGTTCTTCGCGGGTTTGAATTCCTGGGGCTTGCCGTTGTGGAACGCGTCTGACCAGTCGTTACCGCTACCCTGATTGGCGAAGATGAGTTCCGGCCATTGGTCTCCATTCAGATCTGCAATGGCGGCGTCTACCGCTGTCATTGCTTCGATATCCTGAAATCTCTGTGGGTCTATCCCGTTTTTCGATCCCCAGAAGATGCGAGACGGGGAATTATAAGAACTCAAGCTGGTACGATACTCGTAATACCCGCCCGATAGCGCGAAGACGATATCGATATTTCCATCCCGGTTCAAATCGCCGACGGCGGCACGATACGCAGCCTTCACAGGCAAGATTGTACGGGCACGGAAGGGATATATCGCCCATTCACCATGCTTGTTCGCGGGTGCATTGAGTTCCAATCCGCCGTAGTAGACATACGCGGGTAAGTCCGTCGTTGTGCCATTATTGTAGTTGACAACCACCAAGTCGTCCCTCTTGTCTCCATCCACATCGCCCGACGTGACAAAGAATGGACCACTGGCAGGTACGGCCGTCTGCCTGCGCGCATCAAAATCTTTACCGTTGCCCCAATATACCGTCATGTCCAGCATCTCGCTCAACTGATGAGTATTGCAGATTACCAGGTCAATCAGACCGTCATTGTCCGCATCCCATCGATTAATCGTCTGAATTCTGCCGGCAGCCGAGAAATACGTGTTTGCGCCACCGTCTTCGAGCGTTCCGTCTTTGAAGTCTTCAAAGGTCGATTCACGCCAGACTTGTCCGCCCCAGGCCGCAATGGAACACGCACTCAAGCACAAAATAATCGGCATTATTGGCGCCCATCTCATCTCGAGGTCTCCCAAACCCGGTTACCCTTGACTACGCGCACCCGTCACAACGCGACGGTTGATTTCATCCTAATCAGCAGTATACCGTCAATTCAACTGTTTCCGGGAAATGGCCCCATGTATGCGCGTGTGTCCGCTGATTCACGCCCTAAGTGGTGACAAGGGAGGGTTCATGTTCTGCTTGGCTCTCTATGTCTTTAACTACAAGACGCAACTTGAAATACGGAACGCTGAAGTATACGGGTTTGAAGTCTTGGAAAAATAACCCGTCTTGGTCTTGTCGGCCACGGTTGGCTATCCTGGCATTGGCCGCCCATACTCTGCAAGTATTTTGGCCGTAAGATCATATCTTTCCACAGAAATGTCGTTTGAAATTGTGTGTGAGCCCACAACAAGCCCGCTCTCGGCCGCTATGGACATAATGTGTTCAATATGATGCCTTACTTCGACATCCGTCCCAAACGGCAGAACTTTGGAGTTACACAGACCGCCCACAAAAGCCAGACGTTTGCCGTACCGATTGCGCAATTGCACGACATCCATTCCTGCCCGGGGCTCCACCGGATTTATGATTGTAATGCCCGCATCGACTAATCCATCGAGCAAGGGGCGAATGTCTCCGTCAGAATGAAAACCAACGTGCCTGGCGCCGGCGCCCTTGAAGGCATGAACCATGTTCCGGATTGAAGGCAAGAAGAGGTTCTCGTAATCAATAGGCGAAACAAGCGGCCCGCGATTGGCCGCCACATCGTCGAAAATCCATATGCTGGGCGCTGGAAGTTTGGCGCGCCGGAGCGCCTCAACTCCTACCGCCGTAAGATGTTCGGATATGCGAGATGCCAAGGCAACTGTGAATGCCCGATCTTCCAGGATGTCGAGATACCACTGGATTTCGCCGCGCAGAAAACTCGAGCGCAGGTAAGGTCCACCTACTTTTATGAAAATATAGGGGTCATTCAGTCGGTCGCGCTCCTCCGAGATCTGTTTTAGCATCGAGGCAAATCGCCTGTCCGCAAGAGGCGAATCAAATTGAAGTACGTCCAGTTGCGCCTTATCCGATAGAGGCACTTCAAGCACTTCACCATAAGGACTGCCCGGAATCTGCCTCACGATACGTCCCCATCCATCTCGAACGATGAGGTCTTTCCCCTCCCGCTTCAAAACTTGGAAACCCGTAGGCGCCGTGTCTTCCAAGGGAACGACCTTCAGCACATCGAGGTAATAATAAGCGCGCAGTTCCGCGTCGCGTGGTTCGATATCTTCGACGACGACCTCCGGTAGGGGCGCCATTCCTTGCCGTTTACGCCAGGCCGCTATGACCCCCCCCCAGAAAAGATCGTAGCGGGGGATGTAGTCGACAGGCTGAAAGTCAAGGGCTGCGTTTACTCGTTCTGTGGCAGTCATAATGCAACCCGGTAATCCTGCTGTAAGATAGAAGAGTCCTCGGTGGCGCAATTACAGCGGCATTAACCCGTGGTCGATTGCCGCTCCACAATGGTTGCTGGCAGGAGAATATGCTCCGGGCTCTGCACTTGGCCCTGAATCAATCGAATCAGCAGCTCGAATGCTTCACGCGCGACCAGTTCAGCGGGAAAACGTATAACAGAAATCCCAGGCTTCATATGCCGCGACACTTCGGTCTCATTGATGGATATCAGGCGCACGTCTTTTCCCAGCACCAGATTGCTCTCCTCTATCGCGTCCAGCACCCCAAGCAACTCTTCGTCGCGAGGAGCTATGATGCCGTCCACTCGCTTCTTGCCCTGTAGCAGGCGCAACGCGGCTGCGCGGCTAGATTGTCTGCCACAACAGCTTGCAATTTGATCGGCGTCAACTGTCAGAGAAAACTTCTGGATTGTCTCTTTGAATGCCTTCAACCGCACCTGGTTGTGATAATACTCGCCTCCATGGTGTGTAATGATGCCCAGACGCCGGCATCCACGGTTCAATAGCAGCCGGGAGGCTGAATCTACCGCGCTATATTGATCTACAGAAACAGAGCATATGTCCATAAGGCCGTGTGTGTCCTCAAGCACGATAGGGAGCCGCCTCGAGAGCCTCATTAACAGCGCCTTGTGCTTTACTGTCGGCGAAACATAGATAAGACCGTCCAGGTAAGCCGTACCCTCAATCAGACGCGACTCCAGGTCCGGATCCTGCTCGTCACGAAGCAACAGCATTAAGTTGTAGTCCTTTGCGTAGAAACTACTGTTGATGCCACGCACGCGTCGATTCAACTCAATACGGTCCGACGATGGCCTTTCCGACGGCATGTGCATAACCACCCCGGAGATGCCGATAATGTGGCTACGGTTGTTCCGCATATATCGGGCAAAGGGATTAGTGGAATATCCATATTTGCGCGCCACATCGAGGACATGTTCCCGCATCTCTTTACTTACAGAATACTTGCCGTTTTTGGACAGAATGCGGGCCACTGTTGAGTAACTGACACCCGCATACGCCGCTATATCTTTCAATGTCGGTCTCACACGAAATTGAAGCGTTTTCGTGTCTTTCTTCCCCGTCGGCTTCTTCGGCGTCACTGGTTTAACCTCATATCTGTTTGCTGGCAAGGGGGCGATCCAGACCAAAGACCTTTGGGTTATGAGCGCACCCGAAGGTACTTGCCCCGACCCTTGGTTCGCCGCAAGTTGCAGCGACAGCAACCACTTAACTCCACAAACCGTTGACATATATATTATACACTTCCATCATGTTCTTCAAATTTCGAGGTACGGTCCGGAATACAGGTGCGGGCATCTGGCCCCGAGAATGACCTCTTCAAGCGTGTGACCGGCACCTTTAGAATCTTTGTTCGCGACATCTGCGCACGACGCGTAGATGTTGGCTGAACGTCGTGAACAAAGATTCTCAACGCAGCTTCTTAGCCGCCTTAGGCAATCCTGGGAGTACTGAAATTTGGACGCCGTGTAGTGCCATGTATTCCTGCGTTTTCGAACCGCCTTGGCGCCTCGAAAGGAAACTCCATAGCTTGCTGAAGCGCACTGGTATCGAGGGCCTTCCGGCAAGATCTTCAGAACACGGAAAACATATCGCGTCCATAGTGCGCATGGCCGCATTCGTTTGATCACAAAATCACTCCCACACGTGGAAACACATGGTAAACATTATCCCGATCCTGGTGTTAGCTCTTACTCATACCTCCGGCCGCATTCACGGCGCGGGGGAATGCGACCTGAACAAGCGCACGAATTCCGCGCGCGGAACGATCGATGCAGGCGCAAAACGGTCGCTATTCATGTAGTCCCAAAAGCACTTCAGGAGATACCGGGCCTCGATAGTCTCATTTGGGCAAAATGCATCCCGCTTATCATAGGATGATTGGCCCGGGGTGTGAGGTCTGAGTCGCCGCAAGACACCGAGCGCGCACGCTAACACCCGGCCTTCGCCCACCCTGAATTCAAGCAGATGGGCATTGTTGCGATGGGAATAGTAATGGTCAATTCCCCGGATGATCGGCGTCACACCGTAGCCCCGTAGCGGGCTGAATTCCATCGGCAGGTTGCCTTTGAGCATGTGTAAGAAAGGCAGGTCGCACACGCCTTCGTGCGGAAAAGATTCCAGCGCCGGGTGCACACTTATGACGGTCCCGGAATTTCCGCTGTCGCCCGCGTTCCATGGAATCGTGCGGAAAAGTGGATAGAAACTGATCGTATCGTAGTACCTCTTCCTGTTTTCGATTTCGCTTCCTTGCGTGAGCAGCAGGCACCGGCCTCCTCGCTCGATATAGTCTGCCAAGAACTCATCTGCCGCATCGGCGATGACCACCTTGGCGGACGCCGGTATTGCCGCCGAGTGCGCGGCATAGGTGCGCAGAAACAGGCCGTTGTCAAACAACGTTCCCGCACGTTCGGCGTGGGCCGCATAGGACAACGGTTCTCCAACCTCAGGAAACGCCCAAAAAGGCCAGTTGTTCGTATTCACGAGTTCATCCTGGTGAAACAAATCGACTTCGAGTTCAAATTTGTGCGCGGTCAGGGCGGCCGGCGGTTCATACGAAATGTCCCCAACCACGGTGAGCGTCCCTTGCGGCAACTCATCAACCCCGATCTCCCCCCGACTCTCTCCACGTTCTCCAACGGTCCTCCATCTAAGCTTACACCCCTTGAGAATGGATTCGCCGTAGTGGCTTATGGCCAGAGGTATGTTTGCCCTGGCGGCCATGGGCAGACAGCGATTGCCGTCTTCCGCCAACATGATGACGGTGTCGTCGTTGTATTTCAGAAACTCGCCGGGCGTCACATTTTTCGGGGCCCAGAAGTCATCGAGAAGCCCCTCGGTCCAATGGCCGAAGTCAATCAACCGCCACAGAATGTAACCCTCGATGCCCTTGCCCCTGCGTGCATATTCTATGCCGTCTTTCCGGGCCAACGCCTGCAGCCAAACGGAATTCCTATGGCAAATGGGAATCAGTTCCGCCTGGCCCTGGGCTTCCGCGGTCTCTTCGAGCACGTCCAGCCAGAACGGTTTCAGTTGAGAATTCGCGTACTTCGCCCGGAGGTTGACGTCGGGATAATTGCTCCACCAGTTATATTCGTGCAGCATCATGGGGGCACGACCATCAGTTTTCATATCGCCCTCTTCACACACATCCTTCAACCACAGCGGATGTATCGAAGCATAGAAGTCCGTGTTGCGTGTGCCCATGCGGGTCTCTATCGTATCGACGTACCCCGTGCAATCGATGACCAGAACATTCGGAGCCAGCCGCCGCGTCTGCGCCGGAAGGCCGCCTCGGCTGAAAAAGTTGAACGATTCGGGGGTCTGGCTGTCGAAGCTTAGTTCGCTCGACATGCTGTACGCCATCATGCACGCGTGATTTCGGCTTACCCGCACGATACCGTCAAGTTCGTACGAGTAATATTCTCGGAACCGTTCGTCGATCGTGTACCGGTTCGCGCGCAACGTCGAAAGACCGAACGGCATCTCCTGGATGACCAGGATACCCGCTTCATCACAGGCTTCAAGATAGTCGGGCGGGATCACCTCCACACACCCCTTGACTGCATTCATGCCGTATTCGCGCGCCCGTGCGAGTCGGGGCAGATACCAGTCGATATCCGACGGCGGACACAGGGTGTCGGCATAATAGTGATTATCGCCAAAACAGCGTAAATACAGGGGCTTCCCGTTCAAGTAAAACTTGGTCCCTTCTGTCCGTATCTCGCGCATGCCGAACCGAAAGCCAACCTTGTCCGAGATGCCCGATCGGCGGCGTTTCTTCAAACAGATTTCCAACGTGTATAGTTTCGGATGTCCCGGCGACCACGGCTCGAACCGGCGCAGTCTAACACGGCTGTTTGCGTGCATCTGTCCTTTGGGAATTCGCTGCATCGCCCCCCCAAGACGTTTCTCGCCATCCTTGACGCTCAGTTCCAGTTCTGTGTAGTTTTCCGGCGTCTGACTCAGGTCAACATCCACATCCACCACCCCATCCAAAAGATTCGTGCGGATGTACGCGTCGACGACGGAACACGCATCCGTAATCTCGCAGTAAACCGGCCGATATGGTCCGGTCCAGAACTGCGTGCCCTCATTCCATTCGAGCAAACCGTCCAGCCGGACCTCCGGAAACGCACAGACCTTAATTGCTATCCCGTTTTCGGAATTTGGTTTCACCAAAACGGTAATATCGACACGCTGTGGCGTGCGCGAACTCTTTGTATAACCGGCTTCCTGACCATTGATATAGACCTTTGCCGCCGGGAGGATGCCGCCGATACGCAGCCACACACGCTCACTTGCATCCAAAGGAGGCACGAGGAAGGAGCGGCGAATCCAGAACGGCTCCATGAACATCGTCTTCTGATACTTGTGGGGATCTCCATGGCCCTGCGCTTGAGGCGCCCCCGGAACCGTCATGCTCTCTTCAAAGACGGTCTTCCCCGCTGGCCACCCCTCGCTTTCACCGACGTTGCCCGGGTCACGTTTGAACTCCCAAACTCCGTTCAAGTCGATCTGACGACGATAGGACATGCGGGGAGAGAACACGTCCGGTACGAATTGCCTGCTCGGCTCAAGATGCCTTCGTCAACGCCAACGGCTGTCTCGGCATTTGTCACCCCGTTGGCAATGGTCAGAAGTAATGCCAACATGCAGCCGCAGTATGCTCTCATGATAAGCACCACGGCCTGCTACAGCTCAACCAACCGCATGAATTTCTTCGAGAGCCTCTCGACCCCCGTCTTGGTCACCCGGACGCCGTTTTCCCAGCGGAGACCGAAGTCTTTATCCTGGAAGAACGTGTCCACCTGGAACGTCATGTTTTCCTCGAGGGCATACGTCGAGGTGGACTCGATCCAGGGGCGCTCGACTTCCATCATGCCGATTCCATGACCAGGACCATACAGCATGTACTGCTTGAACCCTCTGCGCTCGACGAAGTCCTCATATTCCCCCACTACCTCGGCGGCCAGCTTCCCGCCTCGCATGAGATCCACCGTTTTCAAATGGGCTTCGAGGCCGAACTCCACGAGCCGCTTCTTGCGCGCCGGCAGCTTGCCAATCGAACATGGCACGCCGACACTCGAGGAATACCCGCCAACACGCGCACCAATATTGAGTTGAATGATCTCGTTGCGTTTGATCGTGTTGTGCGTCGGGCGTGAAATTGCGTGCTTGGTGCCGGGGCCGCAGAAACAGTACAGGGCGTGGCCTTCGTATTCCGCACCGTGCTTGTAGATCTCCCGTTGCGCGATGCCGATTACCTGGAGTTCCGTCATGCCGGGGCGCATCTCGCCAAGAATTGCGTCAATGGCCTTCTCGCTGACCTCGTATGCTTTCTTCATCAGCCTGATCTCATTCGCACTCTTGACCGCACGCAGACGCGTCAGCGTCTCGTCGGCCTTCACCAACTCGACGCCCGGCAATTCTCTTTGCAGGCTGAAGTACACCGGCAGCGGCATAATGGAAAAGCCGACAAGACCCAGTTTCCTCAGCCCGCCTGCACCCATCGCCTTCTGCACCACATCTGTAAAATGGGCCACCGAAATTCCGGGGTATTCCGGATCGGCCGACTCGCGATACTCGACCATCATGGCTATACGCGGAATAATGCTCCGGCCCTGGGCGTAGGCCTCGCTTTCCGGGCCGATAATGAGAACCGGCGCGCCTTTCGCGGGCACGAACACCCCCGCCGACTCGAACGTCGGCCAGTACTCCGACAAATACCGAACGTTTGCAAAATCAGCCTCGTTGGAGTGAACCAGCGCCGCATCCAATCCCGCTTCGCAGATGTTCTGCTGAAACCGTTTCATGCGCCCTCTATATTCAGACTTGGGAATTGCCTGCATGTTACGTCTCCTTCGCTGCTTGTTGTGCCTGTACAAACTCCGCCCCGCGATTCAACAGCGCGTTGATCAGTAAATCAAGTTGTTCCGCGGCGTAGGGGCCGCAGTTCTTGACAATAAACGGATCGGGACGAACCGCGCCCTCGCCATAGTGGATCTCGCCCTGAGGCATCGGATGAAACTCCCACGGGTGAAAGTAAAAGCAGAGGAAGGGCTCCACGCCTCGCGCCCGGCAATAACTCGCAAAACCATCGATATGGCCCAGCAAAACGTCCGCGCCTTCCGTCCGAAAGAGCGGCCACTGATCCAAATCACGACCGTACCGATCCGCCGACTTCATCGAAAGATCCGCAAAAGTGGGTAATTCCACAATCCGAAGATCCCCTTCCTCAGTCCAGTTCGCACGGCTGGGATGATACGGCCGCAACCGCTCCCGGTAATAGAACATCGGGTACGTCGCATCCGCCACATATCCTAGGGCATCCAGAGCGTTGACCACGGCCGTTGATCCAAAAAGGCGCGGACATCTAAAAGAAACCGGGCGCGTGCCAGAGGCCTTTTCGATCCATTCTGTGCACAAACGCAAGCGATTCGGAACTTCCTCCTCGAGGATGGGCATCATGCCGGGGATGTCGAAGATCGAATCGCCAATCGTCTCATGAAAGAGCGTGTGGGCCCCTATCTCATGCCCTCTTGCCCTCACATCCCCAACGGTCTCAGGACGTTTGCGTGCCGCATCGCCCGTGAAAAAAAACGTGGCCGTGACTCGCCGCCGGCCCAGAATGTCAAGAATGACCCGCGTTCCATGGACCATGCCCTCGTAATAAGGCGTCCAACTCCCCACATCCGTCTCCATGTCAAACCCAAGGACAACTTGCATGCGATTCATAGTCTTTTCCCTTGGCCCGCGGCTAACGCCATGTTTCATCCAAACCAGCGGTCCATTTTCCTGCTAAACGGAACCGGGCGTTTGGCCGTGATCTCGTAGCCAGTCTCGATTCTCGCGCCGTGCCATTCCGGATGGCCGAAGAAACTTACGTCGACACACACCGCCATTCCCGGTTTCAGCGCGTCAGTGCCGTGCGGGCCAAAAAACGGCGGCTCGGCCTCGTGCAATCCAATGGTGTGCGCAAACGGACATACCAGATACTTCAGCAGGCCATGTTTTGCGTAATACGCCCGGCCCGGCGCGTCGATCTCCTTGCCCGTCTTGCCGGGCACAAGCTGCTCCTTGGTCAAATGAAAGACCTCCCTCAAATGCTTCGCGGCCTCAGCCTGCTTACGCGTACATTTGCCGGAAACTGGCAGGCTATCACCCACGACTCCCGCATATCCTCGCACCTTTGGCGCAATGCCAATCATGACCATCTCGCTCGCCCTCAGTTTCTTCGAACTGGCCGTGGGCACTACCGCGTTCGAACGCGGTCCCGATCCAACGATGGCGCTGAAACCAAATCCCGTCGCGCCTCTGCTTCGCGCCGCGTATTCGCCCGCAGCCGCCACCTCAATTTCGGATACGCCGGGCCGAATGGCTCTTTTCATGGCGTCATAACACTCATCGGCCAAGGCAAAAGCCGCACGGATCTGCTGCAATTCCCACCGAGACTTCATGTACCTTAAGCCCACGAACTCTTGCGTGATATCGACGAGTTCGACGCCCGTGAAGCCTTTTGCGATCTGCCGGTGACACGCCGCCGGCATGCGATCCCCGCCGACAAGGCCGACCCTTTTCAGACGTCTGCCGCCACCGGTAAGCTCCCGAAAAAGCGCGGGGAAATCCATGATCTTGGCGTTCGGGTATTCCTCATCCGGCACCATGAACACCGGGAAGTTCCGAGTAGCCGTGATGGCGCTGTCCAACTTCGCAAAAGGTTCGCTCTCCGGGCCCCCGAGCAGTATCGGCTCGCCCGTGCGCGGCACGAGCACGGCGCCGCTCTCGAACTGCGGACACCACCCCGTTAAATACCAACCGTTGCCGATGTTGAACTCGTCATAGTAGACAAGCGCCGCATCCAACTCGTTCCGGGCCAAAATGCCCCGAACCTTTGATAGCCTTCCATCTCTTTCATCCGTCCTCAGGTATCCCATGTCTCCGCTCCTCCTGAACGCGCTGCCGCCCCAATTCAACATCGAAAACTCAAAACAGACTCTCTCAAAGCTGAAGCCCGTGCCGTTCGGCCAAGTACCGCTGCAACTTTTCCATTCTGCCTTTCAAGATCGTCGTTTCCGAAACAAGCGTGCTCGCTGTGACACATTGGCCCACGACGCGCATCGCTCCTATCGTCTCCAATTCAAAGAAGTTAAGCGCGCCCCCGTTAAAAACACTGTACAGATCCGCGGCCGAATAGGGACCGCCAGGCTGATCATTGTCCGCAATGTTGAAGTAGATGCCCGCCTGCGGCGCCGTATGGCGTAGTATGAGCAGCGACCGATTCGAGTCTAGTGCGCCGATCAACTCCGGTGAAGTCGCCGTCTTTTGCGCCGATCTGGTGCCGGGGCGCCCCCCGAGCAGGAATGTGAAGTGTCCTGTTCCATAGACGATCCGGCCCTCGGGCTCAGTGTAGAAATCAACGTTGATAGGCGTCTCCGGTTCAAGCACCTTGCAAAAGACATCCACTCCTTCGGCACCAGGGAATTGTTCGAGCGACCACGGCGCCAAGAGCACGTCGGCGGCATTGTACGAACCAATCGGCTCGAACGTATCCTCCGTGCAATAGGTAAGCCCGGCAAGGCCAAAGCCTGTCGGCATACGCCCCGCCGGAACGGACACCACCCGCCGGTAGTTCACCTCGAGCCGGATGCCCTTCCTGTTGGTAAGGTCGATCTGTTTTTCGACGATAACTCTATCTCGACTGCGGTGAACGACCTTCGCAGGAGTCTCGCCGATGCCTTTCTGCACCAGCCAACGGTTACTGCCCGGCAGATAGTTGAAGCCATAGGCGCCGCCTTCAGGCGCTGGCCACAGCGAATTTCCGCCGAGGTTGTTGAATTCGCTGGGCGATGGCGCTGCCAGCACCGCTGCATCGAGCCGGTGCATCAACTCGTTTTCGATCCGACAGAATATGCGCCCCTGCAGAGTAGGGCAGACGAGAACCGCCCCGTCGCCGCTCTCCAGTTCCACCAGTTTAGGATCGTGCGCCCGCAAGAGGTCAAGCAAAGCCCGCATCTCCTCAACTCGCGGTTGCGACTCTAGCAAATTCTCCGCCTCCTTAGCCACCTGGGTTATGCGGCATGCCTGTGCAGGCCGCTCGTCGCCCGCCGGTCTGACTCATTATCAGGCAGAGGCACAAGGATCGAGAGGGCTTGCTCGGTGCCATCCAGGATCGATATCATGGCGCGACTTTTATTCCGCCGCCAGGCGCCCTTCCCTCGGGGGGGCGCGGGGGCGGCAAACGCCGGCAACCAGAAAAACGCAGGCCTCGATTATGACGCATTTTTCATGGGTAGACGGGAGCATCGTGGGCCTTTACATTGTGGCCACGATGATCGCGGGGATCGCGGTGCGCAGGTATGTGGGCAGGGTCGAACATTTCCTGATTGCCGGCCGCGAGATGAACCTGTACCTTGGCATCGCGTCCCTCGCGGCCACCGAATTCGGCATCGTCACATGCATGTACACCGCGCAAAGCGGCTACGTCAACGGATTCGCCGGCGCCACACCCGGTGTGCTCGCCGCACTCGCCATGTTCTTTGTCGGATACACCGGCTTCTGCGTCAAGCCCCTGCGCGACGCCGGCGTGATGACGATTCCCGAACTTTTCGAGATTCGCTTCGGGCCGGGCATCCGATGGTTGAGCGGGGTGGTCATTGTATTGGGCGGCTTGCTCAATATGGGCGTCTTTCTGCGCACCGGCGGCGACTTCCTGGTGGCGGTTTGCGGATTTGACCCAAAATACCTCGAAATCACGATGACGGCGCTCCTGGTATCTGTTGCAATCTATACCATCTTGGGAGGGATGCTCTCCGTACTCGTCACGGATTTTCTCCAGTTTGTCGTCATGAGTGCTGGGTTACTTGCCGTTACCGTACTGATCCTTGTCACCGTGGGATGGGACCGACTCACAGCGACGGTTCAGCAACGGTACGGCCTGGGCGGATTCAATCCGTTTGTCCACCCGAAAATGGGATGGGAGTACGTCGTGGCGAACGCCATGTTGAGCCTGGCAATGGTCCTGACGTGGCAAACGACCATTCAGCGCCTTCTGGCGGCCAAAGACACGCGAACGGGACGGCAGGTCTACACCCGCACCAGTTTTTTCTTCTTGTGCCGCTGGTTGATCCCCGTGGTTTGGGGCATCGCGGCCCTCGCCGTTCTCACCCCTGAGCAAGCCGGCGCCAACACTCTGCTTGCGATGCCAAGATTGCTGAGCCAGATCCTGCCCATGGGCCTCATGGGCGTTCTCGTCGCCGCCATGCTGGCCGCTGACATGTCCACGGATTCGTCGTACATGCTTACGTGGTCCAGCGTCATCTACAACGATATCCTCGCGCCCTTTCACAAGCGACAGTGGTCCGAGAAGCGGGGCCTTGTAGTGAGCCGCGCGATTGTCGCCGTCATTGGCGTATTCCTGTTGTTCTATGGCCTGTGGTATCCGCTCCGGGGAAACCTCTGGGACTACCTGACCGTCACCGCGAACATCTACCTGTCAAGCATGTCCGTTTTGTTGATCGCGTGCTGCTACTGGAAACGTTCAAACAACTATGGCGCCGCCGGGGCCATCATCTTCGGCGCTATTGTCCCCATTGTGTTCTTGATTATGGAGCAGATGCCGAGCACGAGGCATTTCGCGAGAGAGGTAATTGGGCCCCACTTCTCTAATATCGCGACCTACCTGATCGCAGGAATGGCAATGGTGGTTGGTTCGTTACTGAAACCAGAGCCAAAAGACATTCACCTGAGAAAGACCTAAACGATGCCTCAAAACTTGTTCTGGTGGACGCTGACCATGGCATCCGTGGTTTGGTACTCCACCATCACCGTCTACGTCGCCGTCCGCGGTGCGATGGACATCAAGACAATGCTCAGACGCTTGTCTATGCCTGCTGAAAAAACGGACACCTGACTCCGCTCTTTGTTCCAAGTGCCGTTCCCGTTTGTGGCTCGCGCCACGCGCCAACCACGGTGACTGCGGAGCTACGCCATCTGCAGGATTTCCAGGGACCTCCCCTTCAGCGACCAATTCTCTCGGGCGGGTCCTTCGCCAGTAGATAGGGACACGTACTTGGACCGAGTAACAACCTCGACCGGCTCATTTCCGTAGTTTGCCAGAACCAGATGGACGTTTCGATTAGCAAACACGGAAGCAACCGCGGCAGTGGGCAGTGGTCCCCGGAACAGGTCACTGTCAACGACTTCAAGCCACGCCAATGTGCCTTCCTCAACAGAGTCAAGTACTGCTGGAGCCAATACCGATACGTCGGTCGGGTTTCGCTGCGCCCGGGGATGGCATCCCAGGCCCCATACGCGTGCGGACCCTCCGGATGAGCCTTATGCTGCGCCCATGCCTCTCCGCATAAGCGCATCCAAAAATCATTCGGGTCCGTGTTGTAAGCAACGCCCGGAACCATCGCCCGCTCGCCCGTAAATGGCCTGCCCGCCTGGAGCATCGGGAACTGCATGTACGGGATGGCGTGCAGGTACGGTTCGTCCTTATTATCGTATTGGGCGAAAGTCATGTCCGGGCAGGGTACGACGTACGGTGGATAGGCCTTCACCGCCTCGCGCATCGCGTCAAGGTTTCCTACGCCTTCCCCGACCCACAGATAGTCATACACCCGGGCCCCGCGCGTCATCGGTTGCTCGGCTGCGTTGACATGCAGTTTCAGAATCCCGCCACGACGCTCGCGAAGGCCGAAAGCCTGGTTTCACCCCGTGAGGCAATGCCAACACATGTGAATACAGGATCTCGGTGCCCACGCCAAGAACGTGCGGAATCTTCCATTTGCAGCGCTGAATACCCAGTTGAGAACCTTTCGGAGGCTTTCGAAGCCCGATTCCAGGTCACATTCAGGTCCCAACTCTGAGAGGAGAATACCGTTTGTGCTGTAAGTTATTTACATTAAATAATTTACGAGCTCAAAATTGGTGGAGGCGGCGGGAATCGAACCCGTCTGAGCCGTTTCTGGGGACTGACACCCAGAAGGACACTCTACTGACTCAAGAACTACAGAACCCAAGCAGTTCCAGTACTCTGCGCGACCTGTGCGCGGCTCCTAACGAGGGCCAAGAAGACGAGAGCGAAACAGTTTCCAGACAGAAAACGGACGGTATTGCCGTCGAATTTCAGGTCACAGGCAGGTCACAGGGAGATAGAGAAACTGAAGCAACCCGTGATGACTTGCGATGGATCATGTCGGTCTGGCCTGGACTTCGACACGATGTGCGGGCCCATATTCTGGAGATTGTCAAGATGTTAGTTCCGTAGACCGCGACAACCTTGGCAAGTCGTTGTCTTCCGCTACGAGGATAGGGCTCCTTCAGAAATGGACTCTCTCGCATTCCCTCCAGACCTGCCAGTGGAAGCCGTATGACGAATCCCGCGAATACGCCTGCAAGACGATGAAGCCAGGTTGAATCCCGACGCCAGATTCTGCTGAAATTCTACGCGACCAACATACTTGCGCGTCCTGACCTACACTCTTGGCGCCCGCCAATGGAGGGTAATGGGCAAATGACGGCTGTACTCATGGCGGCCCTGGGTTTTGTCTTGGAATCCTCCGGCCTTATCTGGATGGATGCCTATGATGCCGTTCAACGGGGCGTGACGATTCCGAAATGTGGGCATTTCCAGGTATGGGTCTGGGCCAAGGACAGCGAATCCGTTTCCATCAGCTTGGGAGATGCGCGCCTGGCGAGTCTTTCCAGCGAGAAACCCAAGGGGGAATATGTGTGGCGCAAACTCGGGAAAGCGGAGTTTCCGGAAGGCCCCCTCAAGGTTTCGGCGGATCCTTCCGTTGCGACGCTCGTCTTGGCTACCGACCCACAGTATGACCCGGCCGGGGCGATGCCGCACATCCACGTATACAACAAACCCGATGCCGTCACCGATCGCCGCGCTGAAGCCTATCGCGATTCGACCTTGGGGCGAATGTGCTTAACCTCGGGCAGGGGGTGACGGCGTGGGCAGGAGGACTTCTGACCCTCGAGCGCGACCAATCAGATTATGACAAAGTGATGTCTGATGCGGCTGCGCTGGGAAATGCGCTCCTGTTTCCCCTCCCCAACTACAAGGGCAGCGGGAAGAAGAGCTTGAGCCTCTATGAGTAGGTTGCCGCCGGAGATGGGCTTCACGAAGAGGTCAAACACATGGTGTAGGTATTGCCTGCAAGTACTCATCTGCATAGGGCTGATTGCTGTTGGTTGCAGCGGGCATGTCCAAGAAAAAACGAAAGTCGGAAATGGGGAAGCCCCGGCAAACGACCCCATTCTGCAGCGATACGCCGCGCTGAAAGCTCAAGCGGAAGAGGTAGTCCCGCCAGAAACCCTGCTGCCGGAAATAACGAAGGTAGTTGTGGATGGCGGCTTGGCACATGACGAGGCATCCGCTGTTGCTTACGTAATCGATCGCTATCGCGATCATGAAGTCGGCCGAGCCATAACCCAAGCTTATCTTAGCCGCCTTCTTAATGAAGGGGAAGAGAAAGCCATAACGTACAGCCGCAACTTGATAGATAAACACGGAGATGCCCCGACAGCCGCCTGTGCCTTTGATTTCCTACTGGAGCGTTTGCAAAACCAGTCACAGGACGCCTATCTCTCCGCCTGTGAAACAGCCATCCAGGGAAATCAAAAAAGGCTTAAATGCGTCGCATTGCTGTCACGAATTAACTTCTATTACGAAGGGGAAAAGACAAAACTAGCGGCACTGGACACATTACGCTTTTGGCGACTCTACCCGGAAAAAGTCGAATCGGTGCACCTGAAACCGTTCTTCTGTGGAAACCTGGAACGGGCCGGATGGTTGCTCGAGGCCGACATCATGAGCCACAGCTCCCGTGCCGCGGAGGACGCAGGCCTGCTCTTGGACAGTCTGGATGCCATCGGCGTCGAAGCCGCCCTGAAAACGGGCGCAGCTCAAACCGCCCTGCAAGCACTGTTCCTAAGCGCACCGGATACGGCCCGCATTCTTGACGCGGCCAACGCCGCAACGCTGACGACAGGACAGAGGGCCAACGTTCTGCTTCATTGCTCGCGGCTTGAACTCAGCAATACCAATGGCAGCCGCACCCTGCCCTTAATTGCTGAATATTTGAAAATAGTAGATGCTATTGTGCTTGAGAAAAAAGGCGATCTATCACAACTGCGGCTACTGAACCAGGCGGCTGCCCGCGCCGTTTCAGAATACATTAAGATCCACGAAGAAACAAAATCCTTCTCCCTCAATGTGCCCGGCGCAAGACAGATACGGGAGCTAACAGAAGCTTTGAACCGCTTGGCCAAGAACCAAATCAGCCTGTGTCAAGATCAGCTTTCAGAAGGCACCTCCGCGGCTTATAGCATCGAAACGATGTCCGCGTTCTTCGAGGAAATCAATACGCCCTGGGTTAACGCGGCAATGCTTGAAGCATTTATCGCGTCCAACCCCGGGCAGCCAAACGTGACGTCTCTGAAGATGAAGCTTGCCGAATTGCAGCGCGACAAGCTTGAGCAGCCTCAAAAGGCGGCGGAGACGTTCCTGCAGGTATTCAAGGATGCTCCCGATTCGGCCGAAGCAACCCGGGCCGCTATCCTCGGCTGCATTGTATTGGTACAGGAAGCGCATCATGAAGCCGCGTTGACTCACCTCCAGGAACTTGAGACTGTTCTGTCGAAACAAGATGCAGACTACCCACTTGTGCTGTATTTGATGGGGTTGTGTGAGCACTCTCTGGGCTTCAAGGAAGATGGAGAAGCGCGGATCACGGAGTTACTGCTCAATTATCCTGGAAGCCGGGTATCTGCAAAGGCGCTTTTGTGGCTAGGCTCTGTGAAACTGGCGGATCAACAGTATCAGGAGGCTCGCTCCCACTTCCAGGACCTGATTGAACGATACCCAACGTCTCCTGAAGCAGAACCAGCCAAGCACTATGTTGCGCGTATGGCGAATTTGCCGGAGGATGCGCCATGAACATGCAGCGGCCGGAGCGGTGCCTTTGCCAAGACGGACTGCGGCGGCGTGTTAATCCATTTTCCCTGTAGAATGAAAGCTTTCCCGTCTTCATCTGGATACTGTGCGCCGCAATGGCTATCGCTCTTTCTGCCTTATGCGATGAGACTGGGTCCGTGGGGCCGCGCGCCGACATTGCGGACACTGAAAAAAATTTAGGTGACATCCCACTGGACGGGGCCTTCGCCCACACGTTCGAGATCCGGAATATCGGTGACGAGACACTTGATGTACGAGTTGATTCAAAAAGTTGTTCCTGTACAACTTCGGTTCTGTCGGCGGAGTCGGTGGCGCCCGGCGGCTCGCTTTCAGTTGAAGTGGGTTTTGTTCCCAGATCCCACTCGCAGACCAATACGCGTTCCGTCTCCGTGAGCTTGGCCACGAATGATCCCACAAATAAACTCATTGTGTTAACGGTGAGAGGCCGTTCTATACTGCCCGTTGAGGTGTCGCCAGCCACCATTGACTTGGGCGATGTCCCGGTTAAAGAGGTTGCTGAGACCGTTTTCGAGGTCAGGCTACACGCGCATCTGGGAAAAATACCAACCGTCACAGGCGTGACGGCCTCCCAGAAAGGAGTGCTCGTGGAGCAACTGGAGGAAGCCTGCTCTCAGGAATTGAAAACAATTAGCTACCGCCTGCGATTGCTAGAACCGGCTGAATTGTCTGATGATTCCCCCTACCTCGAAGTGCATACTGATTCGCTGGCTCTGCCGGCAGTTGAAGTCCCAGTTCGGTTCAATGTGGTATATCCCGTCAACACGAGACTGCCGCGCAATACGCTTGCCTTGGGAAACCTAAAAACAGGCGAGCAGGTTGTGAAGGAACTGGAGCTTGTACTGAAGGACGGTATTCGGCCCGAAGACCTCACAGCCAATACAAACAATCCAAGTATGGAGGCCGCCGTCGTTGGGGCCAAAGGTGACGGCCCGACACTCTTGCGTGTCACGTTACACGGGCAAAACGTACCGGGGTTGCTGCTCGCGCACGCCAACTTGAACGACAAAAACGGGTTGGTCGGCCGTGTTCGGGTAAGGGCGCTCGTTCGCAAGTAGACACGGGCAAAGAAGGAGGACGCCGCATGAAGGTGGTACAGAATCCGGAATTGACACTTCACGAACTCGAGGGCGAATGCGTCTTACACAGCCCAGAACACAAAAAGGTGCACGTGCTCAATCACTCCGCCCGATTCATTTGGAACCAGTGCACAGCGCCGGTCACACCGGATGAAATCGCCCGCCGATTGCAGGAACAATACGGCATTGACGCCGAAACCGCCCGTACTGACACGCTAAAAACAGTCGACATCCTTCTCGATCGATCCATCCTGACTCGCGTTGAAGAATAGGCCTGCTGTCGCGAGCCCCGTACACGCAAGCGCTTATAGGAGTGTTACGCAGTCATGTCGGCAGCAATTCCTCCCCCCACGAGATTATCAGGGTACGCTCGGAGCTGAACCTGCGGTACTCGCTTTTTCTTCAGCGTCTGGTCGGGCTGCAGACCGCCCGAACCGGAATATGAAGAGCAGCTTGGGGGGCGGAAGTCGACATACTACTTGCGGTGAGCCACACATCGCCATCGACTACGCGGGCTTTTCTCTCTTCCGTTATGGGAGCGGCGAAGTCGACAATCAATTCGACTCCCTCGCTTGACTCTGCTGATGTGACGGTAAGAGTGTCAGCTATTTCTCCAGTTGTTTTTATGTCGGACAGCCGGAGAGCTCCACCGCCCGCGCCTTTAATAGTGCATTTTTGCGAAAACTTGCCTCCCGGATAGGCGCTGAAGAACAGCGAGCCGGGACTGACAGAGAAGTCGCCAGCGAGCTTTGCGTAGAATGGGATGCTTAAAGAATGCGAGTAGGCCAGTGGGAATTTTAATTCCACGAAGCCGGCATACGTACCCAAGGCCGTTCCTTGCGTCAACGTCCCTTTAAGTCTTACCTCGTCGTTATTCCGTTCGACAACTTCTACGGCAAAAAATTGGGAGGGGCTTTCAATTGTAAGGAGGTCGGCAGGCGCTACATTAGTCAGGTCCCCCTTAGTCAAAACGATTTTCCTGCTTTGGGGCAGATCAGCAACGTCAATACGATCAAACTGAAATGAGCCTTCTTTAATTCGCGCAATTGGGACTGCCTCGATCCGAATTGGCACGTTTACATCAGTGTGTTTCGGATCGTTCGTTCTCAAATTCAAGTAGTTTTCCTTTACTCCGGCCTCACGGGATACTTTAACGGACACCTCCAAAGCTTCCTGCCCACCAGGTTTGATAATTCGTTCTTTCCAAGCCGGAGTCATGCAAGTGCACGACACACTTGACAACGAAACCTGCAAGGATCTGTCCCCTTCATTTGCCACCACAACTGCCACCGGTATTGTGGCTCCTAAAGCGGCTTTGCCCGCGTCTACGGGGATCTGAGGAAGTCGAATGCGGGGACCCTTTGGCAGGAAAAAAAGACTCACACACAATAGCAGGCTCACAGCTCCGATAGGCAATCCCTTTCGCATAATCTCGCTTAGTGCTTTGGCGGGTTAGCAGGTTTTGCGCGACGTCCTTTGATCATAACGGCTACCGCAAGCCCAGCCGTGGCAATGGCCGCCAACCCAAGCAAAACCCGTAACAAGCGCGTACTATTTGGGGCAGCCGGCGTGCCCGTGGAAGATTGAACAGACCCCGGAGTTGGCACGGTGTTGCTCACCTCATCTGTAGGACGCGCATCGGCCTCGTCGCCTGCAGCATCGGGCATACTAACGGACACATCCCGCGGACGCACCGGCGTATCCACAAAATCCTGATCCAAAGCAGACTTAACCGACAAGGGGTCTATCCGAAAGACTTCATCACCGATTTCGCCGTTAATCCGCAGACTCGATTTATCGATCTCCCACACGGTAAGGCGGGGAGGCTTGTTGTTATCGCGAGTTCGGCCCCAGGATTGATGTTGCAAAACAGTTGGAAACCATATCATCTCCCCCGTCTCCGAGGCCACTCGCTCAAGCGACTTTACCTCCATTATGGATGAATAGTGGTTCCTGGCAAGGCTTTTGACTTCGACGCGCACCGGAAACAAGTCTGCGTCTGTGGCCAGATATATGTACCATCGAACATCATCTTCAACTATGGCGCGTTCGGCAGGCGGCTTCAATTCAAGCACGACGCATTCGTGTTCCGACACCACTTGCCGCTCTTCAAGCATGACTGCTCCACAGGCCTCGAAACGGTTCCGCCAAGTAGCCTCTTCCTTTAAAGCGCTGTATCCCTCTTTTTCAGAGGTGTTATAAAAGTAGCCGAAAGGCCGCAGGGTAGGGGGAACAAATCCGAAGGGGATGGTATGCTGGCTTCCCCGCCGAAAGTAAAGGTCTCCATTGTCGACTCGTTGAAACAGCTCCCCATTGTAAGCCTGCGTTTCACTATACCCGCCATTAATCGACTCCGGGTCTGTTCCGGCATCGCCCCGCCACATGGGACCCTTTACGCGCACACGGCTTACTTGATCATAGCTGTGAGCGCCTCTTCCCCACAGGGGATTTTGTCCTTCCGGGGGGTCTAAAGCCTCCTTGAATTGATAGTCGAGCGAACGGATGGCGTTGAAATAATTAAGTTGTGACGCCAGAACATCTTCAAGTGTCACTGGATCGGCATTTGAAACGCCGGCTGCAAAAAGAAAGACCCAGTAGACGATGTAGCCTTTTTTCATACTGATCCTCGTTTTCTTCCGCCTACAGCGAGTTTTCTTCCGCCTACAGCGAGCAAGCAAAAAAACGCAGGAGCTGAATCAGGCTCCTGCGTTTTGCCTTCATTAGCACCAACCTGACAGTAAATAACAGCCGGTTTTTGCTCCGGCCGTATCACAGTACCCAGTGCCGTAAGCGTTCCAATAAACCTGCGCACACAGTCTTCCATGATAGTATGCATCCGAGGGATCCCATGTGGCCCCGTCACCTAAAACTACGTACATACTCTCATAGTCAGGATCTGTTGGATGGATTGCACAGGCAGTCACCGCAACATCGCAGTTCGTTCTTTTGTAACAATTCGCCGCGCTAACCTCGTCTACAGTCAGAGCTGCGAGTCCAAGTACTGCCGCTACTGCCAGAAGAAGTACACCCAGGCCTATTCTCATTGTTTTTCTCCTTCCTGTAAGTTTCCCCTTTGTTAACCGTACGATTGTGTTTCACGACCAAAACTCGCATTTGACGCGTCTTACTGCATATTCGGTAGAAATCTCTTTGATCGCTACCATACAACATCTACCCTCATCAGTGAAGAGAAATCTGTTATGCACCTCTTAGTATTAAAAGCAACTACCCCCCAGCCAGAGGTAAGCAGCGTTCGGTCGCCATACCAACCCTGTCCCATTATTTCCAAACCAACTGTCTCGGAGAGGCATCGACCAACCTAGCTTTGGCTCGCCACAAGCATCCCTGTCCTGCAATCGCCACCCTCCCACATAAGTCTTCTGCAATTAGCATGCCTATTGTATAGTCTCAAGCACATATGCCCCCGTACAACGATCATAACAAGATATTGCTAAGTGAGCACATATAACTGTCTGGCAGGTGGCCTTTCTCGTATCATCGAAAGAGCCAACAATCGTGCCGCCATGCACTCCCCGGGAAGTAAAGAGCCTCTATTATAAGCGTTTTATTGGCTGGTTGACTTGGCGGAAAACCTACTGGCCGAGAGTGCAAGCATCTCGACACACGCCTGGTGTACAGACTCCACGTCAATCTGGTCCAACCCCCCTCCTGTTTCCCGCAGGTTGTCGGACAGGCTACGCAGTTTGTGAATCGGATAGTAAAGTACCCGCTGGGGCTCCCAGTACGGGCGGTGAGCCATTATGTATGTGTTGCAAGACAGGACAACGACGGGTACGCCCAAGGCGTTTGCAATGTGCATTGGCCCTGTGTCAATGCTGACAAACAGGTCCGCGCGCTCAATCAACGCCGCCAAATCCTTGAGCGGCAGAGACTCAGGCACCACCACAGGCGTGCGCTGCATGTTTGCTACCACGGTTTGCACTTGATCGCCCTGTCCCGGGCCGCACGTCAATACGACATTGACCCGGTCCTCTTCGAGCAATCTGTCCGCCAGTTCAGCAAAGCGCGGAAGAGGCCACCTTCTCCTCTCCTCCCCGACAGGGGCATGAACAATGACTGTCGGCCCCGACGGATCGAGGTTTTCCCGCCAGAATTTCTCGGCGTTCTCCCTGTGTTGGCGGTTTAGAGCGATCGGTGTACGGATAGCGACAGCACCCGGCACAATTGGCTGAACCAGGCAGGTGAACTCATCGACCCGGTTCATGTAATGCCCTGGCAGATCTACCTTGATGTTGGTGAACAAATACGTCATGTTCCGGCAGCGCCACGCAGGAAAGCCGTATCGGCGCGGGGCGCATGACGCCCCAGCGACAAGGCCGCTTCTCAGGTGGACCGCGTGAAAGTCCAACGCCACGTCATACCGCTGGCTCTTGATTTTGTGGAGGTACTTGAGGAATGCAAACGGCCTCTTGATCAGGCTTCTCGGGCTCTCCCAAACCTGGACGTTATCAATGGCCTCGTGTCCTTCGACAGCTTCGCTCGCCATCTTCGACACCGCAAAATCAATTGTCGCATCCGGAAGAGCTTTACGAATCGCCTGCGCCAAAGAAAGCACCCGCATAACATCGCCAACTGCGGCCAGGCGTACAAGAAGTATTTTCAAGACAAGAAGAACCTCCCCAAATTCACCGGTGTTCCTCCCATGTTTGGCAGCACCATACTAGGCATCTTCTTCAAACACTTCAAGACCAGAACTCGGGAGCATACCTCCGGCTACTTCAAGTGCAAACTTGAGCGGCACTCAGTGGCCAGTCTAGTGCCACGTTCGACTGCCGCCGCCCCTATTGGATACAATGGAATTCGAAACGGCAAATTGATTTTGGACGCGTGACAAATAAACGCTAATTCGATGCAAACCGTCGAAGTGCACCTTCTAGGAACTCACATCATTATCCATTCGGACTCGCCTCGCTTACTAAGCGAAGTCCGTCGGCGTTTCGGGTTGCCAGACGGCTACCAATCGGTGTCCGGTCCTAGAATTGACCGTCATGCAGGACGCTGATCAATTTCGTGTCCTGTTAAAAGACCGCGAGGAAAGACTTCGGCTGGCCGAGCGCTGGCCGCGTTTCGATGATTTAATTCAACTCATCATTCAACGCGAACGTTCCGATCTGGCGTTTGTTCATGGCTCTTGCGTTGCTGCGCAGAACAAGGCCGCATTACTATTTGGCAGTTCCACAGCCGGTAAAACCACCCTCGGTCTCGCATTGCGCCAGTGTGGATTTCACTTGCTGGCGGAGGATACCACACCGGTGTCGATGGAAAAGGGGCTGGTCTATCCGTTTCTCACCGGTCTTAATCTCCGCGAACAAACAGCACGCCTGGCAGACGAACAGGAATGGGGGGACTGCAACTTCATCCAAGTGGAGACGAGTTTACTCACCAACGGAGTTCCGCTTCATTGGATCATTTACGTGACGCCCAAGACCCTGTCACGGACAACCTGCATAAGTAACGTCGACATGGAGGAATGGGAACGCTTCCGCCGCCTTACAGGCGCGCCACCCCAAGCAGAGGCACCGACACAAGAGCGCGAAGTGGCCATCCGAACACAAGCCGACTTCGCCCGCGCCCCGGAACTTGCACCAATCCGCCAGTCCCAACTGGCACGCGAGCTACTCAGACATAGCCACCTACCGGCCAAAATGGGATTTCCTGCAGCCCTTCGTGCGGCCATGACACTCATCACACACGTACAAAGCGCGCGGCTCGTTCCAGGGCACCTTATGCAGACAGTGAACCTGCTGCTGCGCGAGTGGATGCTTACCAGAAGCTCACTGCCACCGTGAGTTGTAGGAGAATCATCACCGCTCAATAAGGCTTAGACGAATGGAACGCCGAGGGCTCAAGAGAAGGCAGAGGCGGTTTTTGGAACCCGCAATTGGAATGGGTTCTTTGCCTTCATCCACTCAGGTTCAAGCACCAGGCCGGGAAGGAATGCAGCCGAGCGGCAGGGACTGCCCGCCGCCGACAGCCTCAAGCGCGGCCGGCCCTATGACTTCGCCGCTTCGCTGCAACTGTAGCCATCGTGATTGCCTCGTTTCCTTTAGAAGAAAAGACAATAGCCCGATTTTTGAGGTGCCGGAAGGTTGCGACATTGGGCGCTTGTTCTCTCGATCAATTGCCCTGCATGGTCTGTCTTGTGTCGATAGCTTCACCAGCCATTTCCAGGTACAGACGCAATCCGTGGACCGCATGACAGACCTGCCCGCGGGCGAAGATGCCGTCAAGACCTTGGGGTAGGACTGTTGCGTCCAAAGACTCGATTGCATGGAGGGCGACTGAGTCAACCATCTGTCGCCTCCCAGCCGACTTACAGTCCAACGCCATCCAAGCCAGCGTGTGGCCGGCGGCGCCGGCCTCTACTGCCGCTCGAAGTGGACTCCTCTGGCCACGTGGGCCACCCAACAGCCTGGTAATCAATTCGTCCATCGGACTGTACATTCTCTTTATACTTTGCCCAGAAGGAGTCGAGCCACTGCCGTGCTGTCCGCATCTCCACACAATCGAAGTCGGTTTCCCCGCTGCAGAGCGAAAGAACTCTCGCAACAGCAAAAGCCTTGTGCGAATTGGCGCAGTACTCATCCGAACGGTGGTCAGGAGAAAGCAGAGCCTTCAATAAATACTTAATTGTGAGTCCTTCGTCGAAACGGTTGGTCCATTTATAGCCGCAACCCCGACATTGAGCGATAGTTGGCAAAGCCCAGGAAAGAGTGGAGAACTCGGTGATCCGCTTCTCAGCGTCTGTGCAGACTTGAGAAATTGTCACCGGGGGATGACCCGCCACTTTTATGGGCATGGAGAGTGGCAGCCCGGCTTCCGCCATGCACCACAGGAACTGGAATGGATGTCGCTCTCCCCATGCGGCTGAAGAACCCCGGTCTGCAACAATGACTTTGCCTTCGCAACAAAAGAGAGGTGAATACTCCTTTGCCTCCGGCTGCTCATTGTTCCCCGACAGGCGCTCGGAAAACGTGATGTGGAGCCCATCTTCTTGCTCACTTTGAAGAAGGTAGTCCTGGCCGAAAGCCAACAGCGTGTCCATGATGAGCCACGACGGTGCTTCTGCAGGAGTCCGGATATCCTCCTGCCGTTCCAACGTTTGTATGGTGACATGGGCTCTCTCGGCAAGCCCATTGGGGACGGCGCTGCTTGCCGCCTGAACCACAATAAGGGCTATGAATGGAACAAGGTGCGAGAAACGAGCGTTTTGCATTACGTAACAGCCCCTGTTCTTGACATGCATCTTAGATGCGCAGATCCCCTGGAAGCGTCTGTCGCGAAGCAAGCGACCTGGCGACACGAAAACCTGCAAGCGACAGAGCGAGCCCCGCAATAAACGAGCCACTCAGCCAAGCCAGGCGGTTTGTACGGTAAATGCTGGGAGGATCGATGAGGAGGATTTCACCAGTGAAATTCTCCAACACTTCTTCCAGGGTCCACCAATTTGGAATCTCTGGAAACCCTAGTACAAGGAAGTTCCTACTCGCCACCTTCCTGACGTAGGCATAGTGGCGCATGCCACCGCCCTCTAGTGCCAGAATGGCCGGAACGTCCAGCGCCGCCAGATCCTTGGGCTTGTAGAGCATACGCGCAAGTGTAGGCACCCCCTTCTCCTTCAGGGCATTCTGCAAACCTTCCAACGTAGTGCCATCGGGCTGCCACCCACACAGCCGTGCGGCCTCTTCAACAGAAAGCCTCATATCGCGATCTCGGAGGGCATAGACGACGCAGATTGGCCCGCACAGAGACTGGCTGCTCGCGTAGTCAGCCGGCTGCCCCAGCCTTACACCTAATTCCTCTTTCTGCGAAGCTGCTGCAACAGGCAGCGTTACAAGCGCAAACAATAGTGCCCAACAGATCCGGCCGGCCGAAAAGCGAACCTCTCCGTCCACTATGACTTTCTCCGTCGTGAAACAAGCCAAACTCCGCTTCCAACAAGGACCCCAGCAACCAACCCAAGCGCGACGATGATATAAAAGCTTACCGTACTGGCATGGCTTGTCTGTTGTGTTGTCACGCCAGCGGGGGACTCAGTTGCTGCGGGAACCGCAGGCGGACTTGACTCCCTTTCAGCAGCCCACTGGAAACGATTCTCGACACTCGCCTCGATTCCCGACATGTCACCGGCTATCGTATAGGTCCCGGTTATTTTGTCGTTTACAAGAGTCTTTGGGGGATAGTCATCAATGAAAAAAGGTCGTCCGGGAGGTCAGGGTTGATTTGAGACTCTTCGTAATAGCAGTCCTTCCACCAACTCACGGAGTCGCCTGGCTCATGCGGTGGGGGTGTAATTAGAAAAAAAGTCTCGCGCGAGTGGATCGGCAGGTGCATGCCTATTGAAGAAGGATCCTTGGCAAATTCCAGATTCTCGAAGGTGTGCCATGGCACCCCTTCTTCGGTCAGGTCTTCGGCCTTCCGTACTGCAAAATTCAACTGTCTATCGAAATACAGCACTATTTTCTGGCTGGGGATTTTCACAGCCATACAAGGCACGCCGTTGACCATCTGTTCTTCATCGCTTAAGGTGGCATCCGGCCGACTCAACAGAAAAGGAATGTCTTTGTAAATAAAGTTGCTGCTGATAATCGTCTTGTAGAGCATGGATGCGTCTAACGATGTTGATTGCGTATGGAACGCTCTCCTGTCCCCGAACGTGGTATAGGATCGGCCTTTCTCGTCCGTGCCATCATCCAGGACCGCAGTCTTTAGACCCGCGGAATACGATGTGTAGAACGCACCATTCCACGCCGTCTGCTCATCGCAGGTTAGTTCCTGCTCGCTTGGCCCCCACTGTTCTTGAAAAAAAAGCTTGTCCCCACTGATCGAAAAACGTTCCCGATGGAATTTGAATATTTCTTTAGTGGGGGGAGGCACCCATAGATCTGTGGTTGCTCTTGCCAGATGTTCCGACAGCTTGTCGGGGTCAAAGTCGATAGTAATCGCCACGTTGACCCCGCCACTGAAGCTATGAATAGCGTCCCGCGTCTGCGTGTACAACTCCCGAATCTCATCAAGTTCAGTGTTGTCTTCCGCGACGCCAGACCCACAAACAACCAAAAGCAACACAGTAAACGCAACATAGCGCATTGGCAGCCCACGACTCGGCGGCATATTGTTCTTCCTTCTTCTCCAAAACATCAAGAAACTACTGCCTCCTTCTCTCAAGAGTGTGCCGTTGCGCCTCTTGCCGCTGCCGCGCCTCCGAGCCAATAGGTGCTCTAGCTTACTTCCTTTAATTTAGGCTCTTATCCGGCACACCCTGCTGTGGACGACCAGAAGCCGGTGCAAGAGTAGGGCCCGCCAACTTGGTATTGACACATGGATGGATTAGGACCCTCGCCATCGTCGCACGAACCAGTGCCCTTGCATCCATATTGCCACTGTTTCTTTATTGCGCACGAGTTTGAGGTGGTTTTCCGCGTATTAGTTGCCAACGTCTTATCATAAGTACATGTAGCGGGTTCCCCCTCGCACCCACCATACCACTGCGGACCATAGTTGCACTGGTAGCCAAGTCCTTCATACCACACTGCCGCCCCCTGCGACCCTTGGATATACACCTTCAACTTGATCTCACTTTTCCGCCCACTTTCGAATGCATGAAAAGTGAGGGGTTCCGTAACAGTGTCCACCGTCGTCACGCCACGAGGCGTAAGCGTGGCCGTCACTTGGTAGCAATCTTCAGATTCTTTGGTGACGTCCACGTCAAATAGGGAAGATGGATCGCCAATCGGCCCCTCGAGCTCAATAGGCACACCCTTTGTGTGCCGAATCTTGGCCGATTGCGAGGGGCTTTGTCCTGCCGTCTGTGCTGAAAGAATTAGATGCGTGAATAGAAGCGTTTGAGGTTGCGCCTGGATAGGATCCGTGAACGCGTACTTCAGGGAGAGCGGAATGTGGCTCATGTAGGCGTAATCGGCGGTCTCCAGCCGCAGGTTCGCTTTCCCCTCGCCCGCCAAACCGTCCGGTGCCACTGACACGCTCAGGATGTAGTCGCTGCCTTGTCATTCAGTGTCACATTCACCCGCTTGTCGTCGCATGAGGGTGAAGACAATTTCATAGGTGTGCCGGATTGACGCTGGACAAGGAAAAACCCGGTAAGTTCCTCATCGCGGTCTCCCGACAGCTTAAGCATGGTTGGTTTTACCATCACGGCCAATTCAATGGCCGCTTTCAGTTCAAGGGCGAGGCTTGTCACTTGAGTCTCGTCCGTGGATGGCCAGCTATCCGCCCTTACCATGATTTTCATCTGTTCGGTTGGGGGCCAAGTTGTGTCCACCGCTATGTCCAACGTGCACCGCTGTCCAGGGGGCACCCGGCCCGATGACAGCTCGGCGGTTGTGCATGCGCAAGAGCGTTTTGTGACCTTAGCGCAAACCTCGCGCGAACTCTGGTTCACGAAAACGAACTGGTGGCGAAGCAACTGTCCCTGGTGAACTGCACCGAAGTCGTGAGATTCCGAACCCTCCAGAATAAGCCACGTCGGCTGCGCATCGACGGCACAGCAGAAGAGATAGCCGCAAAGCACCAAGATGTACTTAATACAGGCCCCCACACCTCTTTGGTTACCCAAGCGTAAACCCCCTCACCGCTTACCAATTGATGACGTTACCCCGCCACAATCCTCCGTGCGTTAATACCACAAGAATACTAACGGGACAGGTATTATCCACCGGGAACAACACACACCCACTTCATTTGAAGTGCAGAACAACTAAAAAATAAAACGATTGTCAGCAGCCGCAACTGGCTGTCATAACGACATCCGTTTCGAACTCTTTTTCATCAAAGGTTTCAACTATCGGACTCTTGTAAGCAACCATCTGTTACCTCCCTTCTTCTGTTTATCTGAACCTAGTTAACAATCCAGCTACTTAACCACAGTTAATTACTTTAATTAAATCATCCCACAATGTCAAGAGGAATCTTACCTTGCACGTCAGTGGGAACATGGTTTCTACTGGAGTTAAATACATTTCAAGCCGGTCCGTTCGACCCGATGTAGGACTCTCAGGTCCCCCCTTAAGCCGGCGGCAGGACACAATCAGCTGCAATTGAAGGACTTACGTACATGTGTGTTTATACTTGAGGAGGGCCAGAAAAGGCGCGGCTTCGTTGTCCAACAATGATGCGGAGGTCGAGGCGAAGCACCACATTTTTTGGGACTCAGGATCGATTTTCTCCCGTTGGCCCCCCCGCCGTCACGAATCGAGGACAATATTGCAAGATTATATACAAGCAGGAGGATTAACCTCAATCGTCCCGAGTATGTCTTTTCTCCAGCAAAAACTGGGGTGCGGCACTGCGTCCCCCTTTTCCAGGCAAAAGGGGCCAATAATGGCCTTAAGCCTATGCACTACTCGGCGAGTCCCCCTACGAATGTAGACGATTTGATTTCTTCTAACGCGCGGCCGTTTGGAGAATGATACAATGACTTTGGAACCAGCCGGCAGAGTTGTCCCCATACTTTCCCCAGATAGTAATATTACTACCTGCGACCCTTTCTTCTGCCAGTGTTCTTCAAGGGCCCTTCTTGCGCATTCCTTGAACAACAAGTGCAAATTTAGGCTCATGTCACCTACCCTTTATTCACTGATATTAGCATAGCTGGATTCGTCTTTGCACTCCATTGTTTGTGAGTTGAAGACCCAATTGCGGTTTTTGCAGTGGTCTCATGTATCCAAAGGTGCAACCGCCAGACCTTTCTGAAAAGGACAAATCCCACGTATCCGCGAGTGGCGTGGCCATGCAGAAGCATTCCTTGATGCGTGTCCTTTGTCTGCTGCAAATCGAGGCGTCTGTCGGCAATCTCTAGCGGACCCACCTCAACAAGTCGCGAGAGGTCAACGAGAAACTCATCTGAATGGAAGCCTTACTCGTTCTTGCCCAAACAACGTGTAATATGCCGAATGGGTATGGATGCACCATCTTCCTGCTCTTCCTTTTTCAGTACCGCGAGATACTCCCTTGTCCCAGTTGCCGAATGCGCCGCCGCTCTGCGGTTGCTCACGCCGATAGATCACATACGCCCGAACCCGCCCGCCCTTGCCGCCGATCATGGGCGTCTTCCAAGCCAAATAGCCTGTGCCTGGACCTCGCGTGATGGCTTCCGTTCCTCTCTTCTCCGCGTTTCTCAGCGCCCTCTGCGACTCCGCGTTAGAAGCCTCCCACGTACTCTGCTCTCCGCCGCGCCACGCTATGCCGACGGCGCAACGCTCCTCCCCAACATCCTGGGCCGTAGCACAACACGAACCGTACCTTGTTCAACGAATGACATCATGCTACTACAAACAGTGTTCAAGATCAACGTATCAATTGGGAGCGTATCAATTGGGACCGCCGATGATCCGGAAGGCGTCGATGAGGGGCGGGGCTTGTTCTGGAGCCGGCCGAACGAGCGTGAAGCCGACTCGGATGCTGTTTGCCACGCCTTTGAGTTGATCGAGCGGGTAGGTGTTGACTCCGTCCCGAAGCGTAATCTCGGTGCGCGCCCGGACAGTCTTGAACCCATCGTTTGAGGTCTTGATCGTGGCGGTAACTTGACCGGCGCCGAGGTCGCCGGCAGGGCCGAGGTCGGCGGCGACTTCCAGAGTTTGCAGTTCGGCCGGCCGCCCCCAGTTGTGTACGGGGCTTTCGTAGGTGCCTGTTACGGCTCCTTTGGAAAGCGTAATTCCGTCGTTGTAGAATCCGACGAAATCGACGTTCTCGATGTGCGCGACGTTCGCTGCGAACGGACTGCCGCAGGCGGTCTTGCGCAGGTTGAAATCCATCACCCACAGCAGCGGTATCGCTATTACGCGTTCTTCAGGCTGAACCTGGACGCTGCCGTTCTCGATAGTCACGTGGTGGCGGCGTCCTTTGTAGAGGATGTCCGCCTCTGCCCGCGGCCACTCGGGAGGAAGGCAGGGTGTTACCTGCAGCTTCTGCCATGTGGGTTGTATCCCCAGCACGCCGTTGATCGTTGCGGCGGTGACGCAGACCATGTCGGCCAGATAAGGTTCCGAGTCGCCGTGTTTCATCTCGCCGTGGATGTCGGCGGCATTGTCGCCGGCCCAACTGATTTCCGCGGCGCGTTGGGCAAATCGTTTCAAGCGCGTGGCGGCCCCGGCGGCGTCGCCCGCCTTGGCGCGAGCCATGATTTCCCAATACGTCTGGCAAAGCAGGCTGCCGCCGTTCATATATCGGCCGAACGTCTGCCAGTCGCAGGGATTGATGTCCTTGGGCACGGGCCAGAGCGCGGAGAGTCCCGCATAACCTGCATAACCAAACTCGTTCTCGAGTTCGGCGATCCGGGCGTCGGCCGTGGCCACGATCTTCCGGGCCTGTTCGGGCGAGGCTATGCCCACGGCGATCGCCGGCCACTGGCACAGGTCGCAGAAGTAAGAAATCTCGCGGCCCTTGGCGTCGATCCAATCGAGGTAACGCGGGCCTCCTGGCGCGTCTTCTTTCCACAACACCTGGTTGAACGCCGCCTTGATCGCGCCGGCCAACTCGAGGTACGTGCGCGCCTGCTCGATGCACCCCGCCGCGTCCTCCATTTCCGCCAGATCCGCGGCTGCTTTGTAGAAGAACGCGTTGTAGTAGCCGTTCACGCCGCCCGTGGTGATGGCGTCGTAGTACCAGTGGGCGCCGATGTCGTCGAGCTTGAAAAGCCCTTGAGGATTGCGGCGCTGTATAAAGTAGCCGATCATCCGCTCCATCGCGGGCAAGCATTGCCGGACAAAATCGACGTCGCCGGAGTGGAGAAGGTAGAAGTGAACGCCAATGATGGCGTGCAGGTTATCGTCCACCCACTCGCCGCCCTGGTTGTAGCCGAAATGCGCCCGGCCCTGGTCGTCCAACGTGCTCAGTACGTGCGCGAGATGCTCGCGGAAGGCCCGGGCCGCGTCGTACGGATGCGCGGACAACGCGCCGGCCGCCGGCACTCCCGCCGCCAGCGTCGCGCCGTACATCCAGCAGGAGCCGGCGTAGTACCACCCGTCGGTTTCGTTGCCGAAATCGAATCCCTTCTGGTCGTTCACCGCGCCGCCGTTGAACACGCCGTCGTAGAATCGCTTCAGCGCGGCTTCCGTTTCCTTGTCCGGCAATTCGACGGCGAGTTGGTAGCCGGTGGCGTGTTTGTCCTCGGCGCGGATTTCGAGCGTGACTTCTTCGGTTTGGCCGGCTTGGTGTGTTTGCCGCCAGGTGGCTCCGGTCACGACACCCGCTTCGCTCAAGTGCGCGAAACTTCCGCGCCGATACAGATACCCGCCTTTTGCTTCCAGCCTCAGATCGGCCGGCGCCGGCCAGTTCGTCCAAAGCTTGTAGACCGCCCAGGTGTCGCGAACGCGAAGGAGTTGAAGGTGGTTTTCGGAAATGTGTCCGGGATCCCGTGGGGACGCATACAAGTCGCTGGGCGCCGCGGCCATGTAAAGAGGATCGTACCAGAGCGTGCTGGTCGTGGAGTTCGGGCGGGTCCTCGAGTCGAAGCAGAAGAACAGCCCGGGGCTGCCGGCGTAAACCGACGTGACGTCCCGCAGCCAACGGCGCACGATCTTCCACACCAACTTCGAGCCGTCGCCGGGCGCGCTGAGCGTCCAGTCCTCACTGGCTATGGGCGGTACGTTCCCGCCGGAGGCAAGTTTCACACCCGTAATCCGCAGCACGTTGCGGCCGCCCGCCGCGTCCGCCGCGGCCGCATCCTCCTGGACCAGTTCAACGTTCTCCGGTTTTGCGAGACGGCTCTCGAAGCGCTGGCCGTCTTCGGCCACCACGTACGTACAACCGCCGCGCGCCCAGGGACGCCGTCCCTGTTTGGCCAACAGGCTCTGCGCGCTCAATCCGCCCGACCCGCGAAGGTACAGGGCGGCCAGCGACGGGCGGGTAACGTTCACCTCGACCTTGCCAAACGCGCTTTCCACGCTCAGGATCTGTGGCGCAAGGCCAGGGGCTTTCACCTCGACTTCGCCCAGGCATATATGGCCTTCATATTTCGCCCCGGCTTGATCCCCATCAGGAAACAGCAGGCGCACATAGCGCGCGGGCGTCGACTCCGGCAGCGGATAATCCCACGTTTTCCCAGGCTCATACGGCGCCTCGTCGCGGGGGATGTTGTCGCCCCGAGTATTCTCGGGCCGGATAGTCAGCGCCTCTTTCCAGGAGCCGTCGGCTCCCGTCGTGCTGACTTGTACGACCACGGCGGCCGGCGGCGAATGATACTTGTCCTCATACCGCGCCCAGGCGATCCGTACACCGTGGACCGTCGCCACCTCGCCCAAGTCCGCCTGCCACCAGGCGCCCTTGTCCTTCCCCTGGGTGGTCTGCCAATAGTTGCCGTTCTCATCGGCGACTCCGTCCGCGGCCGCCCCTGCACCGTAACCTGCGCCCCATTCGCTCGAAGCCGACGCAACCAAACCATCACTCGCGACCGCCTCGGCCAGGGCCCCAACGGGCCGCAGAAGCATGGCGTTAAACAGCATCGTAATGAGAAGTAGGTCCCACGGCACTTTCAATATCATGGTAAACGGCTTCCCAAGTTGCCATTGAGGGTGAAATTCAGGCCAAGCATGGATCAGATCTTTTGGAAACGCAAGCCTCAGGGACGCATCCGTCAGCCATTGCGCGCTACACCGCGCTACGGCCAGGAGAGGCTTGAGCGGCGGTCTGGTGGCTGGGATCATGATCCTAGCGCAGACCTATTTCGTGTCCTATCTTGATTGCAGTGGAATAGACTTGAAGTGCTTAAGGCCAGGAACAATTACATTGCCATTAGGCAGAAGATACAATCCTTCTGAAGCTCCAGGACCCGTTTGAACGGTATAAGAGTGAAGCGGTGTCTCCAGAACTTCCTCGATCATGAATGTCGAAGCTAAATCATCCTGTTTCGGTAGAACCAAACCATATCCTCGGAGTCCACGAGTCCATTCATCATAGAACCCTGAGCCGAATTTGAGGCTACCTCCAGAGGGCCCCACTATTTGCTGTCGGCCGGTTTCAACGTCATAGACCTTCTTGATGTGTCGCATGACGGCTGACAGTACTTCCTGTGCATTGGGGGTAATGGTTTTAGAATTCCGCATTTCATTCTCTAGGGCCCCAAAATCGTCTCTCAGAGAGAGAATCAGCTTGACGGTCTGGCGAGTTCCTTCGTAAAGGAGCTTCATGTTATTGTATGCAGTTTCAAATGACGCGCCACCATATCCTGCTTGAGCCATTAGAATTTCAAAGCGGTGCTTGAATTCAGACTTGATTTCCCTATCATCACCACTTTCGACACTTGCAACAAGATACGCACCAATACATTGGCTGGCATCAGTCTCACTTCTTCTGGATGATTTTTCAAATTGGGACCAGTAGCTTCTTGCCAGTTCAAGCTGCAATGTCGAATTGAAATAGTCGGCATATACAAGCCCCTCAAGATCGGGAACTGATCGAACAGACAATTGGTCGTAAGATGTAGAATCGCACGAGGCAACGCAAAGGATAGTTGCAAAAAACAACAGGGGGCGGAAGTTGTCAAGCATTTTGAGACAGCCTCTGTAATCAATTAGGGGAGATCTCCTCGGTTTGAGCCCGCATGGCTTTGGCCTTGTCGGGCGGGTTGATCCAGACGGCTAGGGGGAGTTCGGGCGCT
>Ga0315285_10000339_pt1 | contig 47942 bp, 41 predicted proteins | sample YL17G09_36_MG_FD_203698 | JGI IMG/M metagenome (GOLD analysis project Ga0315285, IMG submission 203698) | Sediment microbial communities from Yellowstone Lake, YNP, Wyoming, USA - YL17G09_36 | ecosystem: Environmental > Aquatic > Freshwater > Lake > Sediment | place: USA: Wyoming | collected...
GAACAAGAAATTTCGCAACGCGCGCGTAGGGGCAAGGCATTTGCGCGATTCCGATCTCTTGGCAAATCTGTTTTCGCGTTGACGAAACCATCAACTCGACCAAGTGATTACGGCAAATGCCTCGCCCCTACTTTGACATCTTGCCGAATGTGGAGTAGCATCAGATCGAAAATCATAAATCGAAAATCGGAGTTACCATGTCACTCATTCAAGCCGAAAATCTAACCAAAGTGTACGGCACAGGCGATACTGCCGTGACCGCGCTCGATCACGTCAATCTCAGTGTCAACGCGGGCGAATTTGTTGCCGTGATGGGACCGAGCGGTTGTGGCAAGTCCACCCTGTTGCATCTGCTCGGCGGGTTGGATCGCCCGACCGACGGCAGCGTAAGCATCGAGGGTCAGCCGCTTGCCAAAATGTCCGACAACGTGATCACGAAACTGCGCCGCCGCAAAATCGGATTCGTGTTCCAATTCTTCAACCTCATTCCGATTCTGTCGTCCGTCGAAAATGCCGCGCTGCCGCTCTTGCTCGATGGCACGCGTCCAGCGCAAGCAAAACAAAAAGCGATCGAGTGGTTGAAAAAAGTTGGACTCGGCGAACGATTACGCAGTCGTCCCGATCAACTCTCGGCGGGACAGCAGCAGCGCGTCGCGATTGCACGCGCGTTGATTACCGAACCCGTGCTTGTGCTCGCCGACGAACCGACGGGAAATTTGGACACCAAATCGTCGGATGAAATCGCCGCACTGCTTCAGCAGGTCGTCAAGACATGGGGGCGTGCGGTCTTGATGGTGACGCACGATCCGCGCCTCGCCGCGTACGCCGAGCGCATCGTCTTTCTCAAGGATGGGAAAATCGTGAAAGAGACGAAGTTGGATTCGCAAGGGGCAAGCAACTCGGAATTGGTCGCGGAGATTATGAAGGCGATTGCATAAATATTCGCGCGTCACGGCGCACGCTTCGCGTGGCGTCATCACTTTCGAGTCGCCGACGATTGGTCGCTTTGTCACCGGTTGGAATGTCAAGCCGACGGTCAACGATGTGCCGACTAGCCATCCGACACTTTGCCCTTGGCAGTTTCATTTGGACACTGATTCACACTGATTTTCACTGATTTTGTATTATCTGTGTTTAATCAGTGTCCCATTTCTAAAACTGTCAGGTGGCTAGAGGTGCCGATTCAGTTGAGCCGTTACCCGCTCGTGGACCGCGCGTGGGTATATTCGGAATTTGGTTCCGGCGAGATGGTGTTACGGTACGGCGACCAGGTGTACGAGTTGTGGTTCAGTCAGTAGTTGAGTGGCTCTGACAAAAGGAGAACTCCATGTCTACTGAGTTTCAAATCATGCTCTTGTTTTTTGGACCGATCCTACTGATCGGCGCAAGTCTTGTGTTTTATGGTTTGCGTCAACGCATCCGGGTACGGGCGAGCGCAAGTTGGCCGAGTGTACAAGGCAAGGCGTTGTCGGCTGAGGTCAAAGAGCAGGTTGTCAAAAGTGGCAAAACGCACAGCCGCCAAACGTGGTATCGCCCGACCGTTGAATATGAATACCTGGTCAATGGCGTGCGTCACCAGTCCAGTCGAATTGCTTTTGGAAACGTCTCAAGCCAGAATGAAGAGGATGCGCAGCATGTCCTCAGTGAGACCGTAAAAGCCGGTTTGGTGCAGGTATTCTACAATCCGCAGAATCCAAAGGATGCGGTTCTGCTCAACGCAGATGCGCCGGGAAGTATTGGATTCATTCTCGGCGGAGTATTGATAATCCTTTTTCCGGTTCTGTTCTGGCTGTATTTCTTCGTTGTACGTAAATGACGGAACGGGAAGATGGATGAAATCGCATAATACAACATCGCGCGTGGACAGCGCGTGGGCACATTCGGATTTTGGCTCCGGTGAGATGGTGTTGCGCTACGGCGACGCGGTGTACGAGGTGTGGTTCAATCAGTAGGTGGGCGTTCGCAGCTTCACCCAAGTCCAACTTCAAGTAGATGTGCTTTCTGAGAAAGGAGCTGACAATGCGTACTTTATTCTTGATCTTCCGTGTAGTATTGCTCATCAGTCTTGTTCTCGTCACCATGAGCCTCGCCGCTCGGCAACCGAGTGTTTCCGCTGGCGCGCCAAGCTCTACTCCAACGCGTCTTAAGCCATTGCCTGTTTCTGGCTCAACGCCATCGCCGCGCAAGGCCCTGGATACTTTTCGTATTTACTTGCCGCTGATTTCCAAATCCTGTCAAATCCAGGTAGATGGTAATCCAAGTGACTGGCAAGGTGCTATTCCGATTGCGTATGGTAACCGCGGCGACTCAGCTGCAACAACACCCGGCGGTGATCTGATCCACTTTTATGCTTGTGCTACGTCAGACGCCACGTACTTTCTGTGGGAGATGAACGGACCGATCACTGATCCTTCCCTCGGCTTTCAGTTTCTCGTCGACAAGAACATGGATGGCGTGGTTGACTTTTCGGGCCATAACCTCATACTTTATACACAACTTGGGATATGCCCGTCTTCGATGACCGTCTCCGGATGGACTTGTGCCTTCGGGGGACGCTATCTCGAAATGGGTATTGGTTCTGCGCTTCTTCCGCCCTTTGAGTACATTCATGTTACACCACTCGTTATCAACCCGAGCCCAGGTGCCACTCTTGATCAGTTGGCGTGCCATCCAGATGTCTACCTGCACGGTACGCTGCAGCGACCTGCGTCGGAAACCCAAGATCTAACCACTCGCGCGGCGCAAGTCCACTTGGATGGGTGGCATCACCTTCTCGAGGCGGCGCAGACGGATCTATATTATCGGTATGGCATCTATTCGAGCCGTGTTCTGGCGGTCAAGAACCCGGAAGTCTATTTGCTTGCCGACATAGCGTTCTTGAATGATATTCAATCGCATCCATACCGCCCCTATGTTCTGACCAACCCCGCAGTGACTGCCTTTCCCGTTGTTCGCCAACATGCTTTCTTCCCCTCGGATTACCCGTTCCTCCCATTCCTGGATCGCCGCACCATGGGGCCAGTCAGCACGCTGAAGAACGTGCGTAATTTAATGTTGACCATAGACCGCGCAGCGCTCACGTACTACCTCCAACGCTCCTCGCGCTCACTCGATGATCTCTATATTGTCTACACTGACAGTGACCAAAGTTATCTCTCGACTCCAGATGGGCTATTAGATGTAACTAGTAGCCAATGGGTATCCAATCCCCAGGGGAACCCCGTGTTGATCTTTAACGAAAACGCGGTCTGGTATCCTCTACTCCAGCGTGACGATCGAGGCACCGTCCCATCACTTGCTACTATCGTCACGCGCTACGCGGGCGCGGTACAGATGCCAACCCTCACGCCCGACGAACAAACGTTGATTGATGGGCTTCGTCAGACCACGGGGTTGGGGAACAGTGCGCAATTGGCCGTTGCCGTTCTGGCCGCCTCCAAAGGCTTCGGCTTGCCCTCCGTTCGTGCCCGAATCTATGATGCAAATGCTGGACAAGCTCTGGAATGGGGGCAAGACACTCTGATCCTGGCGCGGGATACCCGGATCAGTCCGGTGGCAGCCTATCTGGTAGCAATTGGGAAGGGGCATGATGCTCCGCGGCGATGGTTCGAAATGTCCGCGGAAATGGCCGACCAGATCAACGTACGGTGCAGGCCAGAGGAAGATGATTTTACCGATGAGTACTCGGACGGTTTCTTCGATCCCTGGGACTTTGAACATCCTGTTCAAGGTGTTCCTATGGCCAGGGTGAACCTAAACGACATCTACTACTCACATGCTGGTGGTGATGATGGTCGAGTCCACGCAGTTGCAGAGATCATAGAAATGTTGGGAGCGGATCCATACATCTTCTATGATGCTCGCACCCGCCTTGACCACCAGATTCCATCTGGTGGCCCTCCGCACTTGCTGGTACCCGCCGCTACTGTCAAATTCGAAAGTACGGACATTGCTGCTGGTCTGATCTTCAACGGTGTCTTGCTTTGGCCCGCTGCCAGCATTTCCGAGAGAGCAATGGAGTTCTTCTATCACAATGGCAAGTTTGCCGCCGTCATCATTAACCAATACCAGGGGTCTATGTCACCCACGGAAGCTGGTCAGGTCGCAACCTATTTCCACAACTTATACACCGATGATCGGTATTTTGTGGGGCGGAATGGCTTGAAGTGGCAGCCTATAAACTACAACCAGTTCATGCTGGCAATACCAGGGGAACAAGCGCGGTGGGTACCGCTTGCGCCGCTACCCTAGATCAGGGACAGAAAAATAGACACTTGGATTCAACATCAGGAGAAACTCCATGTCAACCCTTATCCACCAACGCGTCGAAGCAGCACGCGTGGGAACAAATCCAACGGTCATTTGCCGTATGCCATCGGGTTGGGCAGTGTTGATTACGAGCGTGACAAAGAGTTGATGAGGCAAAACGCAAAATGAACACAGCCATCGAAACCAATAACTTGGTGAAACGATACGGCGATGTCACCGCCGTTGATGGTTTATCTTTGCGCGTCGCCAAAGGCGAAATCTACGCGTTCCTCGGACTCAATGGCGCAGGCAAGACGACGACCATTCGCCTGCTCCTTGGAATGGTCAAGCCAACTTCTGGTGAAGCGCGCGTGCTGGGAACCAGAATTCGTGTTGGCGAGAGAAAGCCGTGGGGTTTGGTCGGATATCTGGTCGAGACAGCGGATGCGTATCCAGAACTGACGGTGCGCGAGAACCTGGAAGCGATGCGTCGTCTTCGTCCCGGCACCGCGCCGAAAGCCGTTGAGCGCGTCATCGAACGGCTGGGCTTGACCGAGTACGCTGATCGGCGCGCGGGCACGTTATCGCATGGCAATGCGCAGCGTCTAGGACTTGCCAAGGCGCTGCTGCACAATCCCACACTACTCATCCTGGACGAGCCAGCCAGCGGACTGGACCCGGCGGGGATTGTCGAAATCCGCAACCTCCTCATCGAACTGGCGCGCGAACAAGGCGTCACCGTCTTCATGTCGAGCCATATCTTGGGCGAAGTGTCACGCCTTGCCCAACGCATCGGCATTATTCATCAAGGGCGATTGCTTCAAGAACTCGACGTGGATGAACTCGAACGCAATCGGCGGCGACGGCTCGTGATACGCACGCGAGATGGTCAGGCGGCTCGTTCCGCGCTTCTCAGCGCAGGATTCTCCGCCGACATGACATCGGACGGCACAATCGAGGTCAAGGACATTGCAGCCATCGAACAACCCGATGATATTGCAACGCGACTCGTCAATGCCGGTCACGCGCCGACGATGCTCAACGTTGAGGAAGAAGACCTGGAGCATTACTTTCTGCGGCTCGTCGGCGTGGAGGAAGGAGGCGCGAGATGAACAATCTTGCTCAAGCGATCTGGGTCGAGTTTCTCAAAGCGCGTCGATCCAAAATGCCTTTGTTCACCGCGCTTGGATTTGCGATGGTTCCGTTAGGCGGCGGTTTCTTCATGATCGTCCTGAAGGATCCCGACATGGCGCGCCGTGTTGGACTGATCAGCACCAAGGCGCAACTCACGATGGGTGCCGCGGATTGGCCCACCTACCTTCGATTTCTTTCCATGGCTGTAGGGGCTGGCGGCATTATTCTTTTTGGTCTCATTGCCAGTTGGGTGTTTGGTCGTGAGTATTCCGATCGCACGGTGAAAGATTTGCTCGCGTTGCCCACCTCGCGTTCTGCGATTGTGTTGAGCAAGTGCGTCGTGGTTGCGGTGTGGTCAGCCGCATTGACTGTAATAACCTGTCTCGTCACTCTCTTTGTTGGCGCGGCGCTGGGCCTTCCGCAAGTATCGCCGCAAGTTTTTTGGCAAAGCGGAATTACCATAACAGTAGCGGCATGTTCAACCATCGCACTCGCAACGCCGATCGCTTTCTCTGCGAGCGCATGGCATGGTTATTTGCCGCCGATAGGTGTTATGATACTTGTGATGGGATTGGCGCAACTCACTAATGCCGCTGGATGGGGAGAATACTTTCCTTGGGCTGTCCCCGCTTTGTATGTGCAAGGCGAGACTCTTGGCACTGTCAGTTACGTAATTGTAATTCTAACTGGCGTCGCCGGAATAGCCGCCACATTCATCTGGTGGGAGTGGGCAGACCAGACCCATTAACTGTCTGTCTTCTTCCCAGGAGTATGATCATGAACCTACAATTAACCCTCGCCGCCCGCTATCTGTGGGGGCGCAAACTACGAACCTTTCTCACCACGCTCGCCATTGTCATTGGCGTGATGGTGATTTTCGGCATGGGCATTTACTTGCCCTCGTTTATGGACGCCTTTCAAAATAGCATTCTCTCGGCGTCCGGTCAAACCGACGTGATGATTACGCACAAGACCGGCGAATCCTTCTCCGCGACTACGTTGAACAAAGTCAAAGCAGTCGACGGAATTGCCGTCAGCGCTGGTTCGATTGAACGCGTCATCAATATTCCGCCGAATTTCTACGGCAAAAATTCGACGGTCACTGGGTTGTCGCTGGTCGGCGTGGATCCGGCGGTCGCGCCGGACCTTCACGACTATCAAATCACGCAGGGTCGCTTTTTGAAACAAGGCGATGGCACCGTCGCTGTGATTTCGGAGCGGCTCGCCGATTCGCTGGGCGTGAAACTGAACGACACGATCAAAGTGCCGACCACCCAGGGTGTCGTCAGGTTGACGATTGTAGGTTTGCTCCCAGGTCGCGCGTTGGTCGGCAACGAGCAAGTGATCATCACGCTGGCGCAAGCACAAAAACTGCTCGATACGCCCGGACGCATCAACGTCATCGAAGCGAATCTCACGACCAAGGACAAGGTGGAAAGCGAAGCCATCGTCAATACAATCAAAGCGCAACTGGGGAACACTTACACGCTCGGCGGGCTGTCGAGCGGCTCGGAATTCCTCGGCGCGATGCAGATGGGGCAAATTATATTCAATCTCTTCGGTTTTCTCACGCTGGCGATGGGGGGGTTCATCATCTTTAACACCTTCCGCACGATTGTCGCCGAGCGTCGTCACGACATTGGCATGTTGCGCGCAATTGGCGCGAATCGCGCGACCATCATTGGGCTTGTGCTTACCGAAGGATTGGTGCAAGGCGTTATCGGCACGGCGATTGGCATCGGACTGGGTTATTTGCTCGGCGTAGTCATCACCGCTGGAACAAGCACGGTGATAAAACAACTCATGAACATAGAATTGACTGCTGTCGTCGAGCCGTCGCTGGTCGTCGTTTCTATTGTCCTGGGCGTGGGCGTGACGTTGTTCGCAGGATTATTGCCCGCGGTGAGCGCGAGTCGCGTCACGCCGATTGAAGCACTGCGTCCATCAGTCAGCGAAGCCATGCAACGCATCAGCCGCATCGGTACCATCGTCGGTGCGGTGATGATCGTCATCGCGCTGGCGGGACTGCTCGCGGGCAATTTCGCGCTCGTCGCGCTGGGTGGTTTTCTGTTTCTCGTTGGCTTGGTGCTCGTCGCGCCCGCCTTGGTCAAACCGATTGCGAATTTGTTTGGCGTTTTGCTCGCGCTGGTTTTTGCGCGTGAAGGCACGGGCGAACTAGCGCAAGGCAACCTCACGCGTCAACCTTCGCGCGCGGCGATCACGGCTAGCGCGACGATGATTGGTCTGGCGATTGTCGTCGGCGCGGGTGGAATGATGTTTAGTCTCACCGACACCGTGATGGGAATGTTTTACAAAACAATGGGCAGTGATTACTTGCTCATTCCGCCGTCGATTGCGGTATGGAAAGGCGATGTCGGCGCCAGCGAAAGTCTCAAGAGCAAGATCAGTTCGATTCCCGGCGTCGGCGCGGTCAGTTCGTTGCGCTACGCTCAATCGTCGCTTCAATCCGTCTCGCTGAAAACTGGCACGGGCGAGACAGCGATTTCTGTACTAGGAATTGACCCGGTCGAGTACCCGAAAATTTCGGGAATGGATTTCCAAAAAGGCAACGCCCAAGACGCCTACAACGCGCTCGCCGCTGACGGGCGCAATGTCATCGTCAATGGCATCCTCGCCGCGACCGCAAATCTTCAAGTCGGCGAGGTCATCCCACTGGCGACGCCATCAGGACAACAAGATTATCGGATCGTCGCAATTGGCAGCGACGTGTTGAGTATGAAGATCAACACGGCGTACATCTCGCAATCCAACATGAAATTGGATTTCAACAAGAGCGAGGACATTTTCTACCAAGTCAATCTTGCGCCTGGCGCAGACCCTGCACTGGCGGACCAATGGCTCAATCAAATCGTCGCCGACTATCCGCAATTCCGCTTGGTGGTCGGACGCGAATATGCCGCCGAATTCCGCGCGCAATACGACTCGATCTTTGTGGGGTTCTATGTTCTGCTTGGTGTGTTGGCGTTCCCATCGTTGATTGCGATCCTCAACACGCTCGCGATTGGCGTGATCGAGCGCACGCGCGAAATCGGCATGTTGCGTGCGATTGGCGCGACGCGCAGTCAAGTTTGGAAGACGATTGTTGCCGAAGCGCTTTTGCTCGCGGCGATTGGCACGGCGTTCGGCATTCTAGCGGGACTGTATCTTAGTTATGTATTCGTGCAAGGCATCGGCGCGAGCGGCATCTTCAAGATGGAGTACTCGTTCCCAGTCGCGGGCGTCCTCGCGGCGACGGCAGTGGGGTTGATCTTCGGCGTGATCGCCGCGCTCTTCCCCGCGCGCCAGGCATCGCAGATGGAGATTATCAAGGCATTAAGGTACGAGTGAGGCAACAACAGAACGGAGAAAATATGAAGAAGGCAACGCGTAGAAGTTCAAATTCCAATGTTACCGCCATGCTCCCCGAGTACGATTTTACGGGCGGCGTGCGCGGCAAGCATTACCGCGCGATGCAAGCGGGCTACACTGTCACAATTCACAAAGCCGACGGCAAAAAAGTTGTTAAACATTACAAACCTGCCAAAGGCACGGTTGTGCTTGCGCCTGATGTGCAAAAATATTTTCCCAACTCGGAAATCGTGAACCGTACGTTGCGGTCTTTGATTACGCCGATACCGAACAAGCACTGAGTCAGCGCAAGATCCCTTGTTCCCTGATTCTTACTCCCCGAGGTGCCAACAATGGCTTCAATCAAACTCACAGAACAAGACCTCAAGCGCGAGTTAAGTGGCTATCGTGAACGATTCCCCAAACTTGCAGATGACCACTTGTTTGTGCTGTGGTTCTTGCGCGCGTTTATCACTGAGGATGAACGTGAAGCTGCTGATTCATTGTGCGGTGGATCCAACGATAAAGGTGTAGATGCTGTTTTGATTGATAATGAGACCAAAAACGTTTTCATTACGCAAGGCAAATACCGTCAAAAGGCAAATGGAAAGAGCGAACATCGCAACGACGTACTTGGCTTTGCTGACTTGGCGTTGCACCTGTCAGGCAATGCCAAGTCATTCTCGGAATTCTGCCATAATATTGCACCCGACGTGCATTCGCGTTTGGTCAAAGCGCGCAAGCGCATTCTCGAAGATGGTTATCAACTGCAGCTTTTTTATGTGACGATGGGCAGGTGTGGCGAAAAATTGAAGAATGAAGCCAACAACCGTGTACGAACGGCTGACTGCAACGCATCGTTCCAGGTCTTTGTGAGTGTACAGGTGTTGCTACTTCTGGACGATTATCTCGGCGGAGTCGCTCCACCCGTACCATCACTGGACTTGGAAATGGAAAGCGGAAATGGGGTCGAGGTCAAAGGCATTTTCCATCGTCACGACAGAAAGACGGACATCGAGTCTTGGGTTTTCTCAATGACGGGTCGCAGCGCCGCTGAATTATTCGAGCGCGCGGGCACGCGATTATTCGCGCGGAATATTCGGGGTTTTCTCGGAAGTACCGAGATCAACCGAGGCATGGAGAGCACATTGAAGAACGAGCCAGAGTATTTCTGGTATTACAACAACGGCATCACAATCATCTGTGACGATGCTGATGAGACAAGTAGTCACGGCAAACATATTTTGCGCGTCAAGAATCCTCAAGTGATCAACGGGCAACAAACTACTCGCATGTTGTATCGTATGGCGAGCACTTCACCCAAAGCCAGCGTAACGGTCAAGGTCATTCGGGTCACTCGTCGTGATAATGGCGGATCAGAGCAATTTGATACATTGGTATCCAACATCGTCCAAGCAACCAACTGGCAAAACGCGATTCGCGCCTCCGATCTCATCTCGAATGATCGCCAACAGATCGAGATCGAGCGACAGATGCGTAAATTGGGATACTGGTACATCCGCAAACGCCAAACGAAAGGCGAAGCACGCCGACTTGCAGGATCCAAGCGGTACATCATGATAAGCAAGGACAAAATCGCCCAAGCCGTCGCCGCGTGTGATCTTGATCCTGTAGTAGTGCGTGAAGGCAAAGAGGGTCTGTTCGAGGAACGTCTCTACGCTTCAGTTTTTCCTAATTCAGATCCGTATTACTATCTCGCACGCTACTGGACAATGTGGCTGGTTGGTTACGCTGCGCGCGGATACCCGTCGCGCGCCTACGCCAAATGGCTTGTGTTACACTTTGTATGGTCACAGATTTCCCCTCTTCTCCGATCTCAGGCACGTCTCGAACGATTTCGCCGCGATTGGGAGGAGGGTGGTAAGTTAAATGAGCACGTACTTCGGGTGAATAATGCAGTATACAATGCAGCTCTGCGCTTTTACAACATCAAACGCGGCAAAGGCGCTCGAGCAATTGATGTATCCACATTCTTCAAGCGGAAAAACCTACACAAGATATTTGTCCAATTTTGGAACAGTGGAAAAAATCATTCGCGCGTTTCGTTTCGACGAGCACTGAAGAAATTTGCCAAAGAAATAGAAAAAGACTGATTGCGCCTCATCAGAACAGCTCCATGGCAGGCATTGTGTGGTTTGGTATTGAGCGGACCCCCGTTTTCTGCGAGAAAACGGAGTTCTGATTTTCCACTTGCCAATCACCCCGTTTGATGCTATGATGCTCCCGCTTGCCCTAACTTTCGCACCCTCGCCCAAGCAAGAGGAATGAGCGTGGGACTGGCGATCTGGATATGCCTCTCGGCTTTTCAAGTACCCAGGTGCGAAATCTAGGTTTGGAGGAAGAATGGCATACCGCGACCTGCGCGAATTTCTCGCGCGCCTCGAAAAGAACGGACAACTCAAACGCATTACCGCGCCCGTCAGCCAGGATTTGGAAATCTCGGAGATTGCCGACCGCGTGAGCAAGGTCACCTCGATGATGAAAGGCGCACACACACAGAACGTCGCGCTGTTGTTCGAGAACGTGCGCGGACAAACGATGCCTGTCGCCATCGGCTTGTTTGGCACGGCAGAGCGAATGGTGTGGGCGCTCGGCGTGGAACGACTCGACGATCTCAACGCCAAATTGTCCGAGTTCATTTCGATGGATCTACCGCGCGGCTTGATCGAAAAAGCGCAGCGCGGTCTCAAGATGCTGAACGGCTTGCGCCACACCGAACCGCGCATCGTCAGTCGCGGCGCGTGCCAATAACAGAAACCCGTTTTCTGCGAGAAAACGGGTTTCTGATTTTTCCGCTTGCCAATCACCTCGTTTAATGCTATGATACCCCTGCTTGGAGGAAGAATGGCATACCGCGACCTGCGCGAATTTCTCGCGCGCCTTGAGAAAAACGAACAACTCAAGCGCATCACCGCGCCCGTGAATCAAGATTTGGAAATCACCGAGATTGCCGACCGCATTGTGAAAGGCGCGCGCGAGCAAAACGTCGCGCTGTTGTTTGAAAACGTGCGCGGGCAAAGGATGCCCGTCGTCATCGGCTTGTTCGGCACGGCAGAACGGATGGCGTGGGCGCTCGGTGTTGAGCGACTCGACGATCTCAACGCCAAATTGTCCGAGTTCATTTCGATGGATCTACCGCGCGGCTTGATCGAAAAAGCGCAGCGCGGTTTGGAAATGCTGAATGGCTTGCGCCACACCGAACCGCGCATCGTCGGTCGCGGAGCGTGCCACGAAGTCGTGATGGACAAGCCGAACTTGAACGCGCTGCCGATTTTGAAATGCTGGCCCCACGATGGCGGTCGCTACATCACCTTGCCGTCCGTCTTCAGCCGCGATCCGAAAACGGGCAAGCGCAACGTTGGGATGTATCGCCTCCAAGTCTTCGACGATCAAACGCTCGGAATGCACTGGCAGAGGCACAAGGGGGGCGCGGAACATCAGCGCGTCGCGCAAGATATCGGCGCGGAAATAATCCCGGTCGCCGTTTCGCTCGGCGGCGATCCCGCGATCATCTGGGCTGGCTCCGCGCCACTGCCGCCCGACATTGACGAGATGATGCTTGCGGGTTGGCTGCGCGGCAAATCGGTTGAGTTGGTGAAGTGCGTTTCGCAGCCAATCGAAGTGCCCGCCGATGCGGAAATCATCATCGAAGGGTACGTTGATCCGCGCGAACAAAAACTTGAGGGTCCGTTTGGCGATCACACCGGCTATTATTCGAACGCGGATTACTATCCCGTGATGCACGTCACTGCGATCACGCATCGCCACGACGCAATCTATCCGACGACGATTGTCGGCAAGCCGCCGATGGAGGACGCGTGGATGGGCAAGGCGACCGAGCGCTTGTTCTTGCCGCTGATCAAAATGTTCCAGAGCGAAGTCGTTGACATCAACATGCCCGCCGAAGGCGCGTTCCATAATCTCGTCATCGTCAGCATCAAAAAACGATACCCCGGTCAGCCGCGCAAGGTGATGTACGGCTTGTGGGGCATGGGCTTGCTGATGCTGACAAAAACGATCATCATCGTGGACGCGGATGTGAACGTGCACGATTTGTCGCAGGTCGCGTTTGAGGTACTCGCGAATTACGATCCACTGCGCGATGTGCAAATCGTTTCGGGACCAACCGACGATCTCGATCACGCGTCGCTCGAAAAGAATTTTGGCGGCAAGATGGGGATTGACGCGACGCGCAAAACGGATCGCGACCCAAGTCCGCATCAGAAGTGGCCAGAAGAAATTGAGATGAGCGCGGAGATTCGCGCGCTGGTGGACGCGCGGTGGAAGGAGTACGGGTTTCAATGAGCCAATTGACCAATGAACCAATGAGCAAAAATACTTTCATCAAGTTGGAAGGTTGGCTCATTGGCACATTGGTTCATTGGCTCATTCGTCTTGCATTCGATGCGCCAAGTAAAGGTACTTCTCGACAATATCCGCTTCGAACACACCGTCTTCGCGCTGCCGTTTGCGTATCTGGGAGTGACGCTTGCCGCGCGCGGACTGCCGACGCTGTGGCAATTCATCTGGATCACGATTGCGATGGCATCGGCGCGTACACTCGCGATGTCGCTCAATCGGCTGATTGATCGCGAACTGGACGCGCGCAACCCGCGCACGATGCATCGCCCTCTGCCGCGCGGAATGATTTCGGCGCGCGCGGTGAATTTCATTTCGGTAATCGCGTTTGCGCTGTTTGAGTTTGCCGCGTGGCAGTTGAACACGCTTTGTTTTTTGCTTTCGCCGCTCGCACTGATTTTTCTCGTCGGTTATCACTACACCAAACGCTTCACGTGGCTGTCGCACTGGATTCTCGGCTTCACCGATGGCATCGCGGCGGCGGGCGGCTGGATCGCGGTGCGCGCGTCATTCGATCCGCTCGCGCTCTTGCTGTGGTTCGCCGTCACCGTTTGGATCGGCGGATTCGATTTGATCTACGCGTGCCAGGATGTCGAAATTGATCAACGCGAGGGTTTACAATCGGTGCCCGCGCGCTTTGGCATCGCGACCGCGTTGACGCTTGCGCGCGTCAACCACGCGCTCACAGTGCTCGCGCTTGCCGTCGTCGGTATCGTCGCGCAACTTGGCATCGCGTTCTGGATCGGATTGATCGTTGTCGCAATCTTACTCGCGTACGAAAATGCCATCGTCAAGCCGAATGATTTATCGCGCTTGAATCTCGCGTTCTTCAACGTCAACGGCTATATCAGCGTTATCGTGTTTGTGAGCGCGCTGTTTGGAATTTGGTTTCCGCACGCGTGAATGGAGGAGGCATGCAATATGGAGTAAATCTTCCTAACGGTGGCGCGTGGGGTGATGCGCGCACGCTCGGCGAACTGGCGCGGCTTGCGGAAGAATCGGGTTGGGATGGCGTCTTCCTCGAAGAGTATATCGTGTGGCAGGGTCACCAAGACGTTCCAACATCCGATCCCTGGATCGCGCTCGCGGCGATGGCGATGCAAACCTCGCGCGTTCGTCTCGGCACGACGATCACGCCGTTGACGCGGCGGCGACCCTGGAAAGTTGCGCGCGAAACCGTGACGCTCGATCAATTGTCGAACGGTCGTTTGATTCTTGGCATTGGTCTGGGTGACACCGGTCACGACGCCGCGAGTTTCGGATCGTTCGGCGAAGTGACGGACGCCAAGGAGCGCGCCAAAATGCTGGACGAGGCGCTCGACGTGCTCGTCGGTTTGTGGAGCGGCGCGCCGTTCAATTACGCGGGCAAGTACTATCGCGTCAACCAAGTGACACTCTTGCCACGCCCCGTCCAAACGCCGCGCATTCCGATCTGGGTCGGCGGCGGTTTTCCGCTGAAAGGTCCCACGCAACGCGCGCTGCGCTGGGATGGCAGTTGTATGTACAAGCAAACCAGCAGCGATTGGCAAGACTGGATGCCTGACGATGTGCGCGCGTTGAAAGCTCTTGCCAATCAAACGCGCGGCACGTCACCGCCATTCGACATCGTGTTGGGTGGTCGGCACCGCGGCGACGATGGGGAAAAAGAGCGCGCGCTGATTCGATCACTCGCGGAAGCAGGGGCAACGTGGTGGATCGAATACATTCCACCAGAGACTGGCGGTCTCGATGCCGCGCGCGCGTGCATCACGCGCGGACCGTTGCGGGTTGATTGACCGACCTTGTCATTTCGAGCGGAGCGAGAAATCTCTGGTAGCGAAAACGAGATTTCTCCTCTCAAAAACCGCTCGTCGAAATGACAAACTGTTCACACTTTTCATCAGGAGCAAAGAATGTTTCGATGTTATTTCTTAACCACACTAGCTCTCATCACTGCACTTGGGCTTGCCGCGTGTGCCGCGCCTGCGACACCGACAACGACGACGCCCGTGTTGATGCGCATCGGCGTCCTGCCGATCACCGACGTGGTGCCGTTCTACGTCGCGGAACAGCAAGGATATTTCTTGGAGCAAGGGCTGAACATCGAACTCGTGCCCGCATCGAGCGCCGCCGAACGCGACCAAATGATGCTCACCGAGCAAATTGACGGCCAGGTAAACGATCTCGTTGCGACCGTGCTGTTCAACGCGAAATCACCCAGGATCAAAGTTGTCCGCATCGCGCTTGCCGCGACTCCCAAATCGGCGAATTTCTGGATTCTCACGCCAAAAGATAGCGCGATCAAATCGGCGCAAGATTTGAAAGGCAAGGAAATCGCGATCTCGCAGAACTCGGTGATCGAGTACGTCACGCAAAGAATGTTGGAGCGCGAAGGACTCGCGCCTGCCGACATCAAGACGACGAACGTCCCCGCGATTCCGACGCGCCTGCAACTCGTCCAACAAAATCAGGTCGCCGCCGCGACACTGCCTGATCCGTTTGCGTCGCTCGCGATTTTGCAAGGCGCGCGCATCGTCGTGGACGATACCAAGTATCCCGAATACTCGATGAGCGTCATCACTTTTCGGACTGACGTACTCGCCAAACGCGCGAACGATGTCAAACGATTCCTCGCCGCGTACGATCAAGCGATCAGCGACATTCGCGCCAAGCCCGATCAATTTCGCAACACACTGATCGAACGCGGGCGCGTGCCCGATCAGTTGAAGGACAAGTACCAATTCCCGCTCTTCCCCGATCCAAGTATTCCATCGCAGGCGCAGTGGGACGATGTGGTGAAATGGGCGCTGGATCGCAAACTGATTTCCGCGCCTGTACCATACGAGTCGTCGGTGGACGGCGGATTCGTGAAATGATAGTCAACAGTAGCCAGTATTCAGTCGTCAGATTTTTTCTGGCTACTGGCTACTGACGCCTGATTACTGAACCGTGATTGACATTCGCGATCTTACTTTCACCTACCCCAACCAACCCGCGTCGATCTTCGACAATTTTTCCTGGCGCGTCGGGCGCGGCGAGTTTTGGTCGGTGATTGGCGCGTCGGGTTGCGGCAAGTCCACGCTGTTGCACCTGGTCGTTGGCGTGCGCGCGGCGGGCACAGGGACGATCACCGTGAACGGCGAACCCGTGCCGCGCAAACAAAATCGCGGCAAGACGGGACTCGTTCTGCAGGATTATGGGTTACTTCCCTGGGCGACGGTGCGCGAGAATGTAGAACTGGGTTTGCGGATTCGCGAGTTTTACGGGCAGAACGACCACCGACCGCCGACCGCCGACGGCAGACCGCATCCTTCGATTTCGCTACGCTCCGCTCAGGATTCGGCGGTCGGCGGTCATCCGTCGGCGGTTGAATTCTGGCTGGAACGCTTTGGACTTACCGCGCTCGCTAAAAAATATCCCGCGCAGATTTCGGGCGGACAGCGCCAGCGCGTCGCGATTGCCCGCACGCTCGTGCTTGAGCCCGACGTATTGTTGATGGACGAGCCATTCTCCGCGCTCGACGCGCCGACGCGCGAAGACCTAGAGCAACTCACGCTCGATCTGAAAAACGAAACCAAGACGACGACGGTGTTTGTAACGCACAACATCGAAGAAGCCGTTTTTCTGGGGCGGAAAATCTTGGTGCTGGGCGCGCCGCCGCATCGTTCACCCGGGCGCGTTGTGGAGAACGGGGGTGCGGGACGCGCGGAGTATCGCGATGAGCCGATGTTTGCGGAGAAGGCGCGGCTGTTGCGGGAAATATTGAAGGAAAAGAAATCGGTCAATCGGTAGTCAGGGATCCGGATTGGCACCAATTACCGATTGACTGATTGACCGATTGCCACAATGCGTAAACGTGACATCCTCCTCGCCACGCTCGCACTCCTTGCCGCGTGGGAAATCATCGCGCTGATTCTGAACCGCGACATACTGCCCGCGCCGACCGACGTGCTGATCGCGTTCGTCGTGCAATTGCCGCGCGGACTCGGCTGGCATTTTGTCGTCAGTGCGTGGCGCGTCGTCGCGAGTATCGCGCTCTCTGTTTTGCTCGCGACGCCAGCGGGCTTGGTGCTGGGACAATATCCGCGCGTCAATCGCTTTTTCGCGCCGCTGATTTACCTGACGTACCCGATTCCAAAAATCGTCTTGCTGCCGATTGTGATTTTGTTTCTCGGTATCGGCGACGCGTCGAAAATCGCGATCATCTTTTTGATTCTGTTTTTCCAGGTGCTCGTCGTCGTGCGCGACGCCAGCACCGCGCTGAAACCCGAACTGCTTTACTCGGTGCGCTCGCTCGGCGCGGGACGGCGCGCGCTCTTGCGCTTCGTCTATTTCCCTGCGACCCTGCCCGCCGTACTCACCGCGATCCGCGTGAGCATCGGCACCGCGATTGCCGTTTTGTTTTTCACCGAATCGTTCGCGACGAACGCGGGCTTGGGTTACTACGTCATCGTGGACACGTTCCAGCGCATCGCGTTCCCCGAAATGTACGCCGGCGTCGTCGCGATGAGCGTCTTGGGACTCGCGTTGTACTTTGTCGTGGATTATCTAGAGCGCGCGTTGTGTCCGTATCTCTTTGCCAAGTAGAGATTAGAGATTGGAGATTAGAGATTACCGCATCTAACCTCCAATCTCCAATCTCTAATCTCCAATCTCTATGATGGACAAAGCCACCTACGTCCGCACAATGTTCGACCGCATCGCGCCGCGCTACGATTTGATGAACGCGGTGATGACGTTCGGTCAGCATCAGAATATGCGCCGCGCCGCCGCGCGCCTGGCGCAGCCACCGCACGCTGGACTCGCGCTCGATCTCGCGACCGGCACGGGCGATTTCGCCGCCGCGCTGCACGACGTTGAGCCAACCTGCCGCGTCGTCGGGATTGATTTCGCAATGGAGATGATGCGGCTGGGGCAGACGAAGTACGACGCGCGCGTACTGTTTTCGGCGGGCGATATGCTGCGCTTGCCTCTGCCCGACAACACGTTCGACTGCACGGTCAACGGTTTCGTCTTGAGGAACGTGACCGACGTGCGCGCCGCGTTCGCGGAAATGTACCGCGTCCTCAAACCGAACGGACGCGCGGTCAGTCTCGAAATCACTACGCCGCGCGCGCCGGTTTGGAAAAACGTTTTCGGAATGTATTTCGATCATATCATGCCCCGCATGGGCGGGTGGCTCAGCGGCAATCCTGACGCGTATCGCTACCTGCCACAATCGGTGCACGATTTTCTCGCGCCGGAGCAAGTCGCCGATGTGATGCGCGCGGTCGGTTTTCATGAAGTGTGCTTTCGCCGCTGGGCGCTTGGCGCGATGGCGGTGTACGTCGGAGCGAAATAACTGAGGAGAAAAAATGAAAGGAAAGATAGTCGGCTTGCACATCGCCACCGCGCATCGCGCGCCAATGCAACACCCAGCCTCCGCGCGCGCGCTTGCCGATCTGGGTTTGGAAGGCGATATGCATAACAAGCCCGGCAGCAAGCGGCAGGTGCTGTTGATGGATGAGGAAACGCTGAGCGCGTTCGGATTGGAAGCGGGGCGCGTGCGCGAGAACATCACGACGCGCGGCATCGAATTGAAAACGCTTGCGCTGGGATCGCGCCTGCGCGCGGGCAACGCGGTGTTTGAAATCACCCAATGGTGCAACCCGTGCAAAATGATCGAGGACATTCGACCGGGGTTGCGCGCGCAGATGGCGGGACAACGCGGAATGTTCGTGCGCGTGGTCGCTGGCGGGGAAGTGCGCGTGGGAGACGTAATCGAAATACTGAACGGATAGCGCGGCAACAAAAACGTCTAGGACGCGGATATACGCGGAATACGCGGATAGGAAAATCAAAAAGATCAGCGTTTATCCACGTTCATCCGCATCCCATTATCACGCGTGCAGGGGCGACCGGTCGGTCGCCCCTGCATATTTCATCATCCGCCTGCTTTCTTCTTTTCCTCGTCCACCAACTGCCGCCGCAGAATCTTACCAATCATCGTCTTGGGCAGTGAATCGCGGAATTCGATATCGTGCGGGCGTTTGTAACCGGTCAGATTTTCCTTACAGTACGCCATGATTTCATCAACCGTCGCGGTCTGACCCGGTTTCAGAACGATGTACGCCTTGACGCGCTCGCCGCTCTTTGGATCCGGAATACCGGCGACGACCGCTTCCAAGACCTTCGGATGCTGATACAGCACTTCCTCCACGTCACGCGGATACACGTTGAACCCGCCGACGATGATCATGTCCTTCTTGCGATCGACAATCTGGAAGTAGCCGTCTGCATCCATCTTTGCGATGTCGCCCGTGTAGAGCCAGCCGCCGCGCAGCGTCTTGGCAGTTTCGTCCGGACGATTCCAATACCCCTTCATCACTTGCGGCCCTCGAATGACCAATTCACCCGGCTCGCCCACCGGCATCTCCTTTTTGCCCGTGTCAATGTCCATAATTTTGGATTCCGTATCGGGCCAGGGCAAGCCGATCGTACCAATGCGGTTTTCGCCGAAAACCGGGTTGGCGTGTGTCACAGGGGTTGCCTCGCTCAAACCATAGCCTTCGACGAGGCGCGCGCCGGTGAGGTTCTGGAATCTTTTCTGCACTTCGACCGGTAACCCGGCTGCCCCGCTAAGACACGCTTTGATAGACTTAACGTCGTACTTGTGCAGGTCAGGATGGTTGTTGATCGCGGTGTACATTGTCGGCACGCCGGGGAAGAGCGTCGGCTTGTGCAGATCAATCGCCTTCAGTACGCTTTCGAGTTCGCGCGGATTCGGAATCAGCACCATCGCGCCCGCGATGTAAATCGCCAAGTTCATACAAGTCGTCATCGCGTACGAGTGATACAGTGGTAGCGCGGTCAGCCAAACCTCTTGTCCCTCACGCAAACCGGGCAGCCACGCGTGACACTGCAGGGTGTTAGCCACCAGATTCTTGTGCGTGATCTCGGCGGCTTTCGGCACGCCGGTCGTGCCGCCGGTGTACAGCAGCACCGCCGTATCTTCAGGGCGCACGGCGACATTCGGTTTAGTCGCCGGCACGCTCGCGAGAACCTGAGTGAACCAATGATCGCCGGGATCGAGTGTGACGCGATGTCCTTCTTTTTTCTCTAGCGCGAGGGTGAAAAGCAATTTTAGAATCGGCGAAAAGTACTCTTTGATGTTCGCGACGATCACGTTTTTCAGTTTCGTGTTCGCGCGAATCTTTTGCACGTTGGGGTAGAAGCGTGAAAGACAGATGATCGTTTCCGCGCCGGAATCGTTCACCTGAAATTCGAGTTCGCGGGGGACGTACAGGGGATTGTTCGGCGCGACGATCGCGCCCAGTTTAAGCGTCGCGTAGTACCCGATGACGTACTGCGGACAGTTCGGCAGATACAGCGCGACGCGGTCGCCTTTCTTGACTCCCATTTGCGTCAGCGCGTTCGCCAGCCGGTTAACATCGTCGTTCAGTTGTCGAAACGTGAGTTTGGCATCCAGTTTGCTGCCATTCCCGAAAATCGTCACGGGGTTATCGGGGTACTTGGCAGCGGCTTCCTCAAGGAAATAGTGCATCGGGAAGCTGGGGTACGTCAGGTTCGCCGGAATACCTTCCTCATAGTGCTTGAGCCAGGGTTTTTCCATTTTTTGCCTCCTTGCAAAAAAGATGAGTCGCGCCGGGGATAAACTCTCGTGACTATATATACCACGAATTGACCTGCTTTGTCAACGGGTGACGGTTTCCTTAAAATTTCTGCAAACTCCCCAACTCGATGCGCCACGCGAGAAAATATGTGCTATAATCCCAAAAGAAATGTCCGATTTTGTGCATCTCCACGTCCACAGCGAATATAGTTTACTCGACGGTTTGCCGCATCCGAAAGACCTCGCCGCGCGCGCCGCCGAATTGCAGCAGCCCGCGCTCGCGCTCACCGATCACGGCGCGCTCTTCGCCGCGATTGAATTTTACGACGCGTGCAAAGCGCGAAACATCAAACCGATCATTGGGATCGAAGCGTACCTCGCCAAGCGTTCGATGAAAGAGCGCGACGCGAAGGAGGATCGCAATTCATATCACTTGCTTCTGCTCGCCGAAAACAACACGGGCTATCAAAACCTCTTGAAACTCGTGACGGCGGCAGAACTCGAAGGATTCTATTATTACCCGCGCGTCGATCATGACCTTCTCGCCAAGCACAGCGCGGGCCTGATCTGCACGACCGGCTGTCCCTCGAGCCAAGTGCCGCGCCTCCTCACCGCCGGTCGCCGTGACGACGCACGGCGCGCGCTCGGTTGGTTCCGCGAGGTGTTCCCGGATCGTCTCTACGTCGAACTGCAAGAACATGGCATCAGCGAGTTTGCAAATCTGAATAAAGAATTGATCGCGCTCGCGCGCGAATTCAATTTGCCGCTCGTCGCCACAAACGACGCGCATTATCTGCGCCCCGAAGACGCAGGCGCGCAAGACATTTTGCTCTGCATCCAGACGAACACCGTCGTCACCGATTCCAAACGGATGCGCATGGACGGCAACGACTATTATCTGAAATCATCTGAAGAAATGCGCGCCCTCTGGCGCGAAGTGCCGGAAGCAATTTCGAACACGCTGCTCGTCGCGGAGCGCTGCACAGTCGATCTCGACCAAAAGGGGTATCACCTTCCAAACTTTGCAGTGCCGCAAGGATTCACCGCCGAATCGTACCTGCGGCAGGAGTGCGAGCAAGGATTCAAAAAACATTATCCGAACGGCAACCCCACCGCGCGCGAACGTCTCGAGTACGAACTCGGCATTATCCATACGATGGGCTTTGACACGTACTTTCTCATCGTGTGGGATTTGGTGCGCGCGGCGAAAGAGAAAAATATCTGGTACAACATTCGCGGCTCCGCCGCCGGTTCGATGGCGGCGTACTGCGCGGGGATCACGAATCTCGATCCAATTCAGCACGGTTTGATCTTTGAACGCTTCCTTAACCCAGGTCGTATTTCGATGCCCGATATTGACCTGGACTTTCAAGATGATCGCCGCCAAGAATTGATCGAGTACACCGTGCAAAAGTATGGACGCGAGAACGTCGCGCAGATCGTCACGTTCGGGACGCTCGGCGCCAAAGCCGCGATCCGCGACGTGGGGCGCGCGCTCGATTATCCGCTGAGCGAAGTAGATCGCGTCGCCAAACTGGTGCCCGGCGGACCGAACGTCAAACTTGACGACTCGCTTGATAAAGTCGCCGAACTCAAACAAGTGTACGCCGAGAACGACTATCTTCGCAAGTTGATTGACAACGCGCGTTTGCTCGAAGGGGTTGCGCGGCACGCCAGTACGCACGCGGCGGGCGTCGTCGTCACCGACAAACCGGTCGTCGAGTACGTGCCGCTTCATCGTCCGACGCGCGGCGACGAGCAAACCGGTTTCCCCGTCACCCAGTTCGAAATGACGGTGCTGGAACGCGTCGGCTTGTTGAAAATGGATTATCTCGGGCTCGCGACGCTGACGATCATGCGCCGCGCGTGCGAGTTGATCAAACCGCGCCACGGCGTCGAGTACGACTTAAACAATATTCCGGTCGAAGACCTCAAGGTGTTCGATTTGTTGTCGCGCGGCGATGTGACCGGCGTGTTCCAGGTGGAAAGCGCGGGGCTGCGCAAAGTGCTCATGCAGATGAAGCCGCACAAGTTCGAACACATTGTTGCCGCCATCAGTCTTTATCGGCCCGGTCCGATGGAGAAGATTCCGAATTACATCAATCGCCTGCACGGCGTCGAAAAGATCACGTACGATCATCCCGCGCTGGAACCGATTCTGGACGAAACGTTCGGCGTGATGGTGTATCAGGAGCAAATTATCCGGATGGCGATGGAGGTCGCCGGTTACACCGCTTCCGAAGCCGATTTGCTTCGCAAAGCCGTCGGCAAAAAAGACAAAGAGAAATTGCTGAAAGAGCGCGATCGTTTCATCGCCCGTGCGCAAAAGCACGGCGTCATTGATCGCAAGACCGCCGAGAAACTTTTCGACGATGTTGAATTTTTCGCGCGCTACGGTTTCAACAAAGCGCACGGCGCCAATTACGCGGTGCTCACCTGTCAGACCGCGTTCCTCAAAGCACATTACCCCATCGAATATATGACCGCGCTGCTCACGACCGAAACCGGCAACATCGAAAAAGTCGGGCAACTCGTGAGCGAAACGCGGCGAATGGGCATCGAGATTCTGTCGCCGAATGTGAACACGAGCGACGTGAATTTCACCATAACCGCAGAAAGTAAGGGGATTCACTTTGCGCTGAGCGCGATCAAAAACGTCGGCGTCGGCGCGGTGGAGGTGATCGTCAACGCGCGCAAGCAAGGCGGCGCCTTCAAATCGCCCGACGATTTTTGTCGCCGGGTCGATCTGCGCTCGGTCAACCGCCGCGTGCTCGAATCGCTGATCAAAGCCGGGGCAATGGATCAGTTCGGTCGGCGTTCCCAACTGCTGAAGATCCTGGATCGCATGATGGCGGCGAGTCAAGCCGCGCATCAGGCGAGCGAGCGCGGTCAACTTTCGATATTCGGTCCGCTGGCTGCTACGCCGGGACTCAGCGCGGATACGTTCGGCACTTTGCCCGACGAACCGGAAATTCCAAATCGCGACAAACTCGCGCACGAAAAAGAATTGACCGGCGCACATTTTTCCGATAATCCGTTGCTGCGCCTCGCGCAAAGTTCAAGCAATCGCGTAACGCATTTCGCCAGCCAACTCGACGAATTGCTGGTGCGGCAAACGATCACCCTCGCGGGCGTCGTGACGAGTGCGCGCGTCATCACGACGAAAAAGGGCGATCCGATGGCATTCGTCCAACTGGAAGACCCGAGCGGCGCGACCGAGATCACCGTGTTCCCCAAAGTGTTCGAGCGCACGCGCGATCTGTGGCACGCGGAAGCACTGCTTCTCGTCAAAGGCAAAGTTGAACTGCGCGATGGCAAACTCCAAGTCCTGTGCGATTCGGCAGAAGAATACGAAATAACGAGCACGGAGGACCGACTGCCAGCCGCCGCCGTGCCATCGTCGGTAGCCAGCGGTCTGCCATCGCCGGTGCAATTCGCGATACCGGACGCGCAGGAAGCGGCCATCGCGCAAGCCGGCGAAATCCTCGAAGAAATTTCGGCGGGTGATGTGGCAGATTTGCCGCCGCCACCGGAGGAGCCGCCGAGTGAATTCAGTGAACAATCAAGAGTGAACAGTGAACAGTCAGCCGTCAATCGCGCAGCATCCCCAGAAGACAGTATTCAGTCTCCAGTAGCCAGTCATCAGAAGCCGAATAGCGGGAACGGCGGCAACGGCGGAATGTATGCGCCGACGATCGAACCCGTGCGTGTCGCGGAATCTGCAACGGCGTATCAACCGGCGCGGCACTTGCGAATCTTCTTGACGCGCACGAACAACTGCGACGAAGACGTGCGGCGAATGCGCGAACTGCTTACGCTGTTGTCGAGCGCAGAGGGACGCGACCGCTTCACGTTCTACGTGCCGAACCCCCAAGGTGTCGTCCAATTGGACTTTCCGAATCACTCGACGAGTTACAGCCAAGTGCAGAGCACGTTGGACGAATGGATGGGGGAGTGGGGCACCCTGGAAGTGCAGTGAACGTTGAGCAATCAACCGTGGGCAGTGTTCAGTATTCGGGGGGCGGAGAATCCGCCCTTTGTTTTTTTACAAGCATCGTGTATAATGCCGAATGACAAATCCACGGATTGACCGGCTGACGGATTGCCTATGGTTTCTTTCTTTCGTCGTCCCCAACAATTGAAAGCCAGTTTGACCAAGACCCGCGCGTCGTTCTTGACGCGCATGACTGCGCTCATCGCGAAGAACGAAGTCAACGAAGAATTTTGGTCGGGGTTGGAAGAGACGCTGATCGCCGCGGATGTCGGCGTGGAGACGACTGTCGAACTCGTGGACAAGTTACGCGCGCGCGCGGAGAAAGAGCGCGTGCGCGAAGCAACGCGCGTCCAGGAAATGCTCAAAGGGGAACTGCTGACACTGCTGGAAATCCCCAATCCGCAATCCCCAATCCCCAATGCGTCTCTGTGTGTTGTACTCGTGGTTGGCGTGAACGGTTCCGGCAAGACGACGAGTGTTGCCAAGTTGACGCAGTATTACAAGGCGCAGGACAAAAAAGTGATGCTCGCGGCGGCGGACACGTTTCGCGCGGCGGCGATTGACCAGTTGAAAATCTGGGGACAGCGGGTCGGCGTGGACGTGGTCGCGCATCAGCGGGGTGCGGATCCCGGCGCCGTCGCGTTCGACGCATGGCAAGCCGCGCACGCGCGGCGCGCGGATTATCTCATCGTGGACACCGCCGGGCGCTTGCAGACCAAATTCAACTTGATGAAAGAATTGGAAAAGATCGCGCGCGTCCTGCAGAAGAACGATCCGACCGCACCGCACGAAACGTTCCTCGTTCTCGACGCGGTGACCGGGCAAAACGGTTTGCAGCAAGCACGCGAGTTCAAAAAAGCGACGCCGCTCACCGGCTTGATTCTCACCAAACTCGACGGCACCGCGAAAGGCGGAATCGTTTTCGCGATTGCGAAAGAATTGCAAGTACCGATCAAATTCATCGGCACGGGCGAAGCAATTGACGATTTTGCGGAGTTTGACGCGAGAGAGTTTGTGGATGGGTTGTTTGAATAACGACCGCCGACGACCGACGACCGACCGCCATCCTGAGCGAAGTCGAAGGATCTGCTGTCGGCAGTCTGCCGTCGACGGTCAAAGATTGGGAGACTTATGGAAGACCTAAAATCAAAACTCGCCGAACTGAACATGCGCATCTCTACCCTCCTGGAGCGTCTTTGACATCGCGGGAAAAGAAAAACGCGCGGCGGAATTGGAGCAGCAATCCGCGCAGCCGGATTTCTGGAACGATAACGTCGCCGCGCAACAAGCGATGCGCGAACTGACCGCGCTCAAAGACGAAACGGCTACCTGGCGCGAACTCGAGCGGCGCGCGCGCGACGCGGCGGGCTTGCTCGATCTTGCGCTGGAGGAGAATCACGCCGAGATTGCCGAAGAAGTCGAGCACGAAATCCCGGAGATCGAAACGAAACTTGCCGCGCTCGAATTCAACCTGCTTTTCTCCGGCGAGTATGACCGCAACAACGCGATCCTCTCGATTCACTCCGGCGCGGGCGGCACCGAGTCGCAAGACTGGGCTGCGATGTTGATGCGAATGTTTCTTCGTTACGGCGACGTAAGAAAATATCAGACCGAAATCCTGGAAGAAATGCCGGGCGATGAAGCGGGCATCAAATCGGCGACGATTCGCTTCGGCGGTGAGCACGCGTACGGGCGACTGAAAGCCGAACGCGGCGTGCATCGCCTCGTCCGCCTTTCGCCGTTTGATGCGAATCATCGGCGGCACACGTCGTTCGCGCTCGTCGAGGTGATGCCGGAGATTGACGATACCGTGCAGGTCGAAGTCAAGCCCGAAGACGTCAAAGTGGACATCTACCACGCGTCGGGTCACGGCGGACAGAACGTGCAAAAGGTTGCGACGGCGGTGCGACTCACGCATATTCCGACCGGCATCGTCGTGACGTGCCAGAATGAACGCTCGCAACTACAAAACAAGGAAAACGCGTTCAAGGTTTTGCGCTCGCGCTTGGTCGAATTGGAAATTGAAAAGAAGGAACAAGAGAAGGCGCGGCTGAAAGGCAAACACGTCGAAGCGGGCTGGGGCAATCAAATTCGGTCGTACGTGTTGCATCCGTACCAGATGGTGAAAGATCATCGCACCGAGTATGAAACCTCACGCACCGACTTGGTTCTGGATGGCGACCTTGACGCGTTCATCGAAGCGCACTTGAAGGCGCAAGTGGGACAAAACTAAAGTCAGAAGGATAAAGGCGAAGGATGAAAAAGACTTCCGAAGTTTTACAAACTTCGGAAGTCTTTTCTATCTCACAACAAATCTATCCAGTTCGATTGTTTCGTGCAGCCTGAATTGCTCGTCAAGCAACAGCGCGTCAATCCCCTGATCGGCTTGATACATTTTGACTTGGACGAAATATTCGCCGGGCGCGAGAACGCGCGGCAAGATGATTTCAAAACGATCCGGAATCATCGCGCCGGGTTTCCACAAAAGCGTCGGCACGCTCGGCTCGCGATCTTGCTGCGCGATTTTCTCGCCGCGCGCATCCACCACGCGCACCGACGCGCTGTAGTACGCGTCAATCTTGTTGAGCGGCAACCACGTCAACGCGACTCCGACTGTGTCGCCGGGCGCGTAGGACGACTTGAGCGGCGCGCCCAATTCCACCTGTGCGGGAACCACGACTTGATGCGCCGGCTCTCCCTCTTGGACCGACACACGCCCTGACAGATTCCAAACTCCAATTGCGCTGCCTGCCACGCGCAAATCGAGACGATACACACCCGCGCGTGGCGGCGCGACCAATTGCACTGGCACAACTGAGATACTTGATGTGACAAGCGGCAGCGATGCGGTTGTCTGTTGCGACGTATCATCGCTCCAACGCGCTTCGACTTGCAACGCGTCGGTTGGCGTGATCGCGAAACTGGACGCGGCGCGATTGGCGACAACGATGTACGCCCAATAGGTCTGGTTCGGCGCGGCGGGATTCGGCAAATACACCTGCGCGTTCAAATGCGACGCGTCCTGTGTGCGCGGCGCGAGGCGGTAGATGCGGTCGCCGCCAAATTGCTGTGCCAGCGGCAAATCATCGGCGCGGAGGCGCGCGTCGCGCAAAACGATGTAGCGCACGTCGAGCGCGTTCAACAAACTCAGCGCGCGTTCGCCTGGGAAGAATTGCATCTCGTACGCGATTTCCCCACGCCGCGGCGGATTGAAGCCACTGTACCCATCCGGAGTCGTGTGCCAGTGGTACGTCGAGAGATATTGCGTCGTCAGATCGAGCGGCTGGGTTGGATCGCCTGCGATCATTGGCAATTCGAGGACGACGCCGGACGGTTGCCTGCAAAGCCAGCGGATGTACTCCGGAATCGCGTCGCCGGTCGGTACGGGCGTGATCTGCGCGGCGGGGAAGGCAAGGTATTCGAGGAAAAGCAGAAAGCAGAAAGCAGAAGGCAGAGACCACAGGAAAACACTCGGTCGTCGGCGGTCGGCGGTCGTGAGGCGGTGTGCGCCGAACCCTGCCAGCGCCGCGAGCGCGAACATCGCCAGCGCGTCAAAGCGCACCGGCGCGCGCAGCGCGCGCATCAGTGGGAACAGGTCGTAGAGCCAGCGGTACGGCAGTGGGATGTCAGTGCCAATGTTGGGCGCGAGAAACAGACGCGGACCCAATGAGAGCAAAAAGGCGAAAGTTAAAAATAAAAAGTAAAACCAACGTGCGCGATTTTTCGTCGCGACGATGCCGACCAGCGCGAGCGCAAGCGCGATGAGGCCGGGAAACAAATTGTCGAGCGGATAGCCGCCCAGCATAACCGGCGGACGCGGCGCGAGCAGATCGCCATACAGCACGTTTTGCGGCGAGACTTCGGTAAACAATTTCAAACTCGCACTGAACGGTTCACTCTCGGCAATCTTGCGCTCAAAACCCATCTCGCGCTGGACTTGGAGGTACGGGATGAAAAACGGGACAACGAAAAGAGCGATGAGGAGAGTGGAGAAAGCCAGACGAGTGAACGCTGGAGTGTGGGGCGTGGGACGTGGGGCGTGGGGCGTGACGAAGAACCAAACGATGTATAATGCAACGGCGAATCCCGCGAGAAACGCGTAGTAAAACGACGCTAATGCTTGCAAAGAGAAGAACAGTGCGAACAGAAAAGCCGAGCGAACATCGGCAATCGAAAATCGAGAATTGTCGGCGGTTAGCGGTCGGCGGTTGGCGGTCAGCCTCCGGCGCAAATACATCATCACCAGCGGCATCCATCCGAACGATAACAACTGCACCTGCGCGAGATTGCCGAGATTGTACGGATTGAACGCGAAAATCGTACCGGCGATAATCGCCGCGCCGCGCGCGCGCGTCAGATCGAGCACGAGTAGGTACATCGCGTACGCGGCGAGAAAGAACGACGCGAGCAGGACGAGGTTGTAGCCGAGAACAGTGTTATCGAACGCGAGGTTGAACGGGAGCGCGAACAATCCCTGCGGCAGCATTGTCTCCGAGAAGGCAAGCGCGTTCGGGTACGGATAAAAGATATTCGCGTTGAACAAGTTGAGCGGATCGGTGATGAGCGCGTGCCCGACCCACCCGATAATCCACGTGTTGAGCAACGCGTCCTGCTTATCCTCGACCGCGCTGGCGATGTGCAGGACAAGCGGATTCGTCATTACGCAGGTCAGCGCGAGAAAAATCGCGAGCGCGATTCCATCTCGGTTGACGGCTCCCCCCTGCTCCCTTGCCCACCTGCTCCCTTGCTCTGATTTCGGCGTAATCAACTCAATAGTCCCCGACGCCAATCGCGCGCGTCCCATTTCGCTTTCAATTGCTTCTTGAATCCTGCGGTCCATTGCGGGTCGCGCAGTTTTTCGCTCAAGAGGCACCACACCGTTTCGCTGTCCGCATCAATCGTGCCCAGAATTTCCTGAATGTAGCGATCAATTTCGATGCGCGTGGATTTGATCAGCGGAATTCCGAACTCTTCCGGAATCGGATCGAGGTTCACCGTATAGAAGGGCATGGTCGCCTCCGTCGCATTCGGCTTCGACACGCATTATAGCGCAGTTGAGATACACCGGCAAAAAGAGCAGGGGCGGGGGGAGAACAAATCTCCCTGGCCCCTCTGCCTCTTTTGCGCGATTCGCCACCCTGTGCTATAATGGATCGCGCTGGAGAGGTCGCATAGTCCGGCCTAGTGCGCGCGACTCGAAATCGCGTGTGGGCGCAAGTCCACCGGGGGTTCAAATCCCTCCCTCTCCGCTCGTCCAGTGCAATAGTTTGTCAGTGCAATAGTGCGTTAGTTGGTTCAACCTGGCAACTATCGAACTATCCAACTATTGCACTGTCGCACTAACTTGGAGAGGTCGCATAGCCCGGTCTAGTGCGCACGATTGGAGATCGTGTAGGCCACAAGCCTCGCGGGTTCAAATCCCGCCCTCTCCGCTGGATCGTGGACGTTAGAAGTTGGAGGTTAGAAGCGCACTCCAGCCGCTAGCTTCCAACTTCTAATTTCTAACGTCCAACTTCCATTTTCGTTTTTGACATTTTCCCACTTCTCGACTAAACTCAGCGCGGTCGTGCTAGATGGGGAACTAGCGGTGCCCTGATGCATCTCCGGATGCCTGACTCGCAACCCGCTACAGCGAGGTCGAACCCCTTCTCGAGGGCCGTACGTGTCGGGACTGTGCCATTCAAGTGGCGATGAAGGTTGGGTCCGACGCGGCGCAAGCCGACTAACCCCGCCAGGGTCGGAAGACAGCAACGGTACGTCGTCACTTGCGGGCGCCGTCGGGGTACCTGACTGGAGCAGGCTGGATCGTTCAAGCCGGGACGTTCGTCTCGACAGAAGGTGCACGACCACTTCTCTGGTGAGATTAAAATCTTGATGACTGACCCATCGGATTATTTCGATTATCGGTACGATGTGTCGGTTGCGCGACGCAATCTGCGTCGCGCCCTCCTCAACGCGCATACCGCACTCCTCGCCCTGACCTTCGGCGCGCTCGCCGCGATGGGTTGGGGCTACGTCAGCACGCTCCGCCCCGTCGCATTGCGGATCGATCAAGAAACGCGCACGATCCTCTCCAACCAAAAAAGCGTGGCGGGCGTCTTGAACGACGCGGCGATTACCCTCCTCCCTCAAGACATCGTCTTCCCCGCGCCGGACGCGCCAGTGCCCGACCGTCAACCGATTGCCATTCACATCGCGCGCGCGCTCTCGATTCACACCGACGGCGCGGTCATCCACCAGCGCACCCAGACCCAAACGATTAGCGACGCCCTGCGCGAAGCCGGTCTGCTCCTCAAACCCGGCGACCGCATTGCGATTGACGGCGCGTTCGTCGAATGGTCCTTCGCGCTCGCGCGCATCGAAAACGATCACACTTTGCATGTCGAGGTGCAGCGCGCCGTGCCGATTCTCATTGACGACAACGGCGCGCGCACCACCTTTTACACCACCGCGCCAACACTCGGCGAAGCGTTGCGCCAAGCGGGATTGATTCTTTACCTCGGCGACGATGTTTCGCCCGACCTGGGAACCCCGGTCGCACCCAGTTGGGAAGTTTATATCCGCCGCTCGCGCGCCGCGACGATCAACGTGGACAACAAAACGATTCGCACGCGCACGCGCAGTGATACGATTGCCGGACTGCTCAAACAAGAAGCCATCGAACTCAAAGACAAGGATTATACGATTCCGCCCGCGACCGAAATGGTGCGCGAAGGCGCAACCATCCAAGTGATGCGCGTCCGCGAAGAATTCCTGACCGACTCCGAGTACATTCCATACGAAACCGTCTGGCAAGCCGACCCCACGCTGGAGATTGATCAACGCCAGATCACGCAAACCGGCGCCGAAGGGATGAAAAAGCGCACGACACGCGTCGTGTACGAAAACGGGCGCGAGGTCAGGCGTTCGGTTGACCGGGAATGGATCGAAACACCACCGGTCACCCAAATCATCAACTACGGCACGAAAATCGTCAAGCGTGAGTTGACCCTGCCCAACGGCTCGACTGCAACCTATTGGCGCAAAATTCGAATGCTCGCCACGTCGTACACCGCGGCGACTTCGGGCAAAGCGCGCACCCATCCTGAATTTGGCGTCACGGCAACCGGAATGCGCGCGGGGATTGGCATCGTCGCGGTGGACCCGCACGTGATCAACTTGCGCGCGAGACTCTATATTCCCGGCTATGGTCTAGCCATCGCCGGCGACACTGGCGGACGCATCAAAGGCAAACGGATTGACCTCGGTTACGACGAAGTCAATCTGGTGCTGTGGTACAAATGGGTTGATGTGTACGTGCTTGACTCGCCGCCGTCTCTCGATCAAATCCACTGGGTCATTTCCGACACGCCGAAAGAGCGCACGACTCAGCATTAACATCACGTTGTCTCTTCGGGCGAAGCGAAAAGTCTCGTTACCGCAACGACAGATTTCTCGCCCGGCTCGAAATGACAGTCCCTAACCTGATGAGCATCAAAACCACCCTCGCCGCGCGCGGACTGCGCCCGCGCAAAAAATGGGGGCAGCATTTTCTTCCCGACCCGCGCATCTTGTCAAGCATCGCCGACGCGGCGCAAGTCACACGCGACGATACGGTTTTGGAAATCGGACCCGGGTTGGGGCATTTAACGCGCATCCTCGCGCAGCGCGCCGCGCATGTCGTCGCCGTCGAAGTGGACGCGGATCTCGTGGCAAAACTGCGCGCCGATCTTGCCGACGCGTCGAACGTCGTCATTCTGCACGGCGATGTACTGGAAGCGGAGCCGAACGAATGGTTGGCAAAGGCAGGTCTGGGGGCAGACACCCGGTCTGCCCCTCCGTATAAAATCGTAGCGAACCTGCCGTACTACATCACCTCCGCGATTCTGCGGCACGTTTTGGAGGCGAAACAAAAACCGCGCGTGATCGTGGTAACGGTCCAGCGCGAAGTTGCCCAGCGCATCGTCGCACAGCCGCCGGAGATGAATCTGCTCGCGGTCAGCGTGCAATTTTTCGCGCAGCCGCGCGTCCTCCGGACGATTGCCGCCGGGGCGTTTTACCCGCGCCCGCAGGTGGACTCGGCTGTCGTGCGCCTGGATGTTTTCGCTCAATCGTCGCTTGACACCGCAGACACCGCGCGATTCTTCGCGATCATTCGCGCCGGCTTCGGAGCGCGGCGCAAGCAATTGCGCAACGCGCTTGCGCACGGACTGGGGCTGAATGTTTCGCTTGTCGTAGACGCGCTCGTGCGTGCACACATTGATCCGGCGCGTCGCGCAGAAACGTTGACGCTGGACGAGTGGGCTCGGTTGTATCGGGCATTGGAATTTCGATAAACCAAGTCCAGAGTTTTGTCCTATTGTGAAACAGTGGAATTGGGTGTAGAATCTGGCACAGGAAAGATAATGACCTTCGAGAAACGCAAGATCCTTTTGGTTGATAACGATCCGCTCATTCGGCGCATTGTGACCAAAACGCTCACGGCGAACGGATACCAAGTCCTCGAAGCCAGTTCGGGTGCCGAAGGGCTCGCGCTCGCCCGGAGCCAGCCGCCGGATTTGATTCTGCTCGACTTGATGATGCCGGGAATGGACGGTTTCGAAGTGTGCGCGGCGTTACGTCAAGACTCGCTGACGGTGAACGTACCAGTGCTGATGCTGACCGCGCTCGATCAGACGGACGCCAAAGTGCGCGGTTTGCAGACCGGGGCGGACGATTACATCACCAAACCGTTCAACCTGGATGAACTCATCACGCGCATCGAAGCCCATCTGCGCCGCAGCGAACGCGACCTCAGCGCCAATCCCCTCACGATTTTGCCCGGCAATATCACCATCGAACAGACGATCCGCCAACGACTCGTCGCCGGTCAACCGCTCGCCGTGCTGTACCTTGACCTGTCCAATTTCAAAGAGTACAACGACGAATACGGCTGGCTCCAAGGGGACGCGATCATCAAAATGCTGGCGCAGCAGATTACCGAGGCAGTGCGGGGGCAGGGCAATCCGGAAGACTTCATCGGTCATATCGGCGGAGACGATTTTATTGTGATCAGCACGCCGCTGCGCGCCGAAGCCATCGCTCAAATCGTGATCGCGCGCTTCGACGCCGAGATTCCCCTGTTTTATCCTAAAGACGTGCGCGCCCGCGGATACTTTGAGACGATCGACCGGCGCGGCAAACCATTCCGCGCTCCGCTTGTCACTCTCTCCATTGCCATCGTGACGAACGATCAGGTCACGTTGTTCCACCCAGGTCAAATCTCCGCGCGCGCCGCCGAGTTGAAAAAGCACGTCAAGTCTCTGCCCGGCAGTCAATACGTATTTGACCGGCGGCGCAAGTAAGAGTATAATCGTCAACTGATATGGCACGAGTGAGGGCGCGGGAGGGAAACTCCCGCGTCCCCTTGTCAATCTGTATCGGGAGTTGAACGAGTATGCCGATCTACGAATACGAATGTGATAACTGCAGCGCACGCTTTGAACGATTTCAATCCATCCGGGACGAACCGATTCGCCAATGTCCCGCCTGTTCCGGTCAAGTGCACAAAGTGCTTCATCCAGCGGGCATCATTTTCAAGGGCTCGGGCTGGTACATCACCGACAGCCGCAAATCCGCCTCCGGCGCGGTGACGAGCGAATCCCAAGCCGCCGGAGCAGAGCCCAAAGCCGCGTCCAAATCGAATGACGGAGAGTCGAACGCAGCGTCCAAGTCATCGCCGACGGAGACGAAGGCAGAAACAAAATCGGAAAGCACGACCACGGCGAAATAGAACCAGTGCACGCTCAAGACGGGAAAAAATTGGGGATATCACGCGAAGGATGCCGCGGTATCCCCAATCCTTTCTCGCCACCTGGCGGACTATAATTGAAAGTGTCCGGTATGCGCGACGATCTTGGAGTTAAAATTCGAAACGTAGGTCAACAATTTTTCGAGCAACGACTTCCACTCATCACCCTCGATGATTTTTTCGAGCGTTGCGCGATCTTCCGCGACGCCGCCCGTCAGAATCTGCGGCGCACTGCCGTACACGGTGTACCACGACTCGGTCGGTTGAATACCCAACCGCGTGAGTTTGGGCACAAATTCCTGCACGACAAATTCAAAGTATTCCGATTCTCGACCGGGACGAATATCATAGGTCATTAGCAGTTTATGCATCGGGGTCACTCCCACGTGGCGAAAGCATACCAGAGATTACGAATAAAAGCAACCAGGGGTAACGATGCGCGCGGTCATCCAACGCGTTCGTGAAGCCGCGGTAGCGGTAGACGATCAAACCGTCGGCGCGATTGGCATCGGCTTGATGATTTTGGTCGGCGTCGCACACGACGATCAGGAAGAGGATGCGCGCTGGCTCGCGCAGAAAATCGCCACGCTCCGCATTTTTGAAGACGCAGCGGGGAAGTTCAACCTCTCCGCGCTCGATATCGGCGCGAGCGCGCTCGTCGTTTCGCAGTTCACGCTCTACGCGGATGCGCGGCGCGGGCGCCGTCCCGATTTCATCGCCGCGGCGCGTCCTGAGATCGCCGAGCCGTTAATTGAGCGGTTGGTCGCGCTCCTCCGTGAACAAGGTCTGCACGTCGAAACAGGAAAATTTCAGGCGCGGATGCTGGTCAAGATTTCTAACGATGGACCCGTCACAATCATTCTGGATTCTCCTCCTAAAGACAGCGTGACGAGGTGAACATTTCTCCCTGTCACCGTGTCAGCATGTCACGGTTGCGTCCACGCGCCACTTACATCAATCCGCTTGCTCTGATCATTGACATTCTGCAACTGCTTGCAATCAAAGACTCCACTTGATTCCTTGACGGTGATCGTACAACCCCCGATGGGCCATCGAAAATCGTCCTGGTCTGGGTCGCCACCGGGAATTACTTGCACGTCAATCCAATATGTCTCAGGTTTGGAATCGTAATTGCCAATGCCTTTGAACGGCGCGATGTGGAGGTTGACATAGTACTCACACCGCGCGCACCGCGCACTCGGAATCGCCGTGCCGATGGAAACTTCGCTCCCCGGTGTCGCGTCAAGACGCACGCGCATCGGCAGATCGAGTTCGACGTTCGCGGCACCTTTGACACTTAGATGCATCACGCCGACGCGATCCCCTGCAATGATCGTCGTATCGCTCCCCAGTATGACGTTCAACGCGAGCGCGTTTTGTCCTTTGACGCACAACACATCGTAAATCGCGCCGGGCGATTGCGTGAGGACAAAAACCTGATAGCCTGCCGCTCTCGCCTGCTGAGTCAAAAAATCTTTGATGCCCTCGGCATTCGTGTCGCGCGTGCTCCACACCGCGCGTTTCGTGTCGCCTTCAAAATTGAATGACGACGGCAATGCGATTTGCGCGTCCCACCACGCGGGCGCGCCTGCGCGCGGCGCGCGCGTTGGCGACGCGGCAGGAGAGCGCGTCGCGGTTGGCGCCGGCGCGATAGTTGTTGGCATTGGCGCAACCGCGACTTGCGCGAGGTTGCAGGCGAGCGCGAAAAGCAGGACGCCGACAAGGGCAAACAAGCTCCGACATTTGGAAGGGTCGTTGCGAGGAGCGCCTTTCGCGACGAAGCAATCCCCAAACCGCGATTTGGAGACACTTGCACCTGCGTGCAGTGCAAGTGTGGCTTCGCACAAACCGCTCGCGATGACAAATGCAGATTTATTCGTGTGCATCAGCGCTAATCCGCGCCCAATTCTTTCGCCATCCGCGCGGCAATTCCAGGTTCAAGCCACTCCGCGCTGTCAACCTCGACCGCGCACCCGCCCGCCGCGAGAAATTCGCGCGCGTCCTCCGCTGATTGAACGCCGCCGCATGCGACCAACGGAATCTCCGATCTCCAATCTCTAATCTCGTCGACTGCGCGCAACACAAGCGGTTTCACCGATGGCGCGTACAATCGCCCGTACCACGCTTTGCCGTCCACGATTCGCATTCCGCGCGGCGCGCGCCCGATCACGAGCGCGTTTGCACCCGCGGTCGCGCAATCGGCGGCGATTGCGCGCGCGTTGTCGAGATCGAGTTTGGCGAGAAGCGGCAATTCAGCTGCCGCACGCACCGCTCGAATTGCTTCGGGCGCGTCCATCGTCGGATTGAAATGGAGCTCGATGCCGCCAACCCCTGCGACGCCTTCGAGTTGCGCCGCCATTGTCACCCAATCGCGCGCGCCTTGCGCCGCAAACGCGACGAGGATTGGCATCCGGCTTTGATCCCACTCGCGGCGATACTCGCGTAAGACGCGCGCCAATCCTGGGTTTGCCGCGCCAGTCCGCATCAGCACGCCGCCTGGAACTTCGACGACACGCGGCATCGGCGCGCCCGCGCGTGACCACCGCGTCGTCGGCAGTGTGACCAGCGCGCCGATGTCTGTCGCGTCGGTGGTGTAGCCACCCGCCGCAAGCAAAATCGTACGGCTGATCGCGAGACTGCGTTTCCAGTTCGGAGCAAGTTCAATCATCGTGCAATGACAAATGCCAAATGGATTTCATCCTTCCCGCTTCATCCTTTCGACAATGCTCCACCACTCATCCCCTGTCGTTGCACGTTGGCGCGCGCCCGCTTGAATCGCTGCGAACTCGGCGCAGAAAAGCAAAATGGCTGCGGTGAGATAGCCCCACAGCATGATGGCGATGACAGCCCCCACCGAACCATAGACCATGTTCAACAACGCGTAATTGGTGAGATACCACGCAAAGACCGATTTCGCGATTTCCCACAACCCGGCGGCAATGACTGCCGCGAGCCAAACCTTCCGCCAACGAATCACAGAATCGTACGGGATGTAACGGTACAACATTCCAAAGACGATAGTGCTCAAGAGAATCGTACCGATGATCGGCAGAGTCTCTGTGAAAAGAGTGTGTCGCTGCAACACGCGGTAATGAACAGCAAGCCGGATCCACGTGGTCGCCACAAATGAAAGTCCGAAGATCAAACTGACAATGGCTACCATCCCGAAAAAGACCAGCCGCTGCCGCCACATCGGACGATCGCGCTGAACTCGGAAAGCGCGGTTGATGCCGATTTGCAGCACATCGAAGACGCTGGACGCCGACCAGATGAAACCAACCGCCGTCACGATCGTGATCGCCCCGCGCAATTTCGTCACCTCCTCCAAATTGTTGTACAGCAGGGTAGTACTCACAGGCAGGTTTGCCGTGAAGAAACTCGCCACCGTGCGCACCACCCGATCGGCAGGGATGAAATAACTCGCCACCGTAAAGAGGAACAACATCAAAGGGAAAATGGAGAGCAGGGCATAGTACGACAGCGCCGCGGCGAGTTGCGAACAGTCGTCCTCGCTGTACGAGCGCGCGGCTTGAAGAAAAACGCCAATCGCCAGAATCGCCCTGGCGGGTTCTTCGGCAGCGTGAACGAGGTTCGTCCCCTGGGACGTTTGTCGCTGAATCCAATTATTCATCTCACTCTCCGATTCTCAAATTCGATCAAATCGAACGCGGGACCATCCGCGCATGCGAGTTGGATGCCGCGTGTCGTTTCGACCGCACAGGCGTAACACGCGCCCGTACCGCACGGCATCGGCACGTCGACGAACACGCGCGCAAATCCTGGCTCCAGCCGGTAGCGCGGCGCGCGAATTGCATCGGCAAGTGCGCGATACAATTCCTCCGATCCGCTCGTGACGATGACGTCCGCCCACGCGAGCAGTTCGGTGCTCCACGCGTCGTCAGTGCGATATTCGATTTCAGGCGAGAGCCAATGCGCAGGGAAAACATCCTCCCCACGATTGACCAACACAACTTCGCGGTCTTGTGTAACCGACGCGTGCGCCAAGGCAATCAGTTGAACAATCCGCGTTCCCTCACCGATCAGCAAAACATGCCGCGCCTGCGCGCCCAAATCAATCGCGTGGCCAAGCGGCGCGAGCAAGTCGAGTTAATCGCCAACGCGTATGCGCGCGGCGAGTGGATCGTGCGCGGACAGCACAAACGCAACGCCCGCGCCCGCGTTGGCGTACAGCCACAGAGCGCGCCGGAGGTACGGATCGAACGTCGTCCCAGCGCGCGCGAGTGCGAATTGCCCCGGCTGCATTGCGCGCGCGAGTTCGGGTGCGTCAAACGCGAGGAGTTGCGCGTCTGCCCACAAAATTCGATTTTCAACCACTTGGCAGAAATGCTGTTTCACACTTCACCAACGCGCGCTCCGCGCATCACGTCACCGTCATACGACATTTCGATTTGCTGTCCCGGCTCGACGATCAGAAAATCGTTTTGCCAATCACCGTTGAGAAGATGGCGAATCAGAACGAGATCGCCCGCGATGCGCTCGAACGTCCAGCCGCGCTGCGCGGCATTTTCTTGCGCTTGCGTCTGCGCGTACGCCGCATCGCCAATACCCAGATCAACAAACGCGGCACGACTGTAATGCTTTTGCCACTCGCCCATCACTTGCATCAAGTAGTCCGCGTTCTCCATACCGAACTTGGCGACGTACTCGGCGTACGTTTTATCCAAATCCGCCGCGCTCCCCGCGCCGATGGCAAGACTCGATCCTGTGCTGTCGCGGCGTTCGAGATAGTCCTGCACGTACCAATATGTCCCAGGATGGTTTTCAAATTCGTGCTGATAGCGCGCACGACTGCCGAGAAAGAGTGTGATGCAATCGTGCGCGCGCGGGATCACTAGGCGCGTTGTTCGTGCGCGCAAACCTGCGCTCGCTTGACCACACAAACCGTACACCAAAACAATCGCGTCGTACGCGTCGTCCGTTGCGTTGATGCGTTCTTGCAACCGCGCGCGCAAATCGGCAGGCGTGTTGTGCAAGCCATAGCGCAACATCTCAACATCAATCGTGTGCGGCGATTGCGCGGCGCACCAGTAAATCGGACGCGCCAGCGCTTCACAACCGATACACTTCAATCGCATTTCGCTTTTCCTTTTCGGCAGTTGGAAACTGCACCAACAAAAGCACAAAGCCGACCCTCGTCGGCTCGAGTCTGCGAAGACAGACTTGGTGTAGTCGTTGCTGCGATTCTAACCGCCCGAAGTTTTGCTCACTTGCGCGCGGCGAGCATAAGCGTGCGCCCGCGCATGGCAAAGTACGGCGCGTGTTGGAAAACGCGATACGCGATTACACCGAACGTGCGCAACGCGCGTACGCGCGCGAGAAATGGGAAAATCGTGAAGCACTCTTCGCTGACAAATCCCGCGCGCGCGACTACAGCGCCCAATTCATCGGGAGAAAAGACGCGCGCGTGATCCGCGTCGGCAAAATGCGAGGGATCGGGATAACGCGCATTGGGCGTCGCCAGTGCGACCCGTCCACCCGACTTGAGCACGCGCTTCCACTCGCGCAACGCGGCGTCAAGGTCTGACAAATGTTCGAGGACGTGCTGACCGACGAGCGCGTCGAACGCGTTGTCGCGGAAGGGGAGCGCACCATCGTCAGAAATCCTGACGAGCAAGGGAGCAGGGGAGTAAGGGTACAGGGGCGATCTCTCCTCCGCTCCCCCGCTCCTCTGCCCCCCTGCGCTCAAGCATTCACGCGCCAAACGCAGCGCGCTCTCCAGCGTGTCCACACCCACGGCCCACGCGCCGCATTCGCGCAACATCCGCAGCAATCCACCGCCCCCGCAGCCGATTTCCAACACGCGCGCGCCGCGCGTCACGCGCGCCAGCCGCATCAACTCGCGCGCTTCGATGCGCCAGTCGCGCCAGGTTTCGCGTTGGGTGAAGTAGGACTCGGTATACGTCATCGTTCTGGGAACCAAAGATAGGGAGACAAGGAGACAACTTCTCCCTGTCCCCTTTGTCTCCGTGTCTTCTTGTCATTTCGTTGCCGCTGGCACATAGTACCGCGTCACGTATTCCTTCACCATCCGCATCGTCGAAAAGCGCGGGGCAATCGTCTTGATCGCGTTTTTCATTTGGCGCACCCACGCGCGCGGGACTCCGTTCGCATCGCGCGCGTAATAGAGCGGCACGATTTCATTTTCGAGCGTCGCGTAGAACGATTCCGCATCCGCCGCGTCTTGCGCATCCTGATTGTCCCACGCGCGGTCTTCGCCGATTGCCCAGCCGTTCACGTCCTTGATAAAACCTTCACGCCACCAGCCGTCCAGCACGCTGAAGTTCGGCAAGCCGTTGAGCGACGCTTTTTGTCCACTCGTCCCACTGGCTTCCATCGGACGGCGCGGATTGTTGAGCCACACGTCCGCGCCTTGCACGAGCGCGCGCGCGGCGTTGATGTCATAATCTTCGATGAAGGCGACGCGTCTGGCGAACCCCGGCTGCCGCGCGAACTGCACAATTTGTCGAATAACCTCTTTGGCAGGATTGTCGTCGGGGTGCGCCTTACCCGAAAAGAGAATTTGCACGGGACGATTGTCCACATTCAAGACGCGCTTCAGGCGTTCGACATCCCGGAAGATGAGCGTCGCGCGCTTGTACGTCGCAATGCGTCGGGCGACGCAGACCGTAAGCACGTCGGGATCGAACGGTAGGGGCGCCGGGCCCGTTGCCCCCGCGTGCGTTCGGGCAAAATCAATCAATCGTTTCTTGAGCATGCAATGCGTCGTCCACAATCTTTCGTCGGGAATGGTTTCGATGGACTCCCACAGCGCGGGATCGTCAAGGCGGTCGCGCCAATCCCGCGGGAAATATTCGTCGAGGAGATCGTGATATTCGGGCGCGAGCCAGGTGCGCGTATGCACGCCGTTCGTGATGTGACCAATCGGCACGTCGTTCTCCGCGCGCTGGGGCCACAGAAAGTGCCACATTTTGCGCGAGACCTCGCCGTGCAATTCGCTCACGCCGTTCGCCGCGCCCGCGAATTTCAGCGCAAGCACCGTCATACAAAATTCTGCTGCACCCCAGGGAAGATATTGCCGCGCGAGATCGAAGAACTGTTCGCGCGTGATGCCGAGTTGCTTCCAAAAATTCGCCAAGTATTTCTCGACGAGTTCGAACGCGAAGGTGTCGTTGCCTGCCGGAACGGGGGTGTGCGTCGTGAAGATCGTCGTCGCACGCACGGCGTCGCACGCTTGCTCGAACGTCATGCCTTGTTGAATGAACTCGCGCGCGCGTTCGAGGACGGAGAACGCGCAGTGCCCTTCGTTCAAATGCCACACACTCGGCTGGTAGCCCAACGCGCGCAACGCGCGCACACTGCCGACGCCGAGGATGTACTCTTGCATCAAGCGCATCTCGCGGTCGCCGATGTACAGTTGCGCTGCAAGGAGACGATCGTTGGGCGCGTTGGCGTCAATGTCGGTGTCCATCAAGAAGATCGGCGCGCGTCCGACTTGAATGCGCCACAGTCTCGCGTACACGGATCGTCCGGGCAATTCCACCTCGACGATGACCTCGCGTCCATCTTTGTCTTTGGCGGAAACAGCGGGCGCAAGCGCGAAATTCAATTTCTCGTGAATCGCTTCTTGCCAGCCATCCGGATTGAGTCGCTGCGTGAAATATCCCTGCGGATACAGAAAGCCGATGCCGACGAACGGCAGCCCCAAGTCACTCGCTTCCTTTACGTGATCGCCCGACAAGACGCCGAGTCCGCCTGAATAGATCGGCAACGACGAATGCAACCCAAATTCAAACGACAAGTACGCGATGGTACGATCCGCCAGGTACGGATAGCCGACATTGAACCAGGTTGATTTCGATTGCTGGTATGCGTCGAATTGCGCGACCGCGGCGTTGTACTTTTTCAAATAGTCGAGGTCTTGACTCGCGGCATGCAATTTCTCCGCGCTGACCTCGCGCACAAATTTCACCGCGTTGCGCTGCACGCGCTCCCACAATTCGGGATCGAGGGCTTGGAAAGCATAACGCCCTGCAGGATTCCAGCCCCACCACAAGTTGTACGCCAGTTCGCTCAACCGCGCGATGCGCGTTGGCAGCGCGGCGAGTCTCACGCCCGTCTCCTGAATATCGAGCGCGAGTTCGCGCGCGGCTTGGGTTGCTTGGATTTTGTTTTCGATGGCATCCTGATAGAGCGCGAAATATTTCTCCGCGGCGGCGTTCCACGAGACATCGCGCGACATCGCGCGGAGTTGGAGTTCGGACCACGCGTCTGGAATCTGATAAACCTGAATCGCGCGCGCGACGGCGGCGAACAACGCCCAGCGGTCGGGCGCGGTGAACACAAAGCCCGTGCCGTGATTCGCGCGCGTGTCGAAATCTTCGACCGAATCGGCGAGACCACCCGTCGCGCGGACAATCGGAATGCAGCCGTACCGCATCGCGAGCATTTGATCGGTCCCGCTTGGCTCACTGCGCGATGGCATTAGCAAAATATCCGCGCCCGCGTAAATCTGGCGCGCCAATGCTGGATCGAACGTCAGCGCGACGCCGACGCGACCAGGGTATTGCTGTTGCAGGCGCGTGAAAAACTCGTGATAGTGCTGATCGCCCATGCCCATCACGACGAGTTGTGCAGAAAACGTGTCTAGCACGTGGTCAATCGAATCGCCGATCAAATCCATCCCCTTTTGCCGATTGAGTCGTCCAATGATCGCGAGGAGCGGCGCGTCGGCTTGCTGGGGCAGACCGAAGTGTTTTTGCAGTGCGACTTTGTTCGCCACACGCGCGTCAATCGAATCGCGATCAAAAGTTTGCACGAGATTCGGATCGCGCGCGGGATCGAAAGAATCGGTATCAATGCCGTTCAAAATCCCGACGAGGCGGTCTTTGCGCTCGCGCAGAATCGGATCGAGTTTTTCGCCGAATTCGGGTGTCTGGATTTCGCGCGCGTATGTTTCGCTCACCGCGTTGATTTTGTCGGCGAACAAAATGCCGCGCGCCATAAAATCGAAAACTTGGTTCAGTTCGGGCGCGACGTTCGGATGCGCGATGAAACCATACGCCGCGAGTCCCGCGATTTCGAGGACGCGGTAGCCGAAGACGCCCTGATACTGAATATCGTGAATCGTAAAGACGGTGGCGGTATTGGCGAAGAACGAATCCGCCGCGTAAATCGTGCGCAGCCAATTCGGGACGAGCGCAGTGTGCCAATCGTGGCAATGGATGATGTCGGGCTGCCAGTTCAACCGCTTCAACATTTCGACCGCGGCGCGCGCAAAGAAGATGAAACGCTCCGCGTCGTCGGGATACATGTAAATCCCTTCGCGGTCGTACAGGCGTTTGTTCTCGATGAAGTACGCTGGCACACCCGGCGCGAGTTCGCCTTCGAACACAGACGCGTCTTCGGTCGCGTGATCGAACGGCACAGGAAACGGATCGAGCGCTTTTTGCAGTTTGAATTGCGCGGGATCAATCCGCCCGTAGCGCGGCATCACGACGCGCACGTCGTGTCCGAGCGCGTGCAGTGCCTTGGGGAGCGCGCCGACCACATCGGCGAGTCCGCCGGTTTTGGCGAAAGGCGTGATTTCGGCAGAGAGCATTAGGATTTTGAGTGGATTGGTCAATGGGTCACCTGGTCAATTGGTCCATTTTCGATTGCCGATTGCCGATGTGCGATTTTGTCAATCGGCAATCAAAAATCGAAAATGATTTGGAGAATCTCCGCGAGCGTTTTCACCGTCGCGTCGGCGCGTAACGCGGGATCGCTCGCGCGGTTGTCGGGAATTTTCTGCCACCAGAATTCTTCGTTGCGGTCAATCCAAATCGCGCGCATCCCCGCGCGGTGCGCGCCCAGAATGTCGTACTGCGGCGAGTCGCCGACCATCACGATTTCGCTCGGCGGCAGTTGCCACGCGTCCGCGATGAGACGAAACGCGCGCGGGTCGGGCTTGCGGAGACGATGCGGCATCGCGCTGCTGAGCGCGGGATTGAGGTACGGCGCGAAACCGAGCCGCGCGACACAGTTCTGCACAAGTCCATCGTCATCCGCGTTCGAGAACAAGCCGACGCGCAAACCGCGCCGCGTCAGTTCTTGCAGTGTCGCGAGCGCGTCGGGGTACGCGTGCCAGCGTGGTTCGTGTTCTGCAAAAAAGACGCGCACCGCGCGCGGCAACAAACCATCAGGCGACGCAGTGTACCCAAATTGGGCGAGCGTGTCGCGCAGTGCGTCTTCGATTGGCTGCTCAATGCCGGTTTCGTCCGCGCGTTTCCAGCGCGCCTCGCGCGCGGCTTGGAACGCCGCAGGAAAATCGTCGCCCACCGTGATGCCGTACGCGTTCAAAAACTCGGCAAGTGTTTTGGCGGCGCGCGGATTCACTTCTTTCCAGTCGCCGTCGTACCACATCAACGTCCAGCCCAGGTCAAAAATGATACCCCGAATCATAGGCATTTTCGATTTTCGATTTCTGATTGCCGATTTTCGATCGCCGACGTGCAATCGAAAATCGAAAACCGTGTCAGTATCCTTTCGTAGTATCTACAAGGTTTAGCAGGTATTCTCCACGCAAATACCGCCGCAGGTTCTCGCAAAACAGTTCCACCGCGCGCTCATCGTAATGCCGCGTGGCACCAGAAACGTGCGGCGAGATGAGTGCGTTTTCAAGTTTCCACAGTTCGCTGTCGGCAGGAAGCGGCTCTTTTTCAAACACGTCGAGTCCCACACCCGCGAGCCAGTTTTCTTTCAGCGCGCGAACGAGCGCGGCTTCGTCCACGATGCCGCCGCGCGCGATGTTGACGAGGAAAGCGGTCGGCTTCATCGCGCGCAGTTCGCGTGCGCCGATCATGCCGCGCGTCTCGTCCGTCAGCGGCGTCGCGATCAGAACGAAATCGGATTGCGCGAGCAGGTCGAGCAGTTGGGCGCGCGTGAACCACGCGTCGGGAAGCGTGCCGTCGGGATCGCCGACGCCTGGCTCGTGATAACCACGATCCCGTTTATCGCCGCCGCGCGTCAGCGCCAGCACGCGCATCGCAAACCCTCGCGTGGCGATGCGCCCGACCTCGCGCCCGATACTGCCGTAGCCGACGACGCCGAGTGTCTTGCCGCGCAGTTCCGTGCCCAACAACAAATTCCACTTACCCTTGGGCCATTCGGCGTGATCTTGCTTGCGCGTCATCGTCGGAATTTTGCGCGCGAGCGCGAGCATCAACGCAATTGCGAATTCGCCAATCGGCGTCGCGTGGATGCCGCTCGCGGTCGTGACGAGAACATCGCTCTGCAAAATCGGATGATTCGTCAGATGGTTGATGCCGGCGCTGTGCAGTTGCACCCATTTCAAGCGCAGCGCGCGCGACAGATCGCGCGGCGGAATCATTCCGTAGAAAATTTCTTCATCGCCGTCGAAGAGCGCACTGGTATCGGAAAAATCTGCGCCTTCCTTCACCGATTTCTGCGCGACGACGAGACGCGACGAGAGCGCGCGCACGCGCTCGATCTGCGCGTCGGTAAAGCGGAGGGTCAGCAAAACCTTGATTGGATTCATTCAATTGAACCTTTCGCCGCGCGGTATTATAGCGGAAAAGGAATGATTGCGCAAAAAATTTGAGGGTGGGTCGAGATGCCGCGCGCGTCACCACGCGGACACAATATCAAAAAGATTCCACCCCTTGGAATATCCGGGATGGAATCCTTTTGCGCTTGCCATGGCGAACGAAGGTCAGGCGGCGTCCGTTTTTTGCAGAAAGTACGCGCGGCAAGCCCGATCCAGCAATTCCTGGGAGAGCGTGGGCGGGATGCCCTGAAAACGAGCAATGTCTACCAGTTCGTCGAGGATGTCGCGCGGGTGGACGCCGCGCGGAGTGCGCTTGGGCTTGGTGTAATATTCGGCGATGAGGTAGCGCCATCCCTCTTCGGAATACGAAATATCGCGCTTGGCTGCTTCGCGGCGAAAAATTTCGCGCAATTCCTCCAAGGTGGGATCGGGTACATAGATCTTGTAACGGATGCGCCGCAGATACGCTTCGTCCACCAAATCTTCGGGAATGAGATTGGTCGCGAAGAAGACGAGCACGTCGAATGGCACATTAATCTTTTGTCCCGTCTCCAGGGTCAGATAATCCTCGCCTTTTTCGAGCGGCACGATCCAGCGATTCAACAAATTGCGCGGCTGGACCCGTTGTCGTCCAAAATCATCGAGCAAGAATATTCCGCCGTTCGCTTTCATTTGATATGGGGCTTGATAGTCCTTCGTGGTCGGATCATAAACCAGGTTGAAATTTTTCATCGTCAATTCGCCGCCAACCGCAATAAACGGTCGCTCGATGAGCGCCCAGCGTTGATCGTACTCTTCGCTCTTGCTGGACAGATAGCGCAGCGCGCCCGACCGCTTTTCCGTTTCGGCGGTGGTCGAAATCAATTGATGCTGAGTGGGATCGAAAACCTTGATGATTTGTTCGTTCACGCTGACGACATACGGGATCCAAATCGCGCCGGGCGGCAATACGCCGACGGCTTCGCCAATCGAAGTTTTGCCGTTGCCCGTGTTGCCAAACAGGAAAATGGCTTTGCCGGAGGCCACCGCCGGACCGAGTTGATTGAGAAGCGCCTCGCTGAGAACGAGATGCGCGAGCACGCGCCGAAGCGCGTCCGGCGTGATCGCTTGACTGGGGAGCGATTGCGCCTTGACCCGCGCAGTGTATGCTTCCAGACCCACGGGTGCAGGCCCGCTGTACTCGTTTTGATTCATCAGTTCACGCGCCCGCGCCCGTCCCCAGTCCGTATACGCGTACCGATAAGACGATTCGCCGACCGCAGCGGCGCCTTTAACTTCCATCAAACGTTCGCGCCGCAAATGGTTCAGCACTTGGTCAACGACATTCGCAAACGGCAACTTCAGCGCGTCGGCAATCTCATGCCCCAACAACGAGCCGCGCGTGTACATCGCTTTGAGCGCGAGTCCTGCGAGAAAATTGAGGGGCAACCCGGTCTCTTGAACCGAACGCGGTCGCGCTGGCGGAGTGTTCACTGGATTCGTCATTCGGCTAGCCACCTTTCAAACCACGCGCCTGCTTTGCGCCCGCCGAAACGGTGACCACCTGAGAAATAATCCGCGTCAAGGTGATCGGAACAGTTCAGCAACGCATACACGCGCGCGAGTTCAGCGTACGCTTGCCTAACTCCCTCAATCGGAAAGATGTCGTCCTGGATTCCACTTTCGATTAACACGGGGCGCGGCGCGATCAGCCCCGCAACGTCCGACGCTTCCGCGTACCGCAAAATGCCCGGAATGTAATTGTCCGCGCAATGTTCCATTGCCAGGATCGACGCGCGATACGTGCAGAACGCGCCGTCGAGCACCACCGCGCTGATCCGTTCGTCGAGCGCGGAGGCGTACAGCGCCGTCGTGCCCCCGCCCGACCAACCGATACACCCGATTGGCTCCGCAATGGGTTCAGGACGCGTGCGAATGTAGTCCATCGTCCGCATCACGTCCCACGCGCGCA
>Ga0315285_10000342_pt1 | contig 47888 bp, 46 predicted proteins | sample YL17G09_36_MG_FD_203698 | JGI IMG/M metagenome (GOLD analysis project Ga0315285, IMG submission 203698) | Sediment microbial communities from Yellowstone Lake, YNP, Wyoming, USA - YL17G09_36 | ecosystem: Environmental > Aquatic > Freshwater > Lake > Sediment | place: USA: Wyoming | collected...
GTCCTGGGGGCTCACCCCTACCCGCGCATGGTGCGGGACTTCCAGGCCATCATCGGGCAGGAGGCGCGCCACCAGGTCCTGGAGGCCGAGGGGCGGCTGCCGGACTGTCTCATCGCCTGCGTCGGGGGCGGCAGCAACGCCATGGGCCTCTTCCACCCCTTCCTGGAGGATCGGGGGGTCCGGATGATCGGCGTAGAGGCGGGCGGGCTGGGGATCGCGTCGGGCCAGCACGCGGCCAGGTTCGCAGAGCGGACGGTCGGCATCCTCCACGGCACGCGGAGCTACGTCCTCCAGGATGGCGACGGGCAGATCCGCGTCACGCACTCGATCTCGGCCGGGCTGGATTACTCCGGCGTGGGGCCGGAGCACAGTTACTACCATGACCGGGAAAGGATCGAGTACGCCTCCGTCACGGATGCCGAGGCCCTGGAAGGCTTCCGCCTGCTGTGCGAGACCGAGGGGATCATCCCCGCCCTGGAAGCGGCGCACGCGGCGGCCTACCTGGCCAAGATCGCGCCGGGCCTCGGGCGCGGGCAGTGCGTGATCCTGAACCTGTCCGGCCGAGGCGACAAGGACGTGGAGGTTGCATCCCGCGGCCTGGGTTTGCCGATCGGAGAGGCCTCATGAGCGAGAACCGGATTGATCGCGCCTTCGCCCGCCTGAAGGCCCAGGGCCGCAAGGGGCTGATTCCCTTTCTCGCAGCCGGCGATCCCTCGCTCGATGTGACGGCCGCGCTGGTCCGTGAGTTCGAGGACCGCGGCGCCGACCTGGTGGAGATCGGCGTGCCGTTTTCCGATCCGCTTGCCGATGGCGTGGTGAACCAGCGCGCGTACCAGCGGGCTCTGGCCGCCGGCGTCAGCCTGGGTCGGATTCTGGATCTCGTGGCGAGCATCCGGCGGCATTCGGAGATTCCCCTGGTTCTGATGAGCTACGTCAATCCCATCCACCGCTTCGGCCTGGACCGATTCCCGGCGGCCGCGCGGGAGGCCGGGGTGGACGGCCTGATCCTGTCGGACTGTCCTCCGGAGGAGATGGACGGATTCCTGGAGGCCCTCGGGCGCGCGCGGGTGCATCCGGTCCTGCTCGTGGCTCCGACCAGCCCGGATCGGAGAATCTCCTTGATAAGCGCTCGAAGTCGCGGCTATATATACTATGTCTCCCTGCGGGGTGTCACTGGGCCAAGGGATGAGTTGCCGGCGGATCTGAGCGACGGGATCCGACGGATCCGCGCTCTCACACAGATGCCGCTGGCGGTAGGGTTCGGAATCTCGACCCCCGCCCAGGCGAAGGCGGTGGCGGAGCTGGCTGATGCCGTGATCGTGGGATCTGCGATCGTGGCCACCATCGAGGCTTCACAGGGACGCCCAGATCTCGTCCCCCGCGCAGGCCAATTCCTGGCAGACTTGCGATCCGCTATAGGGTGAATGCCCGAAAACCTAGGGGGGTTAAAGATACTGGAATGGAGGTTGCAGTTGGCATACCGGGATGGTGAAAATCGGCCAGCCGCCCCGCTCAGGCCTTCCTTGTCCGGAGGCGCCTAAGCGGGCTGCTTGGGACCTGGGCTGAGGGCAGGCGGGACGGCAAGGCCATGAGATATCGCGTCTTGGGATGTTCCGGAGGGGAGGTGCCAGGTTTCCACCTGTCTAGCTTCCTGGTGGACGACCGCCTGCTGATCGACACCGGCTCTGTCGCGTCAGCGCTGGAGGTTGATGAGCAGGCGAAAATTGACCATATCCTCCTCACCCACTCGCACCTCGACCACACCGGGGGCTTGCCGCTCCTGGCCGATAATATCTTCGGGACGCGGGCGACGCCGGTACAGGTTCATGGGATCGCCCCTACGCTGGATGGGGTGCGGCGCAACCTGCTCAACGATGTGCTCTGGCCGGACTTCACGCGGATTCCGTCCAGCGCGTTTCCCACGCTCCTGTACCGCGAGGTTCCCGAGGATGGCCCCTTCGAGGTGGCAGGGTTCACCATCACGGCGATCCGGGTGAATCACGCGGTGGAATGCGTGGCCTATTTCATTCAGAGCCGCAGCGGGACGCTGCTGCACATCGGAGACACGGGCCCAACGGAGGCGGTCTGGCGGCATGCGCGCACGGTGCCTCGCCTCCAGGCGGTGTGCATCGAGGCGACGTTCCCGAACCGCATGCAGGAAGTCGCCGATGTCAGCGGCCACCTCACCCCTCAGAGTCTCGAGAAGGAGCTGGAGAAGCTCGACCGGGATGTGCCGGTGTACGTATATCACCTCAAGCCAAACTTCCGACGGGAGATCCTGGCGGAACTGAAGCGGTTGCGCCGCCCTGCGCTCCACATCCTGGAGGATGGCACGCTGTACCGGTTCTGACGCGCCCGTCTCGGGGACCACAACCGGGGCAGGAGAGGGACCAGCGGCCTGCCGGGCGAGGCGCCAAACCTTGCGTGACGTATGGCCCGTGCGAGCAGGACACAGGTTCGACCCGATGGCTGGGACCGCGCCCTCCAAGCATTCCGTACGGCAGGTGCCGGGGCGGCGCGGCGTCACGTTCATCGAGCTGATCACCCTGACCATCGCCCTGCTCATTCTGTTGGCCATAGGTGTCCCCAGGATGAGTCCCGTGGTCCAGCAGTTCCGTCTGAAGGGGGCGGCCTGGCAACTCGGTGGGGACCTGCGCCTGGCGCGCCAGCGGGCGGTGACGACGCAGCGTCGCTTTCGGGTCTGCATAGACAACTGCAAGATCACCGTGCCACAAGGGACATACAGCGTCGAGGTGGATCTGGGAACGCCGTCAACCTCCAAGTGGACCAGCGAAACCGGCGCACCGGTGAGGCTCCCCCCCGACGTCTGCGTCAGCAGCGCCTACAGCCCTGCTACCGCGACATTTGCGGCAAACGGGATGGCGAGCGGGAACACCTTTTCACTCTACAACCTGATCGGCATGTATCAGGTGACGGTCAACTCAACGGGCCAGGTCACGGTTGCGGTGGTCACGGGGGTCAAGATCCCGAGTTGTCCCTGAGGAAGATTGGGGGTCCCAATCGGCCGGGCCTGACGCTCGTCGAGGTGATGTTCGCCGTTTCGGTCCTGGCCTTCGCCCTGCTGGGCGTCGCCGGAATGTTCCCCTCGGCGATGCGCTCGGTCCATTCCGGTGGGGAGACGACCAAGGCCACGATCCTGGCACGCGGGATGATTGACATGATCCGGGCCGATACAGTCTACAGCCTCGTGCCGGGGTACAACGGCTTGGATACCAACACAGTAACCGTCACGTGTCCGGTGACTCCCCCGACACCGTCCAGCCCCGACCCGAGCTACAACAAGAAGAAGTGGAAGTGCGACATCGCGGCGAGCGGGACGCGGGATACGGGGCAGGGTCTGCGGGGCGGGCGCGGGACCGTCACCGTGACCTGTGTGGACTTCGATACCACGACCCCTTTCAAAGAGAAGAACATCTCATGCCCACCGCCTGATCGGAATGATTATACTACCAAGAAGGTCACTGTGACGGTCACCTGGGGCGACAAGGGGTCGCGCTCCGTGAGTCTGGTCACGTATGTCACTCGGACCGAATGAGCGTCCCTCGCAGCCAGGGTGCCGGGGGATGACCCTGGTCGAGACGCTCATCGGCGCCCTGATCTTTGCCTTCGTGGCCACCGGCGTATACATGCTCTACACGACCATGCAGAACACGATGAGCCGCGGCGAACTGATGAGCGACCTGCAGCAGAACGCCCGGATCGGCCTGGCCCAGATGGTGCAGGAGATCCGCATGGCAGGGTACGATCCCAGTGGGGTCATCCCCCTGGTGACGCTGGCGCCGAAGGCCCCCATCCGGGCAGCGATGCCCGGGTGTTTCTCGTTCGTGGCGGACGTGTTCGGGGCCGGTACGGCCCGCCAGATTACCTACTACCTCAGCGGGACCACCCTGTACCGGAAGTTCGACACCTGGGATGGGGCGAGCGCGTTTAATAACCTCAGCCACCAGCCGCTGGCTGGGTCCATGGCAACGTTGACCTTCACCTACTATGACGGCAACAATCAGGTTCTGACGCCGGCGGCGTGGACCTCCACGCAGCGCTGCCCGCCCGACGCAAGTGCGAGCGCGCAGTCGATCGTGCAGTTGACGTTCGACCAGATGCGCCTTATCCGCAGGGTGGCAATCAGCCTAAAGGCCCAGGGGTCACGGCCCGGTGTCTTCTCGGAGTTTTTCACCCTGACGAGCGATGTGCGCCTTCGGAATCTCTAAGCAACCCCGGGGTGCGGCCCTGGTCATCGTCATGCTGGTCATGGCGGTGCTCTTGATGGCCGGGACGACCTTTCTCACGATCTCGTCCACCGAGAGCCAGATCGCGCTGAACGAGCAGGGCTCTGCCAGAGCCCTCGTCCTTGCGGAGGCGGCGATCCACAAGGCCATTGCCTTCTATTACGCCAATCCGAATTCGACCTACGCAGCGGAAACTAACACGGTACTGGGCGGAGGGACATTCACCATCAGCGTCACGACCGTCGCGGGCTGCACCGCGACCAGCGCCCGGAAGATCCAGGCCACGGCCTCGGTGCCAATTCGTGGAGGGAAAGCCCAGGCTACCCTCGAAGCCGTAGTGGACCGGGTGTCCTACCCATACCGCTGGGCGGCCTTCGCCGCGACCCCCAATCAGCTCATCTACTCCCTTTATGATCCCCTGTCTGGCTATTCGAGGGATCGAACCAACAGTGAACTCTGGCTCAATCACGATGACCTGGTGGACAGCTTTGACTCGGGAGCCGGCCCCTACGACCTGACGACGAATAGCGGACAACACGGGAACGTCGGCGCCAACGGCGATGTGGACATTGACTATAACAGCACGATCAAGGGCAACGTCCAGGCGGGGGATGACATCATCAAGAGTTCGGGGGTCACCGTGACCGGCACCGAGGCCAGCAACCTGTCTCCGGAGCCCACCGACCCTGGCGTGCCATTTCCCACCGTCACGCCAGGCGTCACACCGACGGGAGGCCTGACGGTGCCAGCGGGCGGCAAGGTCACCCTTTCCGCCGGGACGCACTACTACACGAACATCAAGATGGAAGATAACGCCAAACTCGAAACCAGCGGGGGGCCCGTCACGATCGTTGTGACCGGACCGCCGGTTGCTTCGACCAACAAGCTGGCGGACCTGGGGGACAACGTGACCCTGGGGGCGCATCCCGGGACCCAACTGACGATCATCACCAAGAGCGATACGTCGGAGACGGACTTCCTCACGTTCGTTGCCCAATCCGGATTCCGTCTCTATGGCAGCATCTATGGCACACACACCGACATCTACCTTGGGGCGAATTCCCAGATCTTTGGCTCGATCATCGGGCGAACGATGCGCGCGAGCACCGGGACGAAAATGCACTACGACCAGGCCATGTCCAATCGGGAACTGTGCCACAATGGGAAATTCACCATTCGCCGTGGGACGTGGCGAGAGATCATCCCCTCCACCTAGTTTCGAGGCTCTCGGCCGGCGAGGCCCGAGCGTGCCGCCCGGCCTGACCCGCAGCGTCGTACTACCTGTCGAACCAGGAGCCGTTCAGTAGCCCCGGTCGGCGGGCGCGACCGCAGGGCGGCCAGGGAAGTTGTCCCGGCATCCATGAAATCAACACGCATTGTGGTAGCCTTGGCCATTCTGGTCTCCCTCATCGGATGCGGGTCCGAACGGACCAAGACCGTCCCGGACGAACTCATCGGAACCTGGAAGACCTCGGCGGCCAAGTACGCGGATACCTTCATCGAACTGACGAGAACCATCATAACCTTCGGGGCCGGCGAAGCGGGTTCGCATATTCGCTCTGTGGTCTCTGTGGAAAAAGTCCGCGAGGACGGGAACACCCTGTACACGGTCCTCTACAAGGACCCAGAAGGTCAGGAATACAAACCCCAATCCGAAATTATTAACCGCCAAGGCGCCAAGAACGCCAAGACCAGAAGGCCTTATTGGGGAAGACAAACGGAACTTCTGAAGGCCTCAAGAACCGGTTCTCGTGTTCTGGATTGGAAGGTTCCGAACATGCCATCCATGGCGGCCTTGGCGTCATGGCGGTTCAAGGTTTTTCTCGGATCAGGACAAATTGGCCTTTTACTACGATCCGGCGTCTGATGGTGTGATGCGGTGGAGGAACCAACAAAGCATCGCGTGGACGATACAGAGGCGCTGACTGCCGATGCGGCCCCACCAGGCCGGCGCGTTTGTGTGGGTAGTTATGGAGATAAGGCAGCCACAGCAGTGACCGATGATGGGTGCGCGCTTGCTCATGCAGTCACGGTCAGCAAAGGTTGTTGCATCATGCAGTCAGAGGCAGAAGGAATGGTGCCCGGGGATCACGCTCATCGAGTTGGTCTTCATCATGATGATCGTCGTCACCCTCGGCGCCATAGGGTTCCCTGCCTACAACAAGTACCGCGACAACGCGAGGATGGTCCAGGCCGTCGCGGACATCCGGACGATCGAACACGACATCTACATTTATGAGGGGTATAACGCAAAGCTCCCCGATTTTCTGGACGAGATCGGCAAGAGCAACCTCCGAGATCCCTGGGGCAATCCCTACCAGTACCTGAACGCGACAACGAAAAAGGGAACGGCGGTACAGCGGCTTGACAAGCTCTCCAATTCGTTAAATACGGACTTCGATCTGTACAGTCTCGGCAAGGACGGAAAGACCCAAGCGAACATCAATAAGGCGGAAAGCCTGGACGACATCGTGCGCGCCAAAAATGGGGGGTACGTGGGCCTGGCCTCGGCGTTATGAGGCACCGTCAAATCATGCCGACTGCACCCCAGCATTCATTCCTCGGTGCTCCACATGATGGGAAAGCCGAGCAAGCAACGAGCCGGCCGCCAGTTCGATCCGAAGGTGGTTCAAGCCTTCTTGACCCTGATGGCTCAGGAGGAGGCCGCGTCATCGGACCAGGTAAAGAACGAGCGTCCAGTGAGTGCGGCGCCGGAGCATCCGTGATCCTGGAAGCTTCCAGCAAACACCGCCGGGGCCCGGCTCGATGTTTGGATCGACTGGACCATCGGCTGGGTGTCCGAGGAATGGCGGGAGCAATGACGCGACTCGTCCTGGCTGGTAAGTCCTGATAGTGCCTAGGTCTAGGGGTCTTTCCAAAAACGACCACTAGCCATTGCGTGGGGGTTTTTATGGGCATCCGATGAGCATTTTTCACTTGACAAATCAATATGTTGTCGTTAATAGGCAGCGTATGCACGTGAGCCAGCGCATGTAAGTTACGCACAGTAAAGGATTCCGCCATGTTTGGGTTGGGGAGAAGGAAGGAAACGGTCGGGTTGGATATCGGTGCCAGCTCTGTGAAGGCTGTCCAGCTAACGCCGGGCCGCGAGGGACACGAGCTGGTTCGCCTCGGGATCGCGCCCCTCCCCCCCGAGACGATCGTGGACGGGGTCATCATGGATTCGGGGACGGTGCTCTCGGCCATCCAGCAGATCTTCACGGAGAACCAGATCAAGACCAAAGACGTGGTCGTGGCGGTGTCGGGGCACTCGGTCATCGTGAAGAAGATCAAGGTTGGCAGGATGAAGCTCGAAGAGCTGGAGGAGCAGATCCCCTTCGAGGCAGAGCAGTACGTGCCCTACGCCATCGAAGATGTCAATCTGGACTTCCAGGTTCTCGAGAGCACGAATCCGGAAGCCAACGAGATGGATGTCCTGCTGGTGGCGGTCAAAAAGGACATCATCAACGACTACCTCTCCATCATCTCGACGGCGGGGCTGAAGGCCGTGGTGGTGGACGTGGACGCGTTCGCGCTGCAGAACGCCTTCGAGATCGCCTACGAGATGGAGAAGGATCAGGTGGTGGGCCTGGTGAACCTGGGCGCCGCCGTGATGAACATCAACATCCTGCAGGGCGGGATGTCAGAGTTCACGCGGGACTCTGCCCTGGGGGGCAACCGGTACACGGAATCCATCCAGAAGATGCTGGGGCTGAGCTACGAGCAGGCGGAGAGCCTGAAGCTGGGCGGAAAGGTGGAAGGCCGGACCTACGAGGACGCCCGGCCCGCCATCGAGATGGTGAACGCCGAGCTGGCGGGAGAGGTCCGGCGCTCCTTCGATTTCTTCCGCTCCTCCTCGCACAGCGACACAATTCACCGGGTTCTCTTGAGCGGGGGTTGCGCGCGCCTGTCGGGCCTGGTGGAGTATCTCTCGGAGAGCCTGGAGATCCCCTGCGAGGTGGCCAATCCACTTCGGAACATCAAGGCCGACCCGAAGAACTTTGACCCGGAGTACCTGGAGGTCATCGCCCCGCAGCTGACCGTGAGCGTGGGGCTGGCCCTGCGGCAGGCGGGAGACAAGTGACATGATCAAGATCAACCTCCTCCCGCGGGAGGAGCGCGTCCGGCGCGCCCCCATCAACACTACGCTCATCCTGGCTGGGGTCGGCGTGGTGGTCGCCCTGCTGGCCATGGCCTATGGCTGGTACTGGTTGAGCGGAGAGGTGGAGCGCCTCGAAGCTTCGATCCGCCAGGCCCAGGCCGATGTCAAACGCTTTGATGATCTGGCGAAGCAGGTGGACACGTACCGCGGGGAAAAGAAGCGGCTGGAGGAGAAGATCAAGGTCATCGAGACGCTGGTAGCGGCGCAAGGGGGGCCGGTCCAACTCCTGGACGAGGTCAGCAAGGCCCTCCCCAACGAGGTCTGGCTCATATCTTTCAGCCGGACGGGCAAGAGGCTGGAGATTTCCGGCTTCGCCTTCTCCAACTTCAATGTGGCCACGCTGATGACCAACCTGGGCAGGGCCTCCAACGTGTTGAAGAGCGTGGACCTGGTCGTTTCGGAGAAGGCCACGGTCGAAAACCAGTCGGTGGAAAAGTTCATAATTACGGCGGAGGTCGTGGAGGGCAAGAGCTAGGAGCGAGGCGTGCCATGGCACTCGATCTGAAGGTCTTCCTTGGCAATATTCCCCCGCGACAGCGGTATCTGCTCCTCGGCGTCATCGGGATCGGCATCGTGGCTGCCTACGTGTACCTGCTCATGCTCCCGCTCTGGGAGAGCAAGGGCAAGCTGGAGACGGACCTGCAGAAGCTCCAGACGGACCTGAACCAGAAGCGCATGATCGCCGGCAACCGCCCGAAGCTGGAGGAGGAGATCAAGGGGCTGGAGAATCAGCTCGATGCGGCCCTGGTCAAGCTCCCGGAGGAGAAGGAGATTCCCAAGCTCTTGACCCAAGTGAACACGCTGGGGCAGCAGAGCGGGCTGGAGTTTCTGTTGTTCCGTCCGGCGGCCCCGGTGAAGAAGGGATTCTATGCCGAGGTTCCCATCGAGATCCGGGTGGAGGGGGAGTACCACACCCTGGGAACGTTCCTGGATCGGGTCAGCAAGCTCGAGCGCATCGTAAACGTGGCGGACCTTCGAATCAGTCCGCTCTCGGCGGAGAAGCAGCAGAAGAGCGGTCGAGCCATCAGCGCCGACTTCAAGGCCACGACCTTCACGTTTCTGGAAAAGGGAGGATCGGCCGGTGCTCCCGCGAAGTAGCCGGGGTTCAGGCACCCACTGCGGGTGGGCGACCCACCTACGGTGTGTGCCCGCCCTCGCCGTGGTCATGGGACTCAGCCTTTCCGGATGCTCCGGTGGGGGTGCTCCCGCCCCGACCGCGCCGTCCCGGCCGTCCCAGGCCGCTGTGGCCAAACCGGCGGCGCCCGCCCCTGCCCCAAAGCCTGCGGCCCCGCCCTATGTGTATGAGGCCAAGGGCCGACGCGATCCGTTCCGTCCGCTGATTGCGCCCCGAGTGGCGGAGGCAAAGCCCCGGCCCAAGACTGGCTTGGCGGCCCTGGAAGTCAACGAGCTCAAGCTGTCCGGCATCGTCTGGGAGCAACGCGGCTTCTTCGCCCTGGTCGAGGCGCCGAACGGCGCGGGCTACGTCCTGCGCGTCAGCGACCCGGTGGGTGAGAATGCTCGAGTGACCAACATCACGCCCCAGGGCGTCACCTTCGAGGTGAAAGCAGGAGGCACACCGTCGCAGCCCGCCAGGGCGCGGATGGTGGAACTCCGGCTCAGGAAGGAGGAATAGCGCATGGATTCGCGGGTATCCGCCAATCTCCTCTGGCGCGGCTCTCTCCTCGGGGTGGCAGCGCTGCTCTTGGGCGCGTGCGCCTCGGAAATGGCGGAGGTGCAGCCGGCGCCCGCTGCCCCACAGGTCGTCGCACCAGCGCCGGCTCCCCCGGCCGCGCCTGAGCCTCCCCGGCCTGCCGAGGCCCCGGCGCCCCCCGCCGTGACCCCGCCGCCGGTGGCCGCAGCTTCGGCGCCCCCCGCCGTGACCCCGCCGCCTGCGCCAGCCGAGCGAGGCCCCATCGAGGTCACGGGGGTCGAGGTGCAGGAGGCAGGTCCGGGCGGGCTGGTCCTGACGCTGGTCGCGGATGGTCCGTTCGCCACCTATGAGTCGTTCACCCTGCCGGACCCCCCGCGGCTCATCGTGGATATTCCGAACGCGACCCACGCGGTTCCCCAACCCATTTCTGCGCCCCCCCCGCTGGTCACCGCCATCCGGTCTTCCCAGTACCGGGAGACCCCGGTGAAGATCGTCCGCGTGGTGCTGGACCTTCGCTCCATGCTGCCCTACCAGGTGGCCACGGCTGACCGCCAGCTCCGGGTGCAGCTCGGGACCGGCACCCCGCCCCCGGTCGCCGGGCCTGCGCCTGTCGCAGCGCCGCTTGGGAAGGTCACGCGCGTGGACCTTCAGAGCCTTCGGGGCCGCCAGCGGATCGTGATCGGGACGAGTGGCCGGGTCACCTACAAGGTTACCGAAGCCTCTGACCCCCCCAGGATCCTGGTGGACATCTCGGGGGCGCAGATCGACCCGGCAAATGCGCGCACGCTGGACCTTCGCCAGGTGGCCTCGCCGGTGAGCCGGCTGCAGGCCAGCCAGCATCAGACAGCCCCGGACCCGGTGGTCCGGGTGGTCGCCGACCTGCGCGCTCCGACGCGCTATGAGGTGCAGCAGACCCCCTCGGCCATCCTGGTTGAACTGGTCGCGGCGCCTCGGCCGGCCGCCCCAGCGGCACCCGCGCCACCGGCGCCTGCCGCCCCTCCCGCGGCGCCGCCCGTCGCTGCCGCACCGGCAGCTCCGCCGGCTGCCCCGGCGCCCCCGGCACCGCTCGCCGGTGGCCCCGGGCGATTGTCCATGGACTTCAAGGACGCGGACATCAACAACCTGCTGCGGATCATCGCCGAGGTCAGCGGCATGAATGTGGTGGCCGGCGGGGACGTGACGGGTAAGGTCACCGTCCGCCTGGTCAACGTGGAATGGCAGCAGGCCCTGGACGTGATCCTGCGGATCAATAACATGGGGTACGAGCTGGATGGCAACATCATCCGTGTCGCGCCCCTGGCCAAGCTCGATGCGGAGCGCACCGCGCGCGAGGGTGCACGTAAGGCCGCGGCCGATGCCCGCAGGACCGAGGTGCAAGTGCAGGTCGATGTCGCGCCCCTGGTGACCAAGGTCGTCGCGGTGAATTACGCCAAGGCCGCGGACGTGCTGAAGAACCTGGACCGCCTCAAGACCCCCCGTCGGACCGACACCAGCGTCGTCGTGGACGATCGGACGAATAGCCTGATCATCCAGGAGACGGCCGAGACCATCGCGAGGATGGAGAACCTGCTGAAGCGCCTGGACATCCCCACGCCCCAGGTGATGATCGAGGCCCGGATCGTCGAGGCGACCCGGCAATTTTCCCAGAGCCTGGGCGTGGAATACGGCTTCTTCACCAATTCCCAGGTGCAAATCAGCAGGGGAGGCCTCACGCCTCTTAGCGTGTTCACATCGTTCCCCGGGGGTGAGGCGAAGACCCCCTTCGAGACGGATTTCAAAATCCCCATTGCAATCTCGTTCCCTGCTACCGGAGTCGGCGCGGCGGGCATTGGCATTGCCGCTTTTGGCCAATACGGTCAACTGTTTGCCCGCCTTTCGGCGGCCGAGAATGAGAATAAGGCAAGGGTCCTCTCGGCGCCCAAGGTGGCGACCATGGACAATCAAGAGGCCGAAATCCGACAGGGCACCCAGATTCCCTATACCACGGTTGATAGCTCGGGCCGGACGGTGGTGGCCTTCCAGGATGCGTTCATCCGCCTGAAGGTGACACCTCACATCACCAATGATCGCCGGATCTCCATGAAGGTCGAGGCCGAAAAGAGCCAACCTGGCGCGAAGATTGAATTCGCGGGTGGCTTTGCCTTCCCGCTGGATCAGCGCAAGGCCTCAACCAACATCATGGTCTCCAATGGGGGCACCATCGTCATCGGCGGCCTGATGCAGGCCAATGAGTCAGAAAGCGAGACAGGGCTCCCGTGGCTGAAGAATGTCCCCGTCCTCGGGTGGATGTTCAAGAGCCAGTCCATCGGACCAAACACGAAGACGGAACTCTTGATTTTCATTACCCCGACGATCCTGGAGGAGCCGCGGTTGAGCTGAGGGGTGAGCCTGTGCGGTAGCCCCTCTCATCTGGAGGGACGATGAAACGCACCCCGCGCTGCGCGGGGTGCGTTTCTGCTTTTCTGAGGGGATTGAGCGGGGTATGATCCCCTCGAGTGCGTGAGGCAGAGCGAAGCGACGCCGTCAGGGTACCGATCGAGACAAGGAGGCCGAGTGCTACGATATCTCACAGCCGGGGAATCCCACGGGCCGGCCCTGGTGGCCATCCTGGAGGGCATGCCCTCCAACGTGCCGGTGACGGCGACCGAGATCAATCTCGACCTGCGCCGCCGCATGGGCGGCTACGGCCGGGGCAGTCGGATGAAGATCGAGCAAGACGAAGTGGAGATCCTGGGGGGCATCCGCCATGGGAAGACCCTGGGCAGTCCGATATCCCTGCTGATTCGCAACCGCGACTGGGAGAACTGGAAGGAGGTCATGGCCCCCGACGGGGTGGGAGGACAGGGGGAGTCGGAGCGGCGGGCCCTGACCCGGCCCAGACCCGGGCACGCGGACCTGATCGGCGGCCTCAAGTATGACCACCAAGATCTGCGCAACGTCCTGGAGCGCGCCTCGGCGAGGGAGACGGCCGCGCGGGTGGCCGTCGGCTCGGTGTGCAAGTGCCTCCTGCGGCAATTCGGGATCCAGGTGGTGAGCCACGTGGTGGAGATGGGTGGCATCCGGGCCAAGACCGATGACCTGACGCCGGCCGAGATCGTCGCGCGCGCCGAGGACTCGCCGGTCCGTTGCGCCGACACCGCGGTCACCCAGGCCATCATGGCCAAGGTGGACGAGGCGCGCGCCCGCGGCACCTCGCTGGGCGGCGTCTTCGAGGTCCTGGTGGTGGACCCTCCGGTGGGCCTCGGGAGCTACGTCCATTGGGATCATCGCCTGGATGGGCGGCTGGCTCAGGCGCTGATGAGTATCCAGGCGATCAAGGGGGTGGAGATCGGCCTCGGGTTTGAGATTTCGCGTCGCTTCGGCTCCGACGTGCAGGATGAGATCTTCTATCAGGCGCCTGGGGGAGAGGGGGCGGCGGGCGAGGGTTTCTACCGGCGGACGAACTTCGGGGGCGGACTGGAGGGGGGGATGACCACCGGCCAGCCCATCGTGCTCCGGGCGGCCATGAAGCCGCTGTCCACGCAGTACAAACCCCTGGCCTCGGTGGACGTGGTGACCAAAGAGGCCAGCAGGGCCGGGGTGGAGCGTTCGGACATCACCGCGGTCCCGGCCGCGGGCGTGGTGGGCGAGGCGGTGGTGGCTTTCATCATTGCGCAGGCGCTCTGCGAGAAATTCGGCGCGGACAGCCTGGCGGAGATGCAGCGAAATCATGCCGGCTATGTGGCCTATCTCAAGGTTCGCTGAGGCGCCGAGCTAACCCCAATCCGAAATTACCAACCGCCAAGGACACCCAGCGCTAGCGCTGGGTACCCGGAACGCCAAGACCAGAAGGGCTCATTGGGGGAAACAAACGGAACTTCTGAAGGCCCCATGAGCGCGCTTTCGGGTTCTTTGGTGGAGAGATCGGAACATCGTATTCTTGGCGACCTTGGCGTCATGGCGGTTCAAGTTTTTTCTCGGATCAGGCCTAACCGCCGGCTTCCCCGAGTCCGCTGCGTTGTGCCACGACCCCACCACGGACGTCCGTCCCTCCTGCCTCGAGTCCCATCTGCGGGATTCCCGAGCGTCTCATTCAGCATCCTCGCGTCCAATCTCCGCATCCAGGATTTCTTGCGCCACTCGCTCGTCCGAGGCCCGGACGAAGACCCGCCAGAAGTTTGCCGGGCCGATTCCGAAGTGCATGGTGTCGTGGCTGCCGCGCACCAAGCAGGGCACGCCGTGCGCCTCGAGGAGCGAGACGACGATGTCCACGGACGGGCGATCCCAGGTCTCGAAGATCAAAACCGTGGGCCGCTGCTCTCGGATCTCGCCACCGGTCAGGTCGAGGCCAACGTGACAGGCGGGACAGGCGGTCGCCCCCCAGGGATACGTCGCGCCGCATTGAGGGCAACGGGCATCGGGGCGGGACATTCCCACATTCACCGGGGCCAGATGTCGGCGTTGGCCAGTTCGAGAAGGTTTCCGTCGGGATCGCGGAAGAAAAAAGAGCGGCCGCCCGGCCACTCGGTTTCCTGTTCGATGACGATGCGGTGATCCCGGATCCGAGCCTTCCAGGTCTCGTACTCGTCCGGGGAGGTGGTGAAGCAGACGTGGATCTCCCCGTCGGCTCCATGCGACGGGAGGGTCCCGGACTGCCGGGTCCTTTCGGCGCGGAAGAGCAGGAGGACCCCGGGCCCGACGCGGAAAAAGACATGACGCCCTGGCTCCTTGCCGATTTGCCTCAGGGCCATCACATCACGGTAGAACTGCTCTGCCCGGTCAATGTCGGCCACATACAGGACGGTTTCAAGGATTCCGGTGATTCGAGGCGACTGATCTGCAGCAGCCACGTTTCCCTCCGTTCCCCAGGTCCACCGAATGTTTCGCCGCTGAGATAGCAAGCATCGCAAGAACACGCTGGCTCGCGACGCTCTGGGGTCAGGGCCGCGCCAAGATATACCGGTTGTCCCTCGGTTCTTCTCCTCGTCGCAATCTGAATAATGGAGAGATTCTTGGCGTGCTTGGCGCACCAACGGCGATGCCGTTGGTACCGGCGGTTGAATCCTCTCGCTCGGATCAGTAGCGCACGCGAAAGCTTCGCTCACCTTGCGCGGCCTCCCAGACGACCTCCACGCTCGTCACGCGAGAGGCGGGCGATCCTCGATGGCACCACTGGATCATGGCCTCGACTGAACGCGGGTCACCCTCGAAGACCGCCTCGACGCGGTCGTCCGGCGCGTTCCGGATCCATCCGGCAAGTTTCCGGAACGTTGCCTCGTCCTCGGCGTAGGCGCGGAAGTACACCCCCTGGACGCGCCCGGACACCCAGACGTGGGCACGCACGCGATCCGGTTTTGGCTGCTCCGCCATTCGCAATCACACCTCAGCTGGTAAGGATCGGCGCCACATCAATCCGATTCCGCAGCAGTTGATAGTATCGGTTTCCGCAGCAGTTGATAGTATCGGTCCAGGCCGCCGTTTGACCAGGCCAGCGCCGCGGAGCGGGCCATGATTGCGTAGACGGCCGACCGGGAGATCTTTACGCTCACTCGCGGATCGAGGAGGTCGCGGGCCTGCTGTACAAGATCCAGGGTCCGGAGGCCGATGAGCAGGGGCCAGGCGCAGGCGAGGCGCATCCGGATCTCCGTGGGGGGAATCGCCACGAGGTAGGCGCAGCCTTCGGCGTAGTGGGAAAGGGTGAGGTTCAGCAGTTCCCGGAGCAACGGCCGGAGCCGTTCGACTGCTGCGGGGTCGAGGAGGTCGCCGGGGGCCAGACCCAGCGCCAGGAGATCCTGCCGGGGCAGGTAGCAGCGGCCGATCCGGAGATCCTGGGCCAGATCGCGGAGCACGTTCGTCATCTGAAGGCCTTGACCGAAGCGCTTGCCTCGGGCCCGCATGGCGGTCGCGTCCCACCCGCGAATGGCGGGGCGATGGGCCATGGCCATGTCCGTCCAGAATTCGCCCACGCAGCCGGCGGCGTAGTAGGTGTAGCGGTCCAGGTCGGCCCGGGACTCGAGGGCGGCGAGGTTCTCCTGGTTTTCACCTGGGAAGGCGCGGAGATCCTCTTGCATGCCGTGGGTGAGCGCCAACAGGAGGCCTCGAATACGGACGCGGTCGTCCTCCAACAACTGGCGAAAGGCGGTGAAGCACTCCGGGAGACGGAGCAAGAGTTCCCGTTCGCCCGGAATCCGCTGGGGACCCGTCAGGGCCTGGGCAATCTCGGGGAGGCGGGAGGCGGGCGGGAGATCCACCTCTTGCCGGAACAGGTCCAGGTAGTGAAGGCGATCGGCCCGAGGGACGATGCGGGCGTCGGCGATGGTGTCGGCCGCTCGCGCCAAGAGATAGGCCAGCCCCACCGGCCCCCGCAGAGACGACGGCAGGACGGCCAGGGTCAGGTAGAATGACCGGCTGACCTGTTTCAGGATAGCCCGCAGGTGGTCAGGAATGTCGCTCACCATCCTGTCCTCGCCTCTTCCTGGTCCATGCTTCGGAAATACGATATCACATCTCCGGGTGAAAGCAGATCCGAAATGGCGACGCGTGGCTGCGCCGGCTGGGCTTCGGCTGGTCATGCGAATCGGTCCAATCGCCACTGCCAGCGCATCCGTTTGACGGACGGATCGTCAAGCCGTCTGCGGCAATCCTCAAGGAGCATCGGGTGTTTCGAGTGATTTTTCTGAACCATTCCCCCATGAGGCGCCCCTGATTTTCGGCTCATTCCTCCACCAGCTTTTCGGGACCATTTCCCCGCCCGGGCGGCTGATTACCGGGGCCGGTTACCTCTCACTCACAAGTCTATTCCGTCTACTACGTTCCGCTGACCCACGAAGAACACCGGAAGGTTCAGCGAACCGGGCACGTCAGCAACTACGAGCAGTGGTACCGGGTCCCTGGCCGCTCCATCGGTCGGCGGGTGTGGACCATCGTCAAGGAGGCCCTGCTCACGATGGGCTGCAGTCGGAGGGCCGAGCCACTTACCGGGTGAGGACCGCCTGTCTGAGAACCTTCCCCCCCCAAGATACTTGAGAGGTATGGAACCCTGCGACAACGGATCCATGGGTTGACAGAGAATAGGGATTGACTTCATATTATCATAAGATGTATGATGACTGTCAACCTTACCAGAACTCAAAGACACCATTGAGCTGGCTCTTCTACTACCCGCACGGTAACAGCAACTTATCATGGACAAAATCTTTGGGGGGACACGGGGAAAGGTCGCAGTGAAGCTGCCGGAGTTTCGACGACAGAATCTCGTGCATATGGTGTTCGATGCCCTGAAGGAAAACATCCTCTCGGGGAAGCTCGCGGAGGGTGACCGCCTCCCGTCCATCGACGCCCTGGCGCGACAACTCAACGTGTCACGGACGGTCATGCGAGAGGCGCTGCACAAGCTGTCCTCGTTGGGAATGATCCGGAGCCATCAAGGGCGCGGCACGTTCGTCTGCAGGCCGGATCCTGGGGCTGTGATGGAGCCCATGCTCCAGCTCCTCAAGATGGAGGCGCTCCCCGCCCGGGATTTGCTCGAGACGCGATACCATCTCGAGCGGATCATCGCTCGATTGGCTGCCCGACGAGCCCGGACGGACCAGGTCGCCAGCCTGCACGGCCTCATCGAGACGATGGAGCGGGCCATTGAGCGCCAGGACCTGGACTTGCTGTCGAAGGAGGATATGAAATTCCACTTGGCGCTGGCGGAGGTCTCCGGAAACCCGCTCCTGAGCCTGATACTGGAAAACATCCGAGAAATGACGTTCAAGTTCATGTATGCCATTGCCCACATCGAGACCGTGAGGCTTCAGGCATTGGCATCCCATCGACGCATCGTGGAGGCGGTGGCCAAGAATGACTCCGCTCTGGCGGAGCAGGAGATGGCCCAGCACATCATGAATATGGTGGAGGCCATACGGGTGAAGTACCAGATTGACGTTGCTATCGACTGATCGCGAGGACGCCCATCCCTCTCGGCGGGCGGGTGACGCCTCGCCGGCCTTTCGATCGATGGTTTCGAGTCGGCATGGGAAGCACGCTTCATGCCCAAGAGAAACGTGATTCGGCGGAATGATTATCACGACTCCTTCGAGCTCATGATGGCCTCCGTCCAGCTCCAGGATGATCCGGGCATTGTTCAGGTTATCTTCATGATGGGGACAGGGAGCAATAAGCAGTTTCTCCGGGATCTCGGACTCCTGTCCGCCGACGGAGAGTCCGCAACGCCAAACGACCTCATCGTGGCCATAGAGGCGGACTCCGCAGATACGCTTGACCGGATCGAGCGCGACCTAGAGAGCCTCCTTGGGGGACGCGCCGCGGCCGATGCGGGGTCGGAGGCGCCGCGCACCCTCGAGACAGCCCTGCGGCAACTCCCCGGAGCCAACCTCTGCCTCATCTCAGTCCCGGGTCGATACGGCTCCGCCGAGGCGCGCAGGGCTTTGCGCGCCGGACTGCACGTCCTCCTGTTCAGCGACAACGTTCCTCTGGATCAGGAGCGGGCACTGAAGGAGCTTGCCCGCTCACGTGGGCTCCTGTGTATGGGACCCGACTGCGGCGTCGTCAACCTGAACGGCGTCGCCCTGGCCCTGGCCAGCGTGGTGCGCCGCGGGCCGATCGGAATTGCCGGGGCGTCGGGGAGTGGGATCCAGCAGGTTGCCGTCCTCGTCGAGCGGTGGGGGCTCGGCGTCTCGCAGGCGATCGGAGTCGGCGGGCGGGACATGCACGACGCCGTGGGTGGGCTGGGGTTGGAGGCGGCGCTGGCGGCCCTCGAGGCCGATCCAGAGACTCGCGTCATCGTGGTGGTGTCCCGCGCTCCCGGCGCGGCAACCCTTCCCCGAATCCTCGGCAGAATCAAGGGGTGTGGGAAGCCCGTAGTGGCATGCCTGAGCGGCATCGATCCAGTCGCCATTCGATCCGTGGGCGCATACGCCCCACGGGACCTCGAGGAGGCGGCCGCACAGGCTGTGGCGCTGGCCCCGGGAAAGGAGCCTGGCGCCCTACAGGTTGTCGCGCCATATGCCGTACCGGGGGAGCTGCTCACACGGGAGACGCGCGGGCTCCAGCCGGCGCAACGGTTCATCCGAGGCTTGTTCTGCGGCGGAACTTTCTTGGACGAAGCCCTCCACATCTTGACGCCTATGCTGGGGCCGATCCGCTCCAACGCTTCGCCGATTCCGGAGCTGGCGCTGGCGGGGCGGGCGGCGAGTCGCGGGCACACGCTGGTGGACTTTGGCGCGGAGGAGTTCACGCTCAGCCGTCCGCACCCGGTCATTGATCCCCAACCGCGCCGTGAGCGTCTGCTGCAAGAGGCCGACGATCCTGAGGTGGCGGTCCTCCTCCTCGACTTCATTCTGGGACCGGCCGTCCACCCGGACCCGGCGGGAGCGGTGGTAGACGCCATCATCCAGGCAAAGCACCGGGCCGCCGATGGCGGACGATACCTCTCGGTCGTGGCCTCGGTGTGCGGGACGGAGGGCGACCCGCAGCGCCTGTCCGTGCAAGAGGACACGCTGCGCCGGGCGGGGGTCGTGGTCCTGCCTTCGAACGCACAGGCAGTCAGGTTGGCAGCCCAAATCGCGCAACGGGCGGTAGACGGACGGTCGCCGACTCTCGACTCCACGATCGGCATTGGTGCACCCGTGAGGGCGCTAGCTGTGCCCGAGCCGGTACGATCCCAGGCATCGGCGAGCGTCGTCGAGCTGTTCACGCAGGAGCTCCGGATCGTCAATGTGGGATTGACGCTCTTCGCCGAGGCGCTCCAGCGGCAATCGGTCAAAACGGTATCAGTCGATTGGCGGCCTCCCGCTGGCGGCGACCCGGAACTCGTGTCCCTGCTGGAGAAGCTGGGCGGTATCTGACCGACCAGCGGTCTCGGGTCTTGTGTGCACGGAGGGGATTGCCCCGTGACGGAGGATACTCGGACCACGACCATCAGCGAACGGATTGACGGCGCCAACCGTCGTGCGGCGGACATCCTGACGAAGGCCCAGTTGATATGGGTGGACGTCATGGCGGCGCGAGACTTCATCCCGGACTTCAAAGAGAACCTCATCCTGTTCGCCGGACCACCTCTGGATCCTCGGCATGTCCTGAAGCCAGTCCGGACGGCGATTGGGGGGGCTGCAGTCCAGGAGGGATTGGCGAAAACGGTCGAGGAGGCGTGGGAGATGGTGCTGCGGGGCGAGATCCTCCTCGCCGCGGCGCTGGACCACAGGTCTGCCGGGGGCGGCCTCGGGCCCGTGACCGCCTCGACGCCCGTCTTGGTCGTGGAGGATGCCGCCACCCACTGGCGCGGCTGCTGCGCCATCTACGAAGGGAGTGAAGCGGAGCTGCTCCGCTGGGGGTTCTACACAGCGACCATCGCTCGTCGCCTCGCATGGTTCCGTGACGAGCTGGGTCCCGTCCTGGGGAAGATGGTCCAGGCCATGGGCGGCCTGAACATTCGAAACATCCTGGCCCGCGCCACGGGCATGGGGGACGAGAATCACTATCGCAATGCGGCCTCCAACGCCCTGACCATGCTCCAGGTGTTTCCCGCCCTCATTGAACTTCCTTTGGAGCACGAGGTTCGCAAGACGGTGTCGCGTTTTCTCGCGGGCTACGAGCGCTTCTTCCTGCACCTGTTGATGGCCGGTGCCGTGGCGGTCACCGAAGCCATCAAGGGGATCGAGTACTGCACCCTCATGATTGCGATCGGAGGAAACGGCGACGAGTTTGGAATGAAGTTCGGCGACACGGGCGACCAGTGGTTCCGCGTCGCCGCCCCGAAGTTCAAGGGGGTCTACCTCAACCCGCAGTGGACCGACGACGATATGTGCCCGTTCATCGGGGATAGTTGCATGGTCGAAGCCTACGGGTTCGGTGGGCTGGCCGCCGCGGCGGGCGCGGCGGTGGTCCGCATGACCGGCGGCAATTTCCGCGAGGCCCTCCACCGGACCGAGGAGGCGCGCCAGGTGTGCGTGGCCTCGCATGATTGGGCGCCGATCCCCTGGCTCAATTTCCAGGGACCGCCCTGCGGAATCGACATGCGGAAGGTGGTGGCGACAGGCATTGCCCCGATCGTCCACGGGGGGATGGCGCACGTCAACGGGGGACAGGGAGGCGGAGGATACTGCCGGCTGCCCATGGACTGCTTCACGCAAGGGCTTCGTGCCTTTGCTGCCAAACATGGGCTGTGAGCACCGCGAAAGCTCTGGGCGGCATTCCGATGATCATCGCGGACAGGGGTGAGGCGTGAAGATCTTGGTGTGCAATGTGGGCAGCACGTCCCTGAAGTACCAGTTCCTTGACATGCCAGCGGAAGGCTGTCTCGCGCGGGGCGGCATCGAGCGCATCGGGAGCCCCGGTGCCCGGCTGCGGCACCAAGCTGGGGGTGGCGTGGAAATGAGCGGCCCGGCCAGCGCCCCTGACCAGCGCGCAGCCATCCAGCTCATGATCTCTCTGCTGCTCGAGCATTCGGCGGGAGGTATGCGGGAGCTTCGAGAATTGGATGGCATTGGCTTCAAAGTTGTCGGGGGGCGCAACGTGACGGGGGCCGTCTTCCTCGATGAGCCGGTCCTCAGGGCCATGGAGGAATACACCCCCCTCCTCCCCTCGCACAATCCGCCCTGTATCGCGGCCATCCGCCTGTTCCGCGAGCTCCTGCCCGCGGTCCCGCTGGTCGGCCTCTTCGAGACCGCCTTCCACGCCGACCTCCCGCCGCGCGCGTACCTCTACCCCGTGCCCTACGAGTGGTACGAGCGCCACGGGGTCCGCCGCTACGGCTACCATGGCGCCTCGCTGCGCTACGTGGCCGAGCGCGTGCTGGTGCTGCTCCAGCGCCCGGCCGATGGCCTGCGGCTGGTGGCATGCCACCTGGGCGGCAGTTCCTCGATCTGCGCGATCCAGGGCGGGAGATCGGTGGACACGAGCATGGGCATGTCGAACCAGGCGGGGATCCCCATGGCGACCCGCTGCGGCGACGTGGACCCCTTCGTCCTCCCCTACGTGATGGAGCGGGAAGGGCTCTCTCTGGACGAGATCCGCCGGATTCTGGTGGCACAGGCCGGGCTCGCTGGGCTGTCCGGGCTCAGCGGAGATGTGCGGGACCTGGAGCAGGCGGCCGCTCAGGGGCATCCACGGGCGGCGCTGGCCCTGGACGTCTTTGCCTACGCCGTAAAGAAGTACATCGGCGCCTATGCCGCCGCCCTCGGGGGCATCGACGCCCTGGCCTTCGCCGGCGGGATCGGGGAGAACGGCGTGGAGATGCGGCAGCGCATCTGCGACGGCCTGGGTTTCCTGGGGATCGCCCTGGATGCCGAGCGAAACCTGGTGCGGGGGCGAGAAACAATCATCTCAAAGCGGGGTGCCCCGGTCGCGGTTGTGGTAGTGCCGACGAACGAAGAAATCATCGTGGCGCGGGAGACGTTCCGGGCGATTCGGTCCCGCGGGTCCCGCGACGCGGCCGTGAACCGCGCCGCCGAGGGTGGGACGCTCGAAGGGAGGTGAGCAGGCGGGGGAGAGGTGACGGGGGATGGACGGAGGCTCAATGGCCCTCCGGGTGGGCGGCGCCGCATGGCGCCGGGCCGGAGCGGGACCCACAAGAGAAGGAGGTGCGGAGATGTATCGGAAGCTGGTGGGCGTGAGCGTCGCCTGCGCACTGCTGGCGGGCATTCCCGGTGTGGCGGGGGCCGGAGAAGCCTCGCCGTACAATCGAATCGAGATCAAAATTGCCAGCGCCTACGACGAGGAGAGCATCGTCGTGAAGGCCGCCCGGAAGTTCAAGGAGATCCTCGAGGGGAAAACCCAGGGGGCGGTGAAGGTCAGCGTGCTGCCCGGCGGGAGCGTGGGCAATTCCGAAGCCATCAATGAGGCGGTGACAGCGCAGGCGATCCAAATGGCGGCGACGGATGCCATGCTCATCTACATGTACGCCCCGGAGTATTTCTTCTGCGAAGCCCCCTACATCATGAAGGACAGCGACCACTATTTCCGATTCTGGAACAGCGCGCTCGGCGACAAGATGCGTCAGAGGGTGCTCGACAAGGGCAAGATCCAGATCTTCAAGCCCTTGTACCGGGGCAGCCGGATCTTTATGTCGAAGAAGACGCCCATCCGCTCGCCCGAGGACTTCAAGGGGCTGAAGCTTCGCATCCCGGTGATCGACACCTGGGTCACGATCTTCAAGCAGTTCGGCGCGGAGCCGGTCCCGATCCCGCTGAACGACCTGTACATATCGCTGAGCACGGGCGTCGTCAGCGCGACCGAAGGGCCGGCCGATCAGCTCTGGTCGTTCGCCCTCTACGAGGTGCAGGAGTACCTGTCCATCACGAATCACCTGCCCACGATGGGCCTCCTGACCATCAACCAGGATTTCCTGGGGAAGCAGAACGAGAAAACCCAAGAGGTGATCCGGGGTGCCACCCAGGAGGCGGCGGAATGGGGATCGGACCTGAGCAAGAAGCGGGAGAACGAGCTGATCGACCGGATGGTCAAGGAAAAGAAGATGAAGCTTGTCATCCCCGCGGACAAGTCCGTGTTCGCAGCCAAGATCCGGGACAAGATCGATGAGCTGTTCAGGACCAAGTGGAACGTGACCACGTACGAGGAGCTGTCTAGGCTGTAGGGCACGGGGTCGAGGCGGCCCGGGCGCGGAACCAGGAGTCGACCATCCCCCGTGCCCGGGCCATCTGTGCGGGCCGGGTTCCCGCCGAGGGAGCGACAAGTCGTGAGCGACATCATGCCCGGGGTTGCGGCACCTGATGCTGCGCCGATCCGGACTGCCGCGCGCGGCGTCGGGACGTTCGACCGCGCTCTCGTCACCGTCTCGACGGCTGTCTTCATTCTCGTCCTCGTGCTGCTCACCGTGCAGATCCTCTCCCGCCAGGTCTCCCGCACGCTGAGCTGGACCGAAGAGCTGGCGCGGTATCTGTTCATCCTCTCGTCCTTTCTCGGATCGGCAATCGCCCTGCGCACCGGCGAGCACATTCGAATCGCATCCTTCGTCGACCGGCTCCCATCGGGTGCCCGGCTCCTCTTTGACCTCATCGCTGACGCGCTGATGATCGCATTCCTGGCAATCACGGCCTACGGTGCCTGGCGGATGGGCCAGCGCATGCTCCATGTGCCCGTGGGCTTCAGCTCGGCCTTCGTGTCAATTGGCCACATCTACCTGGCGCTCTTCGGCTGCCTGCTCCTCAACCTGTACTACCTGTTCCGGCATCTCGTGGGTACCTTGCGCGGGCTGGTCGGGCGCGCGTAGAGGGAGCGGGGACGCAGTCCTCGGATATCGGAGAGAAGGATCAGACGCATGAATGAGCTTGTCCTGCTCATGCTGTTCATCGGCGTCCTGGTTTTTTTCTTCATCTCCGGTATCCCAGTCGCCTTCGGGCTCGGGTTGACGTCACTGGTTCTGATGCTCCTCGAGGTCGGAACCGGCCTCAATCCAGACATCATCATCAGCCGGATGTTCCGCGGCATCGACAGCTTCGTCCTCCTCTGCGTTCCCTTGTTCATCATGGGGGCGCGGATCATGAACGAGGCGGGACTGACGACCCGCCTTTTCGGCTTCGCCAATCAGTTGGTCGGACGCTTCAAGGGCGGGCTCGCCCACGTCTGCGTGATCGCCAACATGATCATGGCGGGGATGAGCGGCGTGGCCACCGCAGATGCGGCCGGCCTCGGCCCCATCGGCCACAAGGCCATGAAGCAGGCGGGCTACTCGGACGGATTCTCCCTGGGGCTGCTCGGGGCGGCGGCGACCATCGGCCCGATCATCCCGCCCAGCCTGCCCCTGGTGATCTTCGCCATCCTGGCGGGCGTGTCCGCCGGGAAGCTGCTCATCGCCGGCATCCTGCCCGGTATCCTCATCGGCCTCTGCCTCATGGCCATGGTGTACGTCGTCGCGAGGCGGCGCAACTTTCCCATGGGGGAGCGGGCAACCTGGGCCAGCTTCCGCCGCGCGATCCGCGAGGCCGGACCGGCCCTCCTGACACCGCTGATCCTCGTCGGGGGGATTGTCTCGGGTATCTTCACCGTGACCGAAGCAGCGGGGATCGCGGCACTGTACTCGCTGATCCTCGGCTTCCTCTATCGCACCTTGACCTGGAAGATGTTCTGGGACCTCAGCCGGGCGACGATGATCGATTCCGCGACCATCATGCTGATCCTCGCCACGGCCCAGGTTTATGGCTTCCTGGCGGTGACCACAGGCCTGCCGGTCATCCTCGCCGAGAAATTGCTGGGGATCAGCCGGGATCCGTTGGTGATCCTGATGATCATCAACGGGATCCTCTTGATTGTCGGCTGCTTCCTCGAGACAATCGCCTCCCTCACCCTGCTGACCCCCATCTTCATGCCGATTGTCAAGCAGGTGGGCATCGACCCCGTCCACTTCGGGATCGTCATGGTGTTCAACCTGATGATCGGCCTCCTCACGCCACCCTTCGGCGTCGTGCTGTTCGTCTTGAACAAATGCACCGGCGTCGATCTCGCCACCATCATCCGCGGCGTCGTCCCCTTCTATATTCCGCTCATCACCGCTCTCCTCATTATGACTGTGCTCCCTAGTGTGAGCCTGTTCCTGGTCGGGTTGCTTTTCGTGAGGTAAGGTAGGGAGCCCCTCGATCCCCTCGGTGTCGATCCGCAAATAGGGGGCCCTGCCGTGTTTCATGCACTTCTCCACTCGGACAAGGCACCAATCCATGTCCTCGAGGCGGTCTGTGAACGATCCCTCCCCGCGTGAACGGCTGGCGCCTCGATCAGGCTGATCCCCTCTAGTTCCCCGGATTCTTCGCGTGGTTCGTTCCTCCTGTTGTTCTCGTCCGGATCTCGGTTGCCTTTCGGGATTTCGCCTCATAGAATGACGACCGCTCGTTCTGCCTTTGCATTGCACCACTCGCCACCAAAGAGGAGCCGACCGTGACCACACAGACGTTCAGCGGGGCGGGCGTCCGCCGGGATCTCGGCGACCTGTTTGCCTTCCACGATGAACCGCGAATCGAATCCACCCTGGCGGGACGTGATGACGGTCGCACACGAGCTGGGCCACGGGCTGCACGGCTGGATCGCGCGGAAGCAGACTCTCTTCAATTACGATACGCCGCTCACCACGGCCGAGACGGCTTCGGTGTTCGGCGAGTTCCTGGTGTTCGACCATCTGGTTCGGGTTCAGGAGGATCCCCAGGTTCGGCTGGCACTGATCTGTGGAAAGATCGAGGATACCTGCGCCACGGTGTTCCGGCAGAACGTTCTCACGCGGTTCGAGCAGGCGGTCTTCGAACAGCGGAGAAAGGGACGCCTCACAGGAGAGGCGATCTGCCGGGCGTGGATCGAGGCGAACGGCCGGTACTACGGGGACGCGGTAGAAATGACGGACGGCTACCGGTGGGGATGGTCCTACATCCCGCACTTCATCCACACCCGGTTCTACTGTTACAGCGTGGAACGCGCGGAAGAGCTGGCAGGGGAGCTGAGGGGCAGGGGTTCACCCTGAAGGGTTCACCCTGAAGGCTCACCCTGAAGGGTTCACCCTGAAGGCTCACCCTGAAGGGTTCACCCTGAAGGCTCGCCCTGAAGGGTTCACCCTGAAGGCTCGCCCTGAAGGGTTCACCCTGAAGGCTCGCCCTGAAGGGTTCACCCCGAGGGGAGCAGAGGGGAGAGTGGGTGCTGAGTTCCCCCGCCTGAGTGGCGGCGTGTGAGGGATACATGGAATTATTCGATGCGCATGCCCACATCGCCTCAGCGGACTTCGCCGGGGACCTTCCGGAAGTGCTGGCGCGGGCGAAGGCGGCCGGTGTGCGTGGCATCGTCGCGGTGGGAGAGACTCTGGAAGAAGCAGAGCAAACTCTGGCTCTGGCGGACGGCCACTCCCTGGTGAAGCCTGCGGCTGGACTCTATCCAACGATCCTCGATCATAACGCGGCGGACGCAGTCGTGGATTTCATCCGACGACATGCCGATCGCCTGGTTGCGCTGGGCGAGGTCGGGCTGGATCACTGGGTGGTGAAGGAAGAGGCGGAGTGGAAAATCCAGGAAGAGATTCTGGGGAAGTTTGTGGCGCTGTCCAACGAGCTGGAGCTTCCCCTGAACGTCCACTCGCGCTCGGCCGGCCGCCACTGCATCGCCTTCCTGAGAGAGCAGGGCGCGCGGCACGTCCTGCTTCACGCCTTTGACGGCAAGGCGAGAGCCGCGGCGGACGGGGTAGAGGCGGGGTACTTCTTTTCGATCCCCCCGTCCGTGGTACGCTCGGCCCAAAAGCAGAAGCTGGTCCGTTCCCTCCCTTTGGAATGCATTCTTCTCGAGACTGACTCCCCCGTGCTCGGCCCTGATCCCAGCGTCCGGAACGAGCCGATGAACGTAACCATCGCCTGCCAGGCCGTGGCTGATCTGAAAAACGTCCCTCCAGCAGACGTCGCCCGGATCACCACGGAGAACGCCCGCCGACTTTTTCCCCGCGCCTTTGCCTGATGTCCCCAATGGCTCGGGGTCAGACATTACGAAACCTACGACATCCCCGTCAAACTCTTGGTGGCACTCAGTCCGCTTCGCAGTATCCTTCGCTGCCCTCCTCTAACTCGGCCTGTCGGCGCTGCTCGGTGAGACGCTGGGTTGCCTCAGCGACCCTGCGCTTCGCGTCTAGGACAGCCTGCCAGATGCAGGTCTCCCAGCCTCGCGTGCTCTCGCCCTCCGCCGGTCGGGGGCAGGGGGATTTCTGCTGGTAGTAGCTCATGCAGCCGGTCCACTCGTTGCCGGTGACGCCGTAGGCGTCGCAGATGCGCCGGCCAGCCTCCCGGTCGAAGTCCGTGCCTTGGGAAGTTGGCGGCGTCACCAAGGGCACCAGGGGACGGGATACACTCGCAGGGCTCTCCATGGACGCGCCCTGCTTCGTTCGGTCCTCCGCCTGCCGCAGTCGGGTGTTCCGCTCACATTCCATGCGGGAAAGCGATCCTTCGGGCAACTTCGTGCAAAGGGATTCGGCAGTCGCCCCAATGTCGGCCCATGCCAAGAGCGACACCACCATGAAACCGAGCACTATGAGAATTCTCATGGCACCCTCCTCAGTTCAATTTCGTAACACGCATATTCTCCGAAGTCAGGCTACATAGAAGAGGATCCCCGCGAGCTGGAGGACCGCCAGGACGGTTGCAGCCCGCTTCCAGGACCTCACGGAATCGCAATTACGGGTCGGACCAGTCACTGCGTAGGCATCCGCCCGAGACTCAACACCTGCAGATCGTCACCAAACAGGCTCTGGAGTGGGTAAGGTTCTGTGGGCGCGGGATCTATTGGTTTAGGCGACGAAATTCTTCCTCGGTAATCCCGAGCTGCTTGAGAATCTCGTGAAAGAGCCACCCACCAATCTCCGCCGATGGATGAACCGGGATCGTCGTTGACCGACCGTCGGGATGTTTCCAGCGGGCATGGCTGCCCCGCTGGCGGGTCCTGACAAATCCGAGGCGCTTCGCGACACGTTCGAGGTCCCCAGCCCTAGGCGGCATGGGCAACCAACGCCCGGACATCGGGTGGTAGCGCGCGCCCCTCTTCCGTGTATTCTTCCACGATCATCGCAAAGACGTTGGCCAACTCGACCCTCGCCTGATCCGGGGTCTTCCCCACCGCATGGCACCCGGGAATCGCCGGCACGTAGGCGACGTATGTCCCGTTGTCATCCGGTTTTGTCACCACGGTGTAATCATGCAGCTCAGGCATACCATTCCTCCTTCGGTTTCCGCTCCGTCGTATTTCGTAGCACGCCCATGCTACGAAGTCAAGCTACCGAGGTACCGAGCGACGGAGAAGGGGACGTTGCCAGAGAAGGGGACGTTGCCAGGGAAGTCAGGTTATGCCCTGGAGGAGGCGTTCCCATGCTGCCGCTTCCTCCCGTCCGCGCCCGGCGGCTTCATAGACCGATTGGGGCCGAATCCCGAGGGCAGCGGCGAGCGGGCGACCGGGACGGCCCAGCACCTCGGTCCAGAGGTAGGCGATCGCCTCTCGAGCCCGGCTGAGGGCTGCACGGCGGCTCCCCCCATGAAGGGCCGCGGGCGAAGTCCCAAGCGCCGCACAGACGTGGGCGACGAGGCGGTCAAGGGGGAGGAGCGGGACGCGGGGGCGGGCCGGCGGCGCCAGTTCCCGCTGGAGGGCCTCGACGAAGGCCGAGCTGCCCAGGACCCGCTCATCGCCCAGGTAGTGCTCCCGGCCCCGCCGGAGCGCGGCGACGGCCGCCCACCCGCCCAGGCTTCGGATGAGGCCGCCCCCCTGAAGTTCTGGGCGCCGGCCCAATGGGATGCCGGCGGCGACGAAAGCCCGGTAGGCGGCTCGGGCCCGGCGCGGGGTGCGGTGGAACCGGGCGAGCACCGCCGTGGTCGCCTGCCAGGATTGGGCCTGGTGGCCGAGGAGGGTCGCATGGCCGCTCCAGGGATACCGGTCCAGTTCCGCGAGGCTTCGGACCACGCCGGCGCGGAGGGGGTTCAGGTGGAGGTACCGGATGAGTTCGAGAAGGTAGGGCTCCGCCTCGACCACCACCGACTTGTACCGGTTCTGGAAGAGATGGCCCGCGCGTTGATGGCGCCGGTTGAAGGCACCCGCGTATCCGGTGAGGAGGCTGCGCATGCTCCGGCTGAGCGGCCGGGCCCCAGTCCGGACGAGGAGGTGGGCGTGGTTCGGGAGGAGGGCCCAGGCGTAGACGGTGAGGGTCCCAGACGTCGCGAGCGCCCCGAGGCGCGCGACGAAATCGGCCCGGTCCCGGTCGTCCCGGAAGATCCGGCGGCGTTCCAGCCCACGGAGCATGACGTGGTGGAGCACGCCCGGCGCATCGAGGCGGGGACCGCGTGGCATGGCAGGGGAGAGCGTAGCATAACCTGTCATACCTGGCAACGTCCCGTTTGTCTTCCTTGTGTGATCGAGGAGTTTCGGGCGCCGTTTGCCGACCGATTGGTCCTCGGGATGATGGGAAGGGGGCTGAGGCTGGAAACGGGGGTTCACGGTTTTTTGCGCACAAGGATACGGCGTCTGTTGGCTCGGGGATTCAGCCGGTCATGGAATAAGAGAGTGCGATGGCATGGCAAGATGATTGCTCCGGCTGCAACCCTCGAACATCAGGCGGCGGCGCTGGTCAAACTGTTCCTCGGTCAGGGCGAATACCATCCGTTTCACATGCGCTGGTAACGAACCCTTATCAGACATTACGAAACTTACGAAATCACTCTCGACGCGCAGGTGTTCACGCGTCGAGAAGATGCGCCGTGACCCTGTACTGCAGCAGTCTCGCGTGGAACGCCGGTCAAGCTGGGGGATGTTGCCCCGCCGCCGGCCGGAGCGCCAGGGCGCCCAGGCATCCGATCAATGCCACCCCGCTTGCCAGCAGGAAGGCGCCGGAGAAGGACTGGGTCCAATCGGCCAGCCGGCCGGCGATCGGGGGGCCGATGGCTTGACCCAAGCCGAAGATGATGGTGAGAAACCCGAGCGCCGCGGCCGCCAGGGATGTCCGGGCGTAATCACCCACGGCAGCCGCCATGATCGCCGGGATGCTCCAGGCGGTGACCCCGAACAGGACGGCCGAGGCGACGAAGGTGGGTGCCGTGCGGCCCAGAGCGAAGGTGAGGAAGCTCGCGGCGTGCAATCCGAAGACGATGGCCAAACCGAACCGCCTCCCGATCTTGTCGGCCAGGGCCCCCCAAACCAAGCCGCTCCCAAGGCTGAGCACACCGACCAATCCCCAGAGCTGCCCCGCGGCCTCGGGAGAGAGGCCCCCCTCCTTTACCAGGTAAGCGGCGAAGAAGGTGACGTAGATGACGTATGAGAAGCCGAAGCAGGCGAACACTCCTCCCAGGGCCCACAGGCCGCGGTTCGCGAAGACCTCGCGCCAACGGGCAGGGCTCGCGGGAGGCGGGGGAGACACCTCGGCTGCGCCGTAGGGGCGCTGGCCCACATCCTCCGGCCGGTTGCGAACGAATGTCAGCATGAGAAGCCAGACGAATCCCACCAGGATCGCCAGAAGGACCCAAGAGTGGCGCCAGCCCGCCGGTCCGAACCAGTGGAGGATCTCCGGGATCAAGAGCCCGCTCAGGATCAGCCCGAGCCCCGAGCCACCGGTCTGAATACCCGCGGCCATGCCCCGCCGGTGGGGAGCGAACCAGATCGTCGGCAGTGTCATGGCCGGGATGTACAGCGTGCCGCTGGCCAGTCCGGTGAGGGTCCGGGCCGCGAGGGCCGACGGGAACCCGGTCACCAGCGAGGTGGAGGCCAGGCAGATGGCCAGGCAGCACAGCGCGAAGAGGATCAGGCGGCGGGGCGGCCAGCGCGAGGCGATCAAGCCGGCCATGAAGGATGAGACCAGGTAGCCGATGAAGTTTCCCGTGGCCAGCCATCCGGTCTCTGCATAGGTGAGCTGCAGGCCCTCCTTCATGGCCGGCAGGATCATGGTGTATCCGAACCGCGCCAGGCCCAGGGCGCAGAGGACGTTCAGGTGGCCCAGCGAGACGATGACCCAGGCGTAATGGAATCGGCGCGGGACCGAGAGGCCTCGGCCGAAGCGGCCATCCATGCGCAACTAGGACTTCTTGGGCAGGTTGTTCGTCGTCTGGTTCAAGATCTCGCCGGCGGTCGCCGCATCCTTGATGACGTACTTCTTGGAGGCATCCACGACCACGCGGGTGGCCTTGTCGGAGATCCGCTCGATGCTGATCTGGATGGTCAGGTCGCGGGCAAACGCCTGGATCTCGGTGGTGACGACCTTGCCGTTCTCCTCAGTCTTCTTGGTGTCGCCGGTCTTGATGTCCAGGTGTGCCAGAGCCTTCTGCAACGCGGCCACGACTGTGTCATAGTCCTCCTCATATGTTTTTTCCGCGGTCCCCAGGACCGTGTAGGTCACCCCGGCGGCCACGGCCGCCACGGCGCCCACCGCCACCACCGCGCACCCCTGCGTCATCAACACCCCAACCAGGACCAGCAATGTGAGGAAGCGCATGCCTTGCCTCCTTCCTGCGAGCCTCACAGGCGCACACGGATCTTCGCGTCCACGATCGTGCAGCCCCGCTCGTGCACGATGAGTAGCACGCACCTCTCAGGCTTGTCAAGGCGGTGGTGGCGCCCGGTCGAATCGGACGGCAGCGTCCCGGGACAACAGGGCGGGAGCCCAGCGCTCTCATGATTCTCTGCAGGGATCGCTTGACACCTGCAGGATCCTTCGAAGATATTTCATGACGCTGAGCTGGGGGATCCTTTGATCCTTGGGTGCGGGACCATCGGCCATTGGCTCTTGGAGGAGCGCAGCGGATCCGTCTCCCAACCCTGGTGATGCACGCCGAGAACGATCGAATCGTGCCGGTGCAGTTCTCGCGCATGATCTATGAGGAGCTCAAGCAGCGAGGGATCCCAGCCGTCGCCAAGATCTATCCCCCTTTCAAGGTGGCCGGGAAGGAGCGCGAAGGTCACGCCCTCTTCGACGGGGTCGACGGCTTCTCCCACTTCCGTAACGATCTCACCGGTTTTCTGGCCGAGGCCCTCAGGCCTTAGTGCTTCTGGCCATAATTACGGTGACGTATTTTCCCGACCCATCCTTCCGACCCCCTCTCCCCCGGGTACCCTTTGGGTGCGGAATCCCTTCTTGCACCCTCACCCCGGCCCTCTCCCATCCAGGGAGAGGGAGCAGAAATGAGTGTCACCGTATTTGCGTTCGGCAGCACTTGGTCCAGGTCCTCAGTCAAGATGCTTCAGCGCCTGGGTGTACTCTTGGATCATGGGTTGGTGGCCGTGCCGCGTCGTCGCCGCCAGCCCGTCGCGATACGCCTGCCGCGCCTCGTCGAGTTTCCCCAACCGCAGGAGCGACTGGGCCAGCATCCGGTAAACGGCAGCCTCATCGTCTGCCAGCGCCAGGTACCGGCGAAGCGTCGCGACCGCTTGCTCGTACATTTGTGCCTTGAAGTATTCATTCCCGAGCATATAATGCGTTGTTACGTCGTTCGGCTCCCGGGTCAAGATCTCTTGCAGGGCCGCGATCCGCGATGTCGCCATCGCCGCAATTCCTCCTCGGGGTGGCCTCGCACGACGGGGGGATGATAGTGGAGCGAGCGGTGAAGATCAAGCGCGCCAGAAAGGCTTTCCTGGTGTTCGCTTTGCCGTGATTCGCGATTGACTTCTTCGCCGATTTCGGATTTCGAATGTCGGGTCTCGGATTTGTCGGGTCCGCGTGCTGAAATTCGAAATCCGCAATTCGAAATGGAGAAGATGGACGCTCAGGGGGAGCAGGCGAAGCTTCTCGAGCAGGTCGCCCACCTCACGCGGCAGAACGCCGAGCTGTCGGTTGCTTTGCAGGAACTCCGAGCGTACTACGAGGACCTGCTGTCCAGCCTGCAGGACGGCGTGATCATCCTGGATCCGGCCGGCCGCGTCGTCTCGCTGAACCAGGCGGCCGAGGAGCTCACCGGGTTCTCGGGCTCTCAGATCGCGGGGCGCTCCATCGGGGAGGTCTTCCCGCCGCCGGCGCCACTGTCCAGCCTGGTCGCCAAGACCGCGGATCAAGGGAGAAGCCACGCGGACTTCGACGCCACCTTGATTCGGGCAGATGGGGCCCGCCTCACCCTCAGCGCCGTCGCCTCGCTGGTCAGCAATCCACGCGGAGAAAGCCGCGGGGTGGTGCTGGTACTGCGCGATCTGTCCCGCGTGCGGGAGCTGGAAGAGCAGGTCCGACGCTCCGATCGATTGGCTGCGCTGGGGGTCCTGGCGGCCGGCGTGGCCCACGAGGTCCGGAATCCCCTGGTGGGCATCCGGGCCGCCGCGCAACTGATGGAACGCGAGCCGAACTTCCCGCCCAGCCTGCAGGAGTTCACCGGGATCATCATCCGCGAGGTGGATCGTCTGAACCGGCTCGTGGGTGACCTTCTGGCCTTTGCCGGGCACCGTCCTCTGCGGATCCAGCCCTGTAACGTGAACCAGGTCGTGGAAGAGGCGTTGCGCCTGGAGGAATGCGGGCTGCAGACGGGTGGAGTGACTATCGTGCGGCGATACGATCCCGAGGTGCCCGCGGTGGCGGGCGATCCCGAGCGGCTCCTGCAGGTGTTCCTGAATCTGATCCGAAACGGTGCCGAGGCCATGGCGGGGGGGGCCGGCGAACTCCAGGTGCGCACGCGGTTCGAACGGGTGGCGCCCCAGTGCGGGGGGCGGTCCGCCGCCGTGGTGGAGATCGGGGACCGGGGACCTGGGATTCCTCCCGAAGTCCAGGCGCAGCCCTTCAATCCATTCTTCACGACCAAGGATGGGGGGACCGGTCTGGGGCTTCCCATTTCGCTCCGGATCGTGGAGGAGCACGGCGGCGCGATCGAAGTCCAGAGCCAGATGGGACAGGGCGCCACGTTCCGGGTCCTGCTCCCCATCGCCACGGATGAAGAGGGGAGAGGCGCATGACGGGCAAACGGATTCTCATCGTGGACGACGAGGAGAGCGTGCGCTGGGCACTCCGCAAGGCACTGGAGCGCGCCACCTACCGGGTGGATCTGGCGGCCGATGGCCGCGCCGGGCTCCAGGCAGCCGAGGATCCCGGCGTCGACCTGGTGCTCCTGGATGTCCGGCTGCCGGGACGGGATGGCTTGGACGTGCTGCGCGAGATCCGGAAGCGCCGGCCGGATTTGCCCGTCATCATGATGACCGCGTACGGGACGCTCCAGGTGGCCGTGGAGGCCATGAAGCTGGGTGCCTACGATTACATCGGCAAGCCCTTCGACATGGACGAGATGCTCCTGGTCGTGGAGAAGGCGCTGGAGGCGCAGGCCCTGGCCCAGGAGGTCGCTCGCCTCCGCGAGACCGTGGAGGAGCGTTTCGACCTCGGCGGCATCGTGGGTGGCAGCCCGGCCATGCAGCAGATTTTCAAGGCGGTGGGGAAGGTGGCCGGGACCGATCTCACGGTCCTGCTGCGGGGAGAGAGCGGCACCGGGAAGGAACTGATCGCCAGGGCCATCCACGAGAACAGCCGGCGCAAGGGTCGCCCCTTCGTGCCGGTCAACTGCGCCGCCATCCCGCGCGAGCTTCTGGAGAGCGAGCTGTTCGGCCACGAGAAGGGGGCCTTCACGGGAGCCGTGTCGGCGCGGCGCGGTCGCTTCGAGCAGGCCGAGGGCGGGTCGATCTTTCTCGACGAGGTTGGGGACATGGATCTGAGCCTGCAGACCAAGCTGCTCCGCGTACTGCAGGAGCGCCGGATCGAGCGCTTGGGCGGGGAGGGTTCCACGCCGGTGGATGTCCGCATCGTGGCGGCGACCAACCAGGACCTGGAGGCGGCGGTGGCCCGGCGGGCTTTCCGCGAGGACCTGTTCTACCGCCTGAACGTGGTTACGATCCACCTCCCCCCATTGCGGGATCGGCGCGAGGACATCCCGGCCCTGGTCTCGCACTTCCTCACCGCCTTCGCGCAGGAACAGTACGCTGCCCCCAAGGTGTTTTCGCCGGAGGCCATGACGTTGATGCTGGCGTATGGCTGGCCGGGGAATGTGCGGGAACTGGAGAACGTCGTCAAACGGGCGGCGGCTCTGGCCACCACCTCGTTGATCCTGCCCGACCACCTGCCGGACGGCATCCGATCTCACGCGGCAGCGCAGGAGGGTGGGCCGCGGCCGGACACCTTTCCGAGCGAATGGATTCGCGCCGAGCTGGCCCGGCTGCAAGGGAGCATGGACGGCCGCCTGCACGACCATTTCGTGGCGTGCATCGAGCGTCCCCTCCTGGAGTTGGTCCTCCGGCGCGCGGGCGGAAACCAGGTGAAGGCGGCCGAGCTGCTGGGCATCAACCGGAATACCCTGCGGAAGCGAATCAAGGAGCTAGGGATTGCCCTCCCCGTGAGGGTCGGTGGGGCAGTTCAAGAGAAGAAGAGTCCGCAGTGAAACCATCCCAGACCACGCAGGCTGCCCACCAATCTGCGAGACACTGAAAATAGGACCCTACCGATGAAAGATTCCGAGGGCGATCAGGAGGGCGTCTTCCACCTGTCGCATCCGGTCCTCGGACAAAGGACCCCCCAAGGGATGGGGTTCCAGGAGGGACTTGTCAATACTCGAGACTTGCTCGCATTTTAGTACGGAGCTTTGGGGTAGCCCACCCTCCCCCCGATCGAGCAAGACGTGCTCTGGTGCCGGACGCACCTGTGTCGAAATCGGTATGGCCAGCACGTCGCTGGCCCATCGGTTTCGGGCATCCGGTGAAATGATCAGGACCGGCCGCGTCTTTCGTTCGCCCGGGCGTGCGCCTACACGCGCAAAGTAAACCTCGCCACGACGGGGGAATTGGCTTGCCACGATTCAATCTCGTCGGCGGCTTGCAGCGCGTGCGACGAATCGCGTCCACTCCCGGTTTTCCCGCTTCTCTGCAGGTGTGAGGGACCGGTAGTAAGCTTCCATTTCCGTTTCGATCTTCCGCCTCATCTGTTCCCGGAGCCAGTGCGCCAGCGCGGCCTCCAGCGCCCGGCTGCGGGAGGACACACCATGCTGCTTGGCTGCCTGATCGAGAGCCTTCACAATATCGGCGTCCAGGGTAGCCGTAACGCGAATCTTTCGTGATCCTTCTCGAGGCGCCATGTAATCCTCTCTTGGGGTATATTGAGGAGCAGATGGTGCATACCTTAACGCATACGAATCCTCATGTCAACGAGACACACTCTCCTGCGGGGCAGGTGGGCACTTTACCTGCAGGGATGGGCAGGGCCTGGTTGACGCCACCAACCGGACACAACCCGGCTGTAACACTTGACGGCCCCTGAGTCGTCTGCTAGAAGACAATAAGGGATTGCCCACTGCAGGCCGGGCAAGAACCTTCACCCCGGCGAGAGGAGGGGAGATGGTCCCGAACGGAGAGCAGGCTGGTGGATCTGAACTGAAGGAATTGTCTTCGGTCGAGCGATCGGTGCTCCGGGCCCTGTGTCTGACCATCAACGTGGCCGGTTCCGTGGTGAAGGACAGGATCCTGGACACGCTCACGAAGGATCATTTCTCCCTACCGATCAACCGGGCGCTCTTTGCCGCGCTGAGAGAATTGCACCACAGGGGCGAGTACGTGGTCATGAGCAATCTGGAGGACGAACTCCACGCCCTGGCGATGGAAACCCCCGAGAGCCTTTCCCTGGAGGATCTGTTCCGTGGCGAACCGCCGAAACCGGCCGAGCTCAAGGGCTGGGTCGACCGATTGAGAGAGTCGACCACCCGGGGGAAATCCCCCGTGCCGAGCGGCGCTTCCGAGGCGCAGCCGGGAGTTGCGGCTACCCCACACACGACGCCGGCTCATTCGGCGAAGGCGGATGCCGTCCCCGCTCCGGCCGGCCGGATGGTGGAAACGCCCACGCCGGTCAAGGTGGCCCCCGAGGCGAGGATGACTGCGGCTGAAGTGGAGAAGCAGCCCAAGGCGAGGGCGGGACGAGGCGAGGCGGCGGAGGGCAAAGCTCGCCCCCCTGCATCCGCTGTCCTCTCGTCCGAGGCTGAGGAATGGACGAGTTACCTGCAAGAGGTAGCCGCCAAGCAAGGGAAGGTCCTCGAAACAGGGTTTGCCGGGCTGGATGAAACGGCGGGAGGGCTGTCTCCTGGCCTCATGCTCGTGGTTGACCAGGATTTGAACCGGCTCAGCGGCTTTCTGAAACAGCTCACGGATCAGATCGCCGCCCGATCGAAGGTACCCTGTCTCTACCTGTCCTTTGGCGTTCCGAAGATGGCGCTTCGTATCCGAACGCTGTCGCGGCTGTCAGGCGTCCCTTCGACGGATATCGAGAAGGGCCGCATCAAGAAGGGCTCGCCCGAATGGGAGAGCGTGGAGCAGAACGGGCGGGCAGCGGCGGAATGGTTGAAGTGGATATTCGTCGTGGATGCCGATCCAGAGATGGACTTCGGCCAGGTCGGGGACATGGGCCGTCGGCTCCTGGAATCGAAAGGTGCAACAACCTGCCTGGTGGTCGTGGACAGCCTCGACAAGATGGGCAAGGGCGGGGAATCACCCCACTCGCTTGTTGCCGGACTGAAGGAAGTCTCAGAGTCTCTGGATGTCTTGGTGATCGCTTCCACAGCGAATAGAGCCCTGTTGTCCGAGCCCGGGGTGGATTTCCTTGCCACCTTGAGGGAGGTAAGAGGCGCGGTGCAGTTCGAGGTCATCCGCGCCGAGGACTCTCGCCCGACCATCATCCGCTTCGAGTACCGACCCGTCATTCACCGTTTCACCGAGCAACCGGCGTCCTGATCCCGGGACCCCTCGTCCCGCAGGGGAGGTACGGCCACCCTCCGATTCCCATCGATCTTCCCGGGGACCCCCTGCCAACTGGCCCGTCAGGCCTGCGCCGGGCTTCCTCGAAGGGACCAGCCCCCTCATCTGACGCCTCCATCCCGCAACTTCGATCCAGGCAGGTCCGGGTTTCTTGTGCCCAGTTTTCTAGGGCCTCGTGGCAATGGAAGAGTGGGACGCTCCGGGGGATTTGGAGAAAGGTATTGACACTTGAAGATGGGCGGAGATAGAGTTCAGTCGGGCTTTGGGCGCCATAAGAAGGCCATTTCACCGCGGAGTCATCAATTCGTAACAAACGTGTGAAACATTGCTGCCTGCGGCGAATGTCCCCGCCGTTTGCGGCTTGACGAGCGGCCCGGCAGGGGAAGGGCCTCGACCGAATGCCGACGGACAGGGGCAAAGGAGGGAACGCACCATGAGGTCCAAGCGAGCAAGCCTGAAATCGTGGATCTTGTTGGGGGTAGGGGTATTGGCGGTCCTGGCGTGGGGTCTGGCCGGCCCTGCGTCGGCGGGCGAGAAGATCGTCCTGAACGTGGTCACGGCCGGCGACACCAACATGCACGAGTTGCAGAAGAACGTCTTCGGCCCGGCGTTCGTGCAGAAGTTCCCGAACGTGGAGATCAACGCGGTCGGCAGCGGCCCGGGCGATCCTGGTAGCCGGGTCATCTTCCAGAAACTGAAGAGCCAGAAGGATGCCAACGTCGCCAAGTATGACATCGATGTGGGCATCGTCCACCAGAGCATCATGCCGGAGATGATCCAGAACGACCTGCTGGCCAAGTACGCCCCGGAGATCAGCACCTACAAGCTGATGACGGCGGCGGACGGCCGGAACGCCCTGGGGTTCAACGTGGAAGGCTACGTCATGCCGATGTTCCACAGCCAGGTGGTCCTGGCCTACAATCCGGAGATGGTGAAGAACCCTCCCAACACCTACGAGGAGTTGGTGGCGTGGATCAAGGCCAACCCCAGGAAGTTCGGCTACAATGGGGTCAAGGGGGGCATGAGTGGCACCGCCTTCGTCACCGGCTGGGCCTACTGGAAGACGCAGCTCTACGACCAGTACGCCAAGGGCGCGTATGAGAAGAGCGCGCAGGCGGGCTGGCCCGCGGCGATCAAGGAGCTGAAGGGCCTGCCCGTGACCATGACCACGGGAAACAACGACACCCTGGACAAGCTGAACCGGGGTGAAATCGCCATGGGGCCGGTGTGGGTGGACATGCTGATCAACATGAAGAACGAAGGCCGCATGGATCCCAAGATCAGGATGAAGCTGATCGCGCCCGGCCTCCCCGGACAGCCGATGTACCTGGTCGTTTCGAAAAAGGCAGCGAGCTACGAGATGGCCACGAAGTACGTGGAGTTCATCACCTCGCCGGAGCAGCAAGCCAAGGTCATCGTGGAGCGGAACGGCTGGCTGCCCGGGATTGATGCCAAGCACGTGCTGCCGGTGGTATCGGCCAAGGCCAAGGATATGCTGTTCGGAGACGTCCCGCCGGACGCGCTGGAAAAGTACGGTCTGGTCTTCCCCCAGCAGCCGTATTTCAAAGACCTGCTGACGGCCTACGAAGAGAACTAGACACCAGCCAAGGGCAGGGGCGGAGGGAGGAGGCCATACTCGGGCATCCTCCTTCCGCCTGGTGCCCATTTTCTATGAGAGCCTCGGCTAAGGTTGCCTGTCTCATCATCGCCCTGCCACCCCTGGCCATTGTCGTCTGGTTGTTCTTTATTCCGTTCCTGTCCTCCGCGCACCTGAGCCTGCTGCGCGAGGACCAGTGGACCCTCCGGAACTATTACCTGGTCTGGCGTCTGTACCGATACGACGTCCTCTATACGCTTTGGATCGCGTCCTTCAGCTTGGTCGCGGTCCTGGGCATTGCCGTGCTGCTCTGCGGATATCTGCGGATTCACATCGACAGGCCGGTCGAGTTCCTCTTCAAGATCCCGCTGTTCATCCCATTCGTGGTGGTCGGGCATGCCATGCGCGTCCTGCTGGCACCCAAAGGGACGCTGAACGCCGTCCTGAGCCAGGTCGGCTTGATCAACATCAACGATCCGCCCTCCATCGCCTTTGGGTGGATGGGCATCGCCGTCTCCCTCATCTGGAAAAACCTGGCCCTGGCCGTGCTCCTGGTGCTGGGGGCCTACCGGTCGGTGGACGAGACCTACTTGGAGGCGGCGCGCAACTTCGGGGCATCCGCCTTCCGGCAGATCTGGGATATCCTCCTGCCCATGTCCGCGGCCTCGTTGGCCGTGGCTGGGGCCTTCATGTTCACCTCCATGCTGGCCTCCTTCTCCGTCCCCCTGATGATCGGCAGCGGCGAGCCGCCTCAGATGGTGATGATTGACGTGTACTACCGCATCAACTACCAGGGAGATTATGGCACGGCCAACGCGCTGGGCGTGGTCTCGTACCTCCTGGCCATGGGGGTAGCCGGCTATTACCTGCGGACCATCACGCAGAAGGAAACATAACGATGAATGCGGAATGTGGAATGCGGAATGAGGAATCGAAATCCGCAATCCGGAATTTGAAATTGGAAATGGTGTGATGATGGGTCGGCGGACGCTTCGGATGGCCGGAACCGTGGCGGCGGCGGTCATCATCTTCGGGCCGCTGTCCAGCCTGGTCATCTGGTCCTTTGCCGAGAAGTGGTACTGGCCCCACCTGTTCCCGCAGCAGGTCGGCCTGTTCTACTGGTCTAAGGTCCTCCAGGGCGACATGCTGCGGGCGCTGCAAGACGGCTTCCTGATCGCGATGGTGGTGACGGTCCTGACCCTTGTGATCACGGTGCCGCTGGCGTACCTCCTGGCGCGCACCCCGATCCCCTTCAAGCCGGTGATCCTCATGATCTTCCTGCTGCCCCAGGCCTTCCCTCAATTGCCCGTGTTCGTAAATTCCACGACCTTGCTGTACCGGGTCAACCAGGGGGGGAAGTTCTGGGGGGTCGTCCTGATCCACATGGTGGGGGCGCTGGTCTTTGCCGTCTGGACCATGACCGCGGTCTTCAAGTCGGTCCCGGAGACGCTGGAAGAGGCGGCCATCAACCTGGGCGCGTCCCGCCTGAAGAGCTTCTTCTCCGTGGCGCTGCCCCTCGCTACTCCCGGCATCATTGCCAGCACGCTGTTGGTGTTCCTCTATTCGCTGGACGAGTTCACCGGGACCCTGCTCGTCGGAAGCCCGTTCATCCTGACGTTGCCGGTCTTCATGTACCGGACCTCGGTCGGATACGAGTTGCAGGTGGCCTCCATCAGCGCGCTTATACTCATGGTGCCCGGGGTCGTACTGCTGGTCTTGTTGGAACGCTACATGAAGTCGGAGTATCTCTCGATGTTCGGGCGCATCTGATCTGAACGGCTCATGGGTCATAGCTCATGGCAGATAGAAAGGACCATGAGCCATCAGCCATGAGCCATGAGCGAGGCCGGGTGGCATGGTTCAAGTACGCGTTGAGAACGTTCGGAAGACGTACGGGAAGGTAGAGGCCCTGAAGGGAGTCTCCCTCAACTTCAAGAGCGGCGACCTCACCGCTATCCTGGGTCCCAGCGGGTGCGGCAAGACCACTCTCTTGCGGAGCATCGCCGGCTTCATCGAGGTGGATGCGGGCCGCATCTTCTTCGAAAGCGAAGAGGTGACGAGCCTTCCCCCGCAGCGGCGCGGGACCGCCATGGTCTTTCAGAACTACGCCCTCTGGCCCCACATGACCGTCTTCGAGAATGTGGCCTACGGCCTGCGTCTGCAGAAAGTGCCGGCAACCGAGATCCGGCGGCGGGTGCAGAAGGTCCTGGCGCTGGTCGAGATCGGGAACCTGGCCGATGTGGAGTCCCGCAAGCCCTCCGCCCTGAGCGGCGGGCAGCAGCAGCGGGTCGCCCTGGCGCGCGCCCTGGTAGTGGAGCCCAAGGTGCTCCTGATGGATGAGCCTCTGTCGAACCTGGATGCCAAGGTGCGCCAGCGCCTGCGCGCCGAACTCCGCCGGCTCCAGAAACAGGTGGGGATCACCGCCATCTACGTGACCCACGACCAGGAGGAGGCCCTGGCCCTGGCGGACACGGTGGTCTTGATGGACCAGGGGACGATCGTCCAGACGGGCACGCCCCAGGAGATCTACCTGAAACCCTCAACTGCTTTTGCGGCGGAGTTCCTCGGCGTCAGCAACCAGTTGGAGGGGAAGGTCACCGACGGAACGCTGGTCGTGGCAGGTCAGTCCATCCCGTACGCCGGACCCGTCCGGGGCAAGGCCACCGTCATCTTCCGCGCCTCGGACATCCAGATGGAGGAGCCCTCGGCCACGCCCCGCGCGGGCACGGTGGCCCTGAACGGGATCCTGGAGGAGAGCCTGTTTCTCGGCGCCCATTACCGGCACTACATCCGGGTGGGCGACGTCGTGGTGATGGCCGACAGCCCCGACCTGCGGCCGGCCGGCCCGGTCCGGCTGGTGCTGCCGGCCGAGAAGGTCCAGGTGTACGGCTGATCCCCCTTACCTTTCCTCTCCCCCCACGGGGGGAGAGGGGCAGGTGAGGGGGGGAAGGAGGTGCGTGATGAGGCCGAAATGGTGGTTTGGTGGTGTGGTCCTGCTCGTGGCGATGGCACTCTCCGCGTCGGCGTGGGCAGGTGAGCGGGTCACCTTGAACGTGGCCATCGGGGCCGACGTCAACGTGGTGGACGTGCACAAGAATCTGCTGAGCCCGGGGTTCAAAGAGAAGAACCCGAACGTGGATTTCAACGTGGTCGGGACTGGAACCGGAGAGGCTGCCAGCCGGGCCATCTACACCAAGATCAAGGCCCAGCAGGACGCCGGACGGAAGAACTGGGACATTGACGTCGCCCTGGTCAGCATGATCATGGCGTCCCAAATGGTCAAAGAGGGGCTGCTCTTCAAGTACGTGCCCGGCATTCAGGCGGCCGGGCTCATCACGGGTCCCGAGACGAAGTGGGCCTTCGGCGTCGAGGTGGATGGGTACGTCGTGCCGATGTTCCATAATCAGATTGCTGTCGCGTACAACCCCAAGTACGTGGCCAAACCCCCCAAGAGCTTCGAAGAACTCGTGGCCTGGGTGAACGCCAACCCGAAGAAGTTCGGGTACAACGGGATCAAGGGCGGCGTGAGCGGCCAGGGATTCACCGTGGGCTGGGTGTACTGGAAGACCGGACAGTACCAGGCCTTCACCCAGGGGCCGTTCGACAAGGGCAAGGAAGCCCTGTGGCGAAAGGCCCTGGAAGAATTGCGGGACTTCAATAAGAACGTGATGATTACATCGGGCAATGCCGGCACCCTGGATGCCCTGAATCGCGGGGAGATTTGGATGGGGGCGGTCTGGATTGACCAGCTCGTGGCCTGGAAAAATGACGGTCGCATGGACGCTGCCATCACGCCGGTCATGATCAGCCCGGGGTTGCCCATCTATCCCATCTACATGGTCGTTCCCCGCGAGGCGGCCAGCCGTGATTGGGCGGCAAAGTACATCGATCACGTCTCTCAGCCCGAGGTGCAGGCCAAGGTGATAGTGGAGCGATTCGGGTGGTACCCGGGGGTGGATGCCGCGCGGGTCCTCCCGCTCCTGTCCAGCAAGGCCAAGGATTTGCTGTTCAAGGACGTGACGCCAGACGATTTGGCGAAGTACTCGCGGCAGATGCCGATCGGTGAGTACTTCAATGCCATCCTGCTGGCGTACGAAGAAATCGTGCGCTAGGGGAGGAGCCCATCGCACCCCGATCCGCCAGAAGGGGAGAGGGATGCGGTGGGAGGGGCCCCGTTCCAGAGAAGCCGGCGCACGCATTTTCAAATGAAAAACTGACAACCGACAACCGGTCATCGCTCGGCATGGGTTGGCCGGTTGTCGGTTGTCTCCGCCTATGGCGGATCGGTTTTCAATTGGCCCCGGCCTGCGCAGGATGGGCGGGGCGACGTTTCAAATCTCGCATATATTGACCTTTGCATATGTAATGGAACGAGGCCACGCCTTTTGTCCCCCCTCACCTTTGTCCTCTCCCCCAATGGGGGAGAGGGGAGGGTGAGGGGGCAGTCGGGCGGCCGGCTTTCCATTCGTTTTGCAAAGTTCAATAAAAGAAGGTTGACCGGCTAATGGCATCCAGGGACGGGGCCCATGGTCTCGGGGGATGGGAGCGCCTGCTGTGGGTGCTTCTGTGCGTGCCCGCCCTCGCGGTTTTGGGCTTTGCCTTTCTGTATCCATTCGCCGCGTCCGTGGGAACGAGCTTCGTCCACGAGGGCGTCCCGTCTCTGGGGAACTACGCGTTGGTGTACCGCCTCTACCGTCAGGATGTCGCCTTCACACTCGGCGTGGCGCTGGCGGGCCTCGGGTTCACCGTGGCGGTGGGCGTGCCTGTGTGTGGATACCTGCGGGTCCGGGCGTTCGCCCCGGTGGAGTTCCTGCTGAAAGTGCCGCTCTTCGTCCCGTTCGTGGTTGTCGGCCACGCCATGCGGGTGTTCCTGGCGCCCCACGGGACGCTGAACGGGCTCCTCCTGCCTCTCGGGATCCTCGATCCAGCTTCGCCACCATCCCTGGCATCTTCCTGGGTGGGGTTGGCCGTGGCCCTTGCCTGGAAGCACCTGGCCCTGGCGGCCCTGCTGTTTCTCGGGGCGTTCCGGGCCGTGGACGAGGCGTACCTGGAGGCGGCCCGGAACTTCGGGGCCGGCATCCTGCGCCAGACGAAGGACATCCTGGTCCCCATGGCTGCCCCCTCTATCGCGGTGGCCTGCATCCTGGTCTTTGCCTCGATGCTGGCGTCCTTCTCCATCCCGCTGATGATGGGCCGGGGGAGTGGGCCACAGATGTTGATGATTGACGTGTACTATCGGTTCGGCCAGCACGGCGACTATGGTACGGCCAGCGCCTTGGGCGTCGTGTCCTACTTGCTGGCCTCGGGAGCGGCCCTGGTTTATGTCCGAAACCTCACCCGGTAGGAAACACAATGGCGATTTGCGATTTCAAATTGCAGATTGAAGATTTTCAATCTCAAATCTACAATCCGCAATCTGCAATGGTGCATTGATGGGCCGGCGCAGCCTGGCGGGCCTAGCCGGGCGAGCCGTGGCGCTGGCCGCGGCGTTCTTCGTCATCCTGGGCCCCCTTTCCAGCCTGGTCATCTGGTCGCTGGCGGAACGCTGGAACTGGCCCAGTACGTTCCCGCAGGTGGCGGGGCTGCGGTACTGGTCCCGCATGCTCACTGGTGATTTCCTGGTCCCCCTCCAGCGGGGTGTCCTCATCGCGGTGATCGTGACGATCCTCGCGCTCCTGTTCGCGGTGCCCCTGGGGTACGCGCTGGCCCGGCTCCGGTTTCCGGGGCGCACCCTGGTGTTGCTCGCCTTTCTTCTGCCCCAGGCGTTTCCTCAGCTCCCCGTGTTCGCAAGTGCGACGCGGGAGTTCTACCGCTTCGGGCTGGCGGGGACGATGCCGGGCGTGGTGCTGATTCACCTGGTGGGTGCGCTGGTATTCGCCGTGTGGACCATGACGGCCGTGTTCCGTTCCATCCCCGGCCACCTGGAAGAGGCGGCCATGAACCTGGGAGCGTCCCTCACGCGGACGTTCGTCAGCATCAGCCTGCCCCTGGCGGTGCCCGGTGTCTTCGCCAGCGCCCTGCTGGTGTTCCTGTATTCCCTGGACGAGTTCACGGGCACGCTGCTGGTCGGGTCCCCCTTCATCACGACGCTTCCGGTGTACATGTACACGGCCAGCATCGGGTACGAGCTGCAGATCGCCTCGGTCACGGCACTGGTTCTCATGGTCCCTGGGGCGATCCTGCTCCTGCTCCTGGAACGCGTCCTCAAGGCCGAGTACCTCGCCTTCTTCGGCCAGCTCTGACGAACTTCTGATCATCAGAAGTAAAAGGGGACGTTAAATCAGTAAAAGGGGACGTCAGTAAAAGGGGACGTAGGGAGGTTATGAAGGTTATCAATAAAGGACTCGGTCCACGTCGCAGTGTCAGCCGTAATAGGGGACGTGGCATGCTGTGTCTCCTCCCACTATAATGGGGGACCCGTTGGTTCTGAAAACAACTTGCCTGGGTCAGCGCGAGGCATTGGTTCCGCGAAAGGAGGTACCCGACATCCTTTGGGCTCCAGGGGCCGGATTGCGTCGGAGGCCGCCTCCGGTTCTCGATCGGGAACGGAGGTGAAGAAGCGCGTACCATACGGGGGGCCACTCGCGCCCCGATGCCCAATCCGGGAGGAATCTCGGGAAACGCCTGCGGGGACTCCGGGTGGCTATGGAACGGCTGGGCGAGTGGAAGGAAGCAACAAGGAGACGAAGGATGCAACGTACATTACACGATGGCCTACCGGCTGACCAACGCCACGAGTGGTCCTACGAACCGCTTTTCGACGACCTCCCCGTCCCCGATCCGGTGATCGTGTAGCGGGGGCCTTGGGGCCTCGTCTGTCACGCCCGGCGTCCCAGAGTCCCAGGGTTTGCAGGATTTCGCTTGACACGCCAGTCCGCTAGTAGTAGCGTCCCCGTCAACGCTGGGTTCCCCCGGGGTTCTGTCCCTGGCTCGGCCGTCTCGGCGGTTCCACGCTGACGCGGGATGCGCGTTGCCGGTCGCGCCCAGTTTCGAACTTCCTATCGAGTGAGAGGCGGAATGGCTCCATATCGGAAATCCCGGTTCAGGAGGTCTTGTCAATGAAGCCAGAGACTGCAGCGAAGATTAAGTATGGAGTTTGGGGCCTTATTTGTGGGGCAGTCATCGCAATGATCATCGGCTTTGCGTGGGGTGGCTGGACAACCTTCGGCACTACCCAAACGATGACCAAAGAGGCGGTCTTGGCGAGTCAGGCGGCGATCTGCGTCGCCCAATTTATGAAGCAACCGAACCATGAAGAGAAACTTAAAGCGCTCGGGGAAGTAAGTAGCTGGCAGAGAGCTGAAGTCATTGAAAAAGGTGGCTGGGATAGGATGCCCGGGCAAGAAAAGGCTGGCTATGCTGTAGCCCGAGCATGCGCCGATGGGCTTGACCTTCTTATCAAGAAATGAGATTGGTACGTGCTCTTGAGCTTTGCCGCCCACTTCCTGAAGGGCGGCCATGAGGTCATTCCGGAATTGCGGGATCAATCCGGATCGGCTCGCACCCGCATGCGACAAGCGCCGGATGAATGCCGTCGACATAGGCGCCGTCGAGGGCAGCGTCAAACGACATTGCCACAAAGGCGCGCCCCGTAGTACCACCAACAGATTGCGGGGGAAGTTGGGCCCATCCGGGCGCAGTAACAATACAGACTAAGAGCACCCCGCCAATCAAGGTAAGCGCGAGCGGCCCTCTTCCGTACCCAGATACGAACAATCCGCTCTTAAACGGACTATCCACGGCGGTTCTTCCTTCCTCTGCCTGGCCCTGGCTCCTAAAACAACAGATCAGAGTCAGATATGTTTTTAATACGGGGCCCGGCCGTTTTTGCGGCAGTGACCCTTTAATCTCATGATAATATAAAAAGGGGACGTCCATAAAAATATAAGTTTCTCTCTGCCTCCGCCTGTGGTACCCTCGTCCCATGCCCTGCCAGGCTCGCATTGACGCTCCGGGCGCTCTCCAGCATATCATCCTGCGGGGGATCGAACGCCGGAAGATCTTCGCGGACGACGCCGACCGGAAGGCATTTGTCGACCGGCTCGGCCGGGTCCTCAC
>Ga0315285_10000344_pt1 | contig 47711 bp, 61 predicted proteins | sample YL17G09_36_MG_FD_203698 | JGI IMG/M metagenome (GOLD analysis project Ga0315285, IMG submission 203698) | Sediment microbial communities from Yellowstone Lake, YNP, Wyoming, USA - YL17G09_36 | ecosystem: Environmental > Aquatic > Freshwater > Lake > Sediment | place: USA: Wyoming | collected...
CCGGGGCCGCCGCGGCGCCCGGAGCGGTCTGAGCCGTGACGCCCAGGGTCTTGGTAGCCGTGCTCTTCGTGCCGGCAGAGGCCTGGGTGAGGATCCCCATCAGATCGCTTGGAATCCCCTCTCTCTTCCCAGCATAATATCCCATGGCTCCCTCCTAACCCAGCAATCTCGACAGGTCGGCTTTCCCCTTGACGATCTTCCCACCGCCCATGTTGCCGGATTTATAGCCTTCGAGGAGTTTGGGCCATTCGCCGCCAAGTAGGGCGAGCATCTGGTCGATCCAAGACGTGTCGATCTCTTGGCCGGCCGGCCAGCCCCAATTCGCTCCTCTCTTCATGTTCTGGGAGAGCATCTGCGTCATCAGCGGGTCGAGGAGCCCCACCAGCGGGGATTGGTAGCCGCTCGCCGGGGTCGTGACGGTCCTCGTCTGGCGCCCTGACGTCGTCATGTCTTGGCTACCACTTTTGTTCCCGCCAAAGAGCATCGGCCCGAGAATAGAAATTAAGAAGGGAAGTATGGCTCCCATTTCATCACCTCCGGTCCTTTAGCAAGTCAACGACTTGCTCTTGGATAAATGTCAATTTCTCAAGGCATTTTGCCATATCGTCCGTCCTTCCGTCTATGCGGTGGATGGCCTCCCGGGCAAGAATCTCGTCCTTACATGTTTTTGGGGACCCGGGTCCATTGTCCTTCGGCCGAAGTCTATTTACAAGGGTGACGACCTGGTTGGCAACGAAAAGGCCAAGCCCCACGGTCGCCCCGCCGGCCCCTATGTCAAGAAGCCATTTTGGAATTTCCGGGCTTATTTGCATTTTATGATCCTTCCAATTTCCTCAGCCTCGCCTCGATGTCCTGAAGTGCGTCCACGGCACAGCTCAACATGGCCGACACGTTCCGGCCTTGCGATATTTCCTCAACGTCCGAGTTTGGCTTTTTCGTTCTGGATTCATGCCGAACAAACGGGTGTAATTGAGCATGGTCGATCCCGCCCTTGCCGTCGTCCCGTTGCGAGAGGATCGCGGCCCATGCCTCGGCCCGATTTTTCGGCGCGGGCGTACGGTCGGTGAAGGTGAGAGCGGAAATATTCCCGTCACCATAAATCTGCCCGACGACCCGTAGCATCTCACTCCCTACCAACGCCGTCGCGCCGATGAGGACGGAGCCGTCACTTTTTATATACACCCGACTTACCGAATTTGTTGATAAAATAAGATTTTGCGCTCCTTGCGTTCCTAAGACAATATCATCAGCCACATCCCCCAGCACGAATGTTCCAGCACCACCAGACATACCTAGTAGCCCGAATGACCCACCGCCCGTTGTTCCTGTAGAGGCGAACCGAATGGAAGTATATTTATTAGCCGCACCAGTTCTAAGAAATATTGCAGGGTCTACATTTGCTCCAAAAACTTCCAATTTACTATTTGGTCCCGTCGTCCCGATGCCGACGTTGCCGCCCTGGAAATAAACCCCCGCTGTGCTACTCGGGCCAATCCACGATTCAGCCGCTGTGTAAATTGCCGCAAGGTCGGAAATATGGAGGTGGGCAAGGGTGGGGCCGTCCGCCGTGGTCAACCCGCTTACGTCAGCCTGGGCTATGGCGAGGCTCGCTTTGAAAGTGGCATAGGACACAGAGGCGAGTGCCTTCCCCGCGCCGGTGACGACAGGAACGGAAGCAGTCAGGCCGGAAAGCGTCAGGCCGGTCAGTGTTGGGCTATCCGCTGTCGTCAGTCCGGCAACGGCGGCCTGGTTGAGCGTGGCCCAGGCCGGGTCCGTTCCGCTTGCCCAATACGACCCAGCCGCCACCGTAGGAACCCGCGTCCATTTGGGCGTAGTTCCGACCCCAACGATCATGTCCCCGCGCACGACAGCGGCGGCAGTCGTGTCGTCATGCGTAGAAGAAAGAATTGCATGAGCGGCGCCGGCCGCGGAAGAGGCAATCGTAACGCTTCCGGCAGCATGAGTGATCGTGACGTTCGTGCCTGCTATGAGGTTCTTATATTCCCAAGAGTTCCCGGCCGCGTTGACGCCGACGGTGTAATTCGCCGTTCCGATCGAGCTCAGGCCGCCGATCGAAGCCGTGTTCGACGAAAGGGCCAGGGGGCTGGTCCAGGTATCGACCCTGTTCGCATAGGCCGTGTCCCAATTCGCATGGCTGTCCGTGATCACTGTGACGGCGCCGGCGGTCGCGATGAGGATCCCGGACAGGGCGGCGATCGTCAGCGAGACCGTGCAGGTCACGACGCCCGTTGGCGCAATCCTCAAATAAGCCGCGCTCGCCCAGGACGTGCCGTCATGATGCCAGCATTCAAAGGCGTAGGGCGTCGGGCTGGCCCCGCTCGCGCGCAATGACCAAATCCAGGTTTTGTCTCCGCCGGCGTTCCGCACGGCAATGTCGGCGCAATAGGCCGCCGTATCCTGGCAGACGCCTATGACGACATTCGAACTCGCCGGGTTCCAGACGGTGAAATGCCAGGTCGCCGGGTCCGTCACGCCGGCCGGCCCACCGATGGAATAAACGGAAGCGCTCACCCTGTAAAACGCACTGTTGGCCAAGGATCCGGCGCCGCTTGCATACGGGAAGGTCGGCGCCGTGAGGGCCGCATTGACGTTGAGGTATTCCGACGCGTCAACGACGGCGATCCGGCTTGCGGTCAGGGATGCAGCATGAACGCCATCGACCATGTCGGCATTAAGATTCGTACATTTCGTCGTCGAGGTCACGTTGACTGGCATGGTCCCGGTTGGCATCCAGGAGATATATTGACCGCTGACCCTCGCATTTCCGACCAGGTCGAGTCTCTCGTTGGCCAGGTATTGCCCCAGGGCTAAATATCCGTCGGACGTGAACCGCCCGACTTCCTTGACGATCCCCTTTTTGGCGACATTGAAAGCCAGGTATGAATTGAATTCCAGGAAATAGGTCGAGAGGGTTTCAGCGATCACGCGGACCATAATCCGCTGATTGCCGGTATCAGATATGTAGATCAGGTTCTCTTCGATAAGAATTGACGAGGGGGCGTTGAGGTTATCATCCCCGCTTCCCGAAGTCCCGTATTTGGATTGATAGGAGTAGTCCGTTTTCAAGAATTTTTGGATACGATAATTGTCCGTATCGGCGACGTAAATATATTTGTCGAAAACTGACACGTCTCTGGGCGAATCGAGTTGTCCGATCCCGGTGCCTGAACTTCCGAACTTCCCGACGTAGGACAGATCTGAGCATTTTCGGATATGGATCCGGTTGTTGCCAGAATCTGCCACCCAGAGATAAGTCCCGTCCGTAAAAAGGCCCCGGGGGTAGTAGAATTGATCGTTGCCGCTGCCATAGGATCCTACTTGGCTGACGTAAGTCAGGTCAGAGGCAAGGCGTTTTACGATCCGGTAGTTGGAACCGTCTGAGACATAAACATAAGTCCCGTCGCAGGCTATTCCAAGAGCCCCATTGAGGTTATCGTTGCCGCTGCCATAGGTCCCGTATTTGGTGACGTAGGAAAGGTCATTTGCGTTTCTCTTTACAACCCGGTCACTATTCCCACCGCTGTCTAGGCAATAAATATACCCCCCAGCGTAGGCAATATCTCTCAGGCTGCTAAATTGGTCATTTCCGGTGCCCGATGACCCGATCGAGGTGACGAATGTCAAGTCAGAACGGAGGATCTTCTTGACCCGGTTGTTTGTCATATCCGCGACATAGATGAAGGTTCCGTCCGAGCAGATCCCCATTGCGTTCCAATAATTTTCCGGGCCCGTGCCAAGGCTTCCGGCTTTTTGAAAATATTGAAATTCGTTATAAGCGGTCAGCGACCAGTTGGCTTCCATGGCCACCGTGACGCCGCCGGCAGCCGCCTGGCCCTCAACTTCCGGGTGTTTGAAAGTCCAGAAGAGCATCGACCCCGTGCCGGCCATGTCGATCGCGCTGGCCGTATTTCGGATCTCCGAGACCTTGGAGACAGATCCGGGGTTCGCGCCCCGAGAGGCGGTGAACGTGGCCCCGAGAACGGAAGGTTCTTTCGTATTGACAAGGACCCGGCCGCCTTGGTTTTTATTGAAGATCGCGTCTCCGGCCTTTTCCCAGAGGCAATCCTTGGCATCGCCCACCTGGGTCCCCACTTGCTGCGCCTCTTCGGCTACCGCCGTGTCCAGCATGTCGTCGATCTGCGGCGTGGGATCCAGAATGCAGGTATTGAAGGACGGATCGAGCCAGGGGCTCAGGGGATAGGTATTGTCCGCCTTCCGGGCCAAGAGAGTTTGGACATCAGCCATTGATCTTTCCCTCTCTCCATTTCTTCTGCTCGAAGAGAGTGCAGGAATTCAGCTTGAGCGCGCTGCCGACAGCTTCGGCATTGGTGAATTTGCAGGAGATATATTGAGCGTTGCCGAACATTTCGGCCTGGTCCTTGATCGGGACCCGAATATCGAGATCCACCGATCCGCTCGGCGTCGCCCCGGCATGGACAGATTGGCGGAAGGCCGTCTCTGCCTGGTCGATGTAAAAATCGACGGTCAGGTTAAAGCTCGATGGGAGTTCATATTCGAGTTCGAAATGATCGAAGATGAATTTGACCGGCATCTTGATCCACGGCGTCCTGGCCGTAGCTGTGATGTTGTTCCCTACCCCATCGACATCCGCGCCTTCGCAGAGATAGATAAACCCGTCCTGCGTTCCCATGTAGAGTTGCAGGACGCCGTTGGAGTCCCGGGCCTCTCCGATCCAGGACGGCGCCTTCTTGAATTGGAAGAGGAAGAAGCATTGCCCTTTCAGGTAATTGCAGACGACAACCTGCTCCGCGCCGCTCAATCGGTCGGAGATAAGCAGCCAGATCTCGTTGAATTGCTTATTGTGAGCGCTGATATTCAGGGCGTACTTGGTCTTGTCTAGAGTCGCCAGAGTCTTCGAGATCGGCAGCGAGAACAGGGTCGAGAATCCTTCGCAGCCGTTAAAAACCTCCCATCCACGGAAAGATAGGAAGGTGAGTAGGCCGTAAGTTTCTTGAAGAGACGCCGGAGCGACACATCCGAAATCCTTGCAGACCTCGTATCTTCCGTAATTGCCGGAAGACTTTTTCCGAATGACATAAATGGAGTTTCTCTTGAAGACATAAAGATCCCCCTTATAAACGATCAGGCCGGTCCCGGTGTCGCTCTGTTCTCCCATGCGGACGGAGACGAATCTGGAGTCGATCGAAAAGTGCTCCGGCCGGTTCGTGTCGGAATAATAGACTATGTTTTCATCTTCATCGAGGACCCACAGGCGATCGTCCCACCAGGCCGAGTATTTTCCCTTGGGAACGATGTCGCAATCCCAGCGCATGGCTTCGCCGAGCGCGGATTGGGAACTGTTATCAACGAAGGTCGTCGTGGCGTTCGGGATAGTGGCGGCAAGGTAAAAATCGGTCCCGCCGGCCGTCGTCCGATAGATGTTTTTGTAATCCACCTGGCCCTGGCCGGGTCCGGTATCGCTGGAGACCGGGATCGAAGAAAGGGTCACTTTCTGATGATTCGTCGAGACGGCCATAGCCGTGCAGGTGAAGGTCCAGGTATTGGTAGCGGTGTGCCCGGTCGTGGCCGCCCAATTGAGAATGATCCCGTAAGGGAGATAGCATTTCGCGAAAAGGATGTTCGCCGTTGAATTCCAGGTGACCCCGCCGTCTTCGGACCACTTGAAGGTGTCGGGCGTCCCCGTACCGTCTATATTTATGACGAAGGTTCTCGTTTTGTCTCCCGTATAGACGCCCGTGACGGTCATATCGTTTAGACCAGGCGCGACGCTGAAAGCAACGGTCCCGATCTTTGAGATTATCGGATTCGAGTATCCGCCGTAGTTGCCCGAGCGAATGTAGCAGACGGCATAGCGAACCTGCCCCAGGATGTTCCCGCCAGCGGTCGTGCCGACCGTGAAATTGTCGATCTTGACGTCGGTCGCGTAGGTGTACCCCTTGGCGAGAAGCTGGATCTTGCCCGTGTAGGCCTCGGTCTTATAATTGCAAAAGTAGTCGCCATACCCGTAATCGTCCATGTAGATTGAGACGTACTCTTCCCCGGGGTCTTTGGTGTTGATGTAGAATTTGAAGCGGTGCCACTTGTCCAGGTCGATCTTCATGCCGGCGGCGACCCAGCCGGTCCCGGAATACACATAGAGATCGTTCTTATCGACCCGGATCTGGCAGCAGATTCTCCCGTTATAGGCGTTCATCTGGAAGTAGTTGGCTCCCTGGTAGCAATCCATGGCGTCAAAATAGATGTCGAGCTCGATGCCGAGTTCGGGGCCGAATCCGGCGATCGTCCTGGTCCTCTGGGCTAGGTCTCCGTTGACGCCCGTGCAGAGAAGCTTCATGCAAGATTTGCTGTCGAAAGTCTCCGGGCTCGAAACCCCCAGGCCGGCGTCTTCGCTGGCCCAATCCGTGATGACGGCCATGTCGTCGGTGCAAAGAGAGGCGTCATAGCTCGCCGCAATGGTGGGCAAGGTCGTCGGCGCGGTGATCCCGGCCTGGACCTTGGTCCCATCCGAAAGGATCATCACGTTCTCAATTTCCGAAAGGACGTAGATCCGATTTTGGAGCTCTATGATTTTGACCGGGTGAGCGAGCGTCGAGGCCCAGGTGTGGATAGCCGTCCAGGACCCGCTGCCGACCTTCCGCCAGATCTTCGCTTCTGTGACGGCGATGTAGCAGAAATTCGCCGATGCGTCATAGTAGGTCCCAAAGGCGAAGACATCGACGTTGTCCGTGCTGGCGAAATGCGTGACCTCCAGGAGGCCGCCGCGCTTCTCGATTCTCTCTCCATCCTTCGCAATCCGCCAATTGACCATCTTGAGAAGGTTCTTGATCGACATCCCCGTCGTGGCGGACATTTCGTTGATCCCGCCGGCGATGACGAAATCGATCTGGCTAAGGTCTCTCGCGGTTTCAAATTGCATGGTGGGCCCTAATCGAAAAACCCGTACTTGTCGAAGAATGCCGGATCCTGGCTGTCATACCGCATCTTGTCCACAGCCGACCCCTTGACGAATTTCGGCTGTTGCTGGATGACGCCGCCCAGGATGTCGGTCACCCGCTTCATCGTGTAGGCGTACATGTCTTCCCAGCCGGCCCCCTTCTTTACGCCGAAGGTCTTGGAGATCAGGACGCAGGCCATGATCGGGATGAGCCTCTGGGCCATCCGCGGGATATAGGTCGGCCCTGCGCTCGGAATCGAAGCTGCCTCGGGCACGATCAGGTAGGCGATCGCGTAGTTCGTTCTGTTGGCCGAAGCCTTGGGAAAGAAGACGATGGAGTTTCCCTTGAGGGTCCAAGCGTCCGGGTCGCTCTTGGTCTCGCCGGTGGTTTGAAGGAAAGCCTCGTCGTTGTAATCAACGTAAGGGATAAGGGTCGGGTTCTCGCCCGAGACGTTTCGCCGGACCCCCCAGATCCTCAGAAATTCCGTGGTCAGGGCGTACTCGGTCTTGGTCGTGTCGAGAGAGATATTCTCGGTCTTCATGAATTGGTGGGGGATCGATTCGCACAGATCCAGGACGACGAGTTCGGCCGCGTTGTTGATGAAGAAATCCAGCAGGTAATTGGAAGCGTCGAGCCTGGCCGTGGCCTCGCTCGAATAATCGTGCAGAAGATTTCGGACAGAAAGCCTTAGTTCGTCTAGGGTCATGGAGACCTCCTACCGTCAAACCTCGCCTTTTTGGGTCGGGACATCGGCCTCCGAGACCTGGGTTAAATTCTTCGGTTGGCCGAGGACCGGAATCGAGAGGATGGCCACGGTCTTCGTGATCTGCAAAGCGTAGAGCTCAAGATACTTCGAGTTGTCCACCTCGAGCATGGCGCCGATCTCGATCGCAGCCATGAGAGCGATCAGGGGTTGGGCCACGGCCGGAATAAGCGTTGGGCCATCCGTTCCGATCGGATCCGTCTCGGTCGCGATGTAATAGACCGAAGCGTAGGTCGAGAGGGCCGCCGAGACGGTCGGGAAGAAATAGAGGATCTTCCCGAGCAGGGTCCAATAGGCCGGCGCGGCTGCGGCCGCCGTTGCCAAGGCCCGGGCCATGACTTCGGGCGACCAGGGGACATAAGGGATCGGTGTCATATCGCTCTTCTTGAAGATCTGCCAGATCTGGAGCCAGGCCGCCGAGAGTGCGACCGCCGGTGAAGCATTGCAGAGTACGGTGACGTTGACCTTGGCCCCCGTCCCGCCGCCCTGCGTTGTGGCTACCCCGGTCGCGACCGCATAGCCGGATCCGACCGCGATGACGGAGTTTATGACCGAAAGGGCGTTGCTGGCGATCGTGACGTGCAGCTTCCCGCCGGTCCCGGCGCCGCCGACGGCCAAAACCTGGTCGCCGTTGGTGTAGCCGGTTCCCGCCGCATTGATCGTGCAGGTCTTCAAGCCTCCCGCCGAAAGAGGAAGGCTCACATCTTCGGACGCGATGAAGCTCTCCGGCGTGTTCTTCGCGAGATCTAGGACAACGATCTTGGCCGCCGCGTTGATGAAGAAATCGAGGAGGACGTTGTCGGAAGGGAAGAGGGTGCCGACATCGCTCGATTGAGACTTGACCAGGTTTCGGACCGCCGCCCGGATTGCCGCTAGGTTCATCGTGTTCTCCTACGATATGGTGTGCCTTCGATTGTATTTGTAGTCTTCAATGAATCCTTCCGCCATCTGCTCCTGCCCGAGCTCGATCTTCTTTTTCTTGGCTTTCTTGTTCCGGGCGATGATCTCCCGGAGCTCCGCGTCTTCTCCGCCAGGACGGTTGGCCGCGATTCGTCTCCTTCGCCGAAGATCGTCGAGAATGCTGTCGATCGGGTGATCGAAAACCGCCACGGTCGGATCCTTGATGCGCATTTTAAGAGATACGCCTTTCATGATGACGCGGTTCCTGCCGTCACTCGTCACGGATCCCGGAATTTCGACTTTCCTCGAAAAATTCATTCGCACCTTGACCTCATAATAGCGGTACTCTTCGTTGAAAACGACAAAGTAACGCGGGTCGATGAAAGAAAGCTCCTTGCAAAACCAATCAGGCACACGCATTTAGGCCCCCAATCGGCTTATCTTTTTCTTCGCTTCTTCGGAATGATGCCATCCGACAGGCCTCCTCATTGGCTTCCGTCCATGGAAAATTTCCGAAACTCCCGTTCAAACCACCTCGGGACCATCTGCCTTCTCGGCGGGAGCCGGAGTCTCTTCGTGAGGCTGGCCGTACTTGATCATCTTGTAGGTCCCCAGGTCTTCCCGAGAAATCCTCTCTTCCTTGTCCAGCTTATCGACTAGACCCTTGAGGAAGGAAATCTCCGATTCGGTGAAATGGAACGGTCTCGGCCGATCATTCTTGTCGTCCCAGCGCCATCCGAGTTGCGGGAGTGGGTCCCCCTTCGAATCCTTTGGGACTTCCCAATCCCCGTTTTTGTCTTTTTTCGCCTCGATTCCGCCCTGATAATTCGGGCGCCAATTGAGGTGCGTGATGTCTCCCTGGGTGACTTTCACCTTTTCCTGGATGTCCGCGGAAAGGATCTGGGCCACCAATCCGGCCTGTTGCGGGAGAAGCTCGACGATCGTCAAGCGGTCCTTCATCCTCAATTTGAGGACGGCTCCCGTGATCGTTGCCGGCACTCCGGGTTTTCCTTTTGGCATATCTGCCTCCTTCATAAAATTTATAAACCGGGGCTTGCCCCGTTTATTTCAAATAGACGTACACAACCGTGCTTGACGATGTGATGGACGCAAAGACCAGGTTCCTGAATTCGAATCCGGCCGGCCCGAAGTCGATCTCTTCCATCTTCGCGCTCGTCGCCTGGGAGAGGAGTTGGATCGCTTTCTGCGGGGTGATGATGTCGAAGGTGTAGGCCGCCGCCGCCTCGTTCGTCAAGGTGTCTCCGGCGCAGATGATCGCGTCATCGCTTGTCCGGGTCGTGACCCGGAATAGGCCGATGTTGTTTCCGGTCGATGTGTTGCGGATGACGATGAAGTCTCCGACCGCGACATTGCCGGTCGTGAATGCCCCGACGCTCGTGATCGTCGTTGTGAGCGTCACGGTGCACGTTGCTTTTGCTCCCTGGGACTTCGGCGTAGCGCCCAGGTTGACGACATCGAAGCGGCAGGCATCGGCGGCCGCGTTCGGGATGAGGATGATTTTCCTGACGGTGACGGGGACCTTGAAGAGGGTCGCCGCCGTGTCCAGGACAAGCGGATTTACTCCGGTGAGATTCGCCATATTCCCTCCTTATGCGGGGACTTCTGGGATTTGATAGGTAGCGAATGTGCAGTAGCCGACCAACTTGATCTTTTCCCCTAAACAGACAGGGCAGGGAACTTCCGTCATGGTTGGCCCAGCCCCGACTGGGGCTAGAATCGTCCCGTCTCCTCCGCAAGTCAAGCAGATGTTGTAGAGCTTATAGGCTTCTGCCATCTTGACCTCCTTTTGAAAGGAAGGGAGCCTTTCGGCTCCCTTCCCAAAAGATCATTAGGTGATTGCGATGGCGGTTATCCCGAGATAATTCCGTCCCGCGTACCCCGTTCTCTTGCTGATGCAGGCGGCATCGTTGGCGAAGTAGTTGAACTGATTTCCGTCGATGAAAAGATACCCCGCCGTGGGCGTATTCGTAACCTTGATTCCAATGGCCGCCGAATTGTCGGGAGTGGTGAACCGGTTGTCCAGCAACCAACCGTACGGCCGGCTGGTGCCGTTCGGGATATACTCGATCCCGATCGCGGAAGCGTTGACCTGAAAGTGGCATCTTCGGATCGTGCTTCCATACCCGCAATTCGCATAGATGTTGCAAGTCACGTAGCCTTGGAAGTAGCAGTCCTCGATGACCGTACAGGGCGCGTCCGTCCCGACCCCTCCAACCGTGATGGCCTTCAAGGCATCCCCATTTCCGCCGAAGTAACAGTCGTGGATGTGCGTCCTCCAGCCGTGGAAATTCGCAGAGTCCGGGGCGATCTCGATGCTCGTCCCCGCACCTTGGTGATGGATGCCGAGATGAGCGATCTCAACCATGTGGGCCTTGATGACGAACAGCGAAGTCGTTGCGTGTGTGTGGATGGACGGAGATCCCCATTGGAATTGGGACGTCATCCCGCCGATGATTTTCAGCCCGTTCTGGGTAATGGTGATCGGAAGGTCCGTCTCCAGCATCGCCGGCATCGTGGTGCCGGATGCGGGAAGGACGACAATTACGTCCCAAGCCGCGGCCTTCGAATGCACGGCATAGGCGAGCGTAAGGAACGGTTGGCTTGGAGACAGCCCGTCGTTGGAGTTGGACCCTGTGTTTCTCACGTAATACGTCTTCCCGACCGGATTCGAGGTGTCAAACAGAACGTCCTTCCCAAACCTGACGTTCCTGGGAATACGAAAATAGCCATCTGCTTCTGTAAATCCTCTTAGATTCGGCATTTTAGCGCCCTCCTAAGGCGCGTTTGAAAAAAGCGGGGCCTGCCGCTCTAGGGGGACGGTCAGGCCCCGCAGATCGGCCTTACGCGACCGCGCAGACCTGCGCGTCTCCGAGAAGGGTATTCCACTCGCCGAAGAGGAATATCCCATGCCATCCTTCATTGACGTCCGTGAAGGTGATGGTGTTCCCGTTGCGAAGGTTCGCAGGCGTTACGGCGACCGTACCTCCCCCGTCCGTCATGAAGAAGAGCCACTTGAGTTGACCCTCGTATCCGTTTGCCAGGGTTCTGGTTTCGGCCGCGGCGGCGCATTTCAGCGCCGTCACGGGGGTCGTGAGAGAGATCGCGCTCGCATTCGTCTCGTTGAGGTCGCCTCCGACCTGGACCTTCTGGGTGAAGATCGCCCGGAGCGCCTTGATCTTGTTGAGAAGCGGGTTTGCTCCTTGGTACATAGCGTTTCTCCTATGTGCTGGAATGCTTCACGGCGGTAAGAACGCCGAGAGCTCTGGGTTTGGTCGTCCCGAAGTTGTCGTACTTGACCAGGGACGCCACCCATTCGTCCTTGCCGTGGACGCGGGTCAGGATCCCGGAGTCTCCGGGGATCCAAGTCAGGCCGCCCTCCATCGGGGAATAGACCTGGAGAACATCGTCATCGACGGCGAAGACCTTGTTGTCGGGGCAATCCGTGTCGTAGATGATCGGAATCTTGCCCTTGCGCGCGCCGTAGAAGACGAGCCCTTCCATGCCGCCCCAGAGGACGGTTTCCTTGGCGAGCCCCATGCTGTCGGCCGCCAGAATCTTGTACCAGGCCCTCCAGATGACGTCGTTCGTCAGGAGAACCTTGATCCGGCCCCATTTATCGCAGGCCATGATGAGCTCGAGCAACTTGTCGTCCGTGATCGGCAGGGAGCCTGCGGAAATGCTCTGCGCCTGGGCCCAGACATTCGCGGATCTCTGGACGCCCTGGAAATAGACCGGGGTGATGCCGATGTAGGGATCGCTGGCCGAAATGATGCCGTTGATGCCCATCGGGACGCCGATGCCGGCCGCGTGCGCGGCCCCGTAGGTGTCGTGGTCGAAGATGTAGGCATCGTTGGATGCCGTGACGGCCTCAGCCATGACCAGCGTCGCGGTTCCGTTGAGGTTGTCGGTGATGGTCGTGATCTCGACTTCCTCCGCCTCTAAGACACCCGCGGCGCTGTAAATATCGACGTCCATGCCTTCATCGAGGTAGTTCGCCGGGTTGGTGTACTTGGCCGAGTCCTGGCCGAAATAGGGGCCGTCGATCGTGACGATCGGCGAGTTGGACGAAGCGGCCGAAAGCTGGGCCAACCGCCCGGATCCGTCACCCCAATACATTCTGTTGAATTTGTTGGAGATCTGGATCAGAATTCCGTTGACTTCCGACTTGACGATTTCCATGACCGCGCCCTTGCCCTTCGCGCAGGCGTTGGTCAGGCCGTCGAATTGAAGCTGGGCGTACATCGACCTTTTCATGTAGAGGTTGAATTCGTCGTATTTGCCCTGCTTGGCGGTCGGCAAGCCGCTCGTGGACGAGGGCCTGGCGCTCTTGGGGCTTCCCGTCTGGCACTTGAACGTCGCGTACTTGCCGACGACGTGTTCGGTGTCCGTCTGGAAGCGATCGGCCAGGGTCGTGTTTTCCCGGATCTGGACGTTCATCCCGGGCAAAACAAATTCGAGAAAGATCTTGTCGGTAGCTCCTGTACCGAGCTGGAAAACAGACATGTTAGCCTCCGCTAGAAAATTATGCGGAAGCCCGGGCTCTCCTCCCTACTTTGCTGATTTCTTCTGAGATCTCCGGGTCTTTCTCGCACGCCTTCATATAAGCATCGAAGGTCTTGAGGGTCTTCTTGTCTCCCGGAGTATCCGCCTGTCTCGCTTCGGAATTCGATGCCTGGATCGTAGGCGGTAGCCCTTCCTGGCCTCTCAAGTAATTGGCGATCGCCGATTGCTCGATGGCCTTGATCACGTCTGGGTGAGACTTCCTGAGGGATTCCACATCTATCGGTCCGCCGTTCCCGCCCGTAGAGCGAATATGCTCGACCCATTTGTTGATCCGCCTGGCAGAATCCTCCAGGACTCCTCGCATATTCTTCTTTTGATAGGTAGGATCGACTTGTTGGCCTAATTCGTCTCGATTCGCGAGAACAGACACATACCCGGCCATGATGTCCAGGGGCACGTTAGCCTGTGACTCTGGATCTATAAAATCTTCGAAGGGATACTTGGTCCTTGCTTCCGTGGCGAGATTTTCGATGATGGATTTGGCCTGGGTGAATCTTTCCTCACCTTCCCTGAGTTCAATCTTCTTGGCGACTTGCCGCAATTGTTCGTTCTCTTTCTCGATCGTCTCGAGTTTTTTGCGGATGCCAGGGTGAACGTCCTCCATATCGATCTCTTCATCTTTTTCGATCGGCGCCGGCTTCGCGGCGGCCGCCAAATCTGGCAACTTCCCCTGTTCGATCAAGGTGACGAGCTTTTGAAGCGGAGCGGACATCGCCGCAAACTTCGTCTCGCGTTCGGATTGGTCCCGGTTCCAAGAGAGGGCAGCGTCGTACTCCTCCTTGGTGTTGAAGACAAACTTCTTCCCTTCGACTTCCAGGACCTTAAAGGGTTTGTCGGATTGGGCCGCTCTCTCCGCAGCCAACTTCGTGGCGGCGGCTTTATCGGCCTTGTCTTTATCGCATCCGGGACAGGGCGCTTCGGCCTTTTTCTCGGGCACGAGGGCGGCGGCCGGCGCGGATCCTGCTTCGAGGACCCCGCTTTGTTCCGCCCATTTGAGCATGCTGTTCCCTTTGAAGGCATCGCTTTTCAGGGAAGGATGAACAGGTGTCTCGACCGCAGGCTTCGCTTCGGTCGGTTTCACATTATCCATTGCATTTGGCTCCTTCTATAGGAAATATACGCTGCGCACGATTTTGTCAAGGACTATTGTATTAGGGGCTGCATCGACCCTCCGCCCGGAGCGGGGATTTGCTGCGCTCCCGGCGCTCCCGGCATGGGCCCGGGGGTTTGAGCGACCCCGGCTTCTTCGGCCGGCGTTTGGGCCGGGATGGCGGTATTCGATATTCCGGCCATGGCCTCTTCGGGCGTCTTCCCCGCCTGGAGGAAGGACAAGACCAGAAAATGGTCGTTGATGTGCTCGTCCAGGCCGTTGAAGGTCGCCTCTTTCCATTGCGTCGCCTCTTCGGATTTGATCAGGCTCGTATGCTCGTCCAGGTGCAAGGCATGATCGTCGTGGATATAAATCCTTACGCCGCCATCCTTCACAGACTTGTCCCATTTGCCGTCGATGAATGCCTGATTTTCCCGCATGGCCTTTTCGTAGTCGGCCATGTCTTCCCGGAGTTCGTTTTCGGCCGTGCCGAGATTGAGGATTCGAAGGATCTTCGGCTTGTCCTTCTGGTCGAGAATTCCTTGGGCGTAAAGCTCCGTGATCATGCGGACCTGGATGGTCGGGCTCTGGCTCAGGCTGACGCCCTGCTCCAGGCGGACATCGAAGTTCTGGCTGAGGTCTGCGGATTCGAAATAGCCGATCGTGGCCGATTTGTTCTTGCCCATGATTTTGACCAACCTGGGCATTTTGTAATGCTTGTCCATGAGTTGGAGCCGGAATTGATCCATGTCCAGGAAGGTTGCGTTCATGGCCGCGACCAGGGGATCGAGCTTGGTGCTCTCCTGCTCGAGCATCATCTGGTAGAGGCTCGCGGGAGCGCGCGAAGCGTATTGCGGCAGCCTGGCGTAGGAGACCTCGTGGACGTTGGAGACGCGGTCGATCGAGCCGATGATGAAGTCTCGCATGGCTGCGACTTGGGGGGAGAGTTCGGGCATCGGAATGGGGCGCGGTTCGCCCTTGGTGAAATCGACCTCGACCATTTCGAAGGGGTCGATCGTGAAGGCCGCGGCCGTCTTGATCGCGCCTTTGCCGACCGCCATTTTGGGCTTCCAGGCTTCGATGTGCTCGAGTTCCATGGAGACCAGGCGGTTCGTCTGGCGCTGGAGATCCTGGATGTAGTAGAGGGGGCCGTGGCTCCAGAAGGAATAGGGGTTTTTCTTGTAGAAGAAAAAGAAATAGGGCAGGCGAGCCTTCGGAGAGGGGTTCGCGTCCTTAAAGAGGACCCGATTCTGGCAGCAGACGATATACCGCCCCTTGGGATAATTGGCGCTTGCCCTTTCCCAAAATTCCTTGACGATGTAGGTCTTCATGGCCTTGTCTTTTTCGTCTTCTTTTTCGTTGGTCCCGACGTACATGTCTTTCGCGCCCGGCTGGAGCTCCTCGATCAGCGCCTTCGCCTTCGGATAGGCTTTCAGGAGATCCTCTTCCGTGACCTCCATTATTTCGATCACCCAGCGAAGGTCGGCCTGCTCCTTGGCGGTCGGGTCCGGCCTGACGTTGAAGATCGGGACGACCTTGGCGACTACGTCACCCTTCTCTGTCGTTTTCTTCTCCATGTCGATGGTGCCGTCTTCTTTCTTGGGGGCAACCGCCGCGGATCCGAATTCCTTGTCCCATATCCATTTGATGCAGGCGTTCCCGGGCCGCAGAAGGTCGTATTTCATCCTCTCAAGGACGGTGTCGATTTTAACCGTGTAGTCATTGAAATTCACCAGCCTGGTCGCGACCTGGGACCCGAAGATGTCCTTATTTTCGCCGGAGTTCGGCGTCCCGACGACCTGGTGCTGGACCTGGATCTTCGCATCGATCGTCTCGATCAGGGGTTTCATCATATTGACGACACACTTGACCTTCCGAGTGACAAGATCGACCGGGCTCATCCGGCGCTTGGTGTCGTTCCAAAGGGAGAATTGGTCCCCCTCTTCCCAGGCGATCAACTCTTTCCAGCTTCCGTGGTGCTGGGTGACGACCGGGTGTTTCGTGACCTGGTCCTGGGCCCATTGGGCGAATTCAAGTTCGCCGAGGACCTTCCCTTCGATGATGAACCAGGATTTTGTGGGGGCCTGGGTTTCCCCGTTCTTTTCTTCTGGCATTTTCGTCCTTAAAATCTTTTATCGTCCTCTGACGGTTCGAGGGCCGGCGTTGCCGCTCTCTTCTCCATTTCCTTGATCTCAAGATCGAAATACTTGGTCATGCTTTTGACAAAGAGTTCGTTGAGACGAAGGAATTGGGAGAGGGCCGCCGTGTTCTCTTTTGTGGCCGCAATCAGCATGGCGTTCCGACCGTTGGCGCTGGTCTCGAATATGACTTGTTGTGCTCGGGCCTCATCCATTTCGTGGACAATCTCTTCCTTGCTGCCGACGACAATGTTGGAGACCAGGACCGCATTTTTTCTCATCGCCTCGACCAGAGACCTAAAAATTTTCATGTTCATTTCCCCTTTCTTCAGAAGAAGGCGTCCATATTCTCCCTTTTTTCGATGTTGTTTAGACGGTCCCGGACTCCGTTGATCTCGGCCAGGAAGTCTTTATCTTGCACCGTGTCGCGGTCTCGCTCGATCTTCTTCGGAATGATCATGACCCGCGGGACATAAGACAGGCAAATGATCAGATCGTCGTGGGCGCAGGCGGGATAATTGAGGACCTCTGAGATCAGGTCTTCCTGGCCCGGGCCAAAGAGGATCCGGCCGGTCTCGAAGAATTGTTTAAGGCGGTGGACGCGATCTTTCGGATCCTGATTGCGGTGCTCGACGAAAGTGAAGTTAAATTGGGGGGCCAGGTGCTCGACCGTGTCGGCGATCGTGATCGAGTATTTTTCCTTCTCGATGTAGGTCTCGTCCGGTTGGAAGGCTTGCTGGAGCGCTTCGGCGTGTTTGAGCATCCGATAAGGCGCCAGCCAAAGGTGCTCGGAGTAGATGACGTAAATGTAGCCAAGGTGGTCGATGTCCACGATCAAATATCCGGTCGGATCGTTCTTCTTGTTGGCGGTGCCGGCGGGGTCGATCATGAGGATCCGGTAGTAGTATTCGGGGAGATAGACCCATTTCCTGATCCATTTCTCGGTCGCAATCCGGTCGGCGTCGTCCAGGACCCGGAGCTCATATTGCGTAGCGAAGAGACTCTCCCCCTGGTCCGATCGTATTTCTTCGAAGTCTTCCCAGGTGAACATCTCCGGGAAGGTCAGGATCTCCGATCCGTCATCCAGGCGGAGCTTATAGGGCATGATAAATTTATCGTAGTTCTTGACGTTCTTGATGATGTGGGCGATCAGGTCGGAATGATGGAAGGGCGTCCCAACGTCGATCTCCATCCCGATTTTCCGCTTTTTATACTTGGTCAAAATCGACTTTTGCAGGCGCCATTTTCGCAGGACGTTTTCTCTCTCTACCTCAGAAAATGCGTTATCGTCATTGACCAAATCGTCGTTGATGTAGTTTTTGAAATGCCGGCTGACCTGTCTTGTCTCGAGAGACGAGACCTGGAAGCGAGCGCCCTTGTAATGGACCTTCCATTTCGTCCACTTGTCGTACCCCTGGAAAGTCTGGGGAATCTTGAAGAGCCAATGCAGGACTTGGCAACGGAGAAGAGTCTGGCGAAAATCGTCCATGAAGCCTTCGGCGTTCTCGCGGGTTGCCGTGTTATAGACGATGCTGATCGATTCCCCCTTAACTAGGGCCCAGCAAAAAGTATAGAGGCAATAGGCCAAGAGGATCGTCGTCTTGTAGGATCCGCGGAAGATCGATATGAATTTCCTCTGGCTCGGGTTGACGGTGGGATCCAAGTAGCGACACAGGTGGTAATGAAGGCGGCCAAGGTCGTGGAATTTCTCTTCCCAGGCGCTTTTCAGAAGATGGGTGAAAAACCAGAGACCCGCCGCCCAGGACAGCCATTTCTCGCGCTGGAGACCCGGCGGAAGGGAGTCAGACCTGATCAGCCTGGTCTTCATCTGGCTCTGGCTCCACGTCTATCACATCGTCAAGGTCGGTCTCTATAAAAGCGTCTTCCGGGAGCAGGCCGACAATGTCTTCCCCGGTGATGATCTCAGCGTCCTTGAGGGTCCCCATGGACAAGTGGACGACCAACTCCCTTTTCTCGATCTCAAGTTTGGGATTCGGGAAAGCCCCCATAAGCTCATAGGCCGTTTTAAGGGCGGCGTTCCTCTGGGCATTGTCCGGCATCAGGGGGTGGGCCGGGCTCATACATTCAAGGAGTTCTTTGTTTTTCCCAACGAGATAAGGGACAGGCATCGACCGGGCCATTTCCTTGACGATCAAGAAATTGACCGACTTGGCGATCTCCGCACCCCGGGCCTTGATCTGGGGCTCGGCATAGCCGGCCTCCCGGAGACTATCGTTCCTTCGGACCGGGTCGAATCCGGTCTTCGCCCATAAGCGGTAAAAGTACCGCTGCATGGGCGAGATCGTATGAAGGCCGGGCATTAGACCGTGTCAACGACGGGGGAACGCGGCTTGTTGGCCGGGCTGATCTTCCTGAAGGATTGGCCTTTCTTCTGGTCCAGGTCCCTGGCGAGCTCGCGTTGGATCTGCTCGGGCGTCATCCGGTCCGCTTCCCCGCCGATGTTCGGATCCGGCTTGAAGTTGACCGGCGTTTCCTCGTAGGGGGTCGATTCGACCTCGATCACGGGGACGGAGATCGGAAGCTTGGCCCTTTCGGAAGCCTTGCCGGCGGACCCGATCTGCTTCTCGAGATCTTCGATCCGCTTGAGGGCCGCGGTCAATTGCTGCTCGAGGGACATCGGCGTCCTGGGCTTCTCGTGGGCCTCGAAATAGAGGGCGATGTCTTCCTTGGTGATAATGAAACCCCGATCCCGGTGGATGATTTTGTAATCTTCCTTGAGGTCGAGAGAGGCTGACATTTGGATCAGAAGATCCTCTAGGCTGAACCGGCTCCCTGAGCCGATCTCCGCCCAGAGTCTTTCGATGTTGACAGGCTTGAATTCGATAAGCATTACTTCTCCTTTTTTTCTTTTTTTGGATTGGCGTGAACGTACATGGCTTTTTGTTGCTGCCTGGCGTCCGCTTTGGTCGGATGGCAGCCGTGCGTCTTCCCGCTATCGGTCGAGATAACACAGAATTTGCTTCCGCGTTTAACGATGTTATATGGCGTGGGATGCCTCCTTATGCGAGCGGCGCGGCCCTTTCGAGCCGCCTTGAAGGTGGCCGCCTTGCGACCCTGCCCAACTAAGGGCGCTCTACCGCTCACAAGTAATCTTCAGTTTTTCCGGGGCCCTTGTCAAGCCCCAATTTTTCCCTGGCCTCTTCGGCCTTCTTCTTGAAGGCGGCCTCGTCAAACCCCGCGGGGCGGACCCTGATGTTGGCGGGTATTTCTTCCGGCCGCACCGGGACCCGGCGGTCCGGTGAGCTTCCGATGAGGATTGTCCTGATGTCGGACAGGATCTCGAAAATGATGAGTTGGTTTTGGATAATACATTCAGGCTTTGGCGAGAAATTCAACGAGGCTCGGAGCGTTTCGATTGATCTCATTGTGCACCACCTTCATTCCATGGCTCGGGATAAATCTAGTGACGAAGTCCTCGATGATCAGGGCTTGCCAGGGTCTAATTGACTTTGAGGTCCCGATTGTTCGGGAGTATGTCGCGTAGAGCCTCAGAAGGTCCCGGATGTCCACGAGTCCATCCTTGTTCTCCCCTGGGGCGGATAGCGTCGTTTTTAACATGGATTTTCCTTAAAAAACTCAAGATTATCACGGCAAAAAAGATCTCAATGGCTGTCATCATTTGGCACCCTCCAACCGTTTTGGCTTTAAAGCCTCAAGCATCTTTCTGTTTTCTTCCAATTCCTTCATCATTTCCCTCTCGCCGACCATCCTGGCGGCTGCGATCTTATAGGCTTCGATGAACCTGGCCCTGTCCCTGGCCTCGTATGTCGTTTCCGTCTCCCCAAAGGCTTTCCAGCCTCCAAAGGCGATCCTAACGGCCTCTGCCGCGACGAGGTCTTTCGGCTTTCCCCCGCCCTGAACCGTATCAAGGTCCTTACACGCCCTGGGCCAAGCCTCAAGGGCCTCAACCTCAACGTCTTCCTCGAGAAGATCGAAGGCGGCCTGCCGGATCTCGGCGATCGTCGGCATGGACTGATAACGCCTAGAGAGGATGATCTTGTCCACGGCTCTTTTAAGTTGTCCTTCCGTAAGGTCTTGTAAATAATGAAAATAAACTTCTACTTTCCCTTTGGACAACCCTCCTTTTTCGAAAGCCGTCCCGAGAACGGCGATAAACCTGGCAAATTTCTCCTCTTTGTCAGACGACATCTTCTCCCTCCCTTTCTTTCAACCATTGCCTTACACCGTCCGTAGCGTCCGGTTTTTGGGCTTTTAACCAAAGTTGGTCCCATTTTTCCCTAAGTTTCGACATGGACAGGATGTTGACCTTCCAAAATTGATCTGACTGCGAGAATCTTATGATTAGCTCTATGTCCCGCTCTGTCTTCCCGTCGGACTCACGGAGTAGCCTGCATTCGTCGATCCACCTCTTCTGCCGATCAGGGGTGAGTTTTTTTATGATTGTGGATTCCGGGTTGTTCTTCTGCATCAGGTCGATTAATAGCTGGGTAAGTCTAATATCAATCTCCAAGAAAGATTTAAGATTAAGAGAAGAAGTCCCTCTTAAATCTTCCAAACCACCTTTTGCTGAGGCTTTTTTGATAATTTTGCTAAGCGGTTTGATTGAAATGTTTGCTTCGATTTTGCTACCAATATTATCTATGGATTCAGCTTCATTATCAGGCGTGGGGTTACCGTTGGGTTTTGCTTCAATTTTGCTTCCATTCTTTGCTAAAGCTTTGCTGTCGATATTTTTGTAGTTTTGCTTGCAAGCAAAACGCTTTTGCTTACGAGCCTCTACCCCAAGCAGGCCCGCCGCGGATCTTTTCTGGCTCAATTCCCGATCTCCGCACATACGGCGGTTGTAAATCGTCCCGTCCAGGAAGCGAGAGAACACCTTATTGCGTTCGAGTTCGACAAGTAAGGCGACGACTTCTATGGGGTCAGCCCCCTCAAGCCTCGCAAGTTCTTCGCTATCAATTTTTCGCCCATTTATGGTCAAGGTTCCCTTGGCGGTAGAGCGCGACATTATTCCCAGCATGTCGATCCAGAGACCCCGAGCGGCCAGGCTACATGCCCTGACATCGAAAGACGAGAACCAATCATCCCAAAACCAGAGATCCGCCGGTCTTTGGTCTTCCTTGAGGCTGTACTTGTTCATGACGAATATCCTTCCGGCGAAGGGAGTATATGCCCTTGCGCCTGTTCCGGTCCATGTGTTTTCGTGTGGGGCAATCTCGATATGTCTTTAGGCCTGCCGGCACGGGACAGGCGATCAGCATCGAGGAAAAGACATTACAATAGCCGCTCTTCTCCTTGAACAAGCAATAGTACCTGGCTCTTTTTTTCTTTCCTTCTTTTGGCACGAAGGAGCTTCCTCTTTTTTTCTTTTCTTTTTTCTGCATTGCAAATCCTCCTTTTCTTGATCATTTCTCTGCGGAGCGCCTTAATTGCCGCCCTGGATTTTTTGACATCTATGCCGAAATATTTACAGATGAAGATAAACCCGAACGGGTACTCGCTCGAGTCCCTTGAGTCATCGAAGATGTATTCGCCGGCCGAAATGAATCCGGCGGATCCACCTTTTTGCATAGATTTTGTATATATATTGACCTCTTGGGCAGCGACGTTAGCCATGAGCTCCTCGTATCCGCCCATGTCGGCCGTCCCGGAGCCCGTGAAGGGGGTGATCATAGTTGGTCCATCCCTCTCTTCATGGCCCGGAAGATCGCTACCAGGCTGGGTACGTCTTCCGTTTCGCCACAATGCTCCAGGTTGATGCAACGGCGGACCGGCTTCCCTTCCCAGGATCCTTCCGATCGGTAGGAAAAGGCATGTTTCGAGATCTCGTACCAGGCGGCAGCATCCGGCCGCGGGTTTTGCCCATCGTCCGACAGGCTGAGCCGGATCGGGTGATTGCCCCAGGCTTCCAGGAAGGCGTCAACGTAGCCCGGCCGGAGCGTATCCTTGGTCCCGTGGACCTCTCGGAGCCAGCAGAGGACGTTGTATTCGCCAAAGATCTTCTCGGCCCAAGATCTGACCCAATGCTGGGTGTCCATCGTCCAGGAGTACTTGTCGGTTGCCGCGTCGTAGTCCGGCATCTTGGCGCTCGAACCATTGCGGAGCCTGCTGAAGTCCAGGTTTCTCTCTTGGATGACCGGGAAATAGACGTTCCTGGCGAATCCAACGAAGGCGTCCCAATCCGTTTCGTTGAAGCCCCAGATCACGTTCAGGCCGGCGAATTCATCGACGCAGCGGAGCATGAAGCGTTTGGCCTGCGACCAGATCTTCGAATCGTAGAAATCATACCCTCCCTGGATATTGTGACACCAGGGAGAAAGGTAGCGCTCGGAGCCGCCCTGGATCTGGCATTGATCGATCCAATCAAAGAGGAAGGCCGCCCCGAGAGAATTGGTGATCTCGATCGCTCGGCGGCAGATCGGGAAGTAGTAGTCGTTGAAGGCGTCAAGATCCCAGACCAATTCATCCGGCATGAGCTTAAAAGCCTGGAATTGCCTGTCCCGGGGGATCCCCGGCGGCCCATAGACGCTCCAGCCGAAGGCCCGGACCGAATCCGCGCCGGCGCCGATGATCGGGGCCAGATGGGCCCGGAAGGCTTTTTCGTCGAGATACCAGCTTCCGTCGTCTTTCTGTCTGACAAATTTCAGGTCCCCGAAGAGATCGAGCATCCCATAGGTCAGCGCCCCCTTCTGTTGCTTATCCGGCCAGCAGGTCGAGCAGGTAGGCGGGAAGGCGTCAGGGCAAAGTGACTTGACGATAGACCCTCGACAGGTATTCGAGAACAGGTTGCTCGAGATTCCGCACAAGGAGGTGGCCTTCTCGACGCACTTGCAGGCGATACAGGTAGCGGTCGGGACAAAATCTTCCCGGAAGGTTCTTTTGACCGTCTTGCAATACTTTCCGGGGAGCCAGCCGGTCTTCTCGCAGACGTCGATCGTGACGCCTGGACAGGACCAGCACTTGACGGTCGGGACCGGCTCGAAGTAGAAGATGCGGTCTTCCGTAAAGCAAAAATCGGTCGGCAAAAGGCCGGTCTTCTTGCAGACAGTAGCCGTCTCCTCGTACCTCTGGCAATCGCAGGCCTTGAAGAACCAGGATCCGTGCTTCTGATGACGGCAGATGGCCTTTCGAATGTTCAGGGCCATGGGGTCACCCCAGCCTTTCGATGATCGAATCGAGCACCATGACGAGCTTCTCGTTCCTCGAAATAAGCATGTCCAGCTTGAGGGTGGTGGCCGGCAAGAAGCCGCTCAATTCTTTCGTTTTTTCGTTTCCCGGGGAGACATCTGGCGGGATCGGACCAAAGAACCGTTCGTTAAGGTTCACAATTCTCTGGCCGATCTTCTGAGCCAGATCGCCCAGGGCCTCGACCTTTTCGTCGAGAATATTGAGGACCGAAGTCTCCTTGACCCGCTGAGCCTGAGCCTGATTTGAAAGCATTTACGTCTCCTTACAGAATAAATTACCCGCCCTCAGCCGCGGCAACGACGGCAGCGATCGCGATCAGGGTCGTTTTGTTCATCACCACCCCAGCTTCTTCGAGATCTCGGGCGTCATTCCGCCCTTCTCCCGAAGGGACGTTTTGAAATAGTCCCCGACTTCGCCAACGAAGAATCGGGATCCGGGAATCGCGAACCGCCAGAGGCGGCACATGTCCTCTTGGCTCATTCTGTCGATCAGGTCCTTCGTCTCCTGGTCGATCATTTCCCGACCAGCCTCTCGAGATTCGTCTTTTTGCGGATCTTCACGCCAGCCTCGTTGAGAAGATCGATGAATTTCAAGACCTTCTCGCCTTTCGGTTCCGTCAGGCCACAGCCCTTCGAATCCGCCCCGATCGTCACGAATTCCGGCAGGATCCCGACGATCCATCCGGCTAATATCTCTGGGTCAAAGTCCATGATCGGCTCGATCGTCACGAAACGGCGAATTCCATGCCGGCGCAGGCCCATCAGAGCCTCTTTTCGCTCCGCCGTTGAAGGCGCGTCCGAGCAAGAGACGGGGGCGTTTGTCTCTATTGTCGTCCCGACGATATAGTCCCGGGGGAATTTCATCCAAACCAAAAGTTTCAGAAGGCGTCCTGGATTTTTCGTCTGGAAAACATAGGAGTTTTCGGGGAATTGATTACAATGGTCTAGGATCCTGCCGATCATGCGGTCAGAGACACCATGGGAGAACATGTCGTTCATATGCTCGATAAAGATTGTCTTCCCGCTGCCGTACTTTACGTGCAATTCGGCTTCGATCAGCCGGATCGGACCGGTGTATTTCTGAGGCCGGCCCTGGCGGGATCTCCCGACGTAGCAATAAGAGCATTTGTAGGGGCATTCCCCGCCCAGGTGAGAATGAACGTGCGTCACCCAATCGTACATGTTTCCGTGAGACATTTTAAGGGGCATTTCGTTCTCCTTGCCCCATTATTGCACGAGCCGGGGGTTTGTCCAAATGCCCGTCAATCCCTGGGGTCAATTTCAGGGCCCGTGCCCTTGATTTTTCGCTTTTCATCCTCAAAAAACCAGGTCCGCGTGGCTATCCACCCGGCGACAAGAAAGCCGGCCAAAAATCCGAACGCAGCCAGGATGAACGCCTGCCATAGGGCTACATTTGGCATCCCGAGAATTGTCATTATGTGCTTCATTTTTCCCTTCCGTCAAAACGGGAGATTCGCCGGTTTCCTGGCGCGCTTCCTCTTCTTGGCCTGCGGGTAATAGACGAACATCCCAGCCCTGAAAAGCCGGTGCAAGATCTTGGCGCTTAGCTGCATCATGAAAGCGGCCGGAGACGCCTTCCCTCCCCAGATTCCCCTCTCCGGGCAGATGACGGACTTCTTCTTCCGGGCCAGGTTTTCAAGATGTTCGAACGTAGCCACCTTTCTCATGACCTATCCTCCATTCCTCATGAATTTATGGCTACGCGGTTTTCCGGGGCACATGATTTCTCCGTTGTGATACCATTTGTCCCGATCTTTAACGGCCTGGTCGAAGGCTTTCATGCAACCCAGAATAAAATTAGCTAAAATATAATCCGGGGTGTTGGAGACATTCTCCTGAGAATATTTGTTGATAATGTGTTCTAATTCTTCGTGAAACGTCATGTTTTTTCTCCTTGTCTAGCGGTCACGTCGAGCCTCGAAGATGGCCTTGAGTAATGGGATAACATCAGAACCCTCCTGTCTTAAATTTCCCGTCCGGCCCCGAGAGGCCATCCAAAGGACGGGCGCAATCGCGTCTTCGGCGCTCCTGAGCATGCGCCACGCGGGAGCCATGGCCCCTTAGTGGAACCGCGTCTGCCGTCTGCGAAGGCCAGATCTTATCAGCCCAGGCTTCCCTGTTCGCACTCCACTATTGCCTAACCCCTCCCCTTTTCCAAATCCGGTCGGGGCCGCCGAAAAAAGCCAAATCCTAGTGCAATGATAAGCCCTGCCCCTGCCCTGCCAACCATTGCAATTAGGGGACCAGGGCCAGCTGTACCCATTTAACCCTACGTTCCGCCATCCGGCAATATTCGGGATTCAGCTCGATTCCGATAAACTCCCGCCCTAATTTCATGGCGACAAGTCCGGTAGTGCCAGCCCCGAAGAACGGGTCGAGGACAACGCCGCCCTTTGGGCACCCCGCCTTGATACAGATTTCCGGTATCTCCGGCGGGAACGTGGCGAAGTGGGCTTCCTTGAACGGCTTGGTCGTGACTGTCCAGACGCTGCGTTTGTTGCGCGTGTTGCCCTCCCAAGGCACGCTACCGGCCACGGCGCCAGCACTCTTTCCGTCAGTATCGACCGGGACGCCGCGCGCGCTTGCTGGCTTGCGTTCCTTGTTCCCGGATTTTCTTAAGTCACCGCCGCCTCTGTCGTGGCCGTTGCCTCGATCATCCACCTGTCCCGGCGCATATGGCCTGCGAAGATCATCTCCAGCCGGTTCCTGAATCGCTTCGCTGTCAAAGTAGTACCTCTCCGACTTCGAGAGCAGGAACACGTATTCGTGGCTCTTGGTGCAGCGGTCGCGCACCGACTCGGGCATTGGATTGGGCTTCGCCCAAATGATGTCCTGCCGGAGATACCAGCCGTCTGCTTGCAGGGCGAAGGCCACGCGCCAGGGGATGCCAACGAGGTCTTTCGGCTTGAGTCCTTTGGTTCTCAGCCCATGGTAAGAGTCTCCGAGGTTCAAAAATAAAACCCCGTCCTTCCTCAGCACCCGCCGGACTTCGCGGAATACCTCGACCATATTGGCAACGTATTCCTCCGGCGTTTTCTCTAGCCCGAGTTGGCCGGGAACGCCGTAATCTCGCAACCCCCAATACGGCGGCGACGTGACGCAACAATGGACCGACTCATCCGGCAGTTTGCGGAGTTCAGCCAGGCAGTCGCCGAGGATGATCATGCAAGTCCTCCATGCCCCACTATTGCATGGCAATGCCTCTTTCCCAAATGCTCCACAAGCCCCAACCATTGCAATAGGATTTATAGCAAAAATACCCCGAAAATAGCGGGGAAATCTAGGACTATGGTATATGCGCTGATCGCCCGAATTCCCACATGCCCTTGCCCATTGCAGGGCCGTAACGCAACGGAGGGCAGGGGGGGGGGGGGCTCGCACAATGGCTCCGGGCTCTGCAATGGCAAGGCCAAGTGCAATGGCTCCAAGGCCCGAAGCATTGCAAGAGCATAGTGCAATGGTGCCAAGCACTAGGTCCATGGCAATGGTGCCCCAGCTCCAGCTCCAGCCCCAGTCCCAGCCCCAGTCATGGTGCCCGAGGCCCAGAGCGTGACAGGCTGAGCCATTGCAGGCGCAGAGCGGGGACTGGAGCCTAGCTCCCAGGGGCGGCGCTTCGCTCGTGGCTGTGCTGGCGCAGGCTGGCACAATGGCGCAGGCGAGGTTGGGGCAATGGCCAGAGGCACATAACAAGGCCCTGCATAGCGTAGCTCTTAAGGCTTAGCTCTTAAGAGTCTTAAGAGCCTTATCTTAGCTCTTAACGCCGCGGGGCCGCGGCCGGCCGGTGCAATGGTTGACCGATTTGGGTTTTGGCTGAGCTGATGCAATAGTGAGTCGAAATGACAAACGGAAGGCGGCAAGTTCAAGGACGCAGAAACGAGGACAAGAATTCTATCCCCTGTTCATTTTGTAGTCGATGTGCCAACTATGGTTTCGGCTGCATCGACTACATCACGAAGGAAGATGAGAGAATCGAGAGAGCGTTCTACGGCCAACTCTCAAGGCCGGATTGCCTTGAGAGGGATTAACGCGATGGAGAACACGATGAGCTTGCCGTTTTCAAAACGGCCGATTAAGATGAAGGCCTTCGAGCGGCCGGATTATCCTGACGGGGCGGTCCTGTCAAGCTCACTGGCGGTCTTCGATGCTTTCAAGGGCTATGCCAGGGCGGACCGCGAGTTTTTCTGCGTCTGCTACCTGGACGCGAAAAACCGGGCGATAGAGGTCATTGAGGCGAGCGAGGGAACGATTAACCAAGCGGCCGTCTATCCCCGCGAGATCATCAAAGGCGCGCTTATCCTGGGGGCCGTGTCCATCGTGTGCTTTCATAATCATCCGAGCGGGGACCCGGAGCCTAGCCTATGCGACAAGGAGCTCACCAAGGAAATCGCGTTCGCCTGTAAATTCATGCAGATTCGGTTTTTAGATCATATCGTCTTAGGAAAGGACTGTTTCTATTCATTCGCAGACAAGGGAGTAATGCAGGACTTCGACCTGCAATTCCAATCTTTAGCTAGGAGGTGATTTATTATGATTATCCTGGGTAAGATCAAGCGGGGCGTCAAGTGGCTGGTTGTCTCCGAGTACGACGGAGCGGGCCATAAGCGGGGCGAGATCGTCAGTCAACATGCCTCTTATGCTGCGGCCAACAAGCGGGCGCGGCAGTCCACGTTTTGGGCCGTGATATCCATCGAGGATGCTCGGCTCGATGATTTGGAAAAGCGCCGGGCTCATGCAATGGTGGGGTGAGGCAAGCATGGCAAAAAAAACATTTGTGGTCAAGATCAACCTGGACGGCGAGGCGTTTCATCCCAGGAATTATGTCGAAGTTGCGAGAATCCTCCGGGACCTTGCCATGCGCGTCGAAGGCTACATGGCGGACGCCTTCATCCTTCAGGACATCAACGGAAACTCCGTCGGTGTCGCCAGCTTCAAGGGCGGTGGGCGCTGATGAGCGAAACAAAGCATACGCCGGGACCGTGGAAGCCTTCCACGGATTACAGGCTCAGGTCAATCGACATCGTTGCGTGGAACGCGCAAGGGGAATCGATAGCCAAGATAAAGACGGGGATGCCATTGGGAGACGGCGAAGCCATAGCAAACGCTCGCCTAATCGCCGCTGCGCCTGAACTGCTGGCGGCCTGTCACTTGGCTCATGTCCGCCTAACGGCTGGAAATCTTGCAGAACAGGCTTTCAATAAGTCGATTGCAGACAGGATTGAATCCGCCATCAGCAAGGCTGAGGGGAACGGCTGAGGTGTGCCGCCGTTGCCCTATATGCGATACGACCTGGCCGGAGAGCATGTTGAACAGCCAGGGGCTATGCCCCTATTGCCGCGGGGAGGAGGACCGGCCGATGGAGGCCCAGCCTGCGCCTACGCCCAAGGTAGAGCCAGGGGCGAGAGTTATGCAATTAAATTTATTCGAGAAGGAGACAGAATGAGCGGAGAACGATGCGCATACGCGCTATACACCGAGAACAGGCCGGACATGGGTCCAAGCGTCGTCGTCAGGCTAAATCTGCGAATGGCCCAGCTTGTGGCGGATGCGCTGGAGATCATCAATCCCGAAGAAGAGATCAACGAGCGGGACGCGAGAGAGCTCGCCGGGGACATCAGAAAAGCGATGGGAGGTTGACCATGGACAAACGAATCAAAATCCGTTACGAAGGTAAGCGCGGGTGTGGATACCGGAAGAAGGAAGCGCTCTATATCGTCAATTTCGATGGAGCCATGGCCCCCTGCGGGAAGATGCCCGTGGCCCTGGACGTCTGCCCGGTCTGCGGCGAAGGGATCAAGCCTGCGCGAGCCGTCTGGACATGGGTTGACGGTGATGTGCTTCTCAAGGAAGCGATTATGAAGACCTGTAGCTTGAAGGTCTGCCCGTCCTCCTGTCCGCTGTCGGCCAAGGCATTGGTCGGCGGCGAGAAGGTCGGCCAGGTCGGGCTGACCTGGATCGGAGAGAGGCATTATCCCACGCCGGCCGATTTCATGAAAGAGGCCGCGGCAATGGGAATCTCCAGGCGGATCAAGACCATCCCCAAAGGCTTCGCTCTTGGCAAGACCTGGGCTCTGCTGGCCCACAGGCTGGCGATCCCGGCCGCGGAGAAGGGCAAGGAGGCCACGGCGGGGATATTCTTCATGTACCGGCCGACCGCCATCGAGTACGTCTGCAAGGGCACCGAGACGAAGGAAGAGATCGACGCCCTGACCAAGCGGGGCCTGACGCCGGTCATGGTCGAGAATCCGCCGAAGGAAGCGCCGCCCGAGGAAAAGGAGTGGATTTGAGCTACTTCATCATCCTGGCAATTATGGGGATTGCGCTGGCCCTACAAAAAACCCAGGAGCTTAAGCTACCTGGGGGCTATGAGATAAGCTCACAGCGGAGACAGTTAGTTTATAAGTCAAATTGTCCCTATAAGTCAATACCCCAAATAAAAATATTTTATAAAATTGCCTCATCGCTCTTCCCATAGGAGACGCGTCTCCCCCAAGAGGACCAGGCTCGCCAAGCGAAACGGTCATCATTTGGGAAAAACCGACGATCGTGCAATAATGGAGAAGAAAGATGCGTAAAGTAAATTGGGATGTTGCGATCAGGCTAGGCGGCTGGGGCGTCATGCTCCTGGCCGTCGGTTTCTTTTGGGCCTGGATCATAAGTCTAATTTTCTAGGAGGATAAATGGCAGAAGAAAAGACCGCACAATTGGTCAAAATGTCGTCCGGGGATGTCGTTGAGCTCTCGCGAAACGTGCCCGGAATGATGGAGCTCGCCAGGGCTCTTTTCAAGTCCGGGATGTTCCCCGAGATCCAAAACGAGTTCCAAGTCCTGGTCAAGATCGAGTATGGCCGGGAGCTCGGGATTCAGCCGCTCCAGGCGCTCCAGACGATCGACGTCATCAAGGGGCACCTGGCAATCAGGTCACAGCTTATGCTCGCCCTTTTCCAGCAACGCGGGGGAAGGATCAAGATCACGCAGAAGGACAAACAGGGGAGCATCGTCGTCTTCTCAATAGGCGACCGCGAGCCCCTTACGGATCAATTCATGTGGGAAGACGTGGTCCGGGCCGGACTCGCCGGGAAGGATACCTACAAAAACTATCCGACCGACATGATGTATGCTCGTTGCATATCCCGTGGTATCAAAGCATACGATCCGGCGTCTGTCCTGGGCCTGGTGTCCGTCGAAGAAGCGATCGACCTGGAGCCCGTCGCGGGGACGGCACCGGCCGCGATCGAAGTCAAGACCTACGCCCTGCCGACCGGTGAGCCCAAGCCCGAGAAGCCGGAGAAACCAAAGAAGGCCAAAAAGGAAGAGCCCCCGATCGAGCAGACGAAAGCCGAGCCTCCGGCCGCGGCGGGGCCCGAGAAGCCTGCCGAGAAAGCCCAGGCACCCAAGCCTGAGGACGTCGAGCCCGAGATCGTCAAGCCTATGCTTTCGGCAGATGCCGAGCCCCATCCGATGATCGCCGAACTCCTGGAGAAGATCGCCAAGAAATTCAACCGGGCAGACCTCAAGGATAAGCTGATCGCCAAGACCGAAGGCAAGTACCAGGTCAAGATCAAGAATTTCCCCGCAGACCTGACCGAAGATCAAGCATGGTGGGTCGTCGGGGTCCTAGACAACACCTGGCAGAGAGAAGAGGCGCTCCTGTGCCAACGGTAGCTGACAATCTCCAGAAGGCCCTGGACCTTGCGGACGAAAGGCTTACTCCGCCCAGGCAGATCGACAAGTCGGTCAACCGCGCGTCTTCCGCCGGCTGGCTTTACGATTGCCAGCGGCACCTGGTCTTGATGCGCCTGGCTCCCGAGAAAGAGATCTTCGGGAAGGATCAGGAGCGCCGCTTCGCCGAAGGTAGAAAGCAAGAAGAGCTCATGCGGACGGATTTCAAGAATGCCGAAGTCAAGATGATGGAGTTCAAAAAGCCGGGCGACACAAAATCAAAGCTCCCCGAGAAGGCCAGGACTATCACGGAACCTAAGATCAAATTCGAGCCCGACGACATTTTCATCCTGGAGAAAGCGCCGATCGTCCCCGTCGATTACAAAAGCTGCTCGTCTGCCATCTTCCGTGAGATCAAGAGATACGAAGTCGGCCCAGACCTCAGGAGCTCTAGGCTGACCTGGATTCGGCATTATCCGGTCCAGATGAATATCTATTGCGCCGGCTGGTCGGCCTCGTTTGGGCTCATGCCCTTCAAGGACAAGGAGAGCGGCGAAAAGAAGATCATCGAATGCCCCTACAATTCCGGGGATTTCGCCTACATCGTCGATGGGTTCAAGGAGATCAACCGGATGGTCGAGAAAGAGGACGTACCGGCCGTCATCAACAACAATGCGGTTTGCTCGTTCTGCGGATTCCGCGACCATTGCTATCCAGAAGAGAAGCCGAAGGCCGCGGTATCGAAGATCCAGGATCATGAGCTCGCCATGAAGGTTCTGTCTTTGCTTGAGCGGCGTCAGGCCATGCTCTCCTCGGGGATCAAGCAGGCGGCGAAGGAGCTCGAAGAGACCGAGGACGAGATCAAGGGCGAGATCCGGGCCCTGGGCGAAGTCGTCGAGATCGGAGACTACCGCGTGACCTGCCAGAAATCGACTAGGACCGAATACGAGATCCCGGACGACGTGAAGAAGCAGTACAAGAAGATCGTCGATTCCTGGAAGCCGATCAAAATAGAATTCTTTGGAGGTCCACTATGATGCTATTTCTCATGAACAGGCACATGGTATTTTTCAATTGGCGGTTCCCGTTTATCCACATCAGGTTCAGGCACTTGATCCAGAAGGGAAAGCCCCATGGCCTATGAACAGGATGCCGGGATCGATTATTCAAAGCTGATCTGTCCTCTCTCGATGGCGGCCCCCCAGCCCAGCTATTGTCGGACGACCGCCTGCGGCGCCTGGGTCCAGAAACCAAGCAAAAGGGGCGGCCAGATCCGCGTCTGCGTCATCATAACATTCTTCAATAGGGTCGGCCTTCATATCGGGAATATCGGAGAATACTTCAATGACTTAAACTGGGCCAAAAAGAAAAAGGACGGGGACAGGCCCCGAAGGAGAGAGCCAGAAGATGACCAAAAAAGGGACGAGCCGGATTATCTTTAGCCTTTTTTTCGTCCTCGTCTTTTCTGCGATCGCAGGAGGACAAGATTACATCACGACATCCTATTACGGACCAGGCTTCCATGGCCGGCAGACGGCCAACAGGGAAGTCTTCGATATGTATAGCCTCACCTGTGCCAGCAGGACGCTGGCCTTCGACACCTGGATCGAGATCCAATGCGACAAGACGATGCGATCGATCATTGCGCGCTGTAACGATCGCGGCCCTTTTTGGCCCGGGCGGGATCTCGACGTCAGCTACGCGGTTGCTTACCACCTGGGAATTCTTGAGATTGGCGTCGCGGATGTCAGGATCAGGGAGATCAAATTCTCGAAAGGAGCTCTCAAATGCCTCGAACGCCTGATGGGAAATGGGTCGATAGAAACGGCCGACAGTTCACGATGCACGATTGCGTTCGTGCTCTTCATGCAGGGATTACTCGGCTCACCTGGGAAGTGAATTTCGGCGAGAAGACAAAAGACGATCCCCGCAAGAAGGCCAACTACCTTCGCGACATCGAGATCCTGGAAGTCATCCAGGACAGCTTCAAATCTTCCGCCAAGAAATTCATCGAGGGGGAGAAGAAGCAATCCGTCAAGTTGACGATTCCAGGGAACGGTGGATAATGACAAAGCAAACGGCTATTCGGAAATTCTGCCTTGAGTGCGGAGGAGGCCACAAGGACGTTGCCCTTTGCACCGATCCATCATGCTTTCTTTGGCCGTACCGCCTAGGATGCGGCCCCAAAAGTAGCGGGGCGAAAGAGATCATGGCGAGAATAAGGGCTAAATATCCGAAGGACGTGGAAAAGTTAGTCGAATACGGCCTCGAGCCATCCTTTTTCTTCCCTCCCGAGGCGTCGTACAAGCCAAAGAAACGCGTAGGATCGATTTTAGGGCGTCCGTCAAGAGAGAATAGCCCCCCACGCCAAGCAAAGGCCGAATAATGACCAGGAGTGTCCTCGCCATCGACCCCGGCGTCAGCACGGGCTGGGCCTTCAAGCCGGCGAATTCAGAAGAAGAGGTCATCATCGGGACGCAGCACTTCCCGATCGTCCGCGGTGAGAGCCGGGGGATGCGCTTCATCCGCTTCCAGGCATGGCTCGGGACCTTCATCATGGTCTACCGGCCGGACTTAGTCCTCTACGAAAAACCGCATATGCGGGGCGGCGCCACAACCGAGATCCTGGTCGGTATGACAACCCTGATCGAGGCCGTTTGTACTGCCAACAAGGTCGAATATACGCCAGTCCGATCGCAGGAAATCAAGAAGGTCATCCTCGGCCGTGGGGTCGGCAGTAAGCCCGAAATGAAGGCCGCGGCCAATATGATGTTCGGCCCGATTGACATCGAAGACGAGCACCAGGCCGACGCGCTCTGCCTGCTGGGATACGCGATCAGGAAAAATATGCTGGTCGAAATGGAGTTTGTATGAGCGACATCCTAGCCGACATCGACGACGCGACGGACGACCGCTTCTGCACCACTTGCGGCGGGAGCGGTGGCGGTTATCAGCCGTTCCAATGCCCGATTTGCCGCGGCACGGGCCGGAGCGCGTCCGCTACCCAGGAGCAACGGGAGTATGAGGATGAGGTGCGAAGGGATATGGCGATTGACCGAAAATTAATGGAGGAGGGAAAATGAGCGATAAAATCTACAACGTTGGCGATTCGGTTTGGGTCGCAAGTTTCGAGCTTCGGGAAGAGCAAATCCCATGTCCAGTCTGTTTCGGGACATTACGCGTGACCTTGATTTTGGGAAACGGCGAATCGCTGACCCTGCCCTGCGATTACTGCGGCAAATCGGGATACGAGGGACCGCGCGGATACGTGACGGAATACCGGCGGGAGCCTCGCTGTAAATCCGCGACTATATCCGCCAGGGAAATCCGGGAGAATGGGGTTGAAACGGAGATTCATTATTCATCCCCGGATTCACATTCATATCGCCCCGCCGATGTCTTTGAAACTCAGGCGGAAGCCATAGCCGACGCCCAAAGGCGGGCCGACGAAATGGCCAAAGAGGAAGAGACAAGGGCCTACCACATCAAAAAAAATGTCAACCAGACCTACTCATGGAACGCCGGGTATCACCTCCGCGAAGCCAAGAGGCTCAAGGAACAAATCGCATACCACGAGAGAAAGGCGGTTCTGTGCAAGGCGAAGAGCAAAGAGGCGGAGCCGACCAAGGACCGGGAAACAATTAGCGGCGGGGAAATAGAGGAGGAAACATGACACCCGAAAAGTTGAGGGAATGGCTGGTTGGAATTGAGAAGGACTTCGCTTGGTCTATCGGGAAAAGGGACATGGAAGCCCTCGCCCAACTTCACGCCATGCTGGATGCGCAGGGGAAGCCGAGCCAGGTTGTCGGCACGGACCACGGCACGCATATCCATGTTGACCGAATTGAGGAACCGCAACGCTTCCCCGTCGATGACAAAATGCTGACCCGCGCCGAAATACTGAAACTCCCCATTGAGAAACGGAGGGAGATATTGGGGGACATGGCGGACACAGCCTCGGCGACACAGCCGGATATTCGGTTCTGCGGTGCTTGTGGGACGGCGGTGGGAACGATGGGCGATGGGCCGTTCCCCCTCAAGGAGCCGAGTGAGCGACGAAAGGGACATAGCAAGCTGGTATATGACAAAAGGACACGCACAATCGTTTCCGTTGACCCACACCCGAAGGAGCCAGCATGACCCCCGAACCGATGACCAATGCGGAGCTTGAGAAGTGGCTGGATGATGTTCGGGATTATCTGGCGGGTATTGGGCATTGGTTTACCGAGGACGCCGCCGCCCTCGCCCAACTTCGCTCCATGATCGACGCGCAGGGGAAGCAGGGGCCGGGGGAGGAGGAGCGGAAGGAAATGTTGGTGGCGTGGGGAATCTCTTTCGAAGCCGTTGATTCTGAGTATCACGATAGCCAGCCCCCAGATGGAGTTTATGAGCCGACACAAGGCGATATTGCGGAGCACGTTCAGTGGCACTTACAGGTGGATAGGATTCGACTCCTCATCCTCACCCCGCCGTCCCCCAAGCCGGAGGTGACGAGGGAAGAATTATCCGACAAGTTATATGACTATGCGGCAGATAACATATCTGAATACGACCTTGTTGTGTGGCTCCGCGCCCACGGAATCCAGGTGACGCCATGACGAAACTCTTGATTGACGTGAAGTGCAAAGCAAAAGAGTGCGGGGAGTGCGAGAAGATGGACCGTAATTATATGCGCTGTGGCCCATTTAACTGGTATCCCGACCTTGTTATCGGTGGATTCCTCCGCCTCCCCGCCTGTATCGCAGCCGAGGCTCGGGCCAAAAGGCTGAAGGAGGAAAAATGAAAAAAGAGACAAGGCCGATTAGTTTCAAGGAAGCAAACACAACGCTGAAAGGGCGGGAGGGTGTCGATGATTTGCCCGTCCATTTTAACGGAGAGAATGTTACCTCGTGCTGGCGAATACCGTTTTCAAAGAGGATTAAGGTTCTTCTGACAGGACGGATATATTTGGTTGTGCGAGGGAAAACGCATCCTCCGTTGTGGATTGACACAGAGGCATTTACTAGGGGGACAAAATGACCGCTAGCCACTACCCTGCGCTGGCATGGGGCGTACTGGCCGCGCGATGAAATATAAAACGATTCTCGCAGACCCGCCGTGGAAAGAGGACGGCGGGAGCCGAGGCGCACAACATCATTATCCGCTTATGAGAACTACGGAAATTATCGCCCTTAAAAAAATGGTCGACGACATCGCGGACGTCGATTGTCATCTTTACCTATGGGTTACGAATCGGTTTTTAGAGGACGGCTTGCGGGTGATCAAGGAATGGGGTTTCCGATATATCCAACTGCTGATTTGGATCAAGCCGTCCATCGGAATCGGGCAATACTTTCGCGGAGCTTCAGAGCCATGTCTCTTTGCCGCGAGAGGAAAGGCACTCTTCAAAAACCGGGACAACGGTATCGGAATTAGCGATACTCCGACAATTTTCTATGCTCGAAAATCGGGCCATTCAAAAAAGCCGCAAATGTTTTATTCGATTATCGAAAAAGTGTCCTTTCCGCCATTTATGGAATTATTCGCCCGTCAACGGCGCGAAGGATGGGACGCTTGGGGGAATGAAATTGAACAATAAGCAATCAATCATCCTGGCCTTCGCGGTCCTGGCCGCGCTGACCATCGGGATAAGGAAAGAAGTGTGAACAAAAAAAGATCTTTTATCCGAAAGGCTTTGGTAAATCTCGCGGGCTGGTCGGGTCGGCGCCAGAACAGAAACTTCAAATGGCTACGGGACAAGGCCATTGCGTTTGACCTTCTGATGGGAATGACGGAAGAGAGCCTCACCCGGATCTACAAGGTCTCGATCGACACGGTCAGGCGCGCTAAGCGAAGGGCTCCCAAGAGCAACTACATTCGCGTCCAGCAATATCTCACGCAGGCTACTTTGAAAGCAGAAAAATGGCGCCAGCCACAGCTAAGCCTGCCAGACCCAGCTTCCCTACCGTTGCCTGGAAGCGAAGCAGACCATTCTCCTTCTGGAGAGCCTTTATAAAATCCTTGGATGCTTTGTTGCCGTCCTTCTCTGCCTGCCATCCCTCGATCGCCTTATCGTAGTCCAGCCTGAGGGTCGCATAGGCCCTGTCCTTGACCTCGATCACCTGGTTCAAAGAAACGATCTGTTTCCTATACTCGCCGATCTCGGTTTCCCTGAGCAGGTCCTTGGTCTTCATGACCGCTACCGCTTCGTGCAATAGGCCGTTCTCTTCCTCGACGGTCTTGGCGTCTTTAATCTTCTCTTCCAGGCCGGCGATGACCGTGTTCGTTGAATCGATCTCGCCGTGGTAGCCCTCGATCACTCTGTCGCGGTTAGAGATTTCTTCCTGGAGCTCGGCAACCTGAGCTTTGGTTTTTGCCTCTGCGGCGGAAAGGCCCGTTTGAAGATCCTTGATAGTATAGCCGAGATCCTCGACTTTTTTCTGCGCGGCGTCATATTGACCATGCCAATACTCCGTTTTCCGACACGACTTGAGAAAGAAAAAGAGGAAGACCAGGACCGCGGCCGCGGCCGCGATCTTAGCCCAAGGGGGAATCGACTTTAGGCTGATCGCCATTTGAGTTCTCCTGTCCGTTTTTTTTGTTTGCGAAGATCCCCGTGATTCCCTGGACGCCGCGGACGGCAAGAAGAGCGATCGCGATGTCCCGGATCGCCTTGATGGCCGCGATGACGACTTCGGCCGTGAGCTCTTTCGCTGTCCTGGCTAGGATGATGAGGATCAAGAGCGCGCCGGCGGCGAAGACGAAAGAGATAAGTTTTTGCGAAGTCATCTTGTAAAGGAGCCGGATCGAGCAATCCTTCGGGCCCCATTTTATTTTCGCGGCACCAGGTTTCTTACTCACAATTCTTTTCCTTCGTCCAGAGATTGATATATTCACGTTTCACCCGTAAAACGTAATCCCAGTTCCGCAAAAGACCTTCTGGGCCGGGATTTCCAGCGCTCCCCCCATTATACCGGGCCAAGACGACTTCGTTCGGCCAGCAGCGCCAGAAAGGCTTGGGCACAAGCTGTTCGCGGAGTTGGACCAGGAGCTTGCCGGCGAGCTCGACGTTATAGACCGGATTGTAGAGATCCACCCCGGGGCCGCGGAAGCCAAGGTTCCAAGCTGTGCTGAACATGACCTGCATTAAGCCGTAAGACGCGCTCACTTCTTTCGGGTCGCGGTCCTTCAGGTCTGGAAATTTGGAGCCATACTTTTCCCAAAATTCTTTTTCGTACCTATAGGCCATCGGGTCCATGGATGATTCGACCATTGCGATCGCTTTCAGTAAAAGTTTTTCTACCTGGAATTTCTTCGACACCATGCAGAAGACCTTGTCCAGGTCGATCGACCCGTTACTCATGTATAAGTTCCTCCTTTTTTATGGTGACTTGTAACCTAGCCTCGTCTTTGCCTTTGCCGAGACTTGGTCCTTTATTTGCCTTGCTATATATTCCAACGTCTTTCTTTTATTTTCGTCATCCATACCGGCCCAGTTCGGCCTTGACATGGCCCTTCCAAAACCCGCCGAGATTTCGGACTTGGTTGTCGCCGAGAGTTTGTCGTATTCGCCTGGCGGGATCTTGTCTTTCCCGGCGGGTTTCGACAGGTAATCCATGGAAAGTCTGAGCCTATCGAGTTCCCGGCCAGTTGAATCCTTGGGATTATTCAGGCCGTAGGTTTGGGTCCCGACCCCCATTGCGCTTAGGGCGGTCATGCCCATTATTTTCAATACGCTCATAGGGACTAAATCGGGATTGTCCTTGGCGACATCCAGGAAGTCCTGCGTGACCATGGGCACAAATAGATTGGCTACTTCCTTCCCTACGCTGAAGGGCTGGCCGATCGCATTTGTGCCCCGGATAAGGCCGGTGACGAAGGATGCCCAGGGAGCCTCTTTGCTCTCGATGGCCCTCGATAAGATATCTAGCCTGGTCATGGGCCTGTATCCTTCACCGAGGGTGACGGTTTTTCCCGTGGTCGAACTTACCATCTTGCCTGTGATTAACTGTGCCGTAAGCCGGATGAGTTGCTGGTATCCGGCTATGATATCGACACGCGTATTCCCAAGTTTCATCTTCCCGGCATCGGCGCTGGTAAGGTCCGTCCCAACCGAAACCCCGGCCAATTTCGCCAAACCCAGGACAGTCAGGGTCTGCCCGGTAAAGGCGAGAAGGGTCGTGAGTGCTTCTCGCCTCGCAAATGGGTCGAGTTTTACATAGTACCTGGGATTTATGACGCTTAATCGGGCGGCCCAGTTGCGGGGAGCGAAGAATCCGGCATTTAAGGCAACCGCCGCTCCCTCAAGTTTTCCTAACCCTCCCCTGGCGGTATTTACATTGACGACCTTAGCTATGTCTTTCGCTAATTCAATGTCGTCATATGGCTCGCGGCCCCTCGCCTCTGCGCTTTTTACGAGATAATCGAAAGCGTCGGCTCTCAACCTATTGGCAAATCCGGTAAAGGCCCGATTCGATGCGTGAACTATTTTTCCGGGGAGGTAGATTTTATTGAGGGCCGCAGCGATTTTCCCTTTCCCCGGTATCTTTTCTGCTATTGAGGATTGGTACGGCTCTTCTCTGACCCGGACGTTCTCGCCGATGTCCGTTAAGGCAACCCCCGCCTTCTTCATCAAATCGAACGTCGGCCTTGAGGCTATTTCAGCCTGGGACGCTTGGAATGCTTTCTCACTCACAAGCCACTTAAATTGTTCGGGGAATGCTTTCCAGAATATACCCGGATGTCTCGCCTCCATCAATATCCCTTGTCTTAATGAAAAAGAAACGTCGCCTGAAGTTTTGTATGCCCGGGCAAGGTTCAGCAAATCCAGCCCAACAGTCGTTATTCTCTTGAATAATGTCGGATCTTCCACCAGGGTCTTTGCGAATTCCGGGCCGAATACTTTTTCCAAAAGGATCGCCCTGCTTGGCGGGGGAATCTTCCCTTGCAATAAGTCCGAAAACGCCTCTCCGGCATTGATGGATTCAAACCCCTCAAGTTTCGGGCTGTCAATAATCATGTCGTGCAAATAGTCGAAGTCCCCCTGGGTTAATTTGCCCTTGAGCGGTTCCGTCCCGACTTCTGGATACTTCCCTTTCAATGCGCCTAACTGGGCATAAAACCCTTGCTCGCCGCCAACCCTTTTGCCGGCCGCAAGCGCCTCCCTTAATCTTCTGCCGGTTTCCTTTGATCTCAATATCTGCTGTTCTCTTCTTTTGGGTCTGGCCTCTTTGATGGCGTCCATGACCTTTTGAACGACAGGATCAACAGACGGATCGACCCCGATCTCTATGGGTGCGGTATCTGCTGGAGTGGCCCCGGCCGTTTCTTCCGGGACGGTTTCCGGGATTCCCGCCCTTTTAAGGGCTCGCTTTTCTTGAATGGCCTTAATCGTTCTCCGCACTTCTCCGACAAAGTCATATCCGCCGTAGAATTGCCTTAAATCCTCGCCTTGGGGGGCATTCATGTTCTTTAGGTCCGTGAGCAATCTCTTCAATACAGGATCGTCCTTGAGCAATGTCCAATTCTCGCTGACAATTTGGCGGATTCGTTCCCCTGTCATGCCCCGCTCTCGGGCCATCTCTTCATTGGTCTTGTTTTCAAGAATGGATCCCTCAAGTATCTTGATGTCCCTTGCCTCGTTTGGCCCCTCTTCTACATTTAGGCGAATTCGCTTTTTGATCCCATCGATCGTTGCCCGCCTCTCAAGATTAACCTCTGGCCCTTCGACCTTGCCTTGGAATTCGGCGGCCTCTAGCGGGATCGTTTCGTCGATCTGGATTTCTTTCTCGACCATCGTCGGGCGCTTTTTGGTCCACGGCCGCTTATCCGTCCAATACGTCAAGGCGATCGTCTTCCTCAGGTAATTCTCCAGCGGAATACCAAGGGCAGGATCGTATTTGCGAAGGGCTCGTTCAGCGAGTTCGGGCCGGTTTTCCACCGGGACGTTGATTTTGTCAAGGGTCTTCACAAGCTCTTCGTTGAAGCTGGTCGGCAATGGCGCGGACGGGAGTGCTTCATCGATCGTCCCCTGGCTTGGCTCCGGCTCGACGATTTCCTTTTGGACCGGCTTCATCCCAAGAAATTCCTGCTTCTGATAGCGGGGGAGGGGGACGTATTCGGCCTTCCCTTCTCCCGGCGCTTTCTTCTCGACGAGTTGGGCCCAGCCCTGGCCGTCAGATTGCGGGCCGATCTTTATGTGCCATCCGTCATCGAAATATGGCTGCATCTTCGATCGAGCTTCATCGACATCGGCGAAATGCCTTACTTTGCGAACATCGAAGCCGGCTTGGGCATCGGTCTCCAACGGCACCTTCGTCTCAAAAAGCGTCGGCTGCTCCGTTCGATCCAGGACGGCCGCCTTTTTCGGCTGAACCTTCTCCGTTGCCGGAGCGAATTCCCCGCCGAAGAGAGGCTTCTGTTCCTTGACGGCCGAAGGAATTGGCTTTACCGCTCCCTTCTCCTCGAAGGCTTTGGCCTGTGCCTCTTCTTCTGCCTTGAGCTCGGCGGCGACCTTCGCCTCCGTGTCCGCCATGATCATCTCTTCCAATCCCGTCATCTCAGGGGTTATCCGCCTTGGTTGGGGTCTAGTTGGTTCGGCGGGAGCACCTGAGCCGGCCGGATCCCCGGGCGGGGCCGCTTTTGTCCGGTATCCCGGCTCCCTTCTTACTGCGGCCCTGGTCACAAAATCGACAAACTTCTCCGCATTGTCCTTCTCCCAGGCATCGACCAGGGCCTTGGCCTTGATCCGCTCATCCAGGGAAAGATGGCGCGGGTCTTCCGTAAATTGTATCATGAGGTAGTCTTGATATTGATCTTCGGTGTTCTCCCTCTCGCGCTGACCGGAGACCCTTTCCTGGTGAGCCATATCACGATCAACGTCGGCCCTAGTGATCGGATGCTTCCCTGTTCCATGGATCTCGTCCCTGGCCCATTCGATGAAGGTATTCAAGTCATCCATCGTGATGTCGGCGCCTTCTTGCTGTGCGAGTTCGGTCAATTGGCTGACCGTTCTACCTCTCTGGTTATTGACCAGCCCGGGGAATTTCCTGCCGAATTCCTTGATGTCCAGGAGCTCGCCGCCCATGCCGTGTTCGGTCTCCAGGGCAAGGTTGATCCCGCCCTGGTTGCGGATCCAATTTAAAAACGGATATTGGGGGGCCTTCCCGGTCGAGACCTTCTCGGCCGGCTTCCGGCCCTGCCAGATTCTAATTCGCTCAGGAAGGTCTTCTTTTGGGCCCAGCGGCCGAAACGACCCCTTGCCCGGATCGCTTTTCGATTCGAGCATAGCCCAGCCGCTCTTCCCAAAATCCTTGGAAAGATAGGTGACGTTCCAGCCTTGGTCCAGGACCGGCTTTATTTGGACCAAGAATTTGTTGATGTCCTTGATCGGGACAATGCCGCTCTTTGGAAACATGCCCGGAATCTTTTCTCCGAAGGGGAAAGGTTGAGCGGCCGGCAGGGTCGGCTCATACTTGGCCGGAGTCTCGCCCTTTTCCGGTACGCGCCAGCCGCGGATATTCTCAATTTGTTCTCTCTGTTCTGGGCCGTATTCCATGAAGCGAGCTATATCGAAGGCCCAGGGCGCCTTCCCAGCCTTGAGGGCAATGCTCTCCGGTGTCTCGCCCGTGATCGCGGCACCGGGCCTTTCGACTTCCCATGGATGTAATTCAACGACGGTAAAATTATCGGGCGGCGCGTCATAGCCTTTTACGATTATTGCGTCGTGGCCTTGGGACATCGCCCATTTGCTGAGGGCCCTGGCGCCTTCCATCCTCTGGCCGCCTTTTGTCGTTTTATATTTGGCTATCAAATTCAGCGCTTCTTCGCCATTTAGGACCAGGGGATTTTTGAATGTTTTTTGTTCCCTTTGGACAGGTGTCGCATATTGCTTCGCCGTAAGTTCATGGTCTGTCCAATATATCCCAGCGCCAAGGTCTCCGGCGTCCGTCCCATATCCTTCCGTTGTTTTTGGGCGAGCGCCGCGATAAAGATTCATTGTTATAGGCTTTCCGCTTTCCGACGCGGCGGCCGACACCTCCGCAAGCGGATGGAGTTCGTCCCATTGCGCCTGAGCCTTAACCATCCCCGCCGCTTTCTTTTCCGCCAATATTTCCGCTGGAGACTTCGGGAAAGCCATTTCAACTTCAGGTTTAGGTTGAAATTCGGTTGGTATTCCGCGAGCCTCGATCCCGATGTCAAATTGTGGCTGAAGCGGCGCTTCTTCTGGCATTCCAAAAAACTCTTTTCCTGTTATCTTGTTGATCTCTGATTGCGTGACCCTGTATATTTCCCTGTCCGGCAATTTCTCTATTTCCTGCCGTGCCACACTTGACATTTTGGGATTCGACCGTGCGATATTCTTGAGGTCACCGCCCGTAAAAGAAAGGGCCGCAAGCGTTGCCCCGCCGGACACCCTTTCCTCTATCCCGCCCGGAGTCGTAGCCGCACCCAGCCCGAACATGGCGGGGATTCTCTGAGACAAGCGAAGCCCGGATGTTAGCCCCAATCCGCCATGCATAATTTGCCCGGAAGTCGCGCCTTTCAAAGCGCCCGTCACCCCACCTTCCGCTCCACCCATAACTGCGCCATGGGCGGCAAGTTTGAACGGACCGGGGGTAGCCATTATCATCGGAATGTCGAACCCGGCAGAGCCTAGACCGGATATGATTTCTTTAAGAACGGGAACCTGAATTCCCTCTTGGGATAATTTGTTCCCGTAATAGCCCCAGTTGTCTTGAAGTTCCTTAATAAGACCTATCCTTAATTTGTCCTGGGGAATCCCAGTGACCTTAGAAAGTCCCTTGCCGATTAGGTTTAAATAGAAATCCAGAGCGCTTGCCGTCCTTGCCGCCGCCTTATAGAATCCTCCGCCTAAAGTCTTAATCTCGGCCCAGGCGTCTCTCGCAATTTGACCTATTAAGGAGTTCGGAGGATTTATCAGCGTCCTCGCAGTCTCCTCGTCTTTGGGAACCTGCTCGACCTTGAACCGCCCAATTTGCTTGAAGGGAAAGCCGGACGGGGATGTTTGGGGGACATCCTCCTCATTGACTTGATTAGGAACATCGAGAACAAACCCCGCTGGAGGCTTCGGCGTAGGGGAGTCCAGAACAAACCCCTTCGGCGGAGTTATTCCCTGCGCTACCGGGGTATCAAGGACAAACCCCGGCGGTAAGATTATCCTTTCCTGCCCAACCGTTTCGGCCCCATTCATTTAACGACCTGGCCCGTCCTTATGTCATACCAATTTATCCCATCGTCCGACCCGATGACTTGTCCCGTGCTTGCGTTCGTTGCCGTCTTTTTATAGGCCGGCCTCGCCAGCATCATCGCCAGAATCGGATTGACCGAATTCGATTTCGGGACAGGCGTCGCGCCCAGCCAATTACCGTTGCCGAGAGGGGTCGGGAGATTCCCCGTCCCAACTGTTTGGACGGGGGCGGGTAGCGTCGGCGCTGTGGTTGCGCCTATTGTTTTAGCGGGGAGGCCCAATGCTGGGGTTCTAGGAAGAAACTCCTCGGAAGGGGGGTAATTGAGGGTCTTCGTTGCGTTAATTCTGTCAACATCCCTAGAGCTATTTATGAAAATCTTGTCATCAGCGGTCAACCCCTTCCCCTCTAATATTTTGTTCCTGATACGGCCCAAGAGATATATGGCCTGGCTAGCCAACCCTGAATCGTCGATCCCACCTACCTTAATATTTCCAGAATTTCCCGCCTGCCATTGGCCGGTGACGAAGGCTTGGGATTTGTCTATCTCTGAAATCCAGGTCTTCTCGATGTCGGTCAGTTTCCTTCCGATCGTTCCGCCCTCGGCCGCGAATTTCTTTTCTTCAAGCGCCTGGCTGGCCCTCTTTACGCCTAACTCTCCGGCTCGCAATCCCATTTCCGGCCTCTTGACCTCCTCGATGTCCTGTGTTTGCCTCATGCTTTGGAAGATCTGGTTGACAATTCCCCGGCTGGTTTCATCCGACAATTTCATGATGTCGGATATATCCTTGGTCGAGGCCGCGCCCTTGAGGGAATTCATGATGCTCATGGCGTGTTTCTGCTGGATGTCCGTCATCTGGTCCTGGAGCGGCTTGAGGCTGGCGGGGTCTTCCCCGTCCAGGATCCTTTTGCTGATCATCGCCTGGAGCCGTTGGATCTCTGGCATTTCCGAGACCTTCATCTTATAGGCTTCTTGGAGCCGGGTCATCACGTCTGCACTCTCGGCTGCCTTTTCTTCCCGCGATAGGGCGCTCTTCCCTGCACTCTCTATCATCGTGTTCTTTGATCGAAGGTTCTCGAGCCCGGTGTATCCCTCCTGCGACCTTTCGAGATATTTCATCCGGTTCTCGGATTCCTGTTCGTTCAAGGTGCGTTGATTCTGGAATTCCCGGCCCATGATCCCCGTTCTCATCAAGTAGTTCATGAGAAATTCGAGGTTCTTGTTGATCTGCGCGTTTCGATCGACGTATGCCATGACGGCCCCCTATCCGAGCAATGCTTCCAGAAGTTCCATCGGGGTCATCTGGTCGATCGTCTTCTGCGGCGCGGCCGCCTGCATCTGGCCCTTGAAGAGATCCGGCATAAGCATCGCCAGAATCGGATTGACCGAATTCGATTTCGGGACAGGCGTCGTGCCCGGCCAATTACCGTTGCCGAGAGGGGTCGGGAGATTCCCCGTCCCAACGAGACCGGTATTTATGGCCGGTGGCGGAGCGATGTTCCCGATCATGGGGGCGTTCAATGTGGCGTCCGCGGCCGCTCCCTGGCCCCAGGGCGAATCATAAAGGGACCCGCCAGGGTAGTAGGCGCTCATGTCCGGGGAGGCCGGTTGACCCGCCGCGGCACCGGCGCCGGCCTTGTTGCCCAGGAGAAGCGTCAGAATGAGCCCTACGCTACCCCAATCGATTTCTTGCTCGGGCTGTTCGGTCGTGACCGTTTCCGTTGTCGTCCTGGGCCGCCCGGCCATCCTCATCTGGTCCATGATCCGGTCCGAAATGCTGTTTCCCGTGATCCCGCTGGCGCTCGTGTCCGGGGTCTTAGATCTTTTCCAAGTTTCGGCCATGGTCTCCTCCTACTTCCAGCCGCTCATGAGGCTGATAAGATATTGAATAAGCATCGCCATCGATTGGTTGCCTTCGCCTCTCCTGGCCGCGTTGATCGCTTCCTTGAGTTGCTCAAAGGTCATCCCGGATCCGAACATTTGATTCGCCAGGCCACCCCTTTGAAGGTTGATGCTCTGGAGTCCCTGCTCCGCTCCGATCCTCTGCCCGGCAAGGCCGGAAGCCAAGCCTGTGTAGCTCTCAATATCGCTGCGTTTCTGGGCTTCATTGGCGAGAGCCAGGTCGCGGAGAGTGTTGGAGACATTGCCTTCCGTGTTCCAGGAACCCTTGTTGATCAATCCCATTCCGGCTCCCGTTCCGAGCATCCCTTCGCTCTGTAAGCTGGAAAGAAGGTCCTGCCGGGAAGCGTTGCCGGCTCCCCGGATCTTGTCCAGGTTGCTGCCGAGAATGTTGGTCAGCATTGTGTCCGAAAATCCCGGCTTCCGGCCAAGAAATTCCTGCCCCCTGGCCGTCAGGCCCGTCAGAAGAGTTTGGAGGTCTTCGGGATAGGCGTAGTCCGTCAGCAGGCCCTTCCCCTTGGTCATGAGCATCTTCCAGAAATCCGTCAGGTCGCCGCTCCAATCGAATTCCCCGCCGCCGTCTCCCCCCTGCTTCAACTTGCTGCATTTACAGACGATTCCGTCAGCCCAATATCCGCTAGGACATTTCGTGCTGTCGCTGCCAACGTTCCCCCCCGGCATGAGGATCTTTTGACCGCAGGGGCAATCCGCGTCCACCGCGCCGGAATAGATCTTCGATCCCTTGCAATCAATCGGTGGGGTAATCGGCGTGATACCTTTGCAACGCCCCGCGACGCATTTCTCTCCGGCAGGACAATCGGTGTCCTTCGTGCATGTAGTCTCCGGCCCCTTACAGGCCGCAAGACACTTCATGAGGGCGATTTGGTTCGCAGCGCCGGGATATTGCTTTTGACAATTTGAGGCGCAATCGTCTCCGCCGCCGCCGCCGCCGCAGGCCGTCTGACATGCCAAATATTTCCGAGCATCATGATCTTGAGCGTATTCGTTCGTACATTTTTGCAGGCAAGACCCCGGATCTTCACCGCCTCCGCCGCCGCCGGTGCAAACAGGATCCGCGGCCGTACAGGCGACCGCTGGGGCCGCGCAAGGGGTCGGAGCCGTATATCGCTTGACCGCCTTGGTTGCCTCATCACATTTTTTGCAGCAATAGAGTTTCCCGCCGGCCGGGGCCGCCGCGGCGCCCGGAGCGGTCTGAGCCGTGACGCCCAGGGTCTTGGTAGCCGTGCTCTTCGTGCCGGCAGAGGCCTGGGTGAGGATCCCCATCAGATCGCTTGGAATCCCCTCTCTCTTTCCAGCATAATATCCCATGGCTCCCTCCTAACCCAGCAATCTCGACAGGTCG
>Ga0315285_10000347_pt1 | contig 47586 bp, 66 predicted proteins | sample YL17G09_36_MG_FD_203698 | JGI IMG/M metagenome (GOLD analysis project Ga0315285, IMG submission 203698) | Sediment microbial communities from Yellowstone Lake, YNP, Wyoming, USA - YL17G09_36 | ecosystem: Environmental > Aquatic > Freshwater > Lake > Sediment | place: USA: Wyoming | collected...
GAAATTTGTGATTATGCAATACATGATGGATTTGATGACTGTCCTAATTGTGGAAAAAATTTAACATCTTTTAGATTAAGATATACTGAACAAGAAGTAGAGAATATGTTAAGGACATTGGCATATATGAGTGTTGGTTGTCCAGGTGATATGTCAGTAGGGTTGTGTTATAAAAAAGATTGCATTGATTGTAAAATAGAACATGCAAAAAATAATCCGACTAAGGAGTAATAATATGGCAAATAGAATTAAACTCGTTTCATGTATGGTATTCAATATCATTCAGGTCTTGTTTTCTGTCGTGTTTTTAAGTATTTATTTTATGATATATTTATTTGTACGATCGCCATTTTTACTTGTTTCTGATCAAGCAGTGAAGGACATGGCAAAGCATTTTCAGATTAAAAGAGGAAAAAAGAAATGATTATAAAAAAATATTGAAATTTATATTTTTTTATTGTTAGATTCTTATGTTATTTTATATATTATTAAGTATAGGGTAACAACAATGAATAGCTTAACCACACAACAATTTCCTGACCTTGCCACGATAGCTCTTTCATTAACCGGTATCAGTGATAACACCAAACAAACTTATCTGATGTCAATGCGTTCATATTCAAAATATTGCACAGATAATAAATTAGAACTCGGTATTGATTCATTAAAAACTTGGATAACAAATGCAAAAAAGCCACGTACACAATCTCTAAGAATTGCTGCAGCCAGGCGAATATTCAACGAAGTATTTGCTAACCATCCAAAATTAAAAGAATTGATGGACAGTATTGCCGATATTAAAGTTATAAAAATTGATAACTCAGTTAAAGAAAGTGAATATCTATCGAATGATGAAGTCCAGAAATTGATTGCAGCGTCATCGCCTAAAATAGCACTTATGATAAAGACTTTGTATCTTACCGGACTGCGCATTACTGAATTATTAAGCATCAGACACGATGATTGTATTTATATTAGAGATGGCAGGGTTGTTCAAATATCTTTGGTTGGTAAGCGCATGAAACAGAACACAGTATTTATCCCTGCAGATCTTTATTCAGAAATAGTAAGTGTATTTGGTGGCGATGAGTTTATGTTCTCACACGAAGGTAAAAAATATAATCGGTCCTATGTGTCAAATGCTATTGCTAAAGCTGGTGTAGATATTGGCAAAGATGTTAGTGCTCACAGTATCAGACATAGTTTTGCTCAGAAGTTATTGGAACGTGGGGTGTCCATTGATAAGATCAGCAAGTCGTTATGCCATGCGTCAATATCTACAACAGCTAATTTTTATTTACATGGCCGTGCTTCAATTGAAGAATTGGGAATATTGGAGTAAATTATGCAGAGTAAATCACAATCGTTCATGGTATCTTTTATTATGGCTGTTATTGGTTTTATAACAAGTGTATTCGGCCAGATGTTTATATTTCGTGTGTTGGATATGCCATTCAAATTTTGGCAGTGTTTTATCATCGGTTTCTTTTTTAGTTTTGTTTCTATTGGTAAAAATTTTATAGTGATCAGGGTATTTAATAAAATATGGAAATAAACAATAAGGACGCATTTGAACAGTATTTGATCGTAAGGGGCGAGATGAAGAATGAATATCCTTATATGAATAATGAATATATATATATAAAAACATTAATGATGTTGAGTTATTTATATCTTGGTACAAAAGATATTGATGCTAGTAAATTATGCGAGACTATGCTTGAAATTGAAAAAGAAATAAAAAAACAAAAAATACAGTAAAAAGTAGTTTACTTTCTTAAGGATGTATAGTCAAATATGTACAAAAATATGAAAATACAAAGAAACATCAATTGTCTGACCGAAACTAACTACAAAATGTTTTTAAAAATGTATGCCGATCTTGTTGTAGCCAGGGGCATTGATGGCGCAAATGATTGGTTCTTTGAACAGATGTTGAGTGATGAAATATTTATTAATTTGATGTTCTTCTTCGCTATTGATAATATACAAAAAATTATTGAAAACAGTCCTACTCATAATTTTAGAGATTTTAATAAAAATTTTGAGGTATGATTTTGATTACAATATTTATCTTAATTCTTGCTTATGTTTTCATACGATTAAGATATATAAAATGTGGACGTACAATATTTTTACTTATTATTTTATTTGAATTGTGTTCAATTATAACTCATATGATGCAGTTTATTTATCAATATATGTTTTATATTATGTTATATGGCGCATTTGTTGGTTATCTTGTTTTCAAATTAAAAAAATATTTTACAAAGAGGAAAGCAGTATGTCAATAATTATATTTTTATGTGTGTTGTTGATATGTGCTTATGCCGGTGATCTTTTTATTGGTCATTTAATTTGTGCAAGAAAAAATAGGGTTTCTAAAAAGTTATGAACAATATTATAAAAATAATATCTATAATTATATTTGCATTTGTTCCGCTTAAAGCAGGCGATGAATATAAAATTGTATCTGGACTATGGGATATTAAAATTTATGATGGCCAATGGTGTTTATACGAAATGGTTGATAAATTGTGTTATTTAAAAGTTACTGAAGATGGATCTATGTTTATATTTTCTAGTAATAAAATAACAGGTTATTCTATCGTTGCTAGATTAAAAAAGGAGAACGAACAATGAAAGGTTTTATGTTATTTATTATTATGGTGACTTCGGTTATGATCTTTTTTGTTGTTGACCGTGACAAGACCATACAAAAACACATCTGGAACAAGGTGGTAAAAATTTATGAAGTTATCAGAAATGATGATCCCCAGGTTATTGAAAAAGATATGTAGAAATTGTTACGGATTCACGCACTGGTGGGGTAATTTTGGTTGGGTAAGAGATGATATGCCAGATTGGTATTGGGATGGGCATGGTAGTGATTTGAGGTATAAGGTAAGGAGATGGAAATGAAAGGTATTTTACAAATATTACTATTCTTTTTAATCATTGGTTATATATCTTGTGCTGATGTGCCAACTGTTGTAATTTCTGCCGGTCCTAGTAGGGATTTGGCAGAAGAAATTTATAATGGCATGGAAATCGATATGTATGACAATATATATGTTGATTTATATAGCGAAGATATACAGCCATGTATTTGGTTGCAATATGAACCATTGAAAACAAAACGTAACCAAAATATCAGAGCTGATTATTCTACATTGCTGAGTAGTGATGGTTTGTTATTAACGATGACACCATATCGCATATGGGAGACAGGGCGTGTTTTAAATGTAACTGGCATTGTTAAAACAAGTGAATATTCTGCTGAATATATTGATACTGTTCAATTAAATATTGTTAATAAAAGTTCTGAATAGGTAGTACACAATGTTAAAAAATTATCATGTCATGTTCATTGTTTTATTTTTAATATGTTGGTTATGGATAGTCGGTAGGTTAGGTGAAACTTTTAGTATGCATTTTAGGTGGTGGCCGATATATGATACACCTAAAAAGATGCAATATTATCCATCAAGGGATTGGTTGAGGGAGGGAATACCAGCAAAAAATATCAATGGTGAAATATATGGACTTTAGAAAATTATATGCTATGAAATGGACACCAGTATGGGTAATGATTTTTGTGACAATAATAGTTGTTATTTATGAACTTATAAGAGATACTATTATTGAAAAAATAACTGGCAAAAAAAGTGATGTCGAAAAAGTATATAAACCAGTAAATAAGGAGAAAATTCATGATGAAGATAGATTACGGAAGTCTTAGAAAAAATCTAATACCGGCTGTAATATTATTAACCGCTATGTGTATTTTAATAATATGTTTAGCTCTTATTTCCGTTAATAAAGATGCAAAATCGGATAGAGTGCAATTGATGCAGAGGATGGAAGCTGCACATATGAAGTTCAGAACAATGCATCCACTTGAATTTCATAGCAAATTTCTTGAAATTGTTAATAAACATGGCGATAAGGATAATATAACAAGTCTTGTATTCCAGGATCTCGGTGGTATATTTAATGCTGCTGATAAAGATATAGGTCGTGAGTTAAACACTTGGATTGAAGCAAGACTATGCCATAGGCGTTATAATTATGCTGAAATTCTTCCTGGGGATTTTATCATGTTTAAACCAATATGGGTTGGTAATAAACAATATCAAAAAGCATGTGTTATTGAAGAATTTAAAAATGGCTATATCAAATACATCGATCATGATGTGGAAAAAGGGTTATTGTTTGGCGTTGTGAGTATGAACGATTTTACTATTGATAAGGTTATTATTCATGAATTATCAATATGGCTTGGTGATAGTTTTGCAAATGATTATACAAATCCGAACCGTAACCGTACACATAATACTTTATATAACGGCACATTTATTGTAAGAGGATTTGAGGCAACCCATATTGGTATAGATTTGTTATTAACTAACTATGACCGTGAAGTATATGCTTTTCAAGATGGTGTTGTTGTTAGTGCATATAGTAATTATGACCATAAGTATAAATGGGCTAGAGTAAACACAGGTGGTAATTACTGTATTATTAAATCGGTTATTAATGGGCAAGTTTATTATTTCCAATACATACATCTTGTATATTTACAAGTAAAACATGGCATGAAAGTCAATAAAGGGCAATTACTTGGACAATATGCTGATGTTGGTTATTCATTTGGTGCTCATCTTCATCTTGGAATGTTCAAGAATTACGATGCATTACGTGGACCAACAGATCCATTTGATCCGTTACCCTGGGTATATGCTAATGCTTCATTTGTCATATTCAATAGAGTAGAAAGTTATAAAACTATTGCAAGGTTATGAAAAAATATATCATTATAATCATAACAATGGCATTTATTTTGTATGCAAAATTATGGAGTTGTATAAGGTTATTTTTAATATGATATGTAAAGATTATAGAGGACATGGTTGTGGTGAAGATAAACCATTGTCTGACTTTCCTAAGAGTAAAGTGGCAAAGTCTGGTTATTGCGGTAAATGTAAGGCATGTCGTTCTAATGATGCAAAAGATTATTATATTCAAAATAAAAATAGACTGGCATTTTGGAAGCCAAAAGGATTAACAAAAGATTGTAAGAGGTTTGAAAATATTAAAAAGGCTCAAGCAACATGTATTAAAACTGATGTACAGTGTATGAAATGTGGTAATGTTTATCTAAAAACTGACATGATAAATGTTATATATCAACACCGTGAAGGCAATAAATATATATGTAGTGATTGTTTTGTAGATTATAGATTTCATCATATAAACTTAGTAACAATAGAAAACAATGGAAAAAGATGTTAATAAAAAAATTGATGAATTGGGTGTGTTTAAAAAGTTTAAACCGTGTTCTATTTATATGCACCCATTGTTAATACAGAAGTTGCGGTTCACTAAAGATGAACTTGAATATTATAATATAAAACCGGATCAAAGGGAGTTGATTAGATGAAATATAAAACGCCACCTACGGGTATATGTGAAGTATGTCGCAAAGTACCAGCTACTCAATATTTGCATAAATACACACAGACAGAACGTGCTATTGAACATTATGGTAAGTTACTGGATGAATCGTTTAATTTGTTACAAACGTGTAAGGATTGCCCGTCGATAAGAGCGCATGATAAGGAAAATGTGGGATGGGGTGAGGATGATTTTAGACACCACGCAGAGCGCAAGGGTTATGCATTGCCTGGCAAACTTAATACATATTATTTTGCACAATAAAAAATTTGTTGACATTTTATTTATTGTGTTATATTATTTTTTGATGTGGAAACCTTCCTAACTATGGGGGCAGCCATTGATGCTTGATGAAAATGAAACTGTGTGTAAACTCCGAACCGGCTGCCCCTATTTTTTTTTGTATGTGTTTTATAGTGAGGTACAATGAATAAAATAAAAAGGGTATTGGTGTTATCTGATTTTCATGGTGGTAGCATTACTGGTTTAACACCGGCAAAGTATTTCAACCAGTATAGTGATGCACAAAAGATATTATGGGATTTTTATACTGGTGCTTTAAAAATGGTTGGTCCTGTTGATTTATGTATTTTGGTTGGCGATTTAATAGATGGAAGGGGCAAAAAAGGGACACGACAGCATCTTACTACTGATTTGAAGGAGCAAATTGATATTGCTATTGCTGATATAGAAATTGTTAAGACTAAAAAATATATGTTTATTCGTGGAACACCATTCCATGTTGAAGATGGTATGGAATGTGAGGATTTGATTGCCAGTCATTTTGATTCAAGTATTGCTGATGAGAACAAGGTCGATGTTAATGGATGTATCATACATTGTAAACATACTGTTGGAAAGAGCAGTACATCATATGGTTCAGTAACTTCTTTACAATCTGGTGCTATAAATGCATTATTGTCTGATTGTGTGACCAGTGATGTCATAGCTGATATATATATACGTGGTCATGTGCATGAATATATATGTTTGGAACGGGCTTTATATACGGTTATTTCAACGCCATCTCTGCAGATGAAGGGGCTGGCGTATGGTAGACGTTATAGTGGTGCTTATGATGTCGGTGTATTATGGATTGATATAGTTGATAAAAATAATTTTACTGTCAATAAAATTTTATTACACCCTGTAGCCGGTAGAAAAATCATCAAAATATGAGGTAACATATGGGACAGAAAATAGTTCAACATATAAAAATATCTGATGAAATGTCGCAAAAAATAAATGCTATACAAGACACACGTTATGCAAGATCGAGAACATTTACAGAGGAAGAAGATGCCATTATTTTGCAATATTTTAGGATTAAACACAAACATAAACTTGCAGCATTATTGGGTATGTGTGCGAATACATTGAGGAAGAGATATTTTTGGCTGGTAGAAAATGCCGACAAAAAATAAAGATGTTGTCGTACCAAGGAGTATAATTGCATTATCAGAAGAACAACGTTCGGTAAAATTACATGAATTGAAGAATCAACAAAAGGCGTTGGAATCGCTTGATGATCATGTCATGGAAGCCCTGGACGGTTTATATAAGTTGATGCAAGATGAAGATAAATATGTACGTTTAAGAGCGATTGAAATAGTATTAAAAAAAGTAATACCTGAGAAGAAAATTAAACAAATCGTGGGTGCAGATGGTGGTCCGGTCAAAGTCGAACAAAAACTAGATATACGTTCGATGATTATGACCGCTGCTGCAGAACTCGATACTATAGATTTGGAAGAATTAACGGAAGCGAGTAGAAATGGAAGTATCAAAGTTTTTGGAACTGGATCAGGATCAGAGGGAACAGAGGAAAATTGAATGGCAAGAACGCCAGCGACAAATAAGTGCTGGCCGCAATCCCGATAAAGAGAAAGCCGATGATAGGGCTATGAAAGCCTTGCTTTTGCTTAAAAATCATATAAATGGGCATATCACTCTTACCGAACAACAAAAAATTGCTTATTCTGGTATTGTTGTTAATAGGTCATTTAATGATTTTTATTTTTTTTGCCGGTACGTACTTGAAGCCGATTTATTAACTGATGTCACTCACAAGAAGTGGTGTCAGGACAATCAAAAAGCTGTCATGTCAAGTAAGACACGGGTAATGCGGCTGAAGCCACGGGCGACTTTTAAAACTACCGTATATGGCGTTTCTAATATATTGTGGCTTTGGGGATGTTTTTCTTTACAATTGCGTATCTTTTATACTTCGGCCAATGCACTTCTTCTACAGGAAGTTAGTGATAAATTAAATCAATACATTGGTTCCGATAAAAATGAGACATTATATTCATTGATTTTTGGTGTTGTTAAGGACACGGCATCGAAGAACACATCTGATGTTATGAACATCCAGGGCAGGTCCGGTAAGGGGTTTAGTCTTATTTTAAGAACATCTGGTGGATCTTCTGTAGGTATTCACCCAAACATTTGTATCGTTGACGACCCGTTGGATAATAATGACCGAGACAGTCAGGCTGTCAGGGATGGTAAGGAGTCCTGGTTTGACAGTTTAACTCCATTGCTTGTTCCATTCCATGATACTAAAAATAATGTTACTTTTGAAACAATTTTATATATTGGCACACGTTGGCACATGCGTGATTTAGTTTACCATATTTTAGAAGTAAATGAGAAATTACCTGAAATACAAAAATGGGACGTTGAAATTGAATCATTATGTGGGGAGGATGGTAAAAGCCATTATCCTGATTTTGTTAGCGATGGTAAAATTGCTGCGATAAGGGCTGGCATCTCAGACGTTTTTTTTGCATGCCAATATCTCAACAATCCCCTGCCTGAAGGTATGCAATTATTCAATTTGAAGAAATTGCATTTTGTACGGCCCGACCAGGTAAATTTAGCACTTGGGCAAGTCAATTGTTTTTTTGACCCAAGTTTGGGAAAATCTGCATCAGACTTTCCAATGGTTATATGGTTACATTATTTTGAAGATAAAATAACACTGATTGATGCCATTGACAAAAAAGTTGAATTGAATTTATTGGTACACCAGATCGCTTCCAAGAATAAAGAATACCGGTGCAGACAATTGACATATGAAAGTAACGGCATTGCATTGATTGAACAAAATTTAAAAGATGCACATGACAGGTTAAAATATACTATTTATCTCGATCCCATACATCATAGTTCAAATAAACATGAACGAATTTGTTCAATCCAGCCAGATTTATACTCTGGCATTGTAAGATTTATGAGTGATTACGTTACAAGATACCCCGAATTTATGAATCAATTAGTATTTTATCCGGTTTATAATCATGATGATGCCGGTGATGTTTTGGAAATGGGCATTTCCTATTTCAGACAGGCCCATTTTAAATTTGTTCGATATGAAAGTTGCCTCTAATTATCCGCTTTTATAAAGATCTAAAAATCTTCTTACCTCTTAAACAGCCGATGGAGCAATCTATCGGCTGCCTCATTTATGCATTTTTATAAAAAAATGTTAGTTTTGTTTAATATTACTTGACATGTTTAATATTATCAATTATTATTTCGATAACTTGCTTTCTTGAATTTAGTCGATTTATCCACGATACGGATAGTTCGGCGTGGTTTCTCCGATATGAAACTAATTTTTTTTGATAGGGGCGTACAGCTTGGCTGAGACATACGGTGCATTATTCGCAAATAGACACCCTGAACTAAAAAATAAGGATGAAAACTGGAAACTTATTTATAATAGTTATGTAGGCGGTATTGCCTTTAAAAATGCTAATTACCTTATCAAATACCCAAAAGAATCGCAAGGGTCATTTGAAATTAGAAAATCGAGAGCAGTCTATTTCAACCAGGTAAGTCCTATTGTTGACATGCTTTCTGGCCTTTTGTATTTAAACCAACCAACTCGTAAAACGCCGCCAGATATGAAGTATTTGCTTGAAAATACAAGCGGTGATAAAAAGATAAATGAATTTATGCGAATTGTTGGCGCACACACGTTTATGTTCACATGTGGTGTTTTAATTGATTCACCAAATTATGACCAGTCTGAAGTATTGACAGAAAAGGATAGACTTGACCAGAAGATACATCCGTACGCAACTTTATATTTGCCATTCAGGATAAGAGATTTTAATATAAATATAAATGACGGCGAATTGGATTGGGTTGTATTGGATAATTCTTACCGTGATCACACAGATCCTTATTCTGACTCTGTTGATGTGACTAAATATACGTTGTGGACACGTACCGGACACAGAGATTTTATCCAAAAATCTACACAGACTGCTGCAGGTAAAACTGCAACTGGTGACATTGAAGCTGTTACTGAAGAAGAAATACCTCATAATATTGGTTATGTTCCATTTAGATTTGCAAGCTGGCGTGATGACAACCAGGATTTTGTCAGTGAAACAGTGTGTGAAGATATTGCGATGATTTCTAAATTGATATATAACAATTTAAGTTATATGGATGAGATGCTTGCTGCTGGTACGTTTAAAATGTTGGCATATCCTTCCAAAACTGGTGAAGCCCCTACTGAATTGACTGCTGGTGGTGTTGGAAATTTAAGTATATTGCCTTATGAAATGACGAGTTCTACAGTACCTTCTTTTATTGGGGCCAGTTTGTCTGACGTAGATCCTTTTATAAAAGCTATCGAATTTTATATGTCTGAAGTTTTGAAGAAAGTTGGCCTGAGCACAGATGAAACTAAAGAATTTGTAAAATCTGGTGCAGCTAAAAAAATAGACTTTCAGAAAATGAGAGCATTGCTTATCAGTGGTGCTTTGATGATGTCAAAACTTGAAGAATGGATGTTTGAAACTGCCGCACGATGGGAAGGCAAAAAAAACATAGAAACTAAAATTGAATATACGTCTGCTTTCAGTGATGAAGATTTAGAAACTGAAGTGACGATGTTGACCGAATTGCTTGTCCATCCCGTTAAAAAATTGAGAGTAAACGTCATTAATCTTATAGCTAAGAAATTGTTGGCTAACAATTTGCAGCCAGAGGTTCTTGATGAGATATATAAAGATGTTGAAGCCAATATAACTGCAGAAACGGTTATGAGTAAAAATGCATCTAAAATCAATGCTCAATCTGTAGTGGACAGAATAAAATCCACAAAAAATGTCGCTGCTGGAACAGCGAAATCAAATCCAGATAAAATAAATGAATGAGAAAGCGAGGACAGAATGAAAAGGTTTAGTATGAATTTTGATTTACAAATGTTTGCGAAAGATGGTGACTCCGGTGGCACTGGTGATGCTGGTGATGCTGGTGTTCAATTCAGTGGAAAGTTTAAAGAAATGATAGATCCGGTAACACAATCAAAGATCAAAATACCGGTAGAACTGGAAACATTCTTTGGTCATGCCATTTCAACGACACGTAATTCTGTTAAAACTGAATTGGAAGCTAAATTTAAGCCGACTCTTGAAGCTCTTGAACGTGAAGCAGGTGAGGGTTCGCAAGCAAAAGCAGAACTTGAAAAATTGAAACTTGAATCGATGACTGCAGAAGAAAGAGCACAAGCCAATGCGAAGAAAGTTATTTCCGAACACGAAAAAAAAGCGAACTTGGCTGCAGAAGAAGCCGGAACATGGAAAAGTAGATTTGAAAAATCTACAATTAAAAATGATATAATGACCAGTTTTGGGGATATAAAACTGTGTAATCCTGGTCAGAGTGCGGTTTTATTTGAGCATGAAGGAAATGCCAAAATATCTGAAGTTGTTGATGCCGATGGAAAACCCACGGGAAGTTTTGAAACTAGGGTTTCATTATTGCTTGAAGACAAAAACGGCAATCAGGAACGAGTTGAGGGTTCGGCAACCGAACTGTTCAAAAGATGGATTCAACTTGAAAGAAATTCTCACCATGTCATGAACACGATGGCATCTGGAAGCGGTTCAAGAGGTGGTGGTGGAAATAAAACGGGGATGAGCCATGATGCAATCATGAAATTATCTCCTGTAGAAAGAATGAGGAAAGCAAGAGAGCAGAGTTAATTTTTATATGAAGAATTTTAGGAGGAATTAAATGGCACTTACACTCGTAGAAGCCAGTAAACTTTATGCGGGCGATCCGTTAAGGTCTGCAATTATAGAACTTTATGCACAAAGTTCTGATATTTTAAGGGTATTACCTTTTGATGATATTCAAGGTAATGCGTACCGGTATAATCGTGAATATACACTTCCTGGTATCGCTTTCAGGGGCGTAAACGAAGCGTATGCAGAAAGTACTGGTATTTTAAATCCTATCACTGAACCGCTTGTAATAGCTGGTGGTGATCTGGACGTTGATAAATTTATTCTTGATACTATGGGAGCTAATCAGAGATCGGTTCACGAAGCTATGAAAGTCCGTGCGCTTGCACTGAACTGGACATTAAAGTTCATAAAAGGTGATCAGGCAACTGAACCCCGTGAATTTGATGGTCTGCAAGCACGTTGCACAGGTGGACAACTTATAGCTGCTGGTTCAACTGGTAATGGTACTCCGCTTTCTTTAGTTAAACTTGATGAACTTATTGATGCTGTTAAAGATCCACAATATTTGATCATGAATAAGGCTACGAGACGTAGACTTTCTGTCGCTGCTCGTACTTATACTATCGGTGGTTTTTTAACTTATGAACTTGATGAATTTGGTCGTGGTGTTACTAAATATAACGATCTTCCTATTCTGATCGTGAATGAAGATAATACTGGCGCACAAATACTTCCGTTTACCGAGGCTTGTACTTCTGGTACTTCTACCGGTACTTCGGTTTATTGTGTAAGTTTTGGTGATGGTATGTTCACTGGTCTGCAGAATGGTGGAATTGATGTAAGGGATCTTGGTGAACTTCAGACAAAACCGGCACTCAGGACTAGGGTTGAGTGGTACAATGGTATCGCTATATTTCATGGAAAAGCTGCAGCACGGCTCTATAGTATTTCTGATGCTGCTGCAACAGCATAAGGAGGAATAACTAATGGCTGGTAAAAATAAAACTTTTGATATTAATCTGCTTGTGAAAGATACAGGTCTGGTAGCGACTTCTGCTGCTGGAACTGTATCTGCGGTAGCCAAGATCATCGATATGGGTCTTGGTGAATTTAACGGTGATCTTATCATCGATGTCAGCGCTTGTGAAGTTGCTTCAGGTGATGAGATTTATACCGTTGCATTTCAAGTAAGTTCATCTTCGTCATTTGCATCTGACATCTTTCAATTGGCTTCATTACCTCTTGGTGATGCTGTTCCTATTATGGGCGATGTAGATATGGCTGTTGGTAGATGGGTGCTTCCTATCAATAATATGATTCAAGATGGTGTTACTAAACGATACGGTCGTGTTTATACTACAGTTGCTGGTACTGTCGCAACTGGTATAAATTTTACTGCGTATATTGCTAAGAGATAATTTTAATCGGCCCCTCTTTATAAAAGAGGGGCATTTTTAAGTTATTTTACAAAAGGAGCAAGTTGATGAAAATAAAGACGATAGATGAAAATGGCAATCTTGTTGAGTTCGACCATTCAATCGATGCTAGTCAAGCCGTTGCAACTGGCAGATACTTTTATCCTGGCAATGAACCAAAGGTTGTAAAACATAAAATAGAAACTATTGAACCTATTGTTGAATTGAATGAAGAAGCAGACGAAGTTGAAGAACAGGATGATGAAATTCAAAAGCCAAAAAGAGGGCGTAAGCCGAAAGTACAAAATATAGAATAATATGAGGCGGTGCGGTATGTTGGATTTTATGGTACAATATTGGGTATTGATTTCGGCTGCCGCAGCAGGTGTAGCTTGGATGACTAATTTAAGTTGGAAATTAAGAACACTCGAAAAGGACAGAACGATGTGTGAAGTCAGATGTTTGAAAAGAGTTGAGGATTTATACGCCGCATATAGTGATGATGTAAAAGAAATAAAAGATGATCTTAAAGGTACGAAACAAGCAGTTCAAGATATGAATTTGTCTTTGACTTCTTTAATAGCCTTTTTGCGAGGCAAAGGGGTAACACCTCAATAGGGGAATAAATGTTAAGTACAACTTCTACAATATCTGATGTTAAATTAAAAATTGAAAATGACTATGCTTTTTATGGTTATTCTTCTGATGGTACATTTATCCAAGCCCTGCGCTCTATTGCTGAAGATGTGATGATGACATATTTTTATCCTAAGATTAGTATGACTACGTATGATTTAATCGCTGCTAAGAATAAAAGTAATTTAACAGAAAGTGAAATTTATTTATATTGGGCAGAGATTTATACAATTTGTGTTGAATTTTTAAAGTCAAGAACTGCTAAAGAAACACAACTACAAATGAACTCATCTGAGATGTTGGCCGTTGAAGGTTATCGTTATCAGATGGGCAGCAGTGGTTCTGCCCCTGGGCATGATTCACTTAAATTTTATCGGGATAAAATGTTCTGGTACTGGCAACTTGCAGGTTTTAATATGTTGGCTCTTGAACGTACATGTACAATATTCGGCGGTTCAAGCAATGGGGAAGCGGGAGTACCAACATGATCCCATATAATACAATTAAAACCAGTGATACAAATGATTTTTATGATATGTTTTATATTAGTGACGATGATATTGAACAACTTAAAATAATCACTGACTTGAACGATGGACAAGAGGCACTTGATACTTTTATCGAAGATTATATTAAACCAGCTTCAGAAAAGTATAAAGCGATCATTATGGAATATTTGAATGAGATTTATGTTGGCCCGATGCAATGGAAAGATACCAATAATTTGACCCGTAATATTTCATTATTAACACTTGGCTTGTCTACTTTTTTAATACATCAATTTAATAAATATACAAAAACAGTGTATGCGCCGGGTATGTTTAAAAACAACGGTATCACTGACAGTGAATTACAACGCAATGTAATACGTGAAATAACTTCAGAATTTGAAAAGTTAATTGGTAGTACGCTGTCACAGACGCAAGGGTTTTTAGTCAATGGTATAAGAACCTTACAACGTGAAATGATTGCCGAAAATCTTTTATTGAAAAAGTCAGGTATTTCCGGTACTGCACTTGAAAAAGAAATCATCAAATTTAAAGAGTCCTTAAAAAATAAATACCCTGAGATGTATGAAGCAGCTAAACACGGAAAGTTGTTGACTACAGCTAAATTTATCGATGGTAGGGAAGTGGTAAGGAGATATGAACTTAATTATTATCTTGACCTCACCACTAGAACAACATTATTGAACGCTGATCGTATTTCTAATGTTGTTGCGGCTCTCATAGATGATGAAGATGTTGTCGAATATTATCTATCAGATCCCAGGTCGGTCGTAAAAGACAGAGAAATTTGTCAACACATATTAAATACAAAAGTTAATGGATTGAGTATTTTAGCTTTGAATGAAGAAGCGGCTAAACGATACGGTATAATGAGTGTTGATGAAGCCCAAGCAACACCGGACTATGCAATGGGACCGTATTGTAGGCACAGTTTAAGGCGATGTTCACAGGAATATTTAAAGGAATTACACAATGCCAGCGATTGATTCTATGATGACCAGAAATCTTTGTAGAGCAAAACAGCATGTTCACAATGTCTGCAACCAGGGTGCGACTATTACTTTTATAAAAGCTGCTACAAAAGATGAGATGGGTACGGCACTGACTACGACTGAACAGGAATTTAAGTCTTTCCCTATACGCTTTACTCCTTATGATAGGTCAACAAAAGAAAAAATAAGCTGGTCTGAAGATACCGATATAATTTGTTATATTTCAAAAAAACAGGTCGATGATTTAGATCTTACCGTACAAAAAATGAAGTCTCAATATTCAAAGATGAAATTTGATAAAAAGATTTATACTATTCGGTACATGGAATATTATGATGCTTTTGCCAATGATTTTCTTTATGTGATCATTGGAGGCAAAATATGATATTAAGAACAGTAAAAGTTGGCCCCGATGTACTTGCACAATTTAAAAATGATCTTGTAAAAATTAAAAATACTATAAGTTCTAATGAAATAAACATGCAAAGGGCGAAGAAATTCAGAGATTATACAGTAGATATGGTGAGAATGGGCAGGCTTGGTTTAAAAAAAAGAACGGCATTAACTACATATATGATGGGCAATTACGATCCTTTATCTGTCACTGGTAAAATGTTGGATAAAATGAAAGTAATGGAAGCACCACAAGGTGCTGCAGATGCAGGTTATTTTGGGAATGATGGTGAAGTACCATCGATAGGGCATAGAAAATTAACTTATACAGATTTGGCTATTTTACATCATACCGGTTATAGAATACCTTTACGTGGTGAAAAAGGTGAACGTGTTAGAAAATGGTTCTATGCCTGTTATGGTATACATTTTAAGAAAAACAAGGAATTTCTTGTTGTCCCTGCACGTCCGTTTATGTTAAAATCAATTAAGGGGTATGAAAAACTCAAATTGGATGAAACTGTAGTTGAAGAATTTATTAAACAAAAACTGGGTAATTCATAATGTTCACAGAATTTGCAAATCAAACTTGGGGCTCAGTAAGTCAATATGTTAGTATAAGTAATTTTACTGATTATAGTATAGATGGTAGTTGTAAGGCGTTATATTGGGCCAATCGTGATGCAGAAGAACGTGATATTGTCCTCACATTTGATAGTATTATATTGTCAAGTTATGAAGAAATTAGTTTATATATATCTTATACTGTATTTACATCTTCGGTTGAGGAGTTATTTAGTATAACGATAGATGGGCAAACATTTGATTTTAATACAAGTAATTTAAAAAATCGTCAATGGAACCATATACTAATTGATTGTTCAAAAATGGTCAATGCAATTACTGCAATGACATTCACAAATATCGCAAACGACATTGCACTATTTGTCGATTATATCGGTTATAGAAAAGTGACATATAATTGTGATATGGATATAATTGAAAGATTAAAAAGCCATATAAATCTTGATTATGATGTTGCTACAACACTCTTGGCTGATGCTGATATTGGTGATACTTCTATAGAAATTGATTATGACGGCATTACCGATTATGTTACAAGCACATCGGTTTTAGAAATAGATGATGGTGCTGGTACGATAGAAACAGTGGAATTAATTGATACAAGTGGCACTCTTAAAGAGCCTGTAGTGCATGAATTTGTGGCTGGTGCTGAAGTAAGGGTTATTTGCCCTGTCAGAAGTGAAGATTATGATGATGTTCAACCCGATCCTGTATTGGGTATTGCGATATACGATATGGATGTTGACAGCCGATTAACTACAGTTCCAATGGCTTCAGGATCTAAAATCAAGGAATATTTAGGAACATTGGGTGTGGTTATCTATATAGATTGCAGCAGTAAAAAAAAGTTGTTGCAAATGTCGAGAGAATATAATAAAAAGTATGGTAAGTCGTTCCAATTTTTATTGGACGGGGAGCAAGTAGAGATATATATGGATTCAAGTGTTTTTGCAGATGATGTGATAGGGAATAACCCAAGAATGGCATATTATTATAAGATTGAACCGCAGCCATCTTTAATTGCACAAGATCCGCAAATAACGACGATAACAATGACGGTGCAATCAGATATTTATTAAAGGAGAACGTGATGGAACTAAAATTTAAAAATATGACTGAAGTACCTCAACAGATAATGAAGATTGATGGCTCTGGTATAAGTGTTGTTCCAGGTGGTGAAGTCAATCTTAATAGTTCAGAACTTTTTAATGAAGAAATTGCAAGGTTGAAAAATTTCTTTGCTGTTGAAACTATAAGTTATAAAAGGCCGCAAAAGATAGCGGAAAAGAAAATTGATGGAGGTACAGAATAATGGGTTACGGAGCAAGAGCACAAAGAGTTCCCGCACTTGGCGGTGCAATTTTAACCGATATTGATATATTTAAGGTTCTGTTGCTTGGTAAGGCAGAACGTGGTATTGTAGATAGCGGTGGACTGCCGGTTTTAATGGATGAGATCTATTCAATGAATGACTTCTATCCAAAATGCGGTGGTTACAACAATACATGGATGGCTGCATATGTTGCAGATTCTTTTTATAAAGAACTGGACAAAAATGTAAGTTGTGAAATGAAAGTATTGAGTTATGTTGATGCTGGTGCAGCACAAGCCACATATGCATTACTTGACTCAGCACCACTTAAAATTTTTGACGTTAATGCAGCGTATCGTGGTTTAGTTGATAAGTCCGCTTTTGGAAATAAAATAGCTATTAAGACAACTAAAACTAATAACGTCACAATGAAGATTACTGCTAACATTGCTACTGGTGCGACTGTTGCATATCTTGATAGCGTTGATAATCTGCAAGTCGGATATTATGTAAAGCTGGTTGGCGAAGTAACGGCTATGGTTGTTATTACTGTCATTGATACTGCTTTAAAGAAAATAACTTTTTCTGCAGTTACTTTGGCGCAGACTTTAACTGTTGCGAGTACAACTGCAAGCAGATCTGATGTTAAACTTGAAATTGCTTTAAAAGATTCTTCTGGCAATTATCAGAAACAGGAAACTTGGGAAGTACCATTTGCTAAATCAGATACGGTTGGTTTGGCTGTATTAGTAAATGATTTAATAACTGGTTCAGAGTATGTTAAACTCGCTATTAATGCTTCTAACAATACTCCGGCCTTAACACAATTACCTGCTGATCTTACGGCATGGACGCCATTGACAAGTGGAAGTGATGGGTCTGCATTTGTTGACGCAAACTGGAATACACTGGCAAACACGTATCTCAATTCAACTGAGTTTACGATCATGCTTGCGCCTGAAAGTGCAACAATTACCCATAATACAAATATGGCTAATTTCTGTACATCGAATTACAAGGGCATCTATTACGCACAGGCTTCTGATGGTGCTGTTGAAGCTACTCTTAAAAATTTTGGTGCATCGTTAAGGGGTGCTATTGTATTTGCAATGCTACCTAGCGACAAATGGATAAATGTTGTTGATCCCACTGTTATAGGCGGTTATAAACACATACCCAAAGTTGGTACTGACACAGCACTGTGGTTCAATACTTATTCAAAATTTGGTGAAGCCAAAGTAGCTGCTGGTAATAAATCAGAAATGATTTTAAAATGTAATGATCAACTGCTTGATTCAAATAATCTCGTACATGACGACCAAGAAGGTGTGGGGTCGAGATTGATTAAAAATTATAGCATAAATATTTGCCGGTACAGACGTGGCAAAGGCATTACAAACAACAGTGCCAGAACATTCAGCACTGATGCAGGGTACATGTACCAAAACCAGATCATGCAGTTTTTACTGTATTCACGGTCAATTGTAACGTACCTGCGTGAAGTTGAACAGGACCAGTCTGGTAAGAGTGCTCAGAACAGTCATTACAATACTGTTTGGGGTTATATGAAGAAAAAATTTGATGCCGGACAACTTTTTGTTGGTCAGAAAGCAGATGGCAGTGATACTGGTTTTTCAGATGTGTGCTTGATTATAAATGACTTTAGTATCAATACTTTGGCTGATATTGCAAATGGAATTGAACAGATATTCCTCCAGTTTGTTGCAGTACCGCCTATTGAAGAATTGATACTGTCAATAGCATCTGCACCAGTTACGTCAGTAAGAGGATAAGGAGGATAATAATATGGCCCGTGCTCAATCGCTAAATGTCTGGATAGAAATAGATGGTAAAAAAATATATCCCCTGGAAGTAGGGGAGTTCTCAGAGGGAGAAGAAGGTCGGATTAAAGTAGCTGATGGCGAAAGAAAATATGGTGTTCGTGACCAGATCTTTGACATCGGTGAAGTTGAATTGGCTATCCTTCTTACCAAAGATCGGTATGAATATGAGATATGCCAGGATTGGTGTCAGTCTGGTGCGATAAAAGACATCTATGTCGTTTATTACAACTCGGCAAAAACACCTGTTCTTACGTATCTGTTCACGAACACTTCACTTGCTATGGGTAAAAAGAATGCTTTCAACCGTGATAGCAAAGAAGTTGACAAGAAAAAATATGTTCTGCTTCCTGAATTTATACAAGAGGTAATTTAATTTTATGAGTAAATTTCAACTTTATTGTGGGATAACAAGGGGAAATAAATGGTATAATCATGCGATAGTAAAACCCCTCACCGGAGGGGTTATCGCAATGCTTGACGGTGCAGAGAAAACCGGTGCGGCGAGATTATTGAATCTGATCAAAGGCACGGTTTCATCGTTCTTTACAGAGGACAATGAAGAATATGTTCTAAAGCCACAGGATTATGAAGATATAAAGGTTATTGATACCTGGAAGATAGGATATGAGAACATTAAACTAAAAACTGGTGAAACTCATCCCATTATTCCAGAAAGTTTTTATTGCAATCGCTGCAGTCGGCCAAAAATGGAACAATACACTGATGTCAATGAGAGTTGGCAAACTCTTATTGATACGGGTATTATAGATGAGATTTTTCTTAGGAACAGTGATGTTACTTTTGACGTAGAATTGCCAGATCCTATTGACATTCAATCGAATAAAACAATGGCTGGTGGTGTATTTAAAACCATTACTATGCAACACATCAGTATTGGCGACATGTTGAAAATACATCGCAGCCAGTGGGCTATGGCAAGCGAAGCCAATATGATTAGAGCGTGTTGGGATGCTTCCATTGTCAAAATACATGGCATGTCAGAAGTTGATTTTAACCGGATCAAACGTGTGCCGGAGAAGTCATTTTCTGGAACGTATTTGAACACCCAAGCCAATCAAGACGCTGCAGAAGAAGCTATGGCTGCTAATCTTGTTGGTATTGATGCCAGAGATAGAGTTGTTTATTGCAAAATATGTGGTAACGAAATAAGGGATGGACTGGACTATACAAATTTTTTCTTACCCTTATTGCCGAAGAAATCAAACCACGTCCGTTAAAGGCAATGCCAGAAGTGTTTTGGTATCCTAGTATTGGCAATAAGGGTTATCCCTATACTGGATGGGAGTTAAAATATAAAGAATCGGCGTGGATGACATTGGAGACTATTATTGATATATATTACAGTATATATCGATTGTTAAGGATGAGATACAAATGGTCGCCGGATATTGTTGATTCTATAGGAATAAATAGGTTGTTCCGTATATATGAAGAAACGAAAGAAGATTTTAAGGAACGCACAGTAGATGAAGAAGATTATGAATAGGGAATAAAATGGCAGTTAAAACCCAAACTATAAGATTTGTCATGGATGTTGCAAGAGCTATCAGGGATCTTGAACGTCTCAATACTACTTTAGATCGCACTAAAGCAAAAGTTATGGGTGGAGCCAATGGTGGCGGTGGCGGGATAACTGGTGGTATTGGTGGCGGTGTTGGCGGTGAGGCTGCGGTTGGCCTTGCCGGTAAATTCGCCATGTTAGGGGCGGCAACACTTGGGTTATATGCCGCATTTAGAGCAGTAAGCACAATAATTGGTACAATTGCAAAAGCTGGAATGTTGGTTGAAAATTCTATTGTGCAGATGACTGCATTTACCGGAAGTGGTAAGGAAGCCAGGAGATTGGTACGTGAGGCCATTAGAGATTCTTTAACAACACCTTATACACCAACACAACAAATATCTGCTACTATGAAAGCGACTCAATTTGGTTTTGATCCATATAGAAAAGGTGCTGGTGGGTTACAAAACAATAGATCTGCTATGGAAATTTTTAATGCTTTAGGTACATTCAGCGATGCCGAGGGTCGTATGCTTGGCCCCGAACGTGCTATTTGGGGTGTTACACAGGGCAATAAAAGGCTGTTGCGCCCATTTGGTCCTGATGTATTAAATGCATATGAAAAATCACAACAATCTGGTAATTTAGGCAGCCAAGCACAAATCAGTGCGTTTATGGTTGAATTGAGTAAAATGCCAAAAATATTTGATCTTGCAATTAATCGCAGCAAGACAATGGAAGGTTTGTGGTCAACCATTACTGGTTTTGCAGATGAATTTTTAATATCGTTTACTGGTGCTTCAGAAGATCCTGGTGTTATTACGTTCTGGTCGCAGATTAGAGATATAATGTTCGACATAAAAGAAAGTGGTATCGCTTTTTTTGCTAGTGCAAAAAATGATATAACAGAAATTGGTACTGGCATCGGTGGCATTTTTGCATGGATATGGGATTTACTTACACAAATAAACATAGCTTTAGAACCTATTATGCCCTTGCTTTCGTTGGTTTACCAATTATTAAGACTATGTGGGTATTTAATAGCCGAATTACTCGTTATAATATTAAAATTTGTAGAAGCGTTAGTAAATCTTATTGTATTACCATTTAGACTTGCTGCAGCTTTAGATGGGTGCATAGGTAAAACACAATCTATGGTTGAGATGTTAGCGGATTTTATAACTGGTCTACGAGTTACTTTTAATCTATTTAATATATTTCTTGATGGTGTTGTTGCAGAGATGAGAAGACCGCTCGATGAATTAGTTGCAGGGTGGGGTAGAGTAGGTATCGGTCTTGATGCTTTGATCGCCAAACAAATATCAAATTTGTTATATTTGAGAAAAGTTGTTTATAGCATTTTAAATGCTTTCGGTGTTCTTTCTGACGCATCACTTGCAGATGCTACTTCATCGTATATGAAAAGTGTTGTTAATACTGCAACTGCTGAGAAAGAATATGGGCTTAACCAGGGTTGGTTTAATGAATATACTGCAGAAGGTTTAAAAAAAATGGAAGCCGCACGGAAAAGGGGCGATATTGATGCTGCAGGTAATTGGATAGGTGGTGGTAGGGCTAAAGGCACTGTAAGTAATAGCGTAGTATATGTTTACAACCAACATCCGGTATTAACGCCATATCTTGATCCGAGAGATCAAAGCCAACCTGGTATCGGTGTCTATAAATAGGGGATAATATGCCAAATCAAGGACATGGAATAATAGTTAATATGTCGTCAAAAATGCCATTTGTCTTTACATTCAATCCTGAATCGATTGAGACAAATAAAAAGATAAATTATGCAGTAGCACCAAATATAGGCGGTGCGAGTAAGAAAAGATATTTTTCAGGATTTGAAGCCAAAGAAGTCAGTTTTAAAATAGTATGTCTTGATATGGAATCACCTCTTGGTGTTACGGCAGAGATAGCTTTTTTTGAACAATTGCGTGAACCCGATCCTGGTTTACTCGGTGGGTGGGGTATGACATATGGCAATGAAAATTTTCCCCCACCCCAGGTATTATTCCAATTCGGTGTTTCACTTGTTCCATTAGTATGGGACGTATTGGATATAAAAATAAGTGAAGATCATTTTAAGGCTGGTGTTGCTACTGGAATATTGGGTATACCTAAAAAAGCGGATATATCAATTAGTTTGGGGCTGGTTGAGGATCATCCGTTGAATAAGGCTAATCAAATAGCAAAAAAAGCTGAAGCCATTGCCGGTGCTTCCTTGTCCATTGCCAGGGAGTCGTTGTATAAATTTAGAGGGGTCAGGAAAGAACAACCAAAAATATACTCTAAATAAGCGGAGTCAATAATGTTAAGATGGAATGAAGTCGAAGAACAGGAATTGTTCGGATTAACTGTTAAAATGTATAGGGAACCCTATGTCGCCGGTGAAACAATTAAATCAAAATTTATCGATCTTGAACTCGATCATTACGCATATAAATATTTTGGATCTGAATTATTTGCTTATCGAATTATTGATGTCAATTTTATTCAATACATGGAAGAACGTGGCGATTTGTACAGACTTGGTGATGTCTATATACCAATTGAAGCTGATACCACAAATACGGTGTTATAATGGCTGTAATGAAATGCAATTCAAGGATGGTGAAGTGGAAAATTGAAGTCGCTCCACCACTGAGCGCACATTATTTTGACTTTACCCGTGTCATTGGCCCTTATGTGAGTTCGATTAAAATAAGGTATGGCATATCAGAGGGCAAGGCAAGACGTAATAAATTTGCAGAATCAAGTGATGGCATAGCACAGCGGACAATGGACAAAAAAGAACATGCACCATCTGAACTTGATATAAGCATTACACAAGACAAATACATTGAGGAAATATTTTTAAGAGGTTCCAAAATTCGTATCACGTTTTGGAATGACATGGATAAACCCGTTGTATGTTTCGATGGTGAGATGAGGGCGTATCCCTATGGCAATGCCAAAGATATGGTGAACTTTTCTGTAAAGGCGTATGGGCCGGAAATATTATTTTCTAATCAACAACGCAGACGTAAATTTATGACACCTGCGACATATCAGACAATATTTGCTGAAATTGTGTCTTTACAGGGTTATCAATTAAATTTTTTAGCAAAAGATATGATACTTAAACCCACACAAGTACCGCTACAGACATGTACAGATATGGAAATGCTTGACAAATTAGTAAGAGATTGGGGATTGGTTTATTATTTTGACAACACGTCACTCATACCAACTATAGTTGTTGCTGACATTGAAGGTGCGTGTAAGAACGGCAGTTTAATGGGTGTAAAGAACAGGATGCCAGGATCTCCAAATGAATATATCATTGGGTATAGGACAAACAGAGGCAAAATATATATGCACTATGCCGAATCCGTGGAATGGTCACAAGGCGTTGCCATAGGTGGATCTGCAACAGAACCAAGTTCGGTCATGTTCAAAGAAGATGGTTCGCAGACAAATAAATATAAGTTATTAGTTGATGGTGTGACTTATACGATGAAAGAGAAATTCCAAAAACTTGCCAAAACTGACCCGTTGATGTTCGGACAATTTTCTGCATATGCTGCAGAATTAACAATAACTGGCAAGGGTAAGGAAGCACTACGATATTTCTATGAAACAGACGGCGATGGTGCACCGAATAAATCGGATACACTTGCTCCAAATAGTGCTGATGGATCTGCAATTGCACTGACCATTGTATTGAATGAAGGTGATGTCAATTTAAGAGCACCTTGCACCGGCGTAATATATGCTGGTGGTGACTATACCAATAAATTAAATACTGACTTACCTGGATGGTTGTATGAGAAATCGACAAAGACATATGGGGCAAAAGCTATCGCAATAAACATAAAAGAAACTACACTGACATACCAACAGGGCATGTTGAAGTCTGAAATAAAAGCCACATTAAGGACATAATAATGACAAACATCACAAAATATATAGCAATTGCCAAAATAGTAGATCCCACTGCAGTACAGGCCAGGTGTGTTACTGAAGGTGGTGTTGCACACAAAGGTGCAATATATTGTGAAATACCTGAAATGGGATATGTCATGCCAAATCTGATCTATTGCAGGTATGGGCTGTCTATACCGTATCTGCGTGTACAGGTTGGTTGGAAATTACTTGTTGAACCCACTGTTGACGGTGAGAGAAGGTTTTTCTATACAGGCTTGGCAGATTGCGCTGATGCAGTTACACCGGCAAGCACAGACCAGATGTTAATACAATTACTCAGTCAAGTTATTTATGCCGATACAACTGGTATTATGTATCTATCAAGTAAGACTGCAACTGAACCTTTTGTACTTGGTACTAAATTAAAAACTTATCTAGACACTTATATTGATACTAGGTTCAATACTCACATCCATAATGATCCGGTATCAGGTGTGACAACGGCCCCTACGGTTATGGCAACAAAACCAACAGATATACTTTCCATTAAAATAAAAGGAGAATGACATGACCGATGATACCATGTATATTGCAAACTTAGCTTTTCTCCTTGAATACAATGATGGGACAAGCAATGACGAAATCGAATATGAAATATTCAAAGCAGCTTTTCAAGACAAAGAAAGCATACACTACGACCGTAATATGGGCGGGAATTTTCTCGATCTTGAACAGGAACCTACTAATATAGTGACTGGCTTAATGTTCAGTTCTAACTTAATTCAGTCCATATATGAGATAAATCAAGCAAAAAACAACAATCCTTATATCATTGTCGGTTACAGCGATATAAATATAGTTGACAAATGGAATGGTAGTGATGTATACTTGGCACAGGTTAAATATAGGCTTCTCAAAGACTTGACAAAAGAGGGCGTGGTACAAATATAATGGCAATACAAAATTTATATAAGCACAATGCAAGAGCATATTATGATGTTTTTCTACCTCTTACATTGGCATACCCACAAAAACCGACATGGCTGTTCCATGAAATGTCGGGTATGTTCGATCACCAGTCTGAGATACAGAACAGGATAGCAACTGACATATTATACCCAATTACCAGGGAAAGTGCATATTCATTTGCCGATATATGTGATTATGCTCCTGTTGAGGCTGATGGTGCTACTGCAGCACTGACAATTACATTGACATCGGCAAAAGCCAAAACTTTGGCTGTTGGCTATCAGGTTGGTGGTATTTCTCTAGCTACAGGACAAATCGTTATCTATGAATTGACTGCAGAAGGTAATAGTGGCGGCACGAGTACGATTACTGTTGCTTCCAAACAAAAACAATTATTTGAAGATAAAGGGTTATTTGTTACTGCAACAGGTGATTTTCTCGATTATCCCATTGATGGTTATTTGAATATTATCCGTGATACAATATCATTAATAATTGATGGAGATACGTGGACGAGAGTTAATAATTTTGATGATAGCAGTTCAACAGATAAACACTTTATTCTTATATATCAGAGTTCGGGTAAAACAAGAATAGGATTTGGTGATGGCGTTACAGGGGCCAAACCGACATCGGGCTTAACTGTGTATGGTGATTTTGCCATAACAAAAGGATTACCGGGTAGAATGGGTGCGGGTTTATTAATAATAAATGTTGGCAATGATCCCGATATATTGTCTATAACAAATGCAGAAAGTGTCGGTGGTAATGACAGCGAAGGTGTTAATGCCATTATCAGAAATGCCAGATCGTCTGTCAGGTTTAAAGATGTGGTTTGGAGCCAAGAGGATCTTGAATTTGCTGCCCGTGCATCGTCAAGTCAAGTTGTCAAAGCTCTTGGATTCCCTGGGGTTGGTGAAGCCGGTGTACATATTGTACCAAGTGGGGGTGGCACTGCTGGCGGCGGTTTATTATCCGATGTTGAGGATTACGTCAAGGCCCGTACACAATTTGGTGCTATGCCAATTACTGCATCCACTGCTGCATATAAGGTAGTCAATATAACGGCAACTACTACTGTCAGACCAGGTTTTGTTGGCGCTACTGTACGCCATCTTGTTGCTTTTGCCCTGTCATTGGCCACTATGGCAAATGACAACGAAATCATAGAATATTATGCTGATTGGGGCATTGATGCCTGTCGGACGTTGGTTATTAATTCATTATTTGCATATGCATTTACAGAATATGAGAATGAAGCGCTTGAAATAGTTATTCTGAAATGGATTGATCTGCTTGGAACCAGGGAATATCGGCAATGGGAACAACCACTTGAAATAGGCGTGTTATGGTCAATGGGTGATTGTCTATATGATTATGGCAGTGATATTTTTTCTCTGACTACGCCTGCAGCGAATGTTACACCGGCTGCAGATGAGATTATAAACGTTGGTACGGTTACGGTAACATAATGAATAATTGGTTTAATTTTAACATACCCTATTTCAACAGCCAGTTTGGAAGTGATTGGGTAGATTTCCAAACCATTGTTGATGATAACGTAGATTACGTAATGAATAAGACCTATGATTTATATAATCTACGCAATATATCAAAAATGCCGTTGCTTGCACTTGAACTTGCCTTAAAGGTACGTGGTATTGAAACTTGGCCTACAGAAAGTCTATCTTCAAAAAGATTAAAAATTAGAACATTTGCTACAATCTTTAAGAAAAAGGCTACAGGTGAATTATATCTTGACTATGCAGAAGCAATTGTAGGCACAAGAGGCGAAATTTTTAACGCTTATGAAACGGGTTGGTCGGTATGGGGCGTTTCGTCATGGCACATGGCTGGTGTACCAGATGGTGGCGACAGGGTATGGGCATCCCCTGCAGTAATTTTTGAAATATACGTTGATGTTAAAACAACTGATAATGACGAATTAGATGCAATTGTACTTGCATACAGACAAAATTTTCTTTTGCCAGCATTTTACCAAATTTATTTGGTAAATTCAAGTATGACTATATTAAGGACGGTATAAAATGGGAATTTTCGCAGAAGTTTTTACTAATTTATATTGGGATGGCGAAGTAGCGGCACATACACCAGATGCCAATGGTGATTATTATTTAATTACAGACGCACAGGCCGACCATGAATATCTACAAGAAAAAATAGCGGATTCATTGTCAGCAATTTCAGGTGCGCCAACAACGACATTTTTAATACTGTATGGCGGCAGAGTCAGTGATGCCGGTAGCGGTAAAATAAATATAACCGAAGGTGTGGTGCGAACACTTGACACTAATAGCAAAAAAAGGTTGGTACATATACCTGCACTTAACAACGTTTCATTACCTTCGGGATGGAATGATGGCCGTAGCATATGGGTTACTGCACGTTACGATTTCAAATTGGGAACTGCAACTCGCAATCATAAAGCCGGTACATCATATCACTATCAAATTATTGATACTTATATGGGTGACAGCAATGGTTATATCAGCACCAGTACCGATGATTTATTTGCTTCCTCAGATCCAGTAGCTACTGCAGCTATTTTAGGCAAATTCACCATGACAGGGACGACTTATGCTGATTTAGGTGTGCGTAGCCCATCGTTCCCTGTTGTAAGTCCTATATATGATTATATAGTGGATTCACAAGATAAATTTGATTTGCTTGTTGCAAGTAGTACTTGGTTAAATGCTAAAAATGTATTATTTACTTGTAACATAACAAGAGCAGCACAAACAACAATACCATCAACAGTGGAGAAAATACATGCTATCAACGGTGCGACATTAACTGTTTCAAGTTTAACTACTGGACAGTATGGTATTAAATATACTGCTCGTCCGACAGACAACAAGTATGAAATAAAAGGGTTGACCGTATCGGCTAGTGGCACAGGAAATGTAACTGCGTTCTATTATTGTATAAATTTAACAAATTGTACGGGGGCAGTAACTAGTTCGACTAATGGTTCTGCATTTTCATCTTGTAATAATTTGGTTAATTGTGTTGGAACCCATACTGGATCTGGTAACTCCGTTACTTGTACTGGATTCAATATATGTAATAATTTAGACAATTGTACCGGTACTGGTACGGCTACTGGTACGGATTCCCAAGGCAACGGATTTTACGATTGTGATTATGTAATAAATTGTACCGGTACTGGTACGGCTACTGGTACGGCATCGGGGGCAGGTTTTTCTTATTGTTCTTATGTCATAAATTGTACCGGTACTGGTGTAAGTTCTGCTACGGGGTCAAGGAGTGGGTTTACCAACTCAGAAAAAATTATGAATTGTAATGGATTTGCTGCTACCGGAAGTGCAACTGGTCGTGGTTTTGCATTTTGCGATCAAATATCTAATACCACGGCTACTGGCTATGGTAGTACTACTGGACATTGTTATTATAGTTGTACATATAGTAATGGGTGCAGAAAAAGTGGTACTCCATCAACGGCTGTATGGGGTGGTACAAACACATTTAGAGACGATCAATCTTGTGATGTAACTTAATAGAGGTTAATATGGATATAAAAGAAAGAATGATACAAGCAATTAAAGAAGATCGTGAACGCTTTTTTAAAAAATCAGATGTTTATATCTTTACAAATTGTCGGGGTTTAACAGAACAGCAAATATCTGAACTTGAAGATGTAAGAAATAAATTCAGGGATATTACTAAGGTAAAAGGCTATCCTGATATTGATTGGCCTATAAAATTGCCGGAATGGTTCCCAAATCCTTATTTTGCAAGTTGTTGGAAAAAAGGAGAATTAACAAATGATTCTACCAGTAAAAAACCCATATAAAATTACTTCGGACTATGGCAACCGCATATTAAATGGAGTTAAAGAGTTCCATGACGGATTGGATCTCATTTCCAAAACTGATGCATCTGTCTTAGCTATTGCCGATGGCACAGTCATATATGACATGGACAATTACAACGATGCACTACGGTGGGTAGACAACCACCACAGTGCTGGCAATATGGTCATTTTACAACACGTTATCGACGATGTTACGTATTTTGTCAGATACCTGCACCTACGCAACAATTTTGTCAAGGTTGGTGATAAGGCCAGTGCAGGTCAAAAAATAGGTGAGTATGCAAATGTGGGCCGTAGTTTTGGTCCACACCTACATGTTGATGTCTGGACTGAAAAGTGGCAAAAATTAAATCCACGCCTTATTTTCAATCAAATAATTGACGTGGCTTGATTTTTATAATTTATATAAAAAAAGAGTTGTAATTTTTTGAATAAATTGTAAAATAAAATCAACAGAGGTGTAATGTGAGTATAAAAACAATCGCTATCACAACAGCAAGTTCAATTGTCGTATTAGCAGTCATCGTCAGTGGAACTTGGTTCGGTTCAAAAGCCTATTACGACCGACAAAAACCACCTGTTGAAATTACCAAACAATTAAAAACAACTACACAAGTCACTAAAACTCCTGATACACCTGCAGCTTTGAATGAATGGAAATTTGCAAAAGTTAAGATAACTGGTAAAATGAAGGGCAATCAATTGCTTGTTACATCAAATGATGGGTTTAAAAAAGCAGAAACAATATTTGAATTAAAAGCCAGAGTACCAGATTTTAAGAAAAATGTTATTTTATTGAACTATATAGGTGTGTTTGGATTTGGTCATTCCGATCTTACTTTTTCGCACGGGGCCAAGCTGGAATATTACCGCATGTTAATACCCTGGGTAGGTATCGGCGGCGGTATATTTTCAACCAATCGAGAAATGGGCGTGGCCGTAGGTCTTATCATACAAATTTAAGGTACAAAACATGGCAACAGACGAAACACAAAAAATTGAACAGAATATAAATATTTTGGATCTATCCTTCAGGGCAGGTGATGACTTTCAATTTGAAATCACAGCACCGTTTTCATTAACTGCTGCAACACTTACCGCAACAATAGGTGGTATGAATTTTACCGTTGCAACAGTAGACCAATATACACGCACATTGACTCTTACTGAAGTGCAAACCGCAACACTTGAAGGTGGAGAGGTTTGGCAGTTAAGAATAACTATTGACGGCTACACACGTACACACTTTGAGGGAAAATACATACCATTATGAGCGTTAATGAATTTGTAATAACACCGCCGGATAAACTAAATTATAAGGGTTCACCCGATACCCAAATCCACTTAACCGTTTCATCTGATGTGCAACGGTTTAAGACAATTTATGGCAACACCAGGGGCGTTCCCAATGGTGGAACTAATGGTCAGTTTTTAGCAAAACAAAGTAATGCCGACTATGACATATGTTGGAAAAACGGCGGTGGTGGCGGTGACGGTGACTTACCCGTAGGTGGCGATCCTGGTCAGGTCTTGGCAAAAATAAGTGGTGACGATTATGACACGGAATGGGTAGATGTTACGGCAACGGCAGGTGGTAACGATACAGAAATACAATATAATAATGCTGGCACACTGGATGGAAATCCCAATTTTACGTTCAACGACGTTGATGGTGTTGTTGGAATAGGGACTGCGCTCAAAATTTCCATACCAGAAATATTACCCAATAGCCCATTATCTGTAGGTGGCGATGTCAATTCCTATGTGCAGGTAAATCTGCAAAATATAAATAATGGCGGTGGCGCTACTGCAGATTTTATTATAACTGCCAATGATGGCGATGACGAAAGTTATTACGCCGATTATGGTATTTGCAACTCAGGTTACGTATCGACGGCATGGGATATTTTTGCGCCACATGATATGTATTTATACGACGATGGTGGTAGCCTTGTCATGGGTACAATGACACCTGGGGAAGATATTAAATTTTTTATTGCTGGCACAGCACATGAAGCTCACCCTGCCGATACGGTCATGACCATTGACTTGAATGGTGTGAATTTGAGAAGTGGATCTACATATGAAATTAACGGCGTTTCAATACCTACAAATGATGGAGTCGATGCAATCGAACTACAGAATATTGAGTGTCATGGCAGTGGTGTTGTTACTGGTGGTACACTTATTCCTACTGGTGGAATAACATTCGCCGTTGCGCCATATGTAGTATATGTTTCTGATGGTACGGCAACAATCGCAAGATGTATGAAAGCAACAACAACTTATGGATTATCTACATTATATGATGGCCTAAATGCGGTTTGTATTAATGCCGTAAATGAAATAGTAATATTAAATGCAGATCCAGATATGACTGTACATGTTTTACTAGGTGTTCTTTATACAGCTTTAGGAAATACATTGCTTGCTGATGTTTTAAATACACCAGTTTACACAAGCAAAATAGCGGAACGACTTGCTAATTTTGCTACAAATGCTATACGTGCTTTGGTTGAAGAGGGCTGTTCATTGTCTGAAGGTACTACCAATTTAACGCTTAGTGCTGCAGAGGGTACAATAAATGTCAATGTCAACACCTATACGTTAGCCGCTACAACGTCATTTGTGAGAATGTACAAAACCGCAAATTTTGGATGGGTAGGTGATGTTGTATCTTCTTGTAATCCTACGGTTTGGAATGATATAACAAAAAACTATGGTTCAGCACTTATTACGTGTACTGCAACGTATTGGACAAAAAGTCTTGTATATAGATCGCCAGGCGGTACGATGTATTATGTCTACGGTCAAGCCGAATATGCTACTGAAAAAGATGCACTGGCTGCTGCGATTCCAACAGTGCCAACTAATGTTGGCAATGTGAATGTATTTCTAGCAACTATTGTCGCACAAGCCGAAGATACCAGTATAGGTACACGTATCCATGATGTGCGTCCCTATCTTCCACGTATATTTGGATATGGTTCATCGAGTTCAGGCGTGTCTATAAGCCACAGTTCATTAACGGGATTGTCCGCAGATGACCATACTCAGTACCACAACAATACCAGAGGAGATGCGAGATATGCGCCATTGGCAAAAGGTGTAACAAACGGTGACAGCCACGACCACAACGGTAGTGGTGACGGTGCTCAAATATATTATACAGATTTAAGGAATAGACCTACGCTTGGAACCGCCGCCGCTCAAAATGTCGGTTATTTCGCTGCCGCAGCACACGCACACGAAGGAACGGCTATATTGTCTACTGGCGAAACAGGAGCGGGTAAATTTCTTCGTGAAGATGGAGATGGTACGTGTTCATGGCAAGCTGCTACTGCTGATGCATGGGATGGAGATATAACTGACGTTAATCTCGACGGTGGAACAGATATAGGGGCCGCACTGGCAGATGCCGATCTCATTCTTGTCGATGATGGTGGTGCTGGAACTAATAGAAAATGTGCGATGAGTCGTGTAAAAACATATATTGGAGCTGCTACAACAGCGACAAAGCTAGATGATTTTGCTACACCAGATGACAATACCGACCTCAATGCGAATACGACAAATCACGGATTGCTGGTAAAAGCTACTGCACCTGCATCTGGATTAGTTAATGTTGTTGGCATAGCAAATGCCGAAACAGCATATACAAATAAAGCATTATTCGATACTACAAATCCGGCTATGAATGGTACTGCCGCACCTGGAACGGCAGTTATTGCAGCTAGACGTGACCACGTTCATGCTTCTGATACAAGCAGGGAACCTGTAATTTCAAGCAAAGGCACTGCATTCAATCAGAATTTTGAAACTTCTACGTCAAACATAAAAATGAACGGATCGGTGAGTGTCGGCGCACTGTCTACAATCCCCAGGGCCGACCACATACATGCGTCCGACACGTCAAGACTTGTTGCTACCAGGGGCTACTGGAAAGCCTTTTACTCAGATGGAAGTGGTGCTTTTACAGAGCTTGCATTGGGTGCAAATGGCACGGTCCTGACCAGTTCAGGAGCGAGTTCAGCACCAACCTTTACCGCACCCCCTAGTGGTGGGGCATATGGAAACTGGAAGTCACTATATACAAATGGCACTGGTGTAATTTCTGAAGCTGCTTTAGGTGCGGTTGGAACAGTATTAAAAGGTGGTGGTGTCAGTGCTGCGCCCTCATTTGGTGCTATACCTGGCGTGTTTAATGTCTACAACGTCAAAGACTATGGTGCTACTGGCGATAGTTCTACAGATGATACAACAGCTATCAGGGATACAATTACTGCCACTGCAGGTGATAGGGGTGCAACTGTATTTTTCCCGTCAGGTATTTACAAAACCACTGGAACAATTACTATCAACCGCAACTCAGTTACTTTCCGTGGACCTGGGGCGGGGGCTGCTACAATTTATCCAACTAGTACCACTGTTCCGGTATTTCAATGTACTGCCGGAAATGAGTTTATAACATTTAGAGATTTAGAATTTTTTGCCGGAGCTACGCAAGCCGCAGGTAGCAGTTACATCGACACCAACGGCGCACATGACATCCTTATAGACAGGATCTCAATGTCAGGTGCGTATTATGGCGTATATATCCGTGGTGCATCGATAAAAGTTACAGTCAGCAACACACTGGTCAATTCAATAGTTGCAACAAACGGAGTTGGTATTTATATTGATAACGGTCTTGCCGGTGACACTTATCTTGGCCCGTGGTTGGTGATGTCGAATGACCCTGCATCAAAACCTCTTGCTGGTATATATATAAAAGAATCAGGGCATTTTTGTATACATAATGCGAATATAACATCATGTGATACTGGTTTGTATATCTATCCGACAGCAACAAAAGATATTCAATATGGCTTTATTAGTGAAAGTTTATTTGATTCATGCGGGACAAATGCAGTATATTTATATTCACCAACGGGTGCTGGAAGAATACGCAGTTTAAAATTTACTGGTTGCTGGATGTCTGGATCAAATCCTACTGGTGTAGGTTATGGAATAAATATGGCCGGTGCAAGTACTGGCGTAATGGATGACATAAATTTTAGCACATGTCGTATTTTAAATAATGGCCGACACGGCATTAATTACAATTTTGGATCTAATGTTAGAATCAATGATTGTACTATATCCGGTAATTCACAGTCGGCATCGAATATATATAGTGGTGTCAATGTTGCCGCTGCTATAAGTGATTTTGAAATCATTGGTAATAGGATTGGCACGGCTGGCACAGCCACTAACACACAAAAATATGCTATTCATATTTCTGCTGGTGCATCAAATAACTATCAGATAATGCAGAATGATGTTGGTGGGAATAACACCGCTCCGTTCATTGGTGATTTCGGCACTGGTATATTTAAACGTATTCATTGCAATATTAACTCTATGCCGATTTCGTCAATGCCAGCTCTATCTGCGGCAATGCAGTCATTATCTGTAGCTGCGAATGTATTAACCGGCTCAGTTTTACAAATACCTGTAAATAGTTTGATGATTGGAACAAGAATATGTTGGGAAATAGCGCTAATAAAAACTGCTGCTGGCGTAGCAACATTTGAAGTACAAGTTAAATTTGGAACGACTGGTGGCACTGGTGACACTCGCATCGCATATTGGACGAGTGGAACAAATACAGCCGTAACAGACCAGGCACGTTTAAGAATAGTATGTGACATATTAACACTTGGTGCAGCGGCAACAGCACAATGCAATGCTTTTTATGTCAATACATTAACAAATTCAACAGGGCTAGGTCGTATAGCTGGCGCACCTTCAGGTACAGCAACATTCGATAGTACCGCAAGCCCTGCATATATACACATCGGTGTCACCCCTGGTTCGAGTGCGGTCATGACATCAATGTGCGAAACACAAGTAATAGCAATGGGATAACATAATAAGGGGTATAAAATGTCTAAAGTCAAAGTAAATGGAACGAATATGAAAAGCAAGATTGTACTTAAACAAAGTTCGGTAAAAATGCAACCATCACAAGGTTCAAGCAAAGACGCAAAAACCAAAAAAAATGATGGCAAGATAAAAAGCACTATAAAGATGGGCGGCAGCAATAAAATTTTTAAAATATTAAAAGAAAAAAAACAATGACAGAACTTATTGGAAAATTCCCACTATGGTTCAATATGGCAATTATAGCTGTACTTGTTGGTGCTGTAGTTTATCGTATGTGCAGACGTGGTATCAAAGTAAAGGTCGGTCCGGTTGAAATTGATGCTGAAGATGATGTTGTGGCGAACCCAACACCACCCGTACCGGTACAACCCGTACCACCCCTGCCAGTAGATACTACACCAAAAAGCAATTAGCCATTCTTTTTGATGTACTCACGCACTAGCTGTGCATTTTTTATCCATGTCTTCCATGTTTTAGAATAGACCATTTTCGACCATAGCCGATCACAACATTCGTCATTTTTACATAATGCACATTCTGAACAGACGGGATAATTTTGTTTCTTTTGCTGTTTCAGATCTTCTTGGCAATACACACAATCATCACCAAAATATCTTTCATGTAATAACGTTTGCATTTTTGTAGTACAAACCTTTTCATTAGCGGGTTGTTTACCAGCCCATTTAATCATTCTATTATAGTGCTTTAATGCTGCTCTTTTCATTGCGCTTTTTTCCATTATACAACCTCACTTTGATAATATTCGCCTATTCTGGTACGCTTCATTTTAAAAATCTTATCAGCTATGCCTGTCAACTCATTTTGATGAGTGATAATAATAAACTGTATGCCCAATTTGTCAGACAATTCCTTGATGATCTCTGCAGCTAGGGGCTGTGAATCGCTCGACAGACAATTCATTGGCTCATCCAATACGATTGTGTTCCTGGTCTTACCCAATGTCCATACCGCTATTCTGAGTGCGAACGCTGCGATCTGGACTAAGCCACCACCATCTGCATCTAAAGGATCGACTTCTTCACCGTCAACTGTGAACACAAGTTTGGCTTCTGTCTTTCCTCTTTTAATTTCAAACAGAACATCAAATTGCACTTCCCCAGGCCAGATCGTGTCCAGACATAGCTGTACGATGTCTTTGATGTGAAATCTCAACTGATTTTGCGTATCCTGTGCAATTTTTTGCAAGAACAACTGCGCTTGTTCCAAAGCACGTAAATAACTTTCTGATGTTATTAAACCATGCTCAGTTTCAACTATTTGCTTCTGGATATATGACCGTGTACCCTGAGCACGTTGCAGTTTTTCTTTATAATTTGCTATAGCACTGCCCATTCCGTAACTCCTTCAAGTTCGTTTAACATAGTTGAAAGTTTGACTTCATCAGACTCGATTTCAAATTGAAGTGTTTTAAGTTTTGCCTCTGCTGCATTGACATCAACACATCCAAATTCACGTTTTAACCTTGCAACAGCTTCAGAAAGAGATCCTTCTGCACGGGCTTTCCTGGTCTTGGCATCTTCAATTTTCTTCCTCAATTCATTAAATTCTTCGATTTTCATATTTTCCCCTTTTATGTATTCATTAATTCTTCAATTACATTGACGACATCTTTTGGCAAGTCAGGATTGCTGATAATACCATTTCTGACGTTTTCATCAAAATCGAGACTTACAGCTTTTGCATCTTTTATCAGTGACACAAATGCTGAAATTCTATCAGTGCGTTCATCCTTGTCTTTTATATGTTTGTCACTGATCATGTTCCTGTCGTCGGGAATAAGGATACGTACTACTTCATCGCTTTCTGTATCAATATACCATATACAGGGTTCATAATCAATAAAATCTGCGGCTTGTCTATTCATACATCCAGCCATGATTACATGTCTTTTGCCTTTTTGATAGTAAAAGCCATGATGCTGGTCCCCGCACAATATCCACTTCGCTTTTGGATATTCGTCAAGCATTTGTTCGGCTGTTTTTGCCCTGACATTGGGAGGAATCTTCTGTGCGTTTTCAAACACCAACTCATGAACAAGCATGATCTCATCATTAACAGTCACAATATCAGTGCCAAAATGACAATAGCTACATATCGAAGGTGATGGTAGCACATCAGTATTTTTCAATACGCCATAACTGGATTTATTCAGATTGCGCCATGAATGTTCGGGAAGATCGTGTTGTCCGGCAATGCCCGATACTTTAATAGTACTAAAAGCATTGATGAACATATTTTTAATCTCATCTTGTACAATTGATGTATGAAATGTATCGCCACCCAATAATACATCACACCCATATTCTATTGCTTTTTCAACTATAAAATTCAACTGTTTCCATTGTTGCATAAACCACTCATCTTCAGTTTCTTTTCTACATTTAGGCACTGACTTGCGCAGGTGCAAATCTGCAGCAAATATAAATTTAGGCATTTTTATCCTCTGCTTTTGGTTTTGCTCGATCACGTTTAATTTCTTCACCCCTTGCCCACCATCCAATAAACATACACGCTGTTCCAACAATCATCGTAAACATATTAAATCTCCTTTTTAATTTGATTGCCACATGCCGGACATATATCTGGCATCTGTATGATGTAATTTTCTATGACTTGTTCAAGAGATTCTATTGTAGTATTATGTGCTAAAATATCTGCGACAATTCGATTTAATGCATTGTATTCATCATTTTTTGCATCTAATGCTTGTTTAATATTGAATATATTATCCATCAGTGTATCAATAGTTCCCATATCGGGAACTACTGCAATGGCGTGTTCTAAATCTCTTATCTGTTTTAACAGCGCAATCAGCTCAGTTTCTTTTTCAATCTTTAACTCAATATTGCTATCAAGTTTTTCAATATCAATCATTATCGACAAGGCCTGATCTAAATTCCTGGGTATGGTATCAATACGCTTTTGTTCGGTATTGACATATTCTACTAAATCTTTTAACTCCACAAATATCTTATTCTTTTCTTCAAATCTCTTATTGAAACGTTCAAATAATATTGTTAAACTATTTGCCGGTTCAATCCAATCATATTTAGCAATCTTTGTATGCAATTCCTCTAAAGTTGCAGTCTTTTCTTTGATGTCCTTATTCGTTCGCTGTCTTTTTGTCTCTGCTTGGGACAATACTGTATCAATTTTGTCGAGGTGAATAGTTTTATTAAAAAAACGTGCTACTTCTGCTGCAGATTCAGATAGCAAAAAGGGCTGGTCAAATTGCTTCTGTATATTGACTTCGCCCATGTTCCAGATTTTTTCAATATAATCAGGAACGTCTGCGCCAATGGCTTCATAGCGTTCACCGTCTATTTCATAACCATTGAATGTTTTGTCACGCTCTCTAACAATGTTAGTCTTGCCTAACTTTACTATGCTTTTAATGGGAGCGTTGGGCAATTTTTTTTTGTCCCTGTTCCAGTATGAATTAATTGCCAACCCTGCGGGCTTGTTGTACCTATTCCAATTCAATGCCCTGAGTACCGCAGTCTTACCCGATCTTGAAGATCCGATTATAATATTAACCCCTGGATCAAATTCAAGAGTGGTATCGAGATGGCTTTGATAATTTTGTATGACTAATGAAGAAATCATAATTCCTCTACTGATATTTATGTTTTAAAAATAATGCCGTAGCTAACCCAAATGGTGCAATCAAATCGACAAATACTGCTGGCATTAACGCCATAAAAAACTGAACACGATCTGCCCTGATGCCAAATATTTTAGCCAACCACGCATAAAAATCGATATTCTTTTCTGCTTTTACCTTCGATACAAAAGATTTACCCTTTGATTCGTCTATTATTTTGCGTTCATTTGCCCTAACCTCTTCCATCTTACTCAGAATACTTGTGATTGCACCCTGTGCAGCATACAGTTTATAATTAATGTCGTTCCATGCGTTTTTATTATCTTCTCTACCGGCTACACTGTTCATGCCCGATAGCACCTGGGTATAGGTCTGTACTTGGGTGCGATAGTCATTTAATCTATCTTTCAACTCAGCTTTTTGTTCCTGTAGCAATTTCCACTGTTCCCTGGAATTGGATTCAACACTCATCTCGCTTTGTTCTTTTTTCTGGAACTCTTTGTTGACCTGACCAGCAATTGTCGAAAACACACTGAAGGATGTTGCAACAAACCACAACAGGGCAAATCCAACAATAACAGTGCCCTGCGCCCACTTGTTATGTGTAACCTCACCGGTACAGAACAAAATAATTACTTCAAAAGCGAACACACTGAATCCAACCATAATAACCGACAACAGCACAGCTATAATAAAAGGCAGAAATTCTATAAGCCATATATTTGTATAGTAAATACTTATAAGTGCTGCACCAGTGCCTATAAATGCCATTACAGCTTGTATGATTCTTACCTGCACTCGGTAAACAGGATTAGTTTTTTTTGCTGTGCGCTTATTAGTTTTTCTCGTTACATTTTTCTCGGTAATTTGTGACGATTCATTTACATCATTACTCAACTCAGTTATATCTTGTACCGGTTCTGGCGTAATTATTACTGGTTCTATCACTTCTTTATCCGCAGCAAATTTATACCACTGGCCCTGTCGTTCTAAATACTGATCCTCAACCAGGGAGTTCATGTATTTATATACTTGTTCAGCACTAAAATTCAATGCCGTACACAATTCTTGCAGTGTCGGGAACCTGCTTGTGTTCCTTACGGCTTGTGTAATGGCACGTCTTACTTCATGTTGCGTTGTCAAAGTTTCTCTCTCCTAGCCCATTCTGCGATGAGTATACCATCGGCATCTTTATGTTTTGTAATCAATTTTTCAAATTGCGGAAACATTCTTATACCAATGTCCATCGATGCCTTTTTCAAATTGTCAGATCCCTTTAACCCTGCAGGTAACATTTTCTTCTGCCATTGCTTACTGTCAACAAATTCATATGGCAATTGCAATTCTTCAAGACAAATCAATGTTGCCTCAAATGACCGCAATGCCGATGCAGTGGCGTTAAAACGTCCAGGATTGACCAAGGGGCGTTCTAAAAATATTTTAATATCTGTGGATAGGAAAAAATGAAAACGCCGTGTCAATGCCTTAAAATCGATCCTATGCAACTGCTTTGCAGTCTTTTGGTAGTTTGTTACAAGTTTTACTGGTGTCAATTCAAAAGAGGCTTCCCTACCACCAACAAATCCTATACTGCCAGAAACGCCGTTATCAATGCCACAATAAACCATTATTCATACCTCTTTTTACGACCTTCAAAATCGAGATTGCGTTCAAGCTCTGCCCACTTCTGTTTGACTCTGCCGGTAAGCACACGTTCCAAATTATTGGCTTCAACATACTTTATAAGTTCTTTGTACGTATATTCCTGACCGTCCCAATCAAGCATTGCAACTTTTGTTTCTTCTGTGCCATCTTTTTTCTTTTTGGCTTTTCCCTCAACACTGTCCTTGACATACCCTTCGGGTGTGTACAAATCATATAAGAATTTTATGTTGGAACCGATGTTATCAATGCCATAATCAAAAATAATATCGATATATCCCTCTCTAAATGGGTTAGCCAATTTATTCTTGTCATTTTTAATATGGACACTGATACCGGTTTGGCGGCCTTGCTTACCATATTTTTCTGCTACTCTAAGCCATAGTACTATGGCAGAATAAAATTGCAACGAATCACCGCCATTTCGTTTTTTAGCTGGTGCAAATGTACCTGCACCGATATTATCTCTGGTCTGTGACAGGATTATCCACAGACAATTTTTTTCTTTTATTTCACGAATAGTTTCTCTAAAAAATTCATTGATGAATTTGGCTTTGGTCATACCATAATCACCATCGACCTTGTTACCTTTTTCAATAGCCGTGAGCTTTTTATTATAATTTTTAGATGCTTCAAACGAAGATAAAGCATCATAACTATCCAAAACATACACCAACTTTTCATCTGATTTAAGTTTACCAAGTTCATTCCGTATATCGATTGCAAAATCTTCAACAGTATCTACTTCAGCACTGTTTTCATCGACAATATCAAGTCCCCAAAGAGCTTGTGAATCAAAACTATATCCGGCCTCACAGTCCTTATAATTCCATTTTATTTTGTTACCGTATATTTTTCTTGCACGGGCAATTATTTCACTGCAAATAAAACTTTTACCAGAACTAGAACCACCAATAATATTTATCATCTTTCCAAAACATACGCCCTTGCCACATATGAGATCGAATATATCAGATCCTGTGCTGAAAAATTCAAGACTACGATTGTCCTCAATCTCTTTTATCCCCTTCTCAATCTGACCTGCTATGTCAGCGACTTCAGCTTCAGTTTTTCTTGGCCTACCCACGAAATACCCCCTTAACCTTTTTCTCCAACGGTTTGTATCTTGCACTTATTTTACCAGCAAGCAAAAGTGAAAGAGCTTTTGGGTTGACATACCATCGCCCTCCCACTTTCATTCCTATAGGATATTTTCTAATCCAGGCGATCATTGACACCTTACTGATTTTGAAGCCTTGTGTTTTAAGCAAAGCTTCAGCTTCAGGAAGGGATATACAATCTTCAAGTTCAAAAAGTGCTTCTTCAATACAGTTAATACTTACGGCCATATTTTACCCTCTGGCGTTAATTCGATCGTTCTCGTCAGCACACTCATCGTATTCTTTAGCAGGGCAAGCCGCACAATCCTGTCCGTTTTTGTTGTTGTCAATACCGAACTTGTGACCTAAGCTGCACAATCTTTCACCTGCAGGTGCTTCTGCTACTGGTCGTGAACGTCTACGTGAAGTATCAAGATTTTGAGCGAGTTCCTTTTGTTCTTCTTTAATCTCGTCCTGAATACCCCGCCCCCTATTCCTAGAAGGTTGTTCTGGTGCAGGTGCAGGTGCGGCTTCGCCCCTTGTTCTGGCCCGTACCGGTGCTTCTGCTGGTGCTGGTTCTACTTCATTTATGTCAGTACCAAGAAAAGATGCTTTCACTTCTTCATATGTTGGGATATGTAAGAGTTCAACAAGATCATAGGCTTCATCGCATATCTCAGGACCATAGGGCTGTCTTTGGTCGAGATGAAATTGCTTGTACTTGAAAAAAGAACCTTTTTCGCTTTTGTTTTCTGAGGCAAAAAATTCAAGAGTCTTGCCTACTTCAAAATCCCAATAATCGAACTCATTTTTTGCCGTTATGTATTCAAGCAGTTCTTTCTCGAACAGAAATTTTGATTCTTCAAAAATCTGCACTGGCTGGTTTTTGTCTTTGCTGTCAAGATCAATAACATTGTACCAGCACCGTGCTTTCGGATAAAGTGACTTGATTTCCTGTTCAGTAGCTTCAGGATCAAGTTTTAACAACTCCCTGGCTTCACATATCGGACAAGGTTTACCGAATTGTGCTTGTAGGCAGATAAAATTATCTTTTGCCGGTCCCACTCCACGATGCACGAATATGTCAAGAATATATTCGTAATTTCCGGCCTTGACCTTACGTGGATGCTTATCGGATTTGACCATGAACGGAACAAAATCGATATGGTTCAGACCTGGTTTGGGTTTGTAAAACATATCTTTTTTGTAGCCACCGGCCTTTTCAAAATCTAAAATTGTTTTGCCATGCACACCATAGCTGTCCTTGTTCTCAGCATTGGTACGTGTACGTTTTCTCGCTTCCTCTAATCTTTCTTCTCTAGTTAATGCCATTATAAATCTCCTTAATTATTTTGTAATCGTCTACGTGCTCTGACTTTATCCATCTCTTGTTGCACACCCTCTTGTTGGATGTCAATTTCTTTTTTAAGATCACGAGGCTGTTTGGGACCGGCAAAGTATGAACCCGCCCAAAGCTGTACCAAATTCTGCAATGCTGCTTTTTTATGATCCATTGCCTTGACTGCAGAAGTACATAAATCGGATTGATACAGTGCGTCATTGTAGGCGATTAAAGCCTTGATATGTTCTTCATTCGCCGTTATAGACGCTTTAATTGCATCTGCGGTCAATTTTTTACTCGTTCCCTCAGCTTCAATTCTCAGAATTTGATCGAGTTTTGCATCAACTATTTCAAGATCATTTTTCCTCTGCCTGACAATATCGTTTGCCCTGGCTGCGGCTTCACTATACAGCATATACTTGTGGCTGTGCCTTACCCATTCCAAATCCAGTGCATCGATCTCAATTTGAGAATCTTTCTGCCAATTTAATTCACTCATAACACCTCTTTAATATTGTAGCCTATACTTAATAATATATGCCTAAAACGGAATTGTTCCCAAATTTTTTATCTTTTCAGCAAATTTTTTTACAGTTTCCTGAAAAGGCTTTATATTTGACTCATAATACGTGCTTGCAGGGCTTATACAGTGCATAATCCACGCCCCATAACGCTCATCCCATTCACAATGCCCATTCTTAGCTTGTATGCCTGAATCTTCTGCAGTAAAATACTTGATGCCGACATTACCAATACTCAGAATCAGATAGGGTTGTATGGCTTGGATTTCATCATCCAACCACCTTGCACAGCAATCAGTTTCTTTTCTTGTAACTGTCTTGGCCGGTACATTACATTTTATCATAGGCGTACAGTAAAAGTCTTTGCTACTCAGATCATATTTCCTCAATTCACGCCATAGCGAGTCATTATTATCATTGCCAGTCTCAAAAACAATCATAGCATTTGTTCCCAGGGTTGGCATGGTCCGGCCCTTATTGTGTGTATGTAATACACAGTCCTCACATGTCAGTACGTCTTTGGGGTAATACCTTGCACGTTGTGACAGTGCAAACAACAACGTATCTAAATCACCCTGCAGAATATCATCCATAAACCACGCCTCAGTAACAACCAATGAACCTGCCCGTTTCGGACAATAGGCTTTGATGATAATGATCTGGTCTTCACAGTGTTCTATCTCAGATGTCTGGTGCTTGTACAATTCATAGTCAAAACCAATCTTTGTCTCACCGGTCTGGTCTTTGAAGGAAGCTGCGGCAACATTATATTTACCGGTTTTACCCATACGTGTTGACAAATTTAACTCAGTGATCATACCAAAATAATACCGGTATTCATTGTCAATGTCATCAATATTAATATCTTTCACTGTTGAAATGACAATATTAGATGAGACTAACTTTATTAGTCGCCTATACTTATACAGCTTGTTCCTGACCAAGGACACACCCAAAAATTGACTGACACTATCACTTTCCTCATCGGTCAAGACCCGATCTTCATAAGCACCGATCTTGTTCAAAATGTTGACAAATCTTGTGCTAATGACTGGTTTTTCTTTCTTTATGAAGCCCTTGGTGGTTTGCTCAACAAAGTCAGCCTTGCCTAACTTTTCAAAGAGCTTGACTGTTTTTTCACCAACTCCCTTGATTTCAACAAATGGTGAATACAAGGTATTTAATGAAATAACCCATTCCTGGGCTTTACTTATACCTACTTTAGGTGGTCTGATGTCAATACCAAGCCTAAATGCTTCCTCAACATAGGCGTTTTTATCGTCATTGTTCTCAGTACCATAGGTTAAGAGCGCACACATAAACTCTAAAGGGTAGTTTATTTTCAACCACATATCCCATAGTGTGATATAAGAATATGAACAAGCATGAGATTTATTGAATCCATACTTACCAAAACTTACCAAATCATTCCATAGTGAAATAGCCTGTTCTTCTCTCAATGTGCCGGATTTAGCACAACCTTCAACAAACTGGTCCTCATATACACGCAAGGCATCAATACCTTTTGATTTACCCACTAATTTCCTGATCTTGTCAGTAGTTTTCCAGTCCATGCCAGCAATCTCATTAATGATACGCATTAACTGTTCCTGATAAATTATAATGCCATAGGTATCTTTTGTTATTTCATCAAGCAAGTCGTGACATTTTGGCACGGGTTCATGTCCATTTTTGCGCTTTATATAAACCTCAGTAGCTCCTGATCCAAGTGGACCTGGCCGGTACAAAGCCGTGGTAGCAACCAGGGTGTCGAAATTGTCAACCCCAAGCTGTCTACAGAACTTTTTTATATTGGTAGATCCCAATTGGAAACAGCCCGTAGTATTGGCTTTTGAAAACTCCTTATAACAGCGTTCATCTTCAATATCAATCTTATTAAAATCAATGTCAACACCATGATTGGCTTTTACTAATTGTCTACAATAATTCAAAACTGTAAGCATTTTCAAACCAAGTACATCAATTTTAACCAAACCAAAATGTTCAATACTCAGCTTGCTCCAATTTATAACAAGTTCATTGTCTTTGTCAAGCGATAAAGCACATCTGCTGCCATCACGCAAGTCATTATCTGCCACGACAATAGCTGCGGCGTGTACGCCCTTGTTGCGATACTGACCCTCTAAAGCTATGGCGTGTTTTGAAGCTTCGGGGTATTTTTCGATAAATGCCTTGCCCTCTTCAAAATTGGTCAGTGCATCTTCTACTGTAGCGTCATTGCCCTCATCGTCCCCTACTTTCTTTTCGACAACAGCACATATCTTTGCTACGTCTTTGAGTGGTACTGAGAATACCCTGGAAGCGTCCCTGACCGCACCCCTGCCACGTAGAATTGAATACGTGCTTATACTGGCAACGTTATATTTACCGTACAATTCTTCCAATCTCTTGCGTATGCGTGGCCTATCAATATCACTAAAGTCAGTGTCAATATCAGGTAAGTCAATCCTGTCCGGCGACAAGAATCTGAAAAACAACAAACCATGCTTAATAGGATCAATACTGGTTATCCCCAACAGGTAGCATACTAGCGAACCCGAACTTGATCCCCTGCCAGGTCCGACCATGATGTCTTGTTCCCTGCACCAATCCAGGAGATCCTTGACAAGTAAAAAATAGCGTTCAAATTTCTTTGCCTTAATAAGTGCAAGTTCTTCATCAAGTCTGTTTCTGTACAAATCCAAATCTTTATCTGTATCTATGATTTTATTATGAAATTCCTGCACACATAATTTTTCAAGCTGTTCAGAATCGGTAGTACCATTTACTTTTATTATACTTGGCAGACTCGGCTGCTGGCTGTTGATCCATGTTAAGTCCTTACACTTATCAACAACCAACTGAGTATTGGCAATGGCTTCGCCAAACACTTCTTTTTCAAGTTGTCCCTGTGCGACAAAAGCCATAGTCATCTCACGCCTATCCCTGAGATAGAAGTCGTTGCCGTCAAATTTCCATCGTGTAGGATCTGTCCATGTCTTTTGTGTACCTATAGCCAACAACACCTCATGACTGAGTGCGTCCTCTTTTTTAACGTAGTGGCTGTCATTAGTTGCAACTAACTTTACACCATGTTTTTTTGACAACGCCAAGCAAATTTCATTGACGACATATTGCTCTTTATGCAGGTGCGGCATGATTTCTAAAAATACATCATCTTTCTGCTTTTCTATTAACGCATTAAATAGATCCCTGCCATAGCCAAAATTGAGCGGTGACGATGAACATCCCGAAGTAATGACCAGATCATCGCTGTGTGCCAATAGAATGGTACAGTCAATCCTGGGCCGATGATAAAAACCTTCAAGATTTGAGACGGTGATCATCTTCAGCAGGTTTTGAAAACCTCTTTCATTCTTTGCAAAAGCGAGTATGTGTGAGCGTATTTCTTTTTTAACTTTGACATTTATATCTTCGACAACATAAAATTCCACTCCAAATACGGGTGTGATATTATATTTTTTGCACGAGTTTTGAAACTCTAAAGCATCATTGATAGTACCGTGATTGCTTATACCCAGGGCGTGCATACCCAATTCAGATGCATATTCACAATACTTATCAGTAGTTCCCATGCCATCTAAAAGCGAACCCATCGATGTATGACTATGTAAATTGGTATAGCTCATTCTTGTACCTTATATCCCTTGTATCTTATACGTGAATCCAAACACACACCACCAATGGCAAAGCATTGTGCTGCCACAGCTTGTCTGGATGTATTAAACTCACCCAACCTATCTATGACAACAGATAGACGCTGTACACCATTGTCTTTATCCTCACGCATTTGATTTATAGCTATACACATCGTTATATGATTCAATTTTCTCGTATCTTCGACGACATCATCAGCAACACAATCCCTGTTAAAAGTGCTCTTATTTGTATGACTAGCCGTTACCATCAACATATGACGTTTTTGGCCAATTGTACGTATGCCCTCCCATTTGTCATTTATCATGTTCCTGTAATCCTGACGCTTG